>Ga0105237_10004923_pt1 | contig 15277 bp, 27 predicted proteins | sample KBSC24metaG_FD_81520 | JGI IMG/M metagenome (GOLD analysis project Ga0105237, IMG submission 81520) | Corn rhizosphere microbial communities from Kellogg Biological Station, Michigan, USA - KBS C2-4 metaG | ecosystem: Host-associated > Plants > Roots > Rhizosphere > Soil | place: Michigan, USA... | reverse complement strand
TTACGCGACGGCGCGGTTGACGTACGCATCGGCGACATCCTCGTCCACGGCGGATGCCATCGCGACCGCACGTGCGTGGGCGGCCGGCAGGAACGGGGTGCCACGGTCACCACGACGCACCGTCGCCATCTCCATGACCTCGAAGCCGGAGGTGGCCCAGCGAACGTTGGCGCGTGTGAACTCGCCCGGCACGACGCTTGGTCCGAGCGTATACACGCAGTACAAGGCACCGGGAGGAGCGGCGGTGTCACGCTCGTCGATCTGGAAGATGTAGATCTCCGACCACCGGCACGCAGTGCAACGACGTGTTAGCCCGAAATCATGTGTGCCGTTCATGACGGGATCACCGTGGTTATGATCATCACGTCGAGACGTACCCATGCCGATCAACCGGCCGCGGAACCGGCGCACACCGGCGCGGTCCTCGATGGACCATTCGTCGACGTCGAACGGGTGCGTGTACTCCGCGAGTACGTCGTTGCTGGGTCCCATGCGGATCTGCTTCACTTCATTCATCCCTCCGTCATTCGTCGGTGGCGCGGCCAGCCATCTCGTCCGGGTAAGCCGGCTGGCCGCGAGTCGATAGTAACAGGCGTAGAGGTGGTGTGGTCGGTCTGGGTGGCACACTGCGAGATCAACACGTCGGTTTGTTGATATACAATCGACGCATGATGGTAGTGACGTCGGCGGAGATCACCGCCGCGGATAAGATCGCCGGTAGCGTCCGGCGAAAGTCGTGGAAGGGCATTCGCCGTGGCTTCCCCCTGCGCCTCACGCCGGAGGTGGACAACTACGTTCGCGAGCAGGCCCGGCGTCGCGGGATCACGATCACGGCGCTGATCAACGAGGCACTGGCGGAGCATGCACTCGTTCGCATGAAGTAAGAGGCCGGACCCGTGTGAGGGGTCCGACCTCTCTGTTCCCTACTCTTGGCCGAGCGAAGGAGTGATTCCGTGTCTGAGACCATTTTACCACACTCCGTCGATCCGCAAACAAAGATCTTGATGCTGCTGGCGCATGCCTCACTGGGTAGGCGCATCTTCCCGACGGCGTGGATCGTCGACGGTCACTGCTCATGTGCGTCCGCGGACGAGATCAAGGCAGGTGTCGTGTGCCCACGGAGGAAGCCGGGTAAGCATCCGCGCATCCAGGAGTGGCAACATCGCGCGACGACGGATGAGCACGAGATCACGCAGTGGCACGACTGGGCGCCGCTGGCAAACTGGGGCTGGGTGCAGGACCGCACGTTCACGTTAGATGTGGATCCTGACCGTGGAGGACTTGACTCGCTCGCCCAGTGGGAGGAAAACGCCGGTGGTCCGGTCATTACCTACACGCAGCGAACGCAGTCCGGTGGCTGGCACTTCGTGTATTGCCAGACCGACCCCCCACTGCGCGTTCAGGGTGACATGCTACCCGGCATCGAGATCCGTGGTCTTGGGTCCTACATCATGCTGGGTGGCGTGTCGGTTGGGCTCAGGGGTGTCTGGACGATGGAGGATCCAGACCGTGAGGTAGCCGAGGCGGATGACTTCACGCTGCGTCTGGTGGAGTCGAACGGCCTACTGCTGGACATCGGTGACGGCGTCGAGCGGCGTGGTAAGAGGCGCAGCGGCGCCAGCGGTGTGGAGGCGAGAGATCGGCTACCGTCAACGGAACAGTTCATGCAACGGGGCTTCGGTTGGTTCTCCGGCTCAAGAAACCGTGATGCCTATCGTCTGGCGTGGCGACTTCTCGCTCACGGTGAGCGGCATCCCGAGGTATGGACAAACATTGAGATCGCTCGAGTGATGAAGCGGTGTTGGGATATGACGGATCAGGGTGACTCACCGTTCCCATGGGACGAGTGTCTCGGTACGTTGCAGTCGGCGTGGCGACGCCGTGAGAAGCAGAGGATTGAGGAGCACGAGAAGCTGCTGGCGCGCGCACGCTCGCTGGTGGGTAACGGATGACAACACCCTTCGATGACGTCACGGTCGAGCAACTCGAGGCACTGCAGGCCGCGACGACGGACATGTCCATCTTCATCGAGGGTTCACGGCTTGATCGCAATGACATCGGCAACGCGGAGCGTGTGACACACTACTGCGGTGATGAGTTGCGATATGTGAAGAAGATCAAGGAGTTTCGTAACTGGGACGGTAAGCGGTGGAATCCCAGCACCGAGGCAGACGTCATGAAGATCGCGCGGCAGATCGTGGCGAACATGTTCGTCGAGGCCACCGTCGCGCCGGCGGATGACCGTGCCGGTGTGGCATCGCACGCCGTTCGTTCGGCGTCACGCAAGGCCATGAGCAACATGATGGGTGTTGCGATCGGCGACGATCGGCTGTGGCGAGATCTCAATGACTTCGACGCGAAGCCACACCTACTCAACTTCGAGAACGGCACGGTGGACATTAGGAAGGAGGTGGGCAACGGCCGGATCCGGCAGCATGACCCGCTGGACTTCCTGACGCAGATCATTCATCATAAGTACGACCCAGACGCGAAGTGTCCACGGTGGCTGAAGCTCGTGGAACGGGTGGTGCAGAACGCGAACGCGGACGGAGCGACGCTGCGCTTTCTGCAGAAGGCACTTGGGTACAGCATCCTGGGTGGCAACCCAGAGCACATGATCTTCTTCCTAACGGGAAGTGAGAGGTGTGGTAAGTCGAAGATCCTCGAGATCGTCCGCGCGTTGATCGGTGAGGACTACGCACACATCTCGAAGCCGGATCTCATCTCAAAGAAGAAGGGTGGCCACCACGACTCAGAGGTGTACAGCATCATCGCTAAGCGTTTAGTGCTCATCGCCGAGGTAAGTAGTGCCTACTCGCTGGATGAGTCGATCGTGAAGAGCATCACGGGTGAGCCGGTGGCCACGGCGCGAAGACTGCACAAGGCCGAGGAGATCCAGGTTCCCACGACGTGGACCATTTGGCTGGCGACGAACGACAACCCGACGGTGCAGAACTGGGACGGTGCCATCGCCGAGCGCGTCGTGGTGATACCCTGTGGGCCGACCGTTCCTCCTGAGGAACGCGTACCAGACCTGGATAGGCAGATCATTGAGGAGGAGGCCGAGGGTGTTCTGGCGTGGCTGGTGGAGGGTGCTCACATGTGGTGGTCTGACCTGGAGGCCACGCGCAACGCGGGGGTAGCGAGCACCGGACTGGCGAAGCCACCGAGCGTTCTGGCCGCCGGGCAGGTGTACGCCGAGGACTCAGACTACATCGGTGCGTTCATTCAGGACTGGTTGGAGTTTGAGGACGGTGCGCGGTTGCGACGTCCCGACGTCTTCAAACGCTTCAAGGAGACACGCGGACCGGGAGAACGGCCGGAGCGAAACAAGCTGTACGAGCGGTTGAGTGTGCTCCCGGGCGTAACAGTTAACTCCGCACGGGAGTTCGTTGGGCTGCGGTTGAGGTCCACATCGAGCAGCGGTGGGATTAACTGGGCGTCGCTCATGGGACATCAAGAAGAGTAAGTTTGTCCAGATTGTTGTAGATGGGGCCTACACTTTGCAGTTTTGGAGGGTAGTTTGACTAAAGTGGCTCGAGTCACCCTCCTTTATAGGGCAGTTTGGTATTTTCACTTTCAAAACTGCAAAGTGCTAAAACTCAGGTAGATCATGAAGGAGATGAATAATGACGTACTCGCTTGATGTCGATCTCTGGGACATCGCTCGTAAGCTCGCAATGGATCTTAGTCCGGGAGTCGAGGAACGCGCCGCGCAGGCACTCGATGCGTACGTAGGCGAGAGTGATCTTCGTACCATCGCGATCATGTATCTCGTTGACATGGCACGACGTAACGCACGTGGAGTCGCGGCCGCCGCCGAGCGTGATGCTACATCACGTGAGATTGCGACACAAGTAACGGCGAGAACCGACGGACACATCGGATCGGCAAAGCCGGGATCATGGTCAAAGCGAAATCGCTGTCACAACTGTGAAAAGTGTAAGGCAGGATGGAGGTACGTCGAGGAACATCAGGCGGAGTGGGACGCAGAGGATAAAAAGCGTCAAGAAGAACATGATGAAAAGATACGAAAGATCTACGATGACTACGAGGCTGATATTCGTCGTGAGATGATCGTTGAGTGGTCAAAGTTGCTCGGTGTTGAGATCGCAATGCCAAACGGTGAGCGTACGACGTGGGGTATGGCAACGATCGAGCAGCATCGTCTGCGACACGAGATGCTGGTGCAGAACGCGATGATCAACGCAGAGAACGCGGCTCGACACGCGGAAGCCATCTCACTACTAGAGAGGACAGGCGCTGTGAACCTGCATGAGGTGGTGGGAAGTTGATCAATGACTCGCGCGTAACGATGATTCCGGAGCAGCTCAACCGGTGGCAGGCGCACGCCTACTTCATGGCTGATGAGCAGTGGCACTCGTGGAAGAACGGCGATGAGTCACTGGGCTGCACAGCTGTGTACAAGGTGGGACGACACGCCGGGCAGAAGTGCCTGAGCAAGCCGGGCAAGGGAACGGATCACGTGGGTTGGGGACCGTGTGTAGCTCACGGTGGTGCGAAGAAGGAAGGACGAGCATGGGCGGGGTGGCTGATGGCGCATAAGTACGCGGAGGAGCTGGATGTGTCTCCCTGGGAGGCACTGCTGCTGGTGATTCGGATCACAGCGGGAAAGCTGCGGTACATCGAGAGCGTGTTGGCGACGGCGACGTCGGATGACGAGCTGGAGGGACGGGTCACGGAGGGAACCCCACTGGGTGTCGAGGTCGGGGGAGCGAACGACGGTGGGGTGATCGGCGCGCGCAACCTGTCCTGGTGGGTGGAGCAGTCGCAGGTGGAGCGGCAGACCCTCGCGAAGGTGAGCAAGGCGGCGATCGACGCGGGCGTTGCGCAGCTGCTCATCGAGAAGGAGCTGCGCCAGGGTGAGGAGCTCGCCGGCACATTTGTGAAGGCACTGGAGGAGATGGAGCGAGCGGGCATGCCGGAGGAGCACCTGGAGACGGCACGCACGGCGATGCGCGCGCAGCTGCAGCTCGCGCTGGAGGGCAAGGAGGCAAGTAAGTGAGCGTTGATGATGCGGCGAGACCGACGTGGAAGCCAACACCACCACGCGGCACCACGCGCGTGGCGGGCGAGCGCCCGGTGAACCAGACAGAGTGTCCGGGGTGCGGTGAGTCGATTCACTTCAAGCAGCTCGCCTGCGCGGCGTGCTGGCGAGCGCTGCCCGGTGACCTCAAGCGCGCGTTCCGCGACACGGAGCCGGCGAGTGCGGAGCGAAAGAAGGTCATTGCGGAGATCCGGGCGGAGATGCGGAGCTGGTGACGTAGTGCATCGTCGCATCGTAGTTCCTCCAGGTGACTTCGTTGGAAAGCACGTGAATAAGGAGGAACGTAAACGCATTCTTCAAGATCAAAATTATCGGTGTCGCATCTGCCGACGAGAGATCTATCCCAAGGCAGAATCCATTCATCATCGCGCAGTACTTGATCATTGTCATCGCACAGGCATCGTACGAGGATTTCTTTGCTCAAAGTGCAACATGATTCTTGGTAACATTGATGATGACGTTGAGTGGCTTCAGCGTGCCATCAAGCATCTGGGTGTCGTAGAGCACCTCACGAGTGACGTTCGTGGACCAGACTTTGATTGGGAGACTGGAGAGTACCGAACGGAGGACTAGATCTACGCGCGGGTACACTCAGACCCGCGCAGAGGAGAGTTTGGGGCGGCCGTGCTGACAACAACGCAGACGTCGATCGGCCGCTCCGGGGAGGTCTGAGGGATGAGGTGTTGTACAATGGTCACATGACGATTACGACGAAGGACATGAGGATCGCCGCGTCGCACGAGGTGCGTCTGGACGTGGCACACGCGGCCGTGGAGGTCGTGGCGAGGCCGCTACCCCACTGGGTGGTGGCGGGCAGGAAGTGGCTGATGAACCAGGTGACGGACGGCATCGTCTGGATCGCTGTGCTCTCGAGCGCGAGTGGCCTGGGACTCCTGCTCTCGGCGATCGTGGACACCGTGAGGTATGGTCACCCGTAGGTTTTGATAGGATAGTGGTATGGCGGAGAGCACCAGCATTGACATCACGGCGCAACTCGCGCAGTGTCGCAAGTGTCGTGAGCCTCTCGTCGTGGTGAACGGCAGTGTGCAGAGACCACGTGACGGAAGACTGGTCTTCTGGGTGCGGGATGAGCAGGTAATGATCACTGCTCATCACCACCTGTGTGCCGCAATGACGAACGGAAGCCCGGTGTACCGTGCCTAGGCCACTCGGCAAGAGCGTGTACTGCTACTGCGACCGCGGGCCGTACGTAGGCGGCCTGCCGGTGCCGATGCGCAAGGTTCGTCGCCGTGCGCGTGCCAAGGAGAAGTCGCAGCTACAGCGGGAGCTTCGTAGTGCCTCGTAAGATCACACCCGTCGAGGGCATGTCGATGGAGCGGCTCGAGGAGCTGCTCCTAGACCCTCGCGGTGTGAAGACTGCCGGCAAGAAGGCGGCCGTCGACCGCGCGATGGACATCTTCGACCGGGGTGGTCGCAACTTCAAGAAGGATCCGTACCGCTGGGCGTTGGAGCGAGCAGATGTTCACCTCTGGAGCAAGCAGCGTGAGATCATCGAGAGCGTACGTGATCACGCTCAAACTGCCGTTCACTCGTGTCACGCCATTGGGAAGTCCTTCGTCGCGGCTACAACTGTCGCGTGGTGGCTGGATGTCCATCCGGTTGGGGAAGCCTTTGTGGTTACGACGGCCCCTACCGATAAGCAGGTCAAGGCGGTTCTGTGGCGAGAGATTAACCGTCTTCACACTCGTGCCGGACTCGCCGGAAGGACGAACCTGAGTGAGTGGTACATCGGCAAGGAGCTTGTGGCGTTTGGTCGTAAACCCGCAGACCAGGATCCGACGGCGTTCCAGGGCATCCACGCACGGTACGTCCTTCTGGTGCTCGACGAGGCGTGTGGCATTCCGAAGGACCTCTGGGACGCAGGTTCGTCGATTGTCTCGAACGAGCACTCCCGGACACTCGCGATCGGTAATCCTGATGATCCTTTCGGGGAGTTTGCCGCCAACTGTCATAAGGGCTCTGGCTGGAACGTCATCCACGTCGGGTACAAGCACACGCCGAACTTCACGGGTGAGAAGGTTGAGCCGATCGTCGCAGACTCGCTGATCTCGCAGCGATGGGTCGAGGACCGAGCGAAGAAGTGGGGAGTGGGCAGTGCCATCTACACCTCCAAGTGCAACGGGCAGTTCCCACTGGAAGGCACATCGGGAACGATTCCTTATGCGTGGGCAAGCGCTTGTCGAGATCTGGAGCTTCCGGAAGGTCCACACGAGGTTGCTGAAGGCGGCATCGACGTCGGCGCTGGTGGGGATCGGACCGTTCTACGGGAGCGACGGGGTCTTCGCGCTGGACGGGAAGAGGTGTTTGTTGACGCCGATCCCATGCGATCCGTGGGACGACTCGTCCAGTGCATTGTTGAGTGGGGGTTGACGCGTGTTAAGGTGGACTGCATCGGCATCGGATGGGCGCTGGCTGGACGTCTCGTCGAGCTGTCCTCTGTGCATAACGTTGTTGGTGCGCAGCGTGGTGAGACGACACACGCAGCCGAGGTGGTCAAGGTTAACTTCGGTGAACGCCCCACCGAGGGCAAGGAGAAGCGCTACCTCAACAAGCGTGCCGAGGTTTACTGGGAGGTTGGACGAGAGCTGAGCCGCCTCAAGCGGTGGGACCTGGGAGCGGTGGATGACGACGTCATCGCGGAGCTCACGGTGTCGACGTACGAGGTCATGGACTCGTTCGGTAAGATTAAGATCGAGCCCAAGGACGAGATCATCAAGCGCCTGGGCGAGTCGCCCGACCGCGCGGAGGCGCTGCTGCTCGCCTTCTACGACCCGTTCTCCGTGGTGATCTCGCCGATGCAGGCGATGAACGTGGACATCCTGCGTGGCAACGCAGGTCCCTCGCCGGACACCACGCCAATAACGGCGGGTACACTCTCACGGGGAATCAACGACATTCTCGGGGTGGATCTGCTCGGGTCCGGCCCACTGGGCGGTGGACACTTCTAGCGAACGGCATTGCTCTGCGTGGGATCGCGGTTGGTAGCTCCTGGTATGATCGTCATATGAGGACCCCTACGTACGTGAACCCCCACGCGCGCCACGGCAACTCAGCGGTGGACATCATCGTCTGGGTGCTCGCCGCCATCATCTCCGCGATTCTCCTCGGCGTGTACGTCGTGGCGTGGATCACGTTGATGCCGTTCGTTCTGCTCTTTCGGTTCCTCGTGTTTGTTGCACGCGGGGATTAATCCTAGTACGATAACTGCATGACGAAACGACGGAAGACGAACCGATGGGCGGGTCCCACGCGATGAGCACCTTGTTTACGCCGATCGAAGACGTGATCAAGAAGCGATTCAACATCAGCACCGTGAAGATGGAACACCTTCGCTCCAGTGCGCACTACGGCACGGCGATGGCGCTCGTCTTCACCCAGGAGTGGGACGAGCTCGAGGCGCTGCTCAAGCGCATCCAGATCATCACCAACCGCGTGGACATGCGACACACGAAGGGTCAGAGCTGACGTGGAGATCACCTACGTGGGTCGCAGTGAGGGTGACTACTTCGAGCTTTTTCACTACCTCGCCGACGGCGATCGTCCGGTGCTCGAGATCCTCGTCGACCCGGACATGCGGATCTGGGTAGCCGCGGTGACGGGTCTCTCCGTCCCCCAGGTGACCGATGGCCTGACGCATCGACACGTCGACGCGGAGTTCGAGGCGCTCGGCATCGACACCACTTACACCTGCCTGGGCGGCATCGCTGCGTACGTGAGACCACGCATTGCAGACTTGATGGCGCGGGTGTACTGCCCCGCGTCGCAGACCACACTGAGGGAGAAGTAAGATGACGTTCAGCGACTGGCAGGAGGTCGCATACTCGACCCCGGGTAGTGGTTACGAGTGGGACGAATTCAACGTGAAGTGGACGGGCGAGCAGTTCGCATGGTCGCGGCAGAGCGGTTGCTCGTGCAACAGCTTTGAGTACGACGAGGACAAGTATCGTCGTGGCACGCAGCAGGAGCTGCTCATCGCCATCAGCGAATGGAATGGCGGTAGCTTCGGAACACTGCTCGACACGGCGCGGTTGATCGAAAAGATTCACGAGTGGAAGGCAGTGAACAATGAACGAGCGTGATGAGGCACCACATGAGGCGCTACAGGAGGATGCGCAGGTCGTCGCCGAGGAGAAGACGGTTCTCATGACGTGTCCCGACTGTGGCGGCGACGGTGAGGTCGACTGCACCGAGTGTTGCGACGGTGAGACCGATTGCTACGACTGTGACGGTGCCGATGATGACTGCGAGTCTTGCGGTGGCACGGGAACCGTGTCGTGTGATGAGTGCTCGGGTGGCGGCACCGTAGAGTGCGATCGCTGCAACGGTGAGAGTGAGATCAAGACCACGGCGTAGGTCATCATAACTCGATCCTCGTAACTGTTGCACGGTGACGAGGATCCTGTTATGATTATCTCAACACCGAGGAGGTTGGGCGATGAAGATCGCACTCATCATCAACGACGACTCGTACTTCTGGGTGCTGGACGAGAGCGGTCGGAGCTGGCAGATCTGGCAGTGCTGGCTCGAGAACGGCGACGAGCCGGCGATCCGGATGTCTACCTGGGACGAGTGGACACTGGACGCCGTGTACGAGCATCTCACCGAGCTCATCATCGAGGAGTCGAACAACACCGATCCAGATCTGAACAAGTAACACGACGAGACGACGGAGGACGTAAGATGGCGATGCACAAGGCACAGATGGGTATCAACCTCACGCAAGACATCGTTGCGAAGTCGCAACCCAAGCCGCGACTGGCGCGTGGCACTCGCAGGCCGTATCCCGCTCGCAAGGTGATGATCGAGCTACTCGTCAAGGCGCATGGCATCCACTGGGCGGGATGGTACTCGCAGGAGTCACTCGAGGACCACTGGGACATCATCACCAGCGAGTTCTTCATGAATCGGAACTCACGCGAGTTCTGGCGTCAGTGGAGGCGCGACCCTCGTCCCGACCCCCGCCTCAAGAACAAGACCCTACGCTCGAAGGGACCCACGTCATGAGTAAGCAACTGCGGTGCGACTGCGGCAACGTCCGCCGTTGGACCGCGCTCTCCACCGGACCCAACGGCACCGTGGCGGACTGCCGCGTGTGTGGCAAGCACCTCGACAAGCCGGACGTGACCTCGCCGTTCAACATCAACGTCTCCAACACCGACAACACCGTCATCGGCAACGACGACGTCCAGATCAACATCTACTGAGGGAGAAGAAATGATCAAGAACTGGAAGCGCGCCGCTCTCATCGCCGCGCTCGTCATCGCACTCCCGCTCACCCAGGCCGACTCGTGTGACACGCACAGTGATGCCGACTCCGGCAAGGTGGACCACGCTCCCGCCGACGTGATCCAGTTCCCGGACGGGTTCCGCAACGTCGCGCACAAGTGCGATGGTCCCAACATGGTCTACTCGCTCTCGTCCGGTCAGAGTGACACACGGCCGGGTGGCCTCGCAGTGGTGCCGAATGATCCGCGGTGTGCCAAGTAGCAAGCGTCCAGACCTGGTACAGTAGACTGGTCGCCGCGGGGAGGACCATCCTGGTGGAAGGCCGCGGCGGCACCAGACGTCGCCGGTCGGATCTCCACCAGGTAAGATCGGCGGCCTCGCCTCCTAGGTTAAGTAAACCACCGAACCTGATACGTTCGGAGATGCTGGGTGCAAGTCCCGGTGGGGGCTCAGAGAGGAACCGTCGCGGAAAGCGCGCCGTGATAGGCCAAAGGGGCAAATGAGGGTGAGCCCGAAGACACTGGCTCGATGAATGGAGTCAGAACCCGCGACATAGCGGTGTAGAGGAGCTCGGTCGTCCTCGCAGGCCTCATAAGTCTGAGATCGGTGGTTCGAATCCACCCGCCGCTACGCAAGCCGGATTCGAATGGGTGAGCAGGTCGCGAAGAGACGTACGTCCCGTCACGAACGGGACGTGCGTCGTTTTTGTTGCACGATGAGATTAATCCTGTTATGATTAACGCATGACGAACGGATACAATCACCTAAAAGCTATCGCAGATGCGCAAGCACTCGCCGCACAGCTTAATCCCGCGTTCAAGTCCTACATTGCCACGCTGACACTGACGGAGCTCAAGCAGCTAGCGAGGACGGAGCGTGCGAACACCCGTGGTTGCCGCGTTCGTGCCGACTACGAACGAGCACTCGAGAAGATCTGGATCGCTCAGGTGTACGACGAGGCTGGTTACCGCTACGGTGGTCACCGCACGCTCTCTCGCTCGCTCATCAAGTAACATCGCCTATTGCACTAAACACAGGATCCTGTTAGAGTTATCTCAACGGCAAGGAAACACGACGAAGGAGACAGAGGACGATGGGTGAGAACGAGTTCAAGGACATGTTCAACGCGGACGAGATCGCAGAGCTGCAGGCGGCGGCGGACGAGGTCGCGGCGCAGGTCGCCGCGGACACGCCCAAGAAGAACGGCATCTGGTACTCGCACGACGAGAACGAGGGCGCCAACTCCGTCTACGCGCTGAACATGGGTGGCAAGACCATTCTCTGGTTCACGGTCAACAACACGGTGGAGTTGCTGCCGTCGCAGATCGGCGGCATCCTCCCCGACGGCATCACCGCGCACCGCATCGTCGCCTGGAACTCGTACCGCACGGCGAATCTGGTGACCGACGGCTTCGCGGCGCGGCACCTGCATGACGACGGCACCGGCATCCACGTGGACGGCAACACCGTCCGCGCCTTCATCACCCCGCAGGTGCAGCGGCTGCTCGCCCACTTCTACGGCGTCTGACGACTTCTCAGGTGGAGGGGCCATCACGGTCCCTCCCCACTGGGTGGCTGTGAGAAATCGAGGAGGTGTAAGATGAATGAACAAGAGATCCGCGAACTGGTGCTTAAGCTGATCAGTGAGACGAGCGATGGCGACTCACTCGCGGCGGCGATTGCCGATCGCTGGCACGAGTCACTCGCGATCACGCGCAAGGATGCCTACATGGGTGGGCACAGCGAGGGCTACCGCGACGGCATCCGTGACGGGCGTGACGAGTGCCGCGGCACCGACGAGTGAGGTCGTGTTAACTTGATCCTGCGAAACCGTTGCACGGTTCGCAGGATCCTGTTAGAATTATCTCAACGGCAACACCAGACGAAAGACGAAGGGACTGAGGACGATGGTTAGCTTCGCCCAGTTGGACGCGATGGCAGCGACGCTCGAGCCCGCGAAGTACGTGGTGATGAGCAAGGACGGCGAGACCCCGCGGTTCTTCGAGATCGCGCTCGTCAAGGGTGGGAACCGGCTCTACGAGCTGAAGGGCAACCCGGGCGACTACACGCGCCACACCTGCGACATCAAGGTGCAGCACTACGTGCTCTGGCGCCTGACGAGCGACCCCACGCAGGGCCTGCAGCTGTACGGCAAGCACTCCGAGTTCTGCGGCGTCTGCGACTCGCCGCTGACGCACAAGCGCAGCCTGGACTGTGGCGTTGGTCCGAAGTGCGCCAAGAAGCACGGGATCAAGTGGTGATCGCCACATACACGCAGGGTCGCTGGTCGGCGTTCATCTCGCCGACCGCGGCGCTGCACATGCCACTCGCTCCGATGAACGGTGATGAGGAGCACATGCTCACCGTCATCTGTCCCGGTCACCCGGAACTCGAGGAGCAGCGAACGATCGGATGGGCCGCCGACGACATGTGGAACTTTGCGATCAAGTACGTCGACGAGCGCCACGCTGATGACATGGAGGCGACGAAGTGAACGCCAACTTCGTCCTCACACGCCACGTCACCGAGGAGGCCGCCGTTCGCCAGGCGGCGGCCGTCCTGGAGGAGTGGGGCTACGAGGTCAAGGTAACCGTCACGGCCAGCCAGGTTGTCCTCCTGACGGATGCGCTGCGCCACTCGGTGGTCAAGGCTCGGCAGATCGGTAAGACCGACGCACAGGACCTGATCACCAAGCTGATGACTGACGTCAGTAAGTACACGCAGTATCCACCATGTGAGACGGAGACGAAGTGACCAAGGACGAGATCCGTGCGTTCGTGAAGGCCACGATCACCGACGAGGACTTCATCACTGCTGTTGAGAAGATCGTCGAGCGTTGGGAAGAGGACGTGCAGGACAATCGCGATGAGTCCTATCAGAGCGGCGTCCACGTCGGATATGAGTCAGCGCACTACGAGAGAATGTAGACAAAATCGACAAACCGCCACCTGCTTCGCGCAGTGTGGCGGTTTTTCGTATGTCCTCTCTCCGTGTGTTGTACCGTGCTACCATGCAGCCACACTGGATGACGGTTCTTCTCGCCATCCTCGCCACGTACCGGATCACGCGGTTCATCACGCGTGATCAATTACCGCTCATCGCGCGTCCGCGTAGGTGGCTCGACAAGCACTGGAACCCACTGCCGAGCCAGGACGCGTGGGAGTCGTACGTCGCGTCACCGCCCGAGGCGCAGCAGATCTTCCGCGACGCGATCCGAAAGAACCTCGGCATTAGGTCCCGCCCCACTGGGTGGCGACGCTCGATCGCGTACCTCATCGGCTGCGCGTGGTGCACGTCCATCTGGGTGGGCGCCGGTGTCTCGTGGTTCGTGTTGGTCTTCATCGGTCTCACGTGGCCGTGGTTCGTACTTCTCTGGCTGTCGTCCTCCGCGATCACGGGCATGATCGCCCAGCGGGAACCCGAGTAGGAGTGTCCTAGGTGGGTGACTACCGTCGCAGCGCGAGCCCATATGGGCTCAACGCGCCTACCGACGCCAACGCGATCTTGAGTGGTATCACGGCGTCGGCGAAGCTGTTCACCGGCATCGGCGACCCGCTGATCCAGAGACGGGCGTGGCAGCGAGAGGCCTGGGACTTCTACCACGCCAATGGCGAGTTCTGGTACGGCGTTACCTGGAAGGCCAACGCGATGTCCAGGGTGCGTCTGGTGGCGGCGAAGATTGCCCCCGGAGGCGACGAGCCGGAGATCCTGCGCGACGACCAGGTCGGTGACCCGGGCGAGGCCGACCCCGGTGTCGAGACGTCGCAGCCGAAGTCGTCACTCACCGACCAGGACCGCGAGGTCGTGCAGATCGTCGAGCGCTTCGGCGGAGGAGTGGGCAAGCAATCCGCGCTCCTCAAGTCGATGACCGTGCAGCTCTCCGTCCCCGGTGAGGGCTTCGTCGTCGGTGAGCAGAGTGTGATCGATGAGGCGAGTGGCACGCTCTCCGAGCCGAAGTGGTGCGTGTACAGCGCCGACGAGATCCGTCGGCGCGAGGTTGGCACCACGAAGAAGGCTACACCGAAGCTCGTCGATCGCATCGGCCCGGGCGTGGTTCGCGGTGAGTCACGTTACGAGGTGCAGGTCGAGGAGCAGCAGTGGCGCGACCTCGGCTCCGAGTCGGTGGTCTGCCGCGTGTGGTCTCCCGACGAGCAGTATCACTGGCGCGCCAGCTCCGCCGCACTCGCTGCCCTACCGATCCTCCGGGAGATCGATCTCTACAACCGTCGCATCATCGCGGACCTCGTCTCTCGCCTCGCCAGCAACGGTCTCCTCCTCATGCCGCAGGAGGCGACATTCGCGACGAACCCGGCGTTCAAGGACGCACCTGATCCGTTCGTCGCTGAGTTCATCGACACGGCGAGCAAGGCGATCAAGAACCCAGGCTCCGCCAGTGCGGCGATCCCGATCCCGATCAAGGTGCCCGCCGAACTCGTCGACAAGTTCGTCCACCTCCCCTTCGCGACAAAGTGGGAGAACCAGATCATCCAGGACCGTGACGCGGCGATCAAGCGTCTCGCCGTGACGATGGACATGCCGGAGGAGGTTCTCACCGGTGTCCAGAACGTCAACCACTGGACGGCCTGGCAGATCGACGAGGCGGGCATCAAGATTCACATCGCACCGATGGCGGAGATCATCGTCGACGCGCTGACGACGAGCTACCTCGAGCCGATGATGGCGGCCGCCGGCGTTCCCCTTGTCGCAGCGGATGGGTCTCGCTACGTCATCTGGTACGACGTCTCCGAGCTCACCGCGAAGCCAGACCTCGGCGCGGCGGCGGAGGAGGCACACGCGAACGGTGCGATCTCCGACTCCGCGTACCGACGCGAGAAGGGCTTCTCAGAGTCCGATGCCCCTGACGACGAGGAACTGCAGAAGATGATCCTGCGCATCCTGGCCATCCAGGGTAACGTGCAGGCGCTGGGCCAGCTCTTCCCCGACCTCGCCGACGCGATGAAG
>Ga0105237_10004920_pt1 | contig 15281 bp, 11 predicted proteins | sample KBSC24metaG_FD_81520 | JGI IMG/M metagenome (GOLD analysis project Ga0105237, IMG submission 81520) | Corn rhizosphere microbial communities from Kellogg Biological Station, Michigan, USA - KBS C2-4 metaG | ecosystem: Host-associated > Plants > Roots > Rhizosphere > Soil | place: Michigan, USA... | reverse complement strand
TGCGACAAGCCTGCCGCATCCGACCTGTCACCAGCGTACCGGCATGGCGCCGGCGTCAAGGGTTCGCTTCGCCGGACTGCGCCCGCCCTTGACCCCGACGCCATGCCTCGAACACAGTAATTCGACCCACTCAAATTTCAAGAGAGGCAAAAAGAATCTGTGCAAGTCTGATGCCGGAAACTTGCCTCCCGCGAGTGACCGGTCATCGGTCATGACCGGAAGCGCAAGTCCAAGGCCGCCCAAGGAAGCTGTCCGCCGACGTTCCGACTCGCCTGGCCAAGGTCAGCTTGCCGCGCCGGACGCGAAAAAAAGACACTACCGGCTGCTGGCGGTCGGCCGAGAATTTCGGTTTTCGTTCTGTGGACATTCCAGCGGTCGTATCGGGTCTGCTACCGACACAGCCAACGCTGACATGTGTCGAGCGATAGCCTCGTGAACAAGCGCTGCTACTTCGCCGTTCAATGGCTTTCAGCACGTCCACAAGCTGCCCCAGTTGGGCGGCTGTCAGCCGTGACTCGACACCTCGAACCGTGGACAGCATGCTCACCGTGGAAGCTTCACGGCTTGTCCAGTCGAGGTTGACTCGCTCGAAGATGTCGGCGAACAGATGGTCCTTCTGGTACTGTTCGATCGCAGGCGCGAACTCGAACAATGGTCCGGTGACCGGGCCGCCAGAGACCTTCGTCTGGTTAGCCCCGCCTAGCGCATCCGACAGAACGATCTTCAGTGATCAGGTTTTCGAACGGGCCCGAGAATGCTTCAGGCGACGAATCGGCATTGCGAAGCGGCGGTGCGCGTATCCATGTTGCGGCCCCGATTCATGTGATCGTCGATCTCGGCAGCGCAACCCAGCATGCGCGGGTACAGGAAGATCGTGAAGGCCGCTGTCTCAAGATCGTGCTCGGCAAACTCGAGGCGCTGAATTGGCTGCCACAGCATCTTCAACAAGAGTGTCGCGATCACGGCATCCACGTTCACGCAGTACACGTTGCGCGACACGCCTTCTTCGAACAGCGTCTGCACCAAGGCTCGGTAGTAGTCGTGGAAGACGTTGTACTCGCCGCGCTGCTCCTGAAGCTCGCGCACGAAGACTTCGCGCGGGTCGTGGTTGATCGGTTTGTCCTTGAACACCGGATGGTTCACGCCCGGCAGCTTTGCGATGTCGAGACTGCCTCCCACCTTGCGCTCCGCCTTGTAGCGGGCGTACTGCTCCACGGTCTTGCGGGCCAGTGCGTGCAGGTCAATACCGTGCGCTGGGTCCGCCGGGTCAATCAACCCCGCGTCACGGAACTGCTCGTTGAGGAACGCGATGCCCTCGTAGCCATTGCCACCGTGAGTGAAACCGGTGTGGGTCAAGAAACCCATCAGCGCCTTGTTCAATTGCACGCGTTCCGGCGCTTCGGGACCGTCGGCCGAGACTGCACCCTTGGCTCCCTGCGCCGAGATGGCACCGGGTCCGTTGGTGAGCAGCAGGCCGAGCAAGGTCTGAAATGCGAACAGATCATCGCCGGTCGGCGTCCTGCACAGCAACGCGGCGAACGCGATCTCCGCCAGAGCGCACCCGCCGACGAGTTGCAGCACGTCGTAGCCGCAGAACCGACCCGCCTCGTGTCGCGAAGCATCGGCGGACGCGCCGATGAGGGTTCCGCAAAGCGACATCCACCACGGCAGGCTCTCGGCCGTCAGGCGCGAGATGCGCTTGGCCGACAGGGGTGCCCAGGCCAGCGTCGTGGTGATCGCGGCAAGCACCGCGTCTCCGGTGGGATGACCACCGAGCGAGCACAGCCATCGCACCGGCAATGAACGGGCACCACGCGCTTCGAGCGCAGCGAGAAGGATCCGTGCTCGCTCGTCCGGTGCGTTGTGCACGAGCGACTCGCAGCCCGAGCGATCGATGCTGCCGAGGTCGAACGTCTCGTCATCCGCGTTCGTCAGCTTTGCAGACCCGAATCGCTCGATCATCAGCTTGACCGCCTCACGCGCGGCCACCTGCCGTTTCGGCCCGACGATCGCAGCGGCCGCGGCCATCACAGCATTGGGCGCGTTGCCGGAGTCGCGCGAGGCCTGCGCCGCCGCCAACTCAGGTGTGCTGTGAAGGTTGACGTGAGCTGCGACCGCGATCGCTACCAGCTTGTGATCATTGTCGTCGCCGAGTTCATGAAGGAGCGCGAGCTTGACCAGCGCCTCGAAGGGCTGCGTCGCAGCCTGCATCATTGATACGCCGTGCAGGCTGCTCACCTGCGTCACCGCGTCCATCTGCGATGCCCCTGATGCGTCTTTCATCGACTGGCGAGGCGCGGAACTACCGATCTGGCGATTGACCCGCTCGATTTGCTCGGCATAGGGTGCCATGGCCTCCACCACCGGCAAGGCCAACGACGCCGGCAGAGTGAGCCCAGCATCGGAGCCGAACCACGGCTTTAGTGCGAGGCTGCCTTCGGGTTCAAAGTCGGGCAGCGTCGCATTAGCGCGCATCACCGCGGTCAAGGCGCCGGGGATGTGCGCGATGTTGGTCACGACCGCACCGCGGCTCGAGAAGACCGGTGCCTCCGGCGTGTATAGCGCGTCAACGCCGAGCTTGTCCATGAACCAGCGTTCCTTGGCCAGCGCGTCGTCCTCGCCACCGGCCATGGCCCCGGCGTGGCCCACCGCCCGGGTCAGCTTGCTCTTCCAGCGGCCGACCACGCACGCGACGACCGGCTTGCTGAAGTTGGCATCGAGCTCGTAGTAGCCGCCCGGCTCGCAATAGAGCACCGCGGCCTTGCTGCGCGCGTCGTTGGCGAGCGCGAATGCGAACTCGGGCGCGGCGTAGTGGATGTAGACATCCTTGCCGCTGGAAATGACGGTCGACGTGCCCCAGCCGCTCATGCGCAAGTACTGCGCGATGGTGGTTGAGAACCCGCCGGAGTTGGAGAAGATCGCGATCGATCCCGGCCTGAGCGCGTCGCTCGGTACATCACCACCCAGCGCTCCGCCCAGGCGCACACGATTCCAAGAGTCGGCCACCCCGAGGCCATTGGCGCCGAAGATGTCCACACCGGCCTGCTGGCCCATCGCGCGAATCTCGCGCGCGTCGTGCACTGAGATCTTTTCGGTGATGATCAGAATCTTTTTCAGCTGCGGATTCACTCGAATCAACTCGGCGACACCGTCGCGAGCTGCCGAAGGCGGCAGGTACACGACGCCACAATTGAAGTGATGACCGGCTTGCAGACCCTCACGCACGTTGTTGAAGACCGGAATGTCTCCGACCGTCGTCGACAGGACTTGACCGCCCTTCCCCGGTGCCGTGCCGAACACGACGTTGCCTCCCGAGAAGGCATGGCTCACCGGTGTGACGTCGCTCGATTCACCCCCGAGGATGTTGAGCACACAGACACGATCTTCGCGGGTGGCAACCTGCGTCAACGAGCTGATGCCGACGTGGTACTTGAAGTCGCCGAGGTTTTGCTTGTTCATGGTGTTCGTCTTCATCAGGCGGCCTGGGCCAGGCCAAGGCGTGAGGCAACCTGTGCGCGCCCGCCTGCCTGCATCCACGCGTCCGCTTGCTTGGCGTAGTCGATGACCTGGCTGATGTCGGAGTCGAACCCGAACAGCCGGTAGGGCAGCCCGAGTTGATCGCAGGTGTCGCGCAGAGCGGCTATGCCGCGCACCAGGTTCGGACCGCCGCGCCCGAGAACGACGTAGAGGGGTGTCGGTCCGTGCGAACTGAAGTGTTCGCGAAGCGCATCGGCCATCGCGCGCAGGGTCACGAAGATGTCGGTGTTGTTCGACTTACCGCCGATGATGAACAGCACATTGGCCTGCTTCAACCAGTGTTTGAAGCAGATGCGCGCCACTTCCTTCATCTTCTCGTAAGGCGGATTGCCGCCGAAGTCCGATGAAATGATCGCCGCCTCGCCAAGCATCTCGGTCACCAGGGCATTCGCACCACCGCCGAAGGTCGGAGCGAGGATGGTCCCCTGCTCATTGATGACGTAGACATCGCTCTGGCCTTGGTGCGTGCGAAGTTGGTTGATCTCTTGCTCGAAATCGGAGTAGTCGGTGGCAAACAGGTGAGGAGGCAAGCCGAGTCGAGCCCAACGCGCATCGTCGCGGTCGAAGCTGCATTTGAAGTCGCACGCCACCGGCGTCAGGCGTCCTTTGCGGTCTTCGCGCATGCGAATCGGATTCAGCTCCAGCGTGGTCATGCCAAAGTCGTGGAACAGCTCCCACAACTTGGGCAATTGCTGTACGAGCGACGAAATGATCTCCTTCGGAGCGCCGATTTCGGACAGGGCGTTGGCGACGACGAAGGCCTTCAGTCCAGTCAGCGGGTCGAAGGGCACCATCGCGACATGGCGCTTGTCGACCTCTTCGATTTCCATGCCGCCGACGTGCGTGAGGGTCATCGTCGGGGCGCGAAAATGCGTCGAGTCGGTGATCGAAAAGTAGACTTCGTGACGGGCCGGAACGCCGGCTTCGAAGGTCACGCCGTTCGCCTTGGCCCTCACATGGCCAACGCTGTGCTCTGCGAAGTACAAGCGCTCCTTCTCTTTCAGAGCGGTCTTCAGGTCCTTCGCGCGGCCCAGCAGGCCCGCCTTGCCCTTCTTGCCGATGCCTCCCTTGAAAACCGGCTTGACGAACACTTGGCCGTGCCGGTCGATCAAGTCCTTGATTTCCTCCTCGCTCGCCGCCGGGCCGAGAATTTCGGCGGCAGGGAATCCGACGAATTCGAGCAAGCGGGCGCCGTGGAGCATGCCGGTGATCTGCATGATGTTCGTCGCCTCCCTTAACCGAGACGGGCGAGCGCCGCCCTTGCATTGAGTAGCCGCTTCTTCATGTGGTCTCCAGTTCAGGCTTTGTTGATGTTCAGGGCATAGCGCAGCGCGTCACCGACAGCCCGAACGTATCGGCGTTTCCATTGCAGACAACTCTAGGGGCCGAGCTTCGGCCCGGGTAGTCGCCAGACAGTCAACATGTCTTCAGGAGTCGTGAAGGGACGTGCCAGCCCAGTGCCGGCCGATGACCAGGGCCGTGGCCACGTCGCGCAGCACGATGCGTGCGGCGAGCGCCGCAGGCGACAGTTCGTCATCGCTGAGGCTGGCTAGCAGGTTCAGGCGCCGTGCGTCGCTGCCGTCGATCTCGATGCAAGTCACGGCGTCGTGCGGAAGGCGCGCAATCGCCGCCCCGGGCTGGATGGTGGCGCCGATGCCCGCGCGTACCGCGTCCATCAGCACCGCGAGGCCGTCGATCTCCAGCACGATGCGAGGTTCGCAACGCACACGCGAAAAGGCGGCATCGAGGATCGCGCGCAGCCCATGCGAGCCGCTCGGCAGCACAAGCGGCACATCACCCAGTTGCGCCAGCCGCAGGCGCGGCAGGCCGACCATGTCCTGCAGCTCCGGCATGCCGCGCAGGCCGATCAGGAAGAGACGCTCGTCGGCCAATGGCAGCACGGACCAGCGCTGTGCAGAACCCGTTTCGAACAGCACCGCCAGGTCGAGCTGGCGAGCGTTCAGCATCGCCTCCAGCCCGCCCGACAGCGTCTCGACCATGCGCAACCGAACGTCGGGGTAGCGCTCGCGCATCGCCGTGATGAAGGGCAGGGCCAGAACCGCGGACGTTGACGGGGCAAGCCCGACGCTGACGTGACCTGAAAGGCGCGCCTGCTGTGCTGCCACTACGGCATCGTCGGCGTGCCGCAGCGCGAGCTGAGCCTGTTTGTAGAACGCCATGCCGGCGTCGGTCGGGCGCACGCCGATCGCCGATCGCTGAAGCAGGCGGGTGCTGAGTTCGCCCTCGAGCCGGCTCAGTTGCTGGCTGAGGGCTGAGGTGACCACACCCAGATCCTGCGCAGCACGCCCCATGCTGCCGAGTTCCACCACGCGAATGAAGTAGCGCAGCTGTCGGAGTTCCATGGACCGTCTCCGTCATTGTTGCAAGCGAATTTCGACCTGCCTAGGCGCGGCCGTCGGCAGGCTGCGGCCCGACAAGAACCACGCTCACAAACGCATCAGGACGGACTTGGTCTGTGTGTACGCGTCGATGGACTCCGCACCCATCTCACGACCGTAGCCAGATTGCTTGTAGCCACCAAGAGACATGACGGGATCGGTCTCGGCATAGGTGTTGATCCAGACGCGACCCGACTTCAGCGAGCGCGCAACGCGATGCGCACGACTCACGTCGCGCGTCCACACCGCTGCGGCGAGGCCGTACTCTGTGTCGTTGCCTTTCAGAATCGCGTCTTCTTCGTTCTTGAACGGGATGATCGAGAGGACTGGTCCGAAGATTTCTTCCTGCGCAATCTTCATCCCGTTCTCAACGTTGCTGAAAACCGTGGGCTCCACGAAGTACCCGACCTTGCCGACACGCGAGCCGCCCAACACCAACTTCGCGCCGTCATGGCGTCCGGCTTCGACGTAGGAGAGCACACGATCCATCTGGCGCTCTGAGATCAATGGGCCGAGCTGCGTGTCCCGCGCCATCGGAGACCCGATACGGTAGCCGGAGGCGATTTTCGCAACCCTGGCTGCGATCTCGTCATGCAAACTCTCGTGCACCAGAAGACGCGTTCCCGCCGAACAGATTTGCCCGGAATTCCTACAGAACGCGACGACCGCGGTCTCGATGGCCTTGTCGAGATCCGCATCAGGAAAAATGATGTTCGGCGACTTGCCGCCCAGTTCAAGCGTCACCTTCTTCATGTTGCCGGTCGAAGCCTGAAGGATCTGACGGCCCACGCCGGTGGAGCCGGTGAAGGCGATCTTGTCCACATCGGGGTGGGCGGCCATGGCAGCACCGGCGGTCGCACCGAAGCCCGGCACGACGTTGACGACCCCTGCCGGTACGCCCACCTGCTGAATCAGCTCCGCAAGTCGCAACGTGCTCAACGGCGACTGCTCCGCCGGCTTCAGGACTGCGGTGTTTCCGCAGGCCAGTGCGGGCGCCAGCTTCGTCGCTGCCATCACGAGCGGCACATTCCAGGCGTTGATGAGGGCACAAACACCCATCGGTTCGCGAAGCATGTACAGGAATCGCGAGGCATCCATAGGGTTGGTTGTGCCATGGATTTTCGTCGCCCAACCCGCGTAGTAGCGGAACAACTCCGAAGCCGCCGCAACTCGCCCGGCCGTGAATGCCACCGGTGCGCCCATGTCGAGCGTCTCTAGAACGGCAAGCTCCTCGGCATTCTCATCGATTGCGTCGGCGATCTTCAGGAGATAGCGAGTTCGCGCATGCGGGGAGATCCCAGACCATGTGGGCGCTTCAAAGGCTTCCCGGGCCGCTTTCACGGCAGCGTCGACATCGGCACTGTCGGCCTCGGCGACCTCTGCCAGAAGTTGTTCGGTGGACGGATCGATCGTTTTGAACGTCTTGCCCGAAATGGCCTGCACCCACTCTCCGCCAATCAACAGTCGCTTTGGCCCGCGGCCAAGCCACTCGAGCGCCTTGCGGTGACCAGGCGATGAATCGCCGTTGGCTGAACTGTCTACTGAACTTGACATTTCCTATCTCCTGATTCGACGCTTTGCGTGGGCGAGGCCGGTTTTATCGCTCGCTCAGCGCTCTTCGAGCGGGTACTGAAGAACGAGTGCCTCGAGACCCTTGCTTCCCGCACGAATCTCGAAACTTGCTTCGTTGTTCTCGACGACGACCATTGACCAAAGCGGCAGTTCCTCGTCGCCATGCAGCAGGCTACCGTTGCCAACGAAGACGTAGTAGCCGCCGGCAAGCTTCGGATCCGGCCCCGGCACGGACATGCCAGCGCCCAGCCGGACAACTTGCGCGTGCATGCCGTCGTCTTCGCTCTTGAGCATGGTCTCCCAGGCCACCTCCGTGCGCGCTTGCATCACCGGGGCGATTGAAAAGCCAACTGGCTCCGACGTCAAATTGCGCCGTTTGCTAGGCTTCAGCTTTTCACGGGCATCCGGTTCGTTGAGGTAGACCGGTGCCGACACCCCGGTGTACATGCGCAGCGCCACGAACGAGATTCCCAACGGACCCGCTGTGATCGGCCCATAAGCCGTGTGGTGATCCTTGAATTGAATGGTGAGCGGCTTCAATACCTGACCACGGGCCCCGATGGTGCCGCCCCCGGCAATGAAGAGCTGAAACATCGACACGCCATGAAAGTGCGGCACGACCGACTCATAAGCTTGAAGCTCTGACATCGTTGCCTGCGGGCCAGGCGCGTGACCACTGGACGACCGAGGGCCGAAGTAGGTGGTACCCCAGTGCTGATTGCCGGTACCGGGGGAAACGACCTCGTAGCGCTTGGAAAGCGCGTCGCTTCCGCTTCTTGTGTAGATCATGGGCAACTCTCCGTAGTGTTTGCAGCCGTCCGCGACAACGGCGTGCCGCGGTGTTCAGGTCGCCAACGCCATCCGTTCGCGATCTTGCGAAACTATAGCACATAGTTTCTCTATGCAGCACTCGTTCCAGTGAGTGGAACTCCAAATTCTTGGTACTCACACCATGTCGAAGTCGGCCTTCTTCGCCGAGCAGTCCGGACAGACCCAGTCCTCCGGTACATCGGCCCAACGCGTGCCGGGTGGAATTCCGTCGCTTGGCATACCAGCCGCCTCGTCGTATTCGAATCCGCACAGGATGCAGGTCCACACCCTGAACGCCGGCTCGGCGGCGCCGCTGGTGCCCTGGTCGTTGGTCGTTGAAGTCATTTGTCTCACTCCGAATGAAGCTGCCCGCTTTTTTCGGAACAGCGGTGTTGGGCGCGTCGTGGCCCGTGTTCAGGAAGGGTCGACCTCGGCCTTGGCTTCGCGGAGGAGACCTTCGCTCTCAGCGACTTGGGCCAGGAGCCGACTCGCCTTCCAGCGCTTGCCGTGTTGTTCGTGCCATTCGCTGACCTGGCGGTGAATTTCGCGCGCACCAATCGTGTCGGCCCAGAACATCAAGCCGCCGCGATGTCGCGGAAAGGCGAATCCGTGGATCCACATCACGTCGATATCGCTGCCGCGGAGGGCCTTGCCTTCTTCGATGATCTTGCAGGCCTCGTTGACCGAGGCGAAGAGCAGCCGGCGAAGGATCTCGTCATCGCTGAAGCTGCGTTGCGTCGTGCCGAGTTCCCGGGCGACGATTGTGATGATTCGCTTCACCTCATCGTCGGGATACGGCGTGCGATCGCCCGACTCGTACCGGTACCAGCCGGCTCCGCTCTTCTGGCCCTTGCGACCCAGCTCGACGAGCCGATCCGGAACGTGCAGCTTGCGGTAACCGGGATCGGCCGCCGCGCGTCGCTTACGGGTGTCGTAGCTGACGTCGAGACCCGACAAATCGCTCACCGCAAACGGCCCCATCGGGTAGCCGAAGTCGACCATCACCTTGTCGATCTGCTGCGGCAGCGCGCCCTCTTCGAGCAATATCATCGCTTCGCTGACCAAGGGCGCGCGGCTGCGGTTGGCCGCAAAGCCATCGCAGGTGCCCGCCACGACGCTGGTCTTGCCCAGGTCCCTCCCCATCTTCATGGTCCGCACGATGGTCTCAGTGGACGAATGATCGCCGCGCACGACTTCGCACAGCTTCATGACGTTCGCGGGTGCGAAGAAATGTGCGCCGGCCACTTCCTGAGGGCGCTTTGTCACCCCCGCCATGACGTTGATGTCGATGGCAGACGAATTAGTCAGCAGGAGAGCACCGGGCTTCATCACCGCGTCAAGCCGCGTAAAGACCTCCTTCTTCAAGTCGATGCGCTCGAAGATGGCTTCGATCACGGCGTCGCAATCTCCGATGTCTTGGTAGTTTTCGGTGTCTTGAATGAGCGCCAGGCGCTCGTCCATCGCTTCCTGCGTCAGGCTGCCGCGCTTCACCCGCACCGCATAGGTATCGCGGATGCGCTGCATGCCGCGGTCGAGCGCTTCTCGTGATGCCTCGAGCACCTTCACCGGAGTGCCGACGTCGGCGAAGCACATCGCGATGCCGCTCCCCATCGTGCCCGCGCCGATCACGGCGGCTGACCTCACCGGCTCCGGCTTGAATCCGCTGGGTGCGCCCGGCACCTTGGCCGCCTCCCGCTCGGCGAAGAAGGCGTATCGCAGCGCCTTGGCCTGGTCGGAGTTCTCCAGATCCAGGAAGGCCTGGTGTTCGATCTGCATGCCGTCTTCGAACGACTGCGTGACCGCCGCGCGCACGCACTCCAGTGCGCGGCGTGGTGCCATCAGGTGGCGCATCTTCGAGCCCAGCGCCTGGTCCAGTGAATCGAGCAGTTCGGGGCGGCTCTTCGCTCCGTCGATGCGGTCCGTCCTGTCGCGCACGCGGGGCAACGGCCGGAGGGCTGCGATGCCCTTTGCGAATAGGATGGCGTCGGCACGCAAATCGCCGGCGCCCACGATCTCGTCGACGATACCCAAGGCGCGCGCCTTCTCGGCCGACACCTGCTTGCCGCCGACAATCAGCTCAAGCGCGGCTTGCGGGCCGATCAGCCGTGTCAGGCGCTGGGTCCCACCGCCCCCCGGGACGATGCCCAGGCTGACTTCCGGCAGGCCGAGCTTCGCGGCTGGCGTGGCAATCCGGTAATGGCAAGCGAGCGCGTGTTCGAGGCCGCCGCCGAGGGCGTAGCCGTCGATCGCGGCGACGACGGGCTTCTCGCTCGCATCCAGCGCTGCGGCGCTCACGCGGGTGCCGATGGTTCTTGCCTTGCCGAACTGGCGCATGTCGGCGCCCGCGATGAAGTTGCGCCCCGCACCGATCAGTACCATGGCCACGACCTGCGGATCCGCATTGCCGCGCGCGAGCGCTTCGATGATGCCCTCGCGCATGCCCGGCGCGAGCGCGTTGACCGGCGGGTTGTCGAGGCTGATCACGCCGATGCCGTTGATGACGTCGTATTCGACAGACTGAATTTCGCTCATGAGATCTCTCTGGCTGGTGCCCACGGGGGACGGTAGTGCCCGCGATCCCCTCCCCGGCAAGCGCTCGAAAACGGCAGACCCTGACACGCAGTCGATGATATCATTGGTTCTGATGTTCGGTGTTAGTTCCATTGAACGGAACTGATGCAGATCGATCGGTACAGCTCCCCGCAGCGGCAATCGAAAGGAACTCGTGGCATGACAATTCGCGGCAAGGCCTACATCGTGGGCGCGTACGAACACCCTCTTCGCAAGGCGCCCGACCACTCGGTCGCACAGCTCCACGCCGATGTGGCGCGCGGCGCGATCGAGGATGCAGGGCTCTCCAGGGACGACATCGACGCCTACTTCTGTGCTGGCGACGCACCCGGCACCAACGTCTGGTCGATGGCCAACTACCTGAACCTGAATCGGCTGAAGCACATCGATTCGACCGACATGGGCGGCTGCTCGTACCTGATCCATATCGCGCACGCGGCGGAGGCGATCGCGGCAGGCAAATGCAACGTCGCGCTGATCACGCTGGCCGGGCGCCCCAACTCGGAAGGCATCTCGGGAACCCAGGTGCGCGTGCGCGGCGTGAACCTTCCGGATTCGCCCTACGAGATGCCCTACAACCCGGTCACGCTCAACCTGTATGCGATGTGCGCGATGCGCCACATGCACGACTACGGCACGACTAACGAGCAGCTCGCGTGGGTCAAGGTCGCCGCGTCGCACCACGCCCAGCACAACCGCCACGCCATGCTGCGCGATCTGGTCACGGTCGAGCAGGTGCTGGCCTCGCCGATGATTTCCGACCCGTTGCACCGCCTCGATTCTTGCGTGGTCAGCGATGGCGGCGGCGCCGTGATCGTCGCCCGCCCGGAGATCGCGAGGGCCCTGAAGCGCCCAAGGGTGAAGCTCATCGGCCGCGGCGAATCGACCAAGCACCAGATGGGCGGCAGGATCGATCTCAGCTACACCGGAGCCGCGTGGAGCGGTCCCCGCGCTTTCGAAGAAGCGGGCGTCAAGCCCTCGGACATCCAGTACGCGTCGATCTACGACAGCTTCACCATCACCGTGCTGCTGCAGCTCGAAGACCTCGGCTTCTGCAAGAAAGGCGAAGGGGGCAGCTTCGTCGCAGACGGGAACCTGATCTCTGGCGTCGGCAAGCTGCCGATCAACACCGATGGTGGCGGGCTGTGCAACAACCATCCCGCCAATCGCGGCGGCATCACGAAGATCATCGAAGCCGTGCGCCAACTGCGCGGCGAAGCTCAGCCCCAGGTGCAGGTGCCGAATTGCGCGCTGGCCCTGGCCACCGGGATCGGCGGTGCCATCGGGCATCGGCACGGCGCCGCTACTTTGATCATGGAAAGAGAGTGACCAATATGCCCACCCCATCCCAGGACAGGAAGATCAGCGACCCGGCGATGAACCCGGGCGACGAGCCCTACTTCGCCGCAGCGGCAGAGGGCCGGCTCATGCTGAAGACCTGCGCGGCATGCCATGAGACGCACCACTACCCGAGATCCCTGTGCCCGTTCTGCTGGAGCTCGAACGTGACCTGGATCGAGGCCAACGGCAGCGGCGTGATCTACACCTTCAGCATCACGCGCCGGGGGGCCGGAGCGCCCTACTGCATCGCCTACGTCACGCTCGACGAAGGCCCGACGATGTTGACCAACGTCGTCGACGTGGACCTCGACAGCGTGCGCATCGGCCAGCGCGTGCAGGTGGTGTTCAGGAAGTCCGAAGGCGGTGTGTCGATTCCGATGTTCACGCCGACGCTTGCAGCGCAGCCCTGAGGCCGACATGTCCCAACACATCGCTGCATCACCGCCCTCCGCAACCAGCAAGGTCGCGCTGTACAGCGCCGTCGACGACTTGCTCACGCACTTCGAAGTAGACGTGCAGTCCGGGACACTGACCCGCCGCGCGACCATCCGCACCCTGGCCAAGGTGCAGTACGCGTGGCCGCACCCGAACGGCAGCCACCTGTATGTCTCCACCAGCAACGGCGGGCCTCGCGTGCCGTCCGACCGCAACCACGTCAGCGCGTATGCGATCGGCCCTGATGGGGTCTTGTCGATGGTGGGGGCTGCGAGGCCGCTATCTCGACGGGCGGTTCACATGTGCGTCGACCCGACGGGCCGGCACACACTGAATGGCCATAACTTCCCGATGAGCGGGATCACCGTTCATGCCCTTGAGAACGACGGCTCGCTCGGCGCCGAGATCGAGCCAGTGGCAGCGCTCGACTACGGCGTCTATCCGCACCAGGTCATGATGTTCCCGTCGGGTCGAACCGCGCTGATCGTCGATCGTGGTAACAAGGCGCAGGCGGGCAAGCCGGAAGAGCCGGGTGCGCTACGCTCGTTCGGCTTTGCCGACGGCGTGCTGTCGGCCGGGCAGGTAGTGGCGCCGGGAGGTGGTTATGGATTCGGGCCGCGCCACGTCTCGTTTCACCCGAGCCAGCCGTGGATGTACGCGTCGGATGAACGCAGCAATCGGCTTTACATGTTCCGAGTTCCAGGCGACCGGATGGATGACCAGCCGGCCTTCACGAGCGACACCCTGGCAAACCCGTCGACGGTGAGCCCACGTCAGCTCGCGGGCGCCATCCACGTTCATCCGTCGGGCCAGACGGTCTACGTCGCGAATCGCGCGGACCACAGCGTCGAAGTCGACGGCCGCAAGGTCTTCGATGGCGGCGAGAACAACATCGCGGTGTATGCCATTGACGCCGCCACCGGCGAACCGACGCTGATCCAGCACGCCGATACCCGTTCCATTCACGTCCGGACGTTCGCGTGCGAGCCCGGCGGGCGGCTGCTCGTGACGGCGAGCATCAAGGCGCTGGCCGTCAGGGAGAACGGCTATGTACGCGACGTACCCGCGGCACTGAGCGTGTTCCGCATCGGGAATCGAGGTGAACTCGACTACATCCGCCAATATGCCATCGAGACGGGCGCGGGCCAGATGCAGTATTGGATGGGGATGGTCGGCCTGCGTTGACGACAAGGCGTCCCGCGGCGGCGATGCAAGACGGCCAAGCCCCGCAGCACCGCCGTGGCATGGCCGCGCGCTCAGGAGCGATTCAGCACGCGGCCACCATCCAGCAGCACCGAGATGCCGGTGATGAACTGGGCTTCGTCCGACGCCAGGAACAGGGCCGCGTTGGCCACGTCCCAGGCGGTGCCGAGTCGGCCGAGCGGTACCTTGGCAACGCGCTCCGCGACCACCTGGTCGCGCGACTGATTGAAAGCCTGGATCCGTGTGTCGACCGCCATCGGCGTCGAGATCAGCCCGGGCAGCACGCAGTTCACCCTGATGCCGTACGGCGCGTTCTGAAGCGCCAGTTGCTCGCTCAGCGCCACCACCGCAGCCTTGGTCGCCTTGTACGCGGCGTAAGGGTAGCGGCCGACGGCTGCGGCCGAAGAGATGTTGACGATCGCGCCGGACCGCTGCTTGCGCATGATGACGAGGGCGTGCTTGCACGCGAACGCGGTACCGCGCAGGTTGATGCGGTAGATGTTGTCGAACGCTTCCTCGGTGATCTCGGTCAGCTCCGCATCACCTCCCGCCAGGCCGACTCCGACGTTGTTGTGCAGGATGTCGAGCGAACCCCAACGCCTCTGTGCTTCGTTCATCGTCCGGGCCAGATCTGCATCGCTGGTGACGTCGGCGGCGAAAGCGATGCAGTCGAAACCTTCGCTTCGGGCAAGGGCCGCCGTTTCCTCGGCCGATTCGATGCGACGGTCGACCGCCAGAACGCGCGCGCCTTCGCGGGCGAAGCGCATCGCCGCGGCACGGCCGTTGCCGAGACCCTCACCGGGGCTCTGGCCCGCGCCCATGACGACGGCGACCTTGCCCTCCAGCCGTTTGGGGGCCGTCCAGCCCGTATCGCGATCGGTTGTATTGACCATGCTCTTGTCTCACAAGTCGTTGGGTGAATCTCGCCTCGGCGCGGCGCGCCTGATCGCCGTGGCCGGCGATCGAACCGCTTGGTAGCGAGTCGCTTCGATGCTATCATAAGTTCTGTTTATCAGCATTGGTTCCACTGATCGGAATTAAATTTTTAGCTTTCCTACAGGAGACAGCGTGCAGAAGAAAACCCTGAGCCTGCTCATCGCCGGCGATTGCGGCCCCGCCCATGGTCCTGCTGAAGGCTTCCCCATCGAGGGCTATACCGAACTTGTGGCCCCGGCGCTTCGGCAGGCCGACATGCGCTTCGTCAACTGCATGCGCACCTATTCGTCGCGGGCTATCTACACCGAACATGCGCGCCAGGTGAACCAGCCGGTGGAGATGTCCACCATCTTCACCAGCGGGCTGTTCGACGCAGTCACGATGGCCAACAACCACAGCTACGACAGCGGCCCCGAGGCCTTGGTCGACACGCGCGCGCTTCTGGCCGGGCACGGCATCCAGGTCACCGGCGCCGGC
>Ga0105237_10004919_pt1 | contig 15281 bp, 12 predicted proteins | sample KBSC24metaG_FD_81520 | JGI IMG/M metagenome (GOLD analysis project Ga0105237, IMG submission 81520) | Corn rhizosphere microbial communities from Kellogg Biological Station, Michigan, USA - KBS C2-4 metaG | ecosystem: Host-associated > Plants > Roots > Rhizosphere > Soil | place: Michigan, USA... | reverse complement strand
GAAGGCCATGGGAGTTTCTCGTCGAGCCAGATGAAGAAACATCTTGCGCGGTCGCACGGCCAAGCGCTTGAGATGGATCAATCTTCGCGCGACGACGCGTGCCGTCCCTGGCGTCAGCCCATCAGCGTGCGCAGGCTGGCCAACGCCACCTTCGGGTCGGCGATCCCGTGGTAGATCGCGGGCACCTCCGTGTCCAGGCCCATGAGTCCGTAGACACCGTGCATCGCGCCGCGCACCGAATACTCGACGGTGAAGACCACGTCCTCGGGAATTTCCACGTACTGGCCCAGCAAGGCGAAGTTGCGTGCGCCGGCGGGTATGACCGGAGGCCGGTCCGACGCGCTCCTGCATTCGAACTCGCTGGTGATGTACGGCATCATCACCGGCACCACGGTCGTGGTGCGCCGGACTTCTTCGAGGATGTCCTCGAAGCCCAGGTGGTGCATGAGCTCCGTCAGTATGTCCTGGCCGCCGGCTTGGGACATCGTCTTCTCGATGTAGTTGCCCTGCGTGTCCAGCAGCAGGCCGTAGCCCCACAAGGTGAAGACGCTTTCAGGCTGGTCCTCGAAATGCGGGGCGTGCGGCACCACGATCGACATCAGCCAGCTCGAGTCCTTGAAGGTCATGAGCCCGCCGGTGCCGGGAGCGTTGCCTGAGAAGGCCTGGATGCGCCGGATCAGCAGAGGGCTGCGCATCGTGAGGGTGAACGACTCCCACTTGCTCTCGTCGACGTTGCCGCAGAAAACCTCGGGCCGGCCGAAGCACGGTGCCTTGCGCGCCATGTTCCGCCACAGGGTCCAGGCGCCGTCGCGCTGGTCGCGTACCAGCTCCGGTGCCTGGTGATCGTTGCCGTTGCGCGAGTCGGCCACCATCGACCCGATGGTGATCAAGGCGCACTCGTGCGCGCCCAGGCTGTAGGTGAACGGGCGTCCCTCCCGCAGGCAATGCAGCGTGTCGAGCCGCAGGCCCTGCGCGCCGGCGGTGAAGTCCGCATCGGACACGCGCGTTCCGTAGTCGAAGCGCACGCCGTGTTCCAGCAGCCACTTCACCATCGGGCGCACGATGGCGTCGTACTGGTTGAACTCGGTGCGCCGCACGCCGCCCAGCGTGTGGATGCGCGGCAGCTCCTGCAGGAAGCGCAGCATGTAGCGCTTGAGCTCGACCGCGCTGTGCCAGTTCTGGAACGCGAAGGTGGTGCGCCACATGGCCCAGAAATGGGTGTCCAGGAAGTGCGTGGAAAAGCACTCCTCGATGCGCTTCGTTCCCAGGGCGCGCTCGGGTGTGGCGAGCAGGCGCATGAGCTCCAGCCGGTCCTGGAAGTTGAAACCCAGGTCGCTGGCATCGAGTATGCGGCGGTTGCGGTCGATCAGCCGGGCATGCGCGTCGGAGCGCCACAGCGCGTTGAAGGCCATGATCTCGTCGCGCACCGTGCGGTTCGGCGTGCCGGGCGAGGGAATGCTCTCCAGCACATTCCACAGGCAGGTGTAGGTCTCGTCGGTGAACATGCGCCCGCCGCGCGTCACGTAACCCTGGCGCGCATCGCCGCCGCCGTCGAGCGCGCCACCGGGCAGCGTGGACTCCTCGAGGATGCAGATGTGCGAGCCCGGCATGCCGGCATCGCGGATCAGCAGGACCGCAGCGGACAGCGCGCCGATGCCGCTACCCACGATGCAGGCTTGTTGGAAGGAGGTCATTTCGTCGTTCCTTTGGTGATACCGGCGGCGCCACGGCAAGCGCGATGTCCGGATGCGGCTTCGAGGCCAAGCCGGGCAGTCGCTCGAGGCTAGGCTGGAGCCCACCGTGCGGGTTTGCGCCCGATCAAGCAACACCGCGGTCACGCCTGAGCGCGCGGTTGATGCAGCGCAATGCCGCACCGCGAGCCACGGCCTAAGGTCTGCGCATCACAGGCCGCCGACCAAAGGAGCTTTCATGCAAACGCCCGGATCCATCCTGCTTCACCTCGACGGCTCCGCCCGCACGGTGGAGCGAATCAAGCTGGCGCGCCAGCTGGCGGAGACCTTCGATGCCGAGGTCACGGCCCGCCCGTGCACCCTGTCCGCGCTCATGCGCTATCCGTACGCCATCGAGGGTGCGGCCGAAGCCGTCGCGATCATGCAGGAGATCGACAAGGCGGCGCGCGACAAGATGCACGCCACGTTCATGGCCAACACCGCGGGCTCGCAGCGCCTTCATTGGGCGGAGCCCGAAAGCGATGGGCCCTGGGGGTTCGCGCGGCGCGCGCTCTATGCCGACCTGATGATCCTGGGCCAGCGCGACCGCGACGACCCGATGGACGGCGAGCTGCCCGGCGACTTCCTGCCCAGCGTGCTGGTGCAAAGCGGCCGGCCGGCGCTGGTGCTGCCCTATGCGGGGCCCATCGGCCCCATCGGCCGCAACGTGCTGGTGGCATGGAAGGAGACCCGCGAAGCCGCGCGCGCGGTGACCGCGGCGCTGCCATGGCTGCGCACCGCAGCTCGCGTGCACGTGGTCACCTATGGCGAGGACGCCGAGAGCGCCCTGCAGCGCCTGCAGGAGTACCTGCGGGCCCAGGGTGTCGCCAATGCCACCCTGCACCCGGGCGGCAACAAGGAGGACGACGCCGGCAACAAGCTGCTGTCCTTCGCAGCCGACCTGAGCGCGGACCTGCTGGTCATGGGCTGCTACGGCCACAGCCGGGCACGCGAATGGGTGATGGGCGGGGCGACGCTGTCGATCCTCCAGTGGATGACGCTGCCGGTGCTGATGTCGCATTGAGCGCGAAGGCAGGCACGGCCGGTGCCGTGCCGGCTCACGGCACCAGCACCGCCGCGCCCTCGATCCGCCCCGCGCGCAGATCGGCCAGGGCCTCGTTGGCCTGGGTGAGCGCATAGGTCTTCACGTGCACGCGCAGCGGGTGGGACTGGGCGAAATCCAGGAACTCGCGCGCATCGGCACGCGTGAGGTTCGCCACGGAGACCACGCTGCGCTCTTCCCAGAGCAAGCGGTAGGCGAAGGACGGGATGTCGCTCATGTGGATGCCGCCGCAGACGACCCGGCCGCCCTTGCGCACGGCGCGCAATGCGGCCGGCACGAGCTCGCCGACAGGCGCGAACAGGATGGCCGCATCCAGCGGTTCGGGCGGGCGCTGGTCCGAGCCGCCAGCCCATGCCGCACCCAGGCTGCGCGCAAAGGCCTGGGTGGCATGGTCGCCGGGCCGCGAGAAGGCGTACACCTCGCGCCCCTGGGCGACGGCCACCTGCGTCATGAGATGCGCGGCGGCGCCGAAACCGTAGAGGCCCAGCCGGCGCGCACGCGCGACCTCGCCGGCAGCCTTGAGGCTGCGCCAGCCGATCAGGCCCGCGCAAAGCAAGGGAGCGATGCGCGCTGCGTCGGTTTCAGGCAGCTCCAGCGGCAGGCAGAACGCCGCCTCCGCGATCACGTGGCTCGCGAAGCCGCCGTCGCGGTGGTAGCCGGTGAAGCGCGGCGCATCGCACAGGTTCTCGTGCGCGTCCAGGCAGAAGGCGCAGCAGCCGCAGCTGTGGCCCAGCCAGGGCACACCCACCCGCTCGCCGATGGCAAAGCCCTCGACGCCCGCTCCGAGCGCATCCACCACCCCGACGATTTCATGCCCCGGCACGATCGGCAGCACGGGCAGCGGCAATTCGCCGTCGACGATGTGCAGGTCGGTACGGCAGACCGCGCAGGCCAGCACGCGCAGGCGCAGTTCGCCGAGACCGGGCTGCGGAGTCGCGCGGCACTCCAGTTCGAGGGGAAGCCACGCCGCGCCGAGCACCATTGCACGCATGATGTTCAGGCGCTCACGAGCGCGACGCGCATGCTCAGGCGTCCACGAGCAGGTCGTTCACCACGACCGAGACGCCGGGCGTGGCCCACGCGGCGCCTTGCACCGCGTCGCGCTCGGCCCAGGAATGCACGACGCCGCGCAGCGTGACCTGCGAACCGTCGACGCTGATGGAGAGCCGGCGGGCCTCGCGGTCGGCCTGGCGGGAAAGCGCGTCGTGGATCTTCTTTTCCACGTCGGCGGGGCTCAGCTTCGGCTTGACCTTCACGAGATTGGAAACGCCGGTCACCCCCATGAGGTCGCGCACCGCGCCTTCGGCGGCGCTGCGCTGGTAGCCCCACTCGACTTCGCCCTGGAGCGTGAGCCAGCCCTTTTCGACCACGGGGCGGATCTTGCCGTCCGGCACCAGCACGTTCCATTCGAGCGCGCGCTCGGCCGCCATGGCGATGTCGGCGTCGGTGCGCTCATTGCCGAACGGCAGCTTCACCGTCATTTCGACGGCCACCGCCTTCACGCCGTGCACGCGCTGCACGGCGCGCTCCGCGGCGTACTTCTCCGCGTGGCTGGAGAGGTGGCCGGTGAGGGTCACCACGCCGTCCTTGACGATGACGCCGATGTCGGAGGCCTTGAAAGCCGGGTCCCAGCTCAGTTCGGCCTGGACATCGTCGCGCAATTGGGTATCGGTCTTCATGGGAATTCCTTGCGGTCAGTGGTTGGAAAATCGGCGCGTCGCGCTGTCATCGAAACGGCCGTGCAATCCACTGTAGGAAGCAGCCCGCCCGGGTGCATTGCGCTGGATCAAGGCCGGCGCGGAATGCGCCAGGCGGCTCAGCCGATGTGCTCCAGCAGCAGGGCCTGCACCATGAAGCGCCGGTTGTCGGCCAGGGAAGTCCCGTCGCCGAGCAGTTCGGCAAGCCGGACGGCCGGATGGTCTTCCATGGCGGCGCCGTCGAACACCGGAATGCCCGCGTGCTCGCCGATCTGCCGCACCAGGGCCGGGTCCATGTCCTGGCACTCCACGGCCTCGTAGAGGCGCCCGAGCATGCGGGCGGTGTGCCGTACCTCCTGCGGCGGTGTGTCGAGCGACAGGCTCGAGCGCATCGTGGCGACGCGCGCTCCCAACCGCTCCGCGGCATCGCAGAACAGCTCCTGCGCCGCATCGCAGGGGGTTTCGTACAGCAGCCCCAGATTCTTGCCGCGCAGCGGTTTGGGCGTGGTTCCCTCCAACGCGGCGCGCTGCAGCATGCGCGCCCGGCACAGCAGGCTCGCCACGTCCAGCGGGGAAAGCTGGGGCCCGGCCTCGGGCTCGCGGAGTCGGTTCGGAAGGCGCATGGGAATGATCGGTATGTGACCCGTCGAGGCTAGTCAGACTGCTCGCACCGAACTTGATTCAGGTCAAGGCCGCGGCGCTGATACACGCCAGACACATTCGGTTCACCGAGCGTTACGCACCGATTCCGAACGTTGTCTCTGCATTGCCGTCGGCTTCCTAGCATCCATCCATCGAAAGACACGCGACAGACAACCCAGGAGTTCCAGATGCTCACGATTGCCACCAACGAGAAGACAGCAACGGCCATGACGGGCCAGCAGACGTCCGACAACCTCAGGCTGTTGGCCGAGCAGCTGAAGCCGCAGCGCCGTGTCGTGCATACAGGCGATGTGATCTACCAGGCCGGCGAACGCTTCGGCAATCTCTACATCCTGAACTCGGGTTTCTTCAAGATCGTGAACCTCACGGCGGACGGCCGCGAACAGGTGGTCGGCCTGAAGTTCCGCGGCGACTGGCTTGGCTTCGACGGCATCGCCGATGGCAGCTATTCCTGCGACGCGGTGGCGATGGACACGGGCGAGATCTGGATGGTTTCCTACGAAGCACTGATGCGCGCCTGCGTCTCGCATCCTGCCTTGCTGCAGGTGCTGCACACAGCGATGAGCCGCGAGATCGCCCACGATCGTGATTCACTGATGTCGGTCTGCACACTGCCAGCCGATGCGCGCGTGGCCGACTTCCTGCGTTATTGGGCCGAATCGCTGGCCGAGCGCGGTATGCGCACCGACCAGATCACCTTGCGCATGACCCGCGCGGAGATCGGCAACTACCTGGGCATGACGCTGGAAACCGTGAGCCGGGCGCTGTCGAGGCTGGCGCGCGACAACGTCATCGGCTTTGCCGAGAAGGGCCGCCGCGACGTGCAGATTCCAGACGTCGGGGCGCTGTCGGCCTTCGTGCAGCGCTGCCTGGCGCCGGCACCCGCGATGCTGCAATGAACGGGCGCAGCCGCCGCGCTCAGGCGCGGCCGGCCATCACCCTGCAAATCGCCCGCGCGAGTTCGGAGCGCGTGTAGGGCTTGCGCAGCAACTCCCAATCCTGCGGGACCTCACGGTCCGCATCCAGCAACTCGGACGAAAAGCCCGACATCAGCAGCACCGCCATCTGTGGAAAGCGCTGTCGTGCCTCGGCGCCCAGCCGCGTGCCGCGCATGCCCGGGCCGAGCGCGATGTCGCTCAGGAGCAGGTCGAAGGCGACGCCGCCGGCGTCCATCGCCATGAGTGCCTGCTCGCCCGTGGCGGCCGTGGTGATTTCGCAGCCCAGCGTTGTCAGGAAGGTGTGCACCACGTTGCGGACCTCGGCGTCGTCCTCCACCAGCATCACGCGCAGGCCTGGCGGGATGGTCTCGTCGGGGCGCTCCTCATCCTCGACGCCGGGCGGGTCGGCCGCTTCGAGCAGCGGCAGATACAGCCTCACCGTCGTGCCCTGGCCCGGCTTGCTGTCGATGACGATTCCTCCCCTGGACTGCTTGACGAAGCCATAGACCGTGCTCAGGCCCAGGCCCGTGCCGCGTCCGGCCTCCTTGGTGGTGAAGAAGGGCTCGAAGGCGCGCTCCTTCACTTCTTCGTCCATGCCGGTGCCGTTGTCGGCGACGGATATCGCCAAGAAGCGGCCGTGGGCAGGGTTTTGCAAGTCGCTGTGAGCGCTGTGCAGGACGGCCGGCAGCGCATCGCACATCTCGGTACGGAACCGAAGCATGCCGCCTTCAGGCATGGCGTCGCGCGCATTGATCGCGATGTTCAGCAGCGCCGACTCCAGTTGTCCGGGGTCCGCCAGCACCGGCGGGCAGCCGGGGGCGGTATCGATCTCGATCCCGATGCGCTGATCGAGCGTGCGGCGCAGCATGTCGGCCAGCGAATGCAGCAACGCATGGGTGTCCACCGCCATCGGCTGCAGCACCTGCCGCCTGGAAAACGCCAGCAGCTTGCCCGTGAGTTCGGCGCCGCGCCGCGAGGCGCGCGTGGCGGCGTTCACCAATTGCTGCGCGTAGGCGTCCTGCGCCAGCGCGGGCAGTTCCCCCAGCACCTGCAGGTTGCCCTGGATCACGGTCAGCAGATTGTTGAAGTCGTGCGCGATGCCGCCGGTGAGCTGGCCGACGCTTTCGAGCCGCTGCGCATGGTTGAGTGCCTCCTCGGTCTGCACGCGCTGCAGGCTGGTGGCGAGCAGGCTGGACAGCGACTCCAGGAAGCGCAGCTCCTCGTCGCCGAAGCGCTTGGCCTCCTTCGAGCGCACCGACAGCATGCCGATCACTCGTCCCCGATCGGACAACGGCACCGCCAGCGCGCTGGTCAGGCCGGCGTCGAGGTAGGCCTGGGGCACCGCGAAGCGCTGCTCGGTGCGGTAGTCGGGCACCACGACAGGCCGGCCCTGTGAGAGCACGAAGCCAGGGGGCGTGTCGGGCCGGTTGGCCAGCCGCATCCCGACCTCCTCGCCGGCGATCAGGCCGACGCCGCTGGCCACGCGGAATTCAAGACGGTTGTTGTCGAGCAGCCAGACCACCGCCACTTCGACCTGCAGCGCCGTGGTGATGATCTCCGGCACATGCTTGAGCACCACCTGCAAGTCGCGCGTGTCGACGGCGAGGCGCCCCAACTGGGCGAGATGCTCGCTGTACCGGGCGCGCTGCAGTGCCTGCTTCACGCGGGGATAGGCGCCGATGTCGCGGATGGCCGCCACCACGAACGGCAGCCCGTGGTCCTGCAGCGGACTCAGCGCGATCTCGACCATGACCTCGCTGCCGTCCTTGCGCTTGGCCACCAGCTCCATGTGCGTGCCCATGGGACGCGGACGCGGGGCGCGGCCATACGCCTCACGGTAGGACGCATGTCGCGGACGGATGCTGTCGGGTACCAGCACGTCCACGTTCAGCCCGACCAGTTCGTCGACGGTGTAGCCCATCAGCGCGGCGGCCGAGGGGTTGGCCAGCATGATGTGGCCCGACTGGTCCACCAGCAGCAGCGAATCCGGATAGGCGATGAAGAGCGAGCGGAACACGCTGCCTTCCTCGATACCCGACGGCAGACCCGGGATGGGCAGCCGGCCGGGCCGCAAAGGCGGGGTGTTTCCGGAATCAGTCATTGGAAACGGGCGGTACCAGGATGTAGCCCGCGCCGCGCACCGACTTGATGAGCTGCGGGTCGTCCACATCGGCCTCGATCTTCTTGCGCAGCCGGCCGACCTGCACGTCGATCGTGCGGTCGAAGGGCGCGGCCTCGCGGCCGCGTGTCTGCTCGAGCAGGAAATCACGCGACAGCACGCGGCCGGGGTGCCGCGCGAAGGCGCACAGGAGATCGAACTCGCCGCCCGTGAGCGGCACCTCTTCGCCCTGCGGGCTGTGCAGGCTGCGCGCGGCGGTGTCCAGCCGCCAGCCGGCGAAGCGCAACCGGTCGGGGGAGGCGGCGGCGGCCGCGGCCGGCGCGGCGGGCGCATCCGGCGTCAGGCGCCGCAGCACCGCCTTGACCCGCGCGACCAGTTCGCGCAGGTCGAAGGGCTTGGTGACGTAGTCGTCCGCACCGACTTCCAGGCCCACGATCTTGTCCACGGCGTCGCCGCGGCCTGTGACGATGACGAGGCCGCAGCGCCAGTTTTCGCGGATGCGGCGGGCAATGGAGAAGCCGTCTTCGCCGGGCAGGCCCAGGTCGAGCAGCACGAGGTCCGCCGGGTCCGTGCCCATGAGCGTCGTCAGCGAGCGGCCGTCGTGGACCTGGGTGACCCGGAAGCCGTGGCCTTGAAGGTAGTTGGCCAGCAGCAGCGTGATGTCGACTTCATCGTCGAGCACCGCGATGTGGGAGGCTTGTTTCATGCGATGGCAGGAGGGAAATGGAATGCGGATGCCGTGGGCATCCTGTATCGCCGGGAGCGTAGCACGCATGCCGCGCCGCGGCACCCCCGGGATGGGTACCTCAGATGGCCAGCCAGGCCCGCAGCGCCGCGCGGCTGCCCACGCCCGCGCGGTCGTAGGCGTTGCGCAGGTGCACCCGCACCGTGGCCGGCGACAGGCCGAGCCGCAGGGCCACATCCTTGCTGGAATGCCCCGCGCAATACAGCCGCGCGATCTCGGCCTGCCGCGGCGTGAGGGTGGCGACGCCGTCGCGCGAGGGGCGACGGCGCAGCGCGACGCGCAGGCCGCTGTCGTCGCGGCCGACCTCGATCGACCAGCCGGCGGCCTCCAGCCGCCGCAGCGCCCCGCGCCTGCCCGACAGCCAGGCATCGGGCAGGCGCGGCGAGGTGGCGCCCGCCAGTTCCGCGAGCGCAGGCCAGGCTGCGCAGAAGGCGCGGTTGGCGAACAGCACCCAGCCCTGCGAGTCGGTGAGGGCCAGCGGCTGCGCCTCCTCGTCCAGGCCCTGGCGGGCATGCGCGTACAGCCGGTTGACCAGCATGGCCTCGCGGATCTGCGGTGTGAGTGCGGTCAGCGCGCGCGCATCGCGCTCGGTGTGCGCCGGTGAACCCGGGCCACGGTTGAGGTAGAGGTGCACAAAGGTGTCGCTGCCCTCGAAGGGAATCGCCACGCCCATCTGGTGGACGATGCCGTGGCGCGACAGGAATTCGCGCCATGCCGGTGGCGTCTGCTTCCAGCGCGGGTCGTCGTCGTTGGCGAATGCGGCCTGCTCGGGCTGCGCGCGCATGGCGAAGGTGATGAAGTCCAGCTCCGCACCGTTGATGCGGTTCCATTGCTCGCTCATCGCGGCCAGGTCGTAGCCGATGCCCACCGACGAGACGAAGCTGCGCGGATGCCAGGTGTTGATGGCGCCATGGTCGGCACGGAATTCATCCAGCAAGCGGCGCAGCAGCTCATGCTGGAAGCGTTCGCTGCCGGTGGTGCGTGCCATCCGCAGCAGCGGCAGCGGCTCGGCGCCGGAAGAGGTCAGGGCGGCTGGATCGGAGGGTGACGTCCGTGGAGGCATGGCGCGCGGGCTGTGCACAAGGGCCGGGCAGGCGGGGGCGCCGCAGGCTACCACAAAGCGTGGTAGGGGCAAGGCGCTTCGCGCACGCAGCATCGCCGTGTTGGCCCACGGAGCCGCTTCAGCGAGGAGAAACCATCATGCAACGTCATCCATCACCGCGCCTGCTGACTGCGGCATCGGCGCTATGCGCGCTGCAGCTTTGCACGCCGCACGCGCAGGCGCAGGTGCTCAATCCCAACGTGTGCCCGGGCGGCACGCTCTACAGCAGCCGCGACGAAGGCGCCTACTCCGGCTTCAGCACGGCCCGCGACGTGGTGCAAGCCGACTGCCAGAGCAACATCGCCGGCGGCGCCGAGTCGCAGGCCGGCATCGACCTGACGTCGGGCAACACCGCGATCGGGCGATCGGCCACGGCCAGCGGCGGCTCGGCTTCGGCCTACGGGCTCCGTGCCCAGGCGGCGGCCAACGGCGCCACTGCGATAGGCCTCTCCAGCAAAGCCAGCGCGAATTCGGCCACCGCGATCGGCTCCTTCACCGAGGCCAGTGCCGGCTCGGCCCTGGCGGTGGGCAACGTCGCCAAGGCCAGCGGGGAGTCATCGGTCGCCCTGGGCTACCGCAGCGCGGCGTCGGCCGTGGAGGCGGTGTCGATCGGCGCGGACAGCGCGGCCAGCGCGGAGAGGGCGGTCGCGGTGGGCAACGACAGCCAGGCGAGCGGCGTGCGCGCCAGCGCCTTGGGCGTCAACAGCAAGGCCCGCGACGAACGCAGCGTGGCCGTCGGCGCCGACAGCGATGCCAGCGGCTACGGCAGCGCCGTGCTGGGTTCGGCGGCGCGCGCGTCCGGCTACGGCGCCCTGGCGCTGGGCTATGCCAGCTTCGCCAATGCCGACGGCGCGCTGGCGATGGGCCGCAGTGCATTGGCCAGCGGCCTGGGTTCCATGGCCCTGGGGGCGCTCAGCGAGGCGCGGGGGCAGAACTCGGTGGCCATCGGCGCCCAGAGCAGCGACGGCGGCCGCAGCGACGTGGTGTCGTTCGGCAGCCCGGGCAGCGGGCGCACGCTGACCAACGTCGCGGGCGTCGAGGCCAGCGGCCAGGTCAGCGCCGGCTCGCTGTCCGTCAGCGGGGGCGCGGTGGTGAGCGGTCGGCTGGTCACCCAGGGCGGCATCGACAACCGCGGCGCCGGCATCGCCAATGCAGGGCGCATCGGCGGCGTCACCGCGGGCGATGTCAGCGCCACATCCACCGATGCCGTCAACGGCGCTCAGCTCCATGGCGTGCGCACCACTGCCGAACAGGCCCTGACCCTCGCGACCACGCAGGGCTCGCAGGTGATCGACATGACGCAGCAGCTGCAGTCGCACACCACGCAGATCCAGGCGCAGTCGGTGCAGCTGCAGGCAGTGGTGAACGGCCAGCTGGGCGTGTGCACCGTGGACGGTGGCGCGCTGCGCTGTTCGGTGGCCGGGCAGGCCGCTGCCACCGCCACCGGAATGGGCGCCGTCGCGGTGGGCATCGGTGCCTCGGCGCAGGGCGACGGGGCGCAGGCGATCGGGCGCAATGCGCAGGCACTCCATGCGGGTTCGCTGGCCATCGGCGACGGCGCGCGGGCGCTGGCCGACCCGACCGTCGCCATCGGCGCGGGTTCGCTGGCCAACGGGGCCAACGCGGTGGCGCTGGGCGCGAACGCGCAGGCACTGGCGCCCGAGTCGGTAGCGCTCGGCCAGGGCTCGGTGGCCGACCGGCCCTCCACGGTAAGCGTGGGCAGCGCGGGCGCGCCGCGCCAGGTCGCCAACGTGGCCCCGGGCACCCTGCCCACGGACGCCGTCAACCTCTCGCAGCTGGAACGCTCGAGCGCACAGCTCGGCGCCCAGGTGCAGTCCGTGCGCGAGTTCGCGGCGCGCGGCATCGCGCAGGCCATGGCCATGCCCTCGGTGCCGATGCTGCAGGCCGGCCGCCGGTGGGTCGGTGCGGCGGCCGCGAACTACGCGGGCCAGAGCGCGGTCGGTGTGGGCTTCGCGTACCAGTTCGACGAGCACTGGCAGATCGGCGGTGGCCTGTCCGTCGCCACCGGCTCCGGCGCGCAGGTCGGGGGACGGGTGCAAGCCGGCTACCAGTGGTAGCAGTGGCGGGCCGGGCGCCGGCTAGCCCTTCCAGCGCCACGTCTCGATCTCGGGCATGTCGCGGCCATGGCGGGTGATGTAGGCCCGGTGCTCCAGAAGCCTGTCGCGCAGGTGCTGCTGCACATGGCCCGTGCTGTCGCAAAGCCTGGGCGTGCGCGAGATGGCATCGGCCGCGAGGTGAAACCGGTCCAGCCGGTTGAGCACCGTCATGTCGAAGGGCGTGGTGGTGGTGCCTTCCTCGCAATAGCCGTGAACGTGGAAGCCGGGGTGGTTGCGCCGCTTGTAGATCAGCCGGTGGACCAGCGCAGGGTAGCCGTGGAACGCGAAGATCACGGGCCTGTCGGTGGTGAAGATGGCGTCGAACTCCTCGTCCGCGATGCCGTGGGGATGCGCCGAGGGCGACTGCAGCGCCATCAGGTCGACCACGTTCACCACCCGCACCTTCAACTGCGGCACTTCGTCGCGCAGCAGGTCGACGGCCGCCATCGTCTCCAGCGTGGGCACGTCGCCGGCGCAGGCCATCACCACGTCGGGCGTGCCACCTTCGTCGTTGCTCGCCCAGTCCCAGATGCCGAGGCCCGCGGCGCAGTGGCGCGTCGCGGCGTCGATGTCCAGCCACTGCGGCGAGGGCTGCTTGCCGGCCACGATCACATTCACGTAGTCGCGGCTGCGCAGGCAGTGGTCGGTCACCGAGAGCAGGGTGTTGGCGTCCGGCGGCAGGTACACGCGCACGACCTCGGCCTTCTTGCTGACCACGTGGTCCAGGAAGCCCGGGTCCTGGTGGCTGAAGCCGTTGTGGTCCTGCCGCCAGACGTGGCTGGTCAGCAGGTAGTTCAGCGAGGCGATGGGCTGGCGCCAGCCGATGCCGCGCGACACCTTCAGCCACTTGGCATGCTGGTTGAACATCGAGTCGATGATGTGGATGAAGGCCTCGTAGCAGGAGAAGAAGCCGTGCCGGCCGGTCAGCAGGTAGCCTTCGAGCCAGCCTTGGCAGAGATGTTCGCTCAGCACCTCCATCACGCGGCCGTCGGGCGAGAGATGGTCGTCTCCCGGAAGAATCTGCGCGCTGGTGGCGCGCTGCGTCACCTCGAACAGCGCGCCGAGCCGGTTCGATGCGGTTTCGTCCGGCCCCATGACCCGGAAGTTGCCCGCATCCGCGTTCAGCCGCATCACCTCGCGCAGGAACTCGCCGGCCACGCGCGTGGCCTCGGCGTCGGTGGCGCCGGGTGCATCGAGCGCCACGGCATGCGCGCGGTAAGGCGGCATCGCCAGATCCTTCAGCAGCAGGCCGCCGTTGGCGTGCGGGTTGGCGCTCATGCGGCGGGCGCCCCGCGGCGCGAGTGCCGCGATCTCCGCACGCAGGGTACCGGCCGCGTCGAACAGTTCCTCGGGGCGGTAGCTGCGCAGCCAGTCCTCCAGCAGGCCGATGTGCTCGGGCTTGCCGCGGAAGTCGGCCAGCGGCACCTGGTGCGCGCGAAAAGTGCCTTCGATCTGCAGGCCGTCGACCCGGCGCGGTCCGCTCCACCCCTTGGGCGAGCGCAGCACGATCATCGGCCAGCGCGGCCGCTCGCGAAAGCCGCTCTCGCGCGCCTGCGCCTGGATCGACCGGATCCGGTCGAGCGCGCTGTCGAGCACCTGCGCCATCAGCGGATGCATCAGCGCCGGATCGTCGCCCACCACGAAGTACGGCTCGTGTCCGTAGCCGCGCAGCAGCTGGACCAGCTCCTCGTCGCCGATGCGCGCAAGCACCGTGGGGCCGGCGATCTTGTAGCCGTTGAGGTGCAGGATCGGCAGCACCGCGCCGTCGCGCGCGGGGTTCAGGAACTTGTTGGAGTGCCAGCTCGCCGCGAGCGCGCCGGTCTCGGCCTCGCCGTCGCCGATCACGCAGCAGGCCAGCAGCGAGGGGTTGTCGAACACCGCGCCATAGGCGTGGAGCAGCGAATAGCCCAGCTCCCCGCCTTCGTGGATCGAACCGGGTGTTTCCGGCGAGACATGGCTCGGAATGCCGCCCGGAAAGGAGAACTGGGTGAACAGCCGGCGCAGGCCGATGGCGTCCTGCCCGAGGGTCGGATACACCTCGCTGTAGGTGCCCTCGAGGTAGGTGTTGGCGACCACGCCCGGTCCGCCATGGCCCGGGCCCGCGATGAAGATCGCGTCGAGATCCCTGGCATTGATGGCGCGGTTCATGTGCGCGTAGATGAAGTTCAGGCCAGGGGTGGTGCCCCAGTGCCCCAGCAGGCGCGGCTTGATGTGCGAGAGCGTGAGCTTCTCGCGCAGCAGCGGGTTGTCCATGAGGTAGATCTGGCCGGCCGAGAGGTAGTTGGCGGCGCGCCACCAGGCATCGAGCAGCCGGAATTCGCTCGGGACCGCCGGTGTGGATGAGGAGACCATGTCGGGCCGCTTTCTTGATGGAAGAGCGCCACAGTATGCGGAGCCGGCCGTGCATCGGCTTGCGCTCGGTCAATGTTGATCCCGCGCAAGCACGGCGCGCCGCCACGGCTTCAGCATTCGTTCCTGCAGGCCTTGGCCGAGAGGACACACCATGAGCACCGAGATCACATTTCCGCTGGCACTGTGCAAGGCGCAGTGGAGCATCTGGCTGCATGCGCTCGAAATGCTGGAGACCATCGGTGCCAGCGCGCTGCAGCGTGGCATCGAGGAGACCCGCGCCGGGACGGATGCGGTCATGCGCGCCGAGGACTGGCAAGCGCTGGCCCTGGCGCCGCTGCACGCGTTCTGGCCCGATGCCGCCTTCGGAACGCGGCAGGAACGGGCCTTGAGCGCAGCGCCGGAAAGCAAGGGCGCTCAGGCGCATGCGGCAGATGCCCCGGCCTCCCGTAACGACGTGGTACACGACGCGCTGTGCACCCTTCACACGGCGCTGGCTGCTGGATCGGCGCCGCGCCGATCCAGGCCCAAGGCCCCTGTGGCCGCGGCGCGAGGAAAGGCATGACGCTCCCGACCATCGCCGTTCACCTGGACCACACCGAGCGTTGCGAGGTCCGCACCCTTCTGGCGGCGCGGCTCGCCATGCGGCATTCCAGCCATCTCGTGGGCATCGTCACACATGGCGGGGATCCGCGCGTCAGCGGTGATGTGCCGGACTGGAACGCATCCAAGATCAACCTCCCTCTGTCTTGCTGCGG
>Ga0105237_10004917_pt1 | contig 15286 bp, 13 predicted proteins | sample KBSC24metaG_FD_81520 | JGI IMG/M metagenome (GOLD analysis project Ga0105237, IMG submission 81520) | Corn rhizosphere microbial communities from Kellogg Biological Station, Michigan, USA - KBS C2-4 metaG | ecosystem: Host-associated > Plants > Roots > Rhizosphere > Soil | place: Michigan, USA... | reverse complement strand
TCTGCCACCTTGCGGCTAGTCTCATGGATGTAAGGGCTTGCGACGCTGCTCGCCTCAATGGCGAAGCTGGGCCATCCAAGGTAGTCGACGAGTTGGTCGACGGCGTAGGTCTTGCCGGTCCCCGGTGGCCCGTGCAGGATCATGGCAGAGGGGAATTCAATGCCCAGCGCGCGATATCGATCGCGATGACGAAGGATATCGATCACGTGCTCGTTGAAGAATGCAGTCAGGCCCGGACGCCCGGCAAGGTCGAAAGGCTCCTCCGGAAGCTTGCCGGTGGTGTTCGGCCCGGTTGGCCGCGAACGCGTTGCGACCTTCTCAGTTTGAGATGACGAGTCGTCCTCGTCGGCAATGCCTGCGATAGCGACGATTTCGTCAAGATTGTTGCCGCCGAGCCAGCTGAGCATCTGCCTGGCCCGCCGCGGCGACGTCGCCGATACATTGGCGCCGCCCGTTAACCAGTAGCCAAGCACGACATCGTCGGACGTGCGCGAGGTAATCGAATACGTAGGAAGCAATCGCGTCAACTTCTCCACGTAAATCGCGTCTTGCAGGGCCGATTCCAAATCGATTGATCTGGTTTCTCGAAGTGCCTGAGCAAAGGCAATGGCTTCGACCTTCGAATTGGGCGAACGATCCTCGGCAACTGGAACAAGTGCTTGACCGGCGCCGGTGGACAGGGCCCATCGTTGATCACTGCCGAACTGGATTGGCTGAAGTGTGTGCCCGTCAATTAGACCGGTCGTCGTCCAGCGTTTAGCCAGTTCGTCATTCGCGAGCAGTGCGCGACCACCTCCGCGCGTGGCCACAATCTGCCACGATTCTGCTCCATGCAGGACCCGCTGCGTCACAGCGCCATCAGGTAGCGTTGTGCCGACTGGGAGCCATGCGTCGATTGCCATCTCAGCCTCGCACGATATTCGAATCGGTGAGCATTTCGTCACCAGTTCCAGTCGGGTAACGAACGGCTTCGAGACTCCACGTCACTTTACGCAGCTCTTCCATATCATCCTTCTGGAGAGCTTTAGCGCCGGCTGCAACGAGCGCGGTGTGTTCGTCGTGATCCGGGAATAGATGCGCACTCGACGAGAGCCATTTGAAGCGATCGATGACAAACCAGTCCTGACGCCAAAGGATCCAGAAACATTTCTCCCACAGATCGGACAAATGGGCTTCGAATTCTGGCGAGTTGCTGTCGATCGAGCGCTGTGCAGTGCGAGCGAGGTTTTCAAAGGCCGAGATTTCTGCCGGCGTCGCGTATTGCCGTAGTGCCTCGAATCGTTCGATGCGAGTGTCGAGGTCCAGTTGGCGAATAGCTTTGAGGTGCGCGCGTTTTGCCAGGGCAAGAAGGCGCTTGGCTTCTTGGATCGAATCCATCGCCTGTTTTGTTGTTTCAGGGTCTGCAGCGGCGAGATTCGTGGTGTCGATCGAGGACAGCTTTTCCTGTGCTTTATCCAGCTTTGGGTCACTGATCTTGGTCGCCATTTCACTCAAGCGTTCCTGTGCGCGAGTGCTGTCTTCCTCAACGCGCTTGGAGGCGTCACTGAAGTTGATCTTTCCGTCATCGCTCGAGTAGAAATTTCGGCCGCTGGGGAAAGAGCCTCCTATCGAGGGAACATGAACGTTGATCGTCATGTACCCGGAATCGAGTACTTCGTAGTCGCATACAAGCTCTGCACCCTTTGCGATCACGCCTTGTTCAAAATCGGACCCTTTGATTTTGAATGCGCCGACAAACCTGTTGTCGGTAATCGGATCAGCAATCTCGCCTTCCCAAATTTTGAAATTGATGGCGCCCGCCGCGCCCGCTTTCAACGACTCGTCAGCGAAAAATCTCTCTGTACCTTTTTTCGGTAGCTGTTCACCCTCGCGTACGAGGAAGAACAGACTCGGTCGACCACCGACGCGAGAGCGCACCTCAATACCCAGCGAACTCGATGACGGAATAGCGTCAACGGTTGCTGCTGTGCGTGAAATGGTGATGCGGTTTTCTTGAATTGCGATTGGTCCGCCTTTCGCGTCGAAAAGCCATACCTTGAAAGCATTAGCGCCGGGCTTGGAGAGAGGTACTTCGACGGCAGCGCCGTCCGAGAGCGGCACGCGTCCAGAGGACCACCCCGTGTCCATGCTTTCGATCTGGAAAGCACTGCCGGGGAGTGCTGCGCCACCGAGCTTCGCGACGACTTTCGCCTTGATATCCGGTGTGCGGGCTGCGTAATTGAATGTCAGTTGGAATGTGCCGCCAGCGCTTATTGCACCGCGCGTACTTTTTCGACTTCGACTTTGCGTCGACCAATCGATCGATTCGGCGAAAACGGCCGCGCCTTCCGCTACTGCCGTCATTGGATTCACATCGGTTGAAGGCGCGATACCAAGTTCATAAGCGACCCGATCCCGTAGCGGCTTGTATTGGGTCGGACCGCCGACAAAGACGACGCGTTCGATGTCATGTGGGGTCAACTGCGCCTTGGCGAGGGTCTCGCGGGCGGCAGTGATCGAGTCGTTGACTCTCTCTGCAATGAGAGAATCCAGCTGAGGGACAGAGAAGGGAATATCGAGATAGATCTCTTTTCCAGCCAGGTCCGTGAACGCCATTGCGTCGAAATCAGGGTCACTGATCAAAACCTCTGCATTGGAGGACAATGCGATCTTTGCCTTCTCTGCAGCCAAGCTGGCCATGCGCGTGAGGGACACGTACTTTGACTGTATCGCGAAATCGTCGGGCAACGAAAAATGCGAATGCAGCCAGGGTTTGACGATATTGTCGAAGATAGCGCGATCAAAATCGCGGCCACCGCACATCGCGATGCCACCATGCGCAAGCAGGCTTACCCGACCAGCAATGCTTTCGGCGATCGCGATATCGAGAGTACCACCGCCCAGATCATAGACCAGAAACATTCCATCGTTTTTGCGCGCCCGCATCACGCTCATGATCGCGGCGACCGGCTCCTGCATCAGAGCCACCTTTCCGATACCGGCAATATCGGCAGCCGACTTCGTCGCGTCCTTTTGCATTTGATTGAACGCTGCCGGCACCGTGATTACGGTTCCAGTCGACGGGTCATTCCGAATCTCTTCTGGCAGATATCCGTAGAGTGCTTTGAGAATTTCAGCCGAACACTCCTCCGGAGTAAATGTGGCGTTGAGTGCAGAGAGATGAATTGGCGTGCTGGTTCCCATCATGCGCTTGAACAGCAGCGCCGCATTCCCGGGATTGCGTCCGGCGTTGTTGTAGGCGCGAGCACCGACAAATTTGTTCCCGCGTTTGTCAATGAAGATGACTGACGGCGTGACGTCATGTTGCTCTGGGCTCTTGTACAGACGCAGGGACTCGCCATCGTAGGAGCAGATCGCGCTATTCGTCGTTCCGAGGTCAATGCCAACGTAGTTCACGGGTCCACCTTGCGTAGCATGACTGTGCCCTGGCGCTTCAATCCATCGGGGCCCATGACGATGGGTTCGACCATCTGGTCGACAATAAGGATGTCGTTCGGATCGAAGTCTGCGATATTGAGTGCGGTTGCTGGGAGTCCGACTTCGTACGGGGTGCCCTCGAGGTCGACCAGTTTGAGATCCAGCGTAGCAAGACTGTCTTGGACCTTCTTTTGAAAGTAGCGGAGCTGATTCGCGTAGCGCGAGGCTTCAGAGGCGTCTACTTTCTTCAAGACCCGAGCAAACATCCTGGCGAAGCGCCAGCTATCGACGGCGACTTCGATCAAAGCGCGTTCGGTATCGGGTGGGCTAGAACTCGGTGAGTCGCCGTTATCCATGAGCGCCAGCCCTACACTCCAGCAAGCGGAGGTCCTTGTCGCGATCTTCGAAGAAGCAGCGCATACAATGGCCCCTGTGCCAATGCGCTAGTGTCTGCCGGATGATACTTTACTTAAGGGGCAGGCCGGTGAATTGGTGCGCCGCACCACGCTACGTTGTGCTAAGGGAAATCGACCCGTGAGATCCTTGGAACGCGTGACGGGTCCGGGTGTTGCGCACGGACGAGGGGAAGGACGTGAGCTCAAGCAACGAGCAAGACAAGTCGAGCCGCAAGGGCTTCGCTGGCCTGTCGGATCTCGTTTCGAAAGTCGCTGTACCGCCACCGAGTTCGACCATTCCCGCACCGCCGCCTGTCCGAGCCAGCGCGAACCCAGCTCCGGCGCCTCGCCAAACTGCGGCGCCCGACCCGCCACCCACAAGGGAGGCACCGACCCCTTCAATGGAGGTGTACAACCCGCCCGTACGAAAGCCCAAGACCTGGCTTGAGAGCAACTGGGGATGGGTGGTGGGAATTGGTGTGGTTGTCTTGTATGCGCTGTCGAATCCCCAAGGTGGCAACCAAGCGTCGAACTCTCCAACATCAACCCCATCGGCTGCGTCTTCGTCCGCTATTACTGCTTCACTCACTGAGTCGATGCCGCCAGTGGGCACAGACGTGATTCTTTCAGAATCACAGATCCGGTACTGTCTGGCCGAACAAATACGAGTCGATGCTGCGCGTACAGCGATCGACGAGTACTCGCAGTACAGCGTCGATTTCTTTAACTCGATGATCGCAAGCATCAATAGTCGGTGTAGCAGCTACCGGTACCGAGAACGCGATATGACCGCGTCGCGAGGGATCGTCGAGGCCCATCGCAATGAACTGTGGCAGCAGGGCCTACAACGAATGCGTGGCGGCCTTGGATCGACTAATCCATTGGGACAATACTCGCCACCTCAATCGCCATCGAGTTCGGCCGTCTCCTCCAACAACTATTCATCACCGCCACAGCCTGGCACGAGCGCAGTTCATGCGAACTCTAGCAATGCACCACGAAGAACGTCGCAGGGTTGCGAGTACAAGCCGGTGATGGACGAGGACGATATGAAAGCGTGTGGCATCGTGCGATGAAATCACCAAGAAAGCCCAACGTTAGGGGTTGCATTGGTATTAAGGCCGGTGATTTGGTTTGCGAAGATGTAGCGTTTTCCCGGGTGCCGTAACTGATTCCGCCGATCCAACCAAAGCTGGGGAAGGGTGTAGAGTAGCCCTCACTGCAGTAATGGAGGGGCCAGAAATGAACACTTTGTTCGGGTTCGTTGTGGCGGGACTGATGCTGACGGCCAGCGCGAGTTCGATGGCTCAGGGCGCTCCTCCGGAGGGAACCCTCCTTTACTCTTCGCCGCCCGCGCTGACGCCGCAGCCCAAAGAGGGTGGAAAGACCGCCGCGCAACGACGCGATGAAATGCGTGCCGTCCTAAAGCAGAATTACGCGGAAATCATTAAGAGCTTTGTCGATAAGCACGATTTCCAAGACCAGTTGCGTGAGGTTAACACCCGAATGCATATGCCGCGCGTTTCCATGAAGCCGTATGAGCCTAGCGTGTTCGGCTTCGGTCCTCAATTTGAGACAGTTTCCACAACGAGCTTTTCGACCTATACGCCGAGACCTGCGTCGTCCTATTACGACGTGCTTCCGTCAATGGGCGCCAACACTAATTACATGCAGTTTCGGTTTGAGGGCGGGAATGGGGTCCACGGCGCCCAATAGATCATCACCTCTGGACGCATCATGCGCGCTAAATGGATCCTGATGTGGGCTTTCTTGCTGGGAAGCCAGTCGTTGGCGTTCGCCGCTGACAAGGAGTACAGCGAGGAATACACCCTTCAGTTCATTGAGACCGCGTTCCATGCGACGGAAGCGATCCGAGTGGACCGGGGAGATGTTTACTTCCGGCTGTACATGCAAAACCGCGGCCGCGGCGAGAATGTCACATTGGAGTTTGACATCTCGGATGTAACCGCTGCCGGCCGATCCATGACATCCGGTGGCTATCAAGTGACTATGTCTTGTAAGAAGGCCCCGTGCATTCGTCTTGAGGATCATGACCCCAAGGGCGGCTATGGAGACGTGCGGTTGTTGTCGGGCCTCACCTTCCAGGGCAATGATTCGTTTGCCCAGTTAGAAAAGGCAATTCGCTACTATTCCGACCATTTTAGCGCTGATGCTGTTTTCGATGATGAGAAACAGCCGGATAAGCCGGCAATGCTAAAAACTCCCGACACCGTCGCTAGTCCGAGCAAGCTGGTGGATGTCACACCGGTCGATAGGACCCGTGATCTGAAAGCTCCGGACACTGTCGCTAGTCCGAGCAAGCTGATGGATGTCACACCGGTCGATAGGACCCGTGATCCGAAAGCTCCGGACACTGTCGCTAGTCCGAGCAAGCTGGTGGATGTCACACCAGTCGATAGGACCCGTGATCTGAAAGCTCCGGACACTGTCGCTAGTCCGAGCAAGCTGGTGGATATCACACCGGTCGATAGGACCCGTGATCCGAAAACTCCCGGCACCGTCGCCAGTCAGAGCAAACTGCTGGATGTCACACCTGGCAATTGGACCCGTGATCCTACCGCTGCACTTGGCACCATGGCCAACCCCATTCCACTTGATGATACGACCACCACAGTGCCACAACAGCCACCGGACCAATTCTCGTTGGCGTGTATATCTCTAGTCGGCAGGACTTTTATTGCTCCAGCCAAGGACCCAAGCAGCCAGAAGCCATCAGCCCCTGTTGGAAGTCTACTTCTGACATTACGCAACAGCTGTCGAGTGGCGGGGATGGTCGACGTTGAAGAACGCGTGAGAGGCGTATCAGAAGGCCTGGGATGGGGGCAGTTTTGCTTTCCAGCCGGAACGAGCCTCTATCTATTTGTTCCGCCGGATTGGCCGGATCTTGATGGTACAACGGCGGTTGCTACAAACCCTGATCCTGTATGCAATGAGCACGCGCGCGTACCAGGGAAAACCTCCACAGGATCGAGTAATAACTGACATTGGTAAGGGCGATTGTGGCCACACCAAGAGCCATTCCTGACCATTAAATCTGCACGATTGAGTCCACAGCCACGTCATGGCGGCGAACCGCCGTCACTTCGCGACCTTAAGGTGTGTCAGTGGCTAGCAGACTTCGGGATGCACGAGAACTGTCAGTAATTACAGGTATCGATGACACGGGTGAGACCATCGGCGGCGGTCATTGGTGAACACCTCAAAGTTCGATGTCACGCAAACGCACAATTCCTGTCGAGAACAGATGCGTTTTCTGCGACGAGTATCGAGGTGTCCTGCTCAGCCCCCTTCTGCCGTATAAGTAGTTTGGTGGCGTGAATCTTCGCCATGGTGCGTATTTCCTCTGTAGAACGTTTCTTAAAGAAGAATCAGAACCGACCGATACATAAACGATACTTAGTTTGCTAACGTCATTTCTAGGGTACAACACGTTTTTAGGTGCCATGCTATGCGCCGGTCCGTTCACCAGCGCAGAATGAACGTGAAATGTGCGATAAAAAAATGGCTTGGACAAAATTTGAAATTTATTTCGTGTCTGAGAGACTTTCAATGCAAACGGAACGTCTGCGGCAGTTGAAAAGCTCCATCGCGGGGATTCTATTCATTCTGATCTGCGGGGTGGCGCATTCACAGGAGGTCTGCGGCATCGACTCGATTTTCTATAACGGGTTCGAAACGACCGGCCCGGCCCTGAACACATACCCAGGCGCACTCCATTCTCCAGGCACCGCCACCAGCATTGACGGCGGCACGCTGAGCGTTAGCATCACGTCCCCGTCTTCAGGCAGCACCGTGGACGGGTCAACCGTCGAAGTGGTTGGCACGTACGCCGGCCCGACCGACATCGGAATCACGGTCAACGGTGCGGTGGCCTACGTACAGAACGGCACGTTCGTGGCGCCGGCTGTTCCGGTCGTTTCGGGATCGAACTCGTTGATGGCTACAGCAGCCAAACTCTCCGGGACTACGGCCAGCAGCGCCGCAGTCAGCATCAGTGGATCTGGCAACGCACCCGCCATCACCCTGGGCGCGCCGCGCTTGCTGGGTCTGGCGCCCTTCACTGTTGGTTTCACCCCGAACATCGGGACGTTGCCCGCTGGCCGCACGGTTTCCTCCGTCGCCATCGACTACAACGGCGACGGCATCGACGACTACACCGGCCCCTCTTTCAGCGGGGCCACGCTGAGTTACACGTTCACCGCACCAGGCGTCTACAAAGCCCGCTTCCGCGCCACGGACAACATGAGCACGGTCTACACGGTGTTCCGTTCGGTAGTCATCCAGGACGTTGCCGTCCAACGGGGGATGCTGTGCGACGTATATGGCTACATGCGCCAGAATCTCATCGCCAACGACACCATCGATGCCGCACTGGCGTTGCAGACCGACATCCGCGCCCCGTTCCAAAGCGTCTGGTCGTCGTTCGGCAGCAATCTGCCCGCCGCCGCCCAAGCGCTGGGGATCATCGCGGACGGCTTGCTGCTGGGCAACTCCGCACAGTTCACGCTCATCCGTAAACGTGCCTCGGACGGCAAGACCTCCGGCCACCCGTTGCTCTTTTCGATGGGCGCGGATGGACTGTGGCGCATCGACAGTATGTAAGGAGAAGTTTCGTGCGCCGACTTTCATGGCTGGTGCTGTTGTCTGCGGCGGTTCTCGTCGGGGGTGGCTACGCTTATTACAAGCTTTCGTCGACCGGCTATGGCATCGGCTTGGCAAAAAAAGGCCGTGTTCTAACTGGCACGGGTCAGCCGGTGGCGGGCGCGTGGGTGATAGCGCAGTGGGTTGGCTACGCACAGGGGATCCATGGCGGCGCCAATAAGGTAGTCCACGCCGGCGTGGCGGTCCAAACCGGCACGGACGGCACCTACACACTGCCGGCGGAATGGCAAAAACTTCAGCACGCGCTCAACAACTTCCCGCACACCACGGGGAACTACGGATTCGGCCTTGTGGTGGCCGCGCCGGGCATGGAACCTGACCCAGCCAAATCGCCTCCCTGCACGATAATTGGCAATCCTCCGGCACCGTTCCTGTGCCCACCCACCCATGCGACGACGATCGACGGCGGCGTTGGCGACGCGCTCGATGACGTGTGGCTCAAGCCCGCCGAGCAGCCGCTGGCCGAACGGGCTCACGCGTTCATGACATGGAACAATGCCGCCTTCGTCGACACACAAGCCGCTCCCGACCTGGCGTGGCAAGGCGCGGCGAGAAAAGCCATTGCTAACGCGCAGCGGAAGGATCTCGCGGACCTCGCGTGCGCGGTGTCGGGCGAACTGCCGTATCAGATTTTCGTGGACGCAGCGTCGACAGTGGCCGGCCAAGATGCGGCCGTGCGCTTCAAGACCAATGTCCTAGGTCCCGACAAGGTCTCCCCTTATGGAACCGACCTCTCCTGCCATGACGTTGCAACAAAGTGTCCGCCGGTCGCCGCCGAAAAAGTTTGCTCAGCGTTGCGGGAAGGACCTCCCGCAGTGGCCACGAAGGAGACCACTCCATGAACCGTCGCACACTTGGAGCCCTTGCACTACTGGTGATTGTCCGAGGGGCCCCAGCTTACGAGACGCAGACACACGCATTCATTGTCAGCGAAGCCGTGAAGCGGTCGGTGCTTGAAGATCCGATCTACGGACCACCGCTGCTAAAGCGTTTGGGTTTGGATCGTTTGGAGTCAGACCGCCCATTTGGCCTGTATTGGCTTTTTACGCCCGCCAACTACACCAATGCGGCGCTCAGCGCGGTCGGCCCGGAGTATTACGACAACCTAGCCTCATCCACCCCCAACAGCACATACGCTCGCTCACCCGGCAACTACGAGCAGCAGCAGATGGTGCAACTGCTTAATGCTAACCGGGTGGACGACACCACGGTCCACGCGAACGATCAGCCGTACATCGCACCCGCGCGAAACTGGATGATCCGCGGTGCCATCCGCGAGGACGATCTGGCCACGCCCGCGGACTATGGTGAAGACCAGCCGTACACCGAGATTCCAGACACGGATCCACGCGGCGGTTTCCAGCGCTCCTACAACCATTTCTACGACCCGATCAACAACGTCCGCCTCCACTACCCGATCCTGGGCAGCTCAGTGGATGTGGATTGCACAAGCTTTCCGAGCAACGGTGGTTTTTGCTACACGTCGGTCGACTGGGCCATAGGCACGCTCAACACGCTGAGCACTACGCCGACAGAAGACTCCAACCGGCACAATCATTTCACCTGGTGGGACGCACGCAATAACTACTTTTGGGCATTGACCCAACAAGCCACCGCCGCGGACGGAGCGACCTACGCGCTCCAACGCGAGGGGGCCACCGCCAACCGGATGCGGCGCTGGGCCACTGCGTTTCACTCGCTTGGCAATGTCTTGCACTTGCTAGGCGACGCGGCCCAACCCCAGCACACGCGCAATGATCCGCACACGCCCTACATCCTGTTGGACACCGCCGCCCAGCAGGCCTACGAGCCTTACACCAACGCCCGGGTTCTTCACGACTTGACCTCCCCGGGTCATGGCACCGATTTCATCCGAAGTTTCTTCGGCAGCTCAACCACGGTCGTCCTCCCGGATTTTGATGCGGCCACGCTCGACGGCTACCCGATCCCACAGTTCAAGCGGCCTCAGGACTTCTTCACCACCCGCAGTATTGACGGGTTCGTGTCGGCGCGACGCGGCATGGCCGACTACAGCAACCGCGGTTTTTTCACCGCAGGCACGCTGCCACCCGGCGACGTGTATGCAAATCCGCCAACACCCATCAGCGCCAGCAGCGGCTATACGGTGCTCGACCTGCCATGCACGGAACTGTCAAACACCTACAGCAACGGTGCCGTTCAATGCCAGGAGTTTTTGCGCACCGTGCCCGACACCATCAATTCGGGCTTCGCGGACCACGTCCCACCCGAATACGCGAGCTACAGCGGGCAGATTCCGCTCGCCACCCAGAGTGAATGGGATGAAGTCTCGCAGGAGTTCGGGATCACGTCCTCGGCCACGCAGTTCGTCATGCGCCTGAAGAATTTCCAGGTCGAGTCCGACTTCTTGATGCCGCGAGCTATTGGTTACAGTGCGGGGCTTATCAACTATTTCTTCCGGGGCCAGCTGGAGGTTACGGCGCCGCCCGACAAAATTGTTGCCGTACTGAATCAGGGAGCAACGCATTCGATGACCGTCGATGGTTATCCGTGCGTGGGCTCAACACCATCTGACGGCTGTCCGATCTTCGGATTCCACAAGGTTCGCGTCAGTGTTCGCAATCTGACGCCGCCCATCACGGAGGCCGGCACGGGAACTTCCGTCCCACAAATCATCGGCGCTTCCGGAGGTACAGGGACGACGCTCGTCGCTGTCGCGCGCTATCACCGCAACACCTGTTACAAGCCAGATCTCTCGGGCGAGCCATTCCAAATATACAATTACACTCCACCGGCCACGGGCATTACCCAACCTACGTGCGGTGCTGGCCAGACAACTCGGACGGGATACCAAGAGATTTCTGTTTCGGCGCCGCTCACGGTGGCAACAGGTACCCTGGACAATCTGACGCAGGGTATCGAGAAAGATTTCGACTTTTCTTCAGACCCGATCCCGGTTAACGCGACGGACCTCTTCATTCAAGTCGTGTATCGTGGACCGATGGCCGATGAGGGCGATTCGGTCGCCGTCGGCACGCTCGACGTTCGCGAGCCGACATACGCTGCGTTTTGGAATAACACCGACTATTTCTGGAACAGCGGCGCAACGCCCCCTTGGCTCCACGAAAACTCGCTCCACCACAACGAAGGCATCGAGTCGTTCTGGGCGTGCATGGGCGGCGCTCCGGTCAAGATGGTCTTTGAATACGACGGCGCGGTGGGTTCTCCGGCAATGGCCGATCCGATCGTAAGTTCGGGCAATCCCGGTCTGGTACGACTTGCGGCGATCTTCCCGCCGCCCGATGCGAGCTTTCCTGCGCAGCAGAAGAGCATTCGGGCGGTGCCTGTCCACTATCCGGGTGACGAGCTCATCGTGCAGGAATCGGTGCCGACGCGAGGGATGTTCCGCCAGGCCAATCTGGAGAACGTTGATATCAGTACCCTGATTCCGTATGCGGGTTGCGCCACAACGCTCCCGACGGACCCGAAGTACTGGTGCTTTGATCCCGTCCAGAAACGCCGCAACCAGTTGTTTGGGTCACCGTTCAGTCCGCTCTATATTGATCTTTCCTTTGACACGGCGGCCGATGTGGATTCGATTCCGTTGCCAGCATTCAGCGGCACAGTACCGCTAGCGACGGGAACAAATCGCTTTGACTCCGACACGACGCTAGCGAACTGCACGATGCAGCCGGCCGCGCCCACAAAGCTAGAAGATCAAGCCTATCAATCATACCTGCGCAACCTCGATTTGTTGGAAGAAGCGCGTGACTTGGGTGTGAGCGGAGAAGCGATGCCCCCATTGCAGCAGGATGTGCCGCAACAGAACTAGGTGGATTGAACGTTTACCAGGTTACCTATGACGCCCGTTGTGACTCTTCGTGTTGAAGCTGAAACCTTGGCGTGGCGGAAGCGGTGATCGGGTATAAGCATGCCGCAAACGACGGCCGTTCAGTTCGCGTAGTAGGCGTCGCAGGGCCGAGCGACTATCGATCGCATAGGTTCGGATGTTGAATCCGCGCCGCACGTGGCCGCCATAGCGCGTGACCAGCACGACGCGCCCGAAAACGTCGCGTTGCAACGTCGCCGACTGCCAGCGGCGATTGTCTGGGTTGGCCCAGAACCAAGCCATGTCATTCGCCAAGCATCCGGCGCAGCGAAATCATGATCTCGTCCGTGCGCGCGACCGTCGTCGCGTCTGGAATCGCGTACTGCGCGTGCAGGGTGTTGAGCCCGTGGAACAGGTGAAGCATCGTGCGTTTAAAGTGCGCCACGTCGACAATTTCGGCGTACACGGTGTTGCCAGTCTTCACGCGTCGCTGCACCGGCGTCAACAAGCGCAGCAGCAGCGGCACGTCATCTGCCTCAGCACTCAAGAAATGAAACCAATAGTTCCAATGTGAAGCGACGTGCTGGATGTACGCGCGAATGACCGGGATCTCGTGAATTTCGCGCGTGTCAAAATCGTAGCCGGTGAACACCAGGTGCACGCTGTTCGCCAGGCGTCGGCTTGTGCGCGCGCTGTCCGATAGCGCCATCAAGCGGTCGACCGTGGTGCCGATGTTGTTGGCTTCGATTTCGCGCCGCTGGATCAGCAATACGACCACGGGTTCCTCGTCGTCGCGCAGGTCGGCAACGGCCGCCTGGACGGCATCGGCGTCGACCAGGTCAATGCGGCGCTGCCCGGATTCGGCGCTCATGCGCGGCTACCTTTCGCGACCGCGCGCGCGGCGCCGGCGATCTTCTTCTTCGCGGCCGACGGTGCGACCAAACGGTTGGCGAGGGCCGTGTGTGCGCGCTGCAGCGCCTGGTGCTGCTGCTCGAGTTTCTGGTGGGCCCCGTGCCAGCGGGACGCATCGGCGCGAGCGGTCTTGGCACCCTCCAGCGCGGCGCGCAGATCCGCCTCGAGGCGCTCGATGCGCTTGTCGCGTGCGGCGAGAACCTCGCGTTGGCTCGTGCGCAGGGCGTCCAACGTCCGCTGCAACTCCGCGCGCCTCGCCTCGCAGGACTCGGTGGCTTCGCGGCGTGCGCGGGCGATCGCGACGTCGTGCGTCTTCGCGGCCGCAGCGAGTCTTTTCTCGCAGTCTTCCAGGCGCTGACGCAAGTCGTTCTTTTCAGTTTGTTCGCGCTCGAGCTGACCTTGGAAGCTGCCGAGGCGACCCTGCACGCCGCGCATCTCGCCTTGTACGGCTTCGAGTTGCGTGCGCATGACCTCGACCGCTTGCTGCGAGCCGCGTTCGCGCGCCTCGGCCTCGGCCGCCAACGCTTCGACGGCGGCTTGCTGGGTGGCCAGCGCGCGGCGCTCTTCGACGAGCGTCGCTTCACGCCCGGCGAAATCGCCTTCGACCTGCACGCGAACCAAGTCGTAGACCTCGCGGAAGTGCCGACGCAGCAACGCGTCAATTGCGCTCGTCGGAGTGACCGCCTGCGCGACGTTGCGCCGAAAGAATTCGTCAGCGTGCTCCTTGATCGTATTCGGCGAGCCTTGGCCGAGGACGGCGCGGACCATTTCATTGGTCGGTCGGCGGCCCTGCGCGAGTAGCTGCGCGATGACCCAGGCGGTGCGGTCATAGCCAGTGAGATCGCGCGGCAAGCGCTCGCTGAGCGCGGTCGTTATGGCGGAGGCCTCGGCGATGTCGGGGGCGCTGCGCTTCATGCGGACGGCGCCAGGTCGATGATTTCCACGCGCGTCCAATCAATCACGAATTCCGCGGACGCGAGGCTGGCGCGGCATAGCTCGCACGCGGCCGGATCGTAGCCGGCGGCGCGCAAGAGGTCCTCGAACTCGGTTCGGTTCTGCGTCGCCATGGCGACGGGGCGGCGTGCGCGATCGGCCGGGATGGCCAGCCACAGCTTCTTGAGCAGCTCGGACGGGATCGAATGTTCCGGCATGGGCATGGACTCCAAGAACAGCATACAGAAACAGCTAACAAACAGCATACAGATAACCGTAGATGCTGTCCAGTGCGTGCAATGTTGGCGCGCGATCGGCGCTAGCGGCGTGCCGCGTGTGCTCCTGTACAACGGCGGTATACTCAGTTGTAGCGCGGCATTTGCCCGAGATGTAATGTGCGAGGCTGGCACGGAGCTGGCCAAGTCGCTGAAGGAAAATCGGTCACCTTAGTGAAGTGTGTACCCTGCCACGTCTGCAGGCGGATGTTCGATAATGACACTTATCGAACATATATAAGCCATATGGCGGATATTGACTGGCGGTCGGCGGCGGAGTAGGGTGGTCATCAGCTCTTCACAGGAGGGTGACCATGCAGGGTCAACCAATCGTTCAACCGCGCGTCCGGCCGTTCCCGGTCTTGGAACTGGCGACCGACGCCGCGGCGCTGTATCAAACGCGCTGGAGTCCGGCGACCGACGCCGGTGCGCGCCGCTATCTCACCCGGTTGCAGCGCACGACACGACTGCCACGCCAGTTCATGACGTCCGGATTCGTGGTCCGTGCCGGCAAGAACGGCCGCATTGCGGCCGCACTCGTCGACAACACCAGCGCGCGCCAGGTGCACCGCTTCCGGGGCCGCGTCGAGTTCCTAAAAGCCTGGCTGCAGTGGCGCTTCGCCGCGTCGGTAGCGGCTCGGGGCTGACGGCACGTGCTCTTCCGGTTTCGCTCGCTGTTGCCTATGCCGCGCTGGAATTAGTCGTCAACGTCCGCTTATGGCGTCGACGACAGGAGAACTCCTATGCATGCCTTCCTTACTGCGCCGACGACGCTGCTGGACCGTCTGTTCTTCGCGCGCGTGCCGATCGACGCTACTGGTGTTTCGATCGAGTACGGCGAATTTGCAGCCGGCGTGTCGATC
>Ga0105237_10004914_pt1 | contig 15296 bp, 12 predicted proteins | sample KBSC24metaG_FD_81520 | JGI IMG/M metagenome (GOLD analysis project Ga0105237, IMG submission 81520) | Corn rhizosphere microbial communities from Kellogg Biological Station, Michigan, USA - KBS C2-4 metaG | ecosystem: Host-associated > Plants > Roots > Rhizosphere > Soil | place: Michigan, USA... | reverse complement strand
TGGTCCATCTGCCCTCGTGCAGAATCACCGGCGCGGCCCTGCGCACACGGCGTGAAACCCTTTGCAGGGTTGAGCGCTGGCGCGCTCCGGTACCCAGGGTAGCCTCGCAAGCTCGGCAACCCTCTCGCCCACCCGCCGAACACTCCTATTCCCCTCCGCCTCCTCGCTGGGCTGACTTATCAAACGCCTTCGGCGTAACCAGCCGCGTTCACCTCAAAGTTCATGACACGTTCTAGCTAGCGAAGCTGAAGCATTCGCGTGAAGAGAAGCCCAGCCACCATCGAAACAAAGTTTCGCCCAAGACTTGCATACCCAAGCCACGCATCGCGGAGACGCGAGCCGCCTTGGGGCAGGCGCCTTCGGGCTTGCTTCCGCCGCCCACGGAAGCCATAAGATTCCCGGCCCCACGGAAATTCACGACAGGAGACTCACGCATATGAAAACACTGGCAGTGGTTCTCGCATTACTCGCAACGGCCTTATGCGCGATGGCGCAGCAGCCCTCCCAAACCGTCGAGCCACCGGAATTGGTAGCGAAGCGGGCCGAGCACATCCGGGCCATGAACCGCGCTCAGATTGCTCCATTAACCGCCTACATTCAGGCGCTCACGTTTCTGAAACAACAATATGTGCGTGAGGCCAAGGCGGCCGCCGCCGCCGCGGTGGATGCCGAAATCAAAATTGCCACCGACGATCTGGCCGCCGCCAACGCGGTCACCGATATTACCACGGCGGCTCCCGTCCAACTGCAAATCGACCAGGCGCTCTACGGTGACTTCCAGCGCAATCGGAGCGTCGACGTCACGGCATACATCCAGAACGCATTCAAATCGGGCGCGGCGACGGTCAGCATTCGCGGAACGGACATGGCTGGCGCGACCGATCCCTCTCCGGGCGTGGCGAAAAGCCTCAAAGTGATCTACACTTACAACGGCAAGAAGAAGGAAAAGGTGTTCAAGACAGGCACGGACGTGATGCTCGATTTCAAGCGAGAGTTGAGGTAACAATCGACCCGCAGAGCGGGAGGGGCAGTCCAGCGGCGAGCCTGTAGCTTGCGATGCAGCAGCAGATGAATCAGCAGCAATACCAGGCTATTGCGATGGGCCATCACATGGCGATGGGTGGGTAGGGAGCATATGGACCGCATCTTGGTGGCTTACACCACTACGGCCGTTACCGCTGACGAGCGGCGGCAACTTGCGAGATGAACCAATCTCGCATGTCCACTTCGCGCAGTTTGTGCACGAGGTCATTCCCAAAGACGCGTTTTTTTCCCACGCAATGAAATCGATTCGTGATTGTGGAAAAGGTCGCAATGCCAGGTGCACCTCGTCCAGGAATTGCGGCTTGCGAAGGGCTTTCGCTCTGTGAAGCTATCGCTGCGAAGAGAGGATTGAATCTCGCATTCCCCTCTTCTCCGAAGCAGGTTAATTGATATGCGCGTCGTTCGCACTTCCGATTTCGCAAACGCAGAAGTTCGTAGTCTCGTCGGCGAGACGGATCACCATCTGGCGTGGACCCCCAACCTCAGCAATCACATTGCGTTGACGGCGACCAGCGAGCGGTCCGTTGCAGGAATTACGCTGCACACAGCACCTCTTCAGCAGAGCACGCTTGCGCAACTGCGTGATGCCGTAGCCCCCTTGCTGGCGGCTGACCCAGCGCTTCCGGATGTCGCCTCAGATGGCATAGAGGTTCTCGTGTCTGGCATGGAAGCGTCCACAATCCTCAGAGATCCTGGCTCCTCGAAAGAGCAGCGTTGGTTTTGCACCGCAAAGGTTATTGCACAGGCCGAGGAGACGTTGGTGGACATTTTGAAACCCTATATCCCGGCGTTGAGACGGATCGAGCCATGGAATTTTTGCATTAGCGTGCTCATCGAATGCGGGGACGCAATCTTTTCCGCGGACCTGGCCGATCCCTCGGCGGCAACAAAGTGAAGCCCGGGGTGTTCGCGGCGGCGAACACCAACGGGCCCCAACGGGGTCCACATGTAATCCGGGGTCAATCTGATCGCAGTCTTGGAACTACTTGCCTGACGGCAAACGCTTGAGGACAAGGGGAAGCGGCTTCTCCGCCTGGCGCCAGTCGCCTTTCAATTCGTCTTTCGCTTCGTTGAAGCGACCTTCGAAAGACGCGGACAGCGCGTCCAGTTCCAGGCGCACGGCGCCATCGTGCTCACCGATTCTCGACAGATCCAGTTTCGCACTGCCTTGATCCAGGCTGGTCATTGTTCCCTTCATCGCCGCGCCCGTTTCATGAATGGAAAAACGGAGGCGAAGCTTGATTTCGCCGACCTCGAGCGTGCCTTGCCAATCGCCCGCAACCGCCGCGTCGGGTTTCTGGAGCACGATCGGTGGAGGCTCGGCCGCGGCGATGGTTTGCAAGGAAAGCTTCATGCCTTCGGACCGGCCCCCCTCCGCGATGGCGATGAGTTGATGTCGCGTCCGAAAGAGCAACATGCCGTCGGCGATGGCCGGCGTGGCCATGCAGGTCTCGGGCAGCGGATGCACTCCCGTGATGCTGAGCTTTGGTTCCGCAGCGACGACGAAGACATTCCCCACCTCGCTGGTGAAGTAGAGTTGCTTTCCATCCGACACCGCCGACGCACTAAAGCCCTGGCCGCTGCGCGACAGACGCTCGCTGAAATGGACATCCCCGGTCTTCGCATCGAAGCAGGTGAGAATGCCGGCGTCATTGCAGCCGAAAAGCAAGTCGCCCACGATGATCGGCGTCTGCATGTAGTTGCCTTTGCGCCCCTGCGACCAGGCGACGGACGCATTCGTTTTACCCGGATCCTCGGGGGTAATATCGCCCGTTGACTCGGGTCGGATGGCGCGCATGGGCCGCCAATTTCCATGCGCGCTGGTCAGGTAAATGAGGCCATGCGCAAAGACGGGTGTCGGCACCGGGATGTCGCCGCCGCCGTCGAGGGTCCAGAGCTTCGTCCCCGTAGCCACATCATAGCCTGCCGTCTCGTGCCAGCCATTGACCACGATCTGCATCCGCTCCTTCGTCTGCATCAGCCCGGGCGTGCCCCAGGTCGGCACATCTTTGCGGGGCGTCCGCCAAAGCTCCCGGCCATCCCGGATATCATAAGCGGCAATGAACGAGCCCTTTTGGACATCACAGAGCACGATCACTTTCCCATCGTGAATGATCGGCGAACTGGCAAAGCCCCATTGCGCGGTGGGCGATGCGTAGTAGCCCGAGTCCATCGGCCCGAGGTCCTTCTTCCAGAGCATCGTTCCTTCCGTATCGAAGCAAAACAATCCCTCGCTGCCGAAGATGGCCGCGATGTGGCTGCCATCCGTCGCGGGGGTCGAGTTGCAATGGCTCGCCTTCGGGTGGCGCTGCACCTTCGGAACGGCCTTCACGGCGAGCGTGTTCCAGAGAATCTTTCCCGTCGCCTTGTCGACCGCGAGCAGACGCCACTCTTGCGCCTCGCCCTCATTCGCCGAAGTGGGATCGCCATACAATCCCACCTTCAGTTCGGCCTCCTTCGGCGACACCGCGGTCGCGACATAAATGCGGTCGCCCGCCACAATGGGACTCGAATGCGCGAGCCCTGGAATCGGCGTATGCCAGCGCACGTTCTCGCCCGTCTCGACATTCCACGAGGTCGGCAGTGCGTGACTGGCATCGATCCCACTCGCGGAAGGACCGCGGTATTGTGGCCAGTCGGCGTGCATGTTTTGAGCCGCACCGAGGAGCGAAAGCAGGACAGCGGGGAAGATGATTCGCGAGTTCATTGGCATGGAGATGGCAGGTGGTCAGGGCCTGTATGACACCGTCTTACTTCGGTGCCCACGGCAATCGCGCCACAGAGGTGCCGTTCGCTCCCGGCTTCATCCACCGTTTCTTGCCGGTGGCAATCACCAGGTCCGAACGGGCGATCATGTGCTGCTGCCACGCGGTGAACCGGCTGCGGGAGCCGTAGAGCAGCCCCAGATTTTCCGGAGATTCCGCGGCGCGACCCACCACGCGATAGCGCGCGAGATCGACTTTTTGATGTTCCAGGCGATACAGCGCCATCCCGTGGCGCGTCACATCGATGGCAACGAGGATCATCCCGCACAGGAGCAGGGCCAAAAGGAATTGGCAATTCTTCGGACCATGCTGGGAGTGAAATATCGGATACCCCAGGAAGAAGTCGAGGACGCTCACCCCAGCCGGTCATCCTGATCTCCCAAGCCGCTGCGCGAAGTTGTTTGTACGTGCAGGGCACACGAGATTGAATATTGGCGTTCGACTGGATCGTCAAGTTTCAAGAGTCGAGCTCGTTCCCGGCGTCAGCAATTTTCGCGCGGTCCTGGCCTTATCCTTATTTCTCGGAGCATTTTATCTTCGTCAGTAGGTAATTAGTGAGCGACCATAAAACTCTAGGTCTATCGCTCTCCTTTCACGCTTACTGGGCAGCGTCATTCCAAGTGTATGGAAGTAATGCCAGACATCCTTGAGTGCTGGGATTTGTCCGAGTTCCTTAAGATCTCTGAGTTCAAAGCCGATTTCATGCAATCGGAACGCCGGCCTCCCTAAAAGAGCGTTTGTTCGTTCTGCAATTTCGAAAGCGGCATGCAAATCGCCTTTGAGTTGCTCCCAAGAGTACTCAGGTATCTGAGAGGCGGTCGACTTTTTCGATTGCCGAGGTGCTGAGGACGACTTCGCCATTCCGCTGAATGTTCCGGTGTGCACGAGCATGCATCGCACCTTGTAGGCAGCTTTCCATTGATCTTTGGAGCTTCCATAGTTTACATTAAATAGGTGCTCCGCATAGTCTAGCATGTCGGGTATTTTACTTTGGCGGATAATGGGCCTTCCGATAGCATTTCCCAATTCGGTCAATTTCCCGGGCCGTTCGACGTAACCGAGGCAAGCAACATGCGCCCTGGCCGATTCTTTGAGGAAAGACTCGAGATTAGCGGCGCAAATTGCTAACAAATGCAACCGGCAACGATTCATGTATTCCTCGAGCCAATATGTCGCCGTTTTCACATCGAAGCCAAATGCTTCGGGACGAACAGGAATATTCAATTCTTTTACGACAATTCCTTTTGAAGGTAAGTTTGCGAACAACTTCCTCATCGCTTCAACGCCAACGACGTGGGTCCAATAGGTCGTACTCAAGGTGCTGTGCTTTTCTCTAAACCGGTAGAATGCAAGGCAGTGGTGAGGCTTTTTTTCAGGAAACATAGTAGGCGCTTTTCATACGTGAAATGTTTGTGCCGCAATAAGTTGAGGCGTCCAGCGTTGAGCTCTGACCCACGCCTCACGCCTTCTTAGATACATTAGGCTCTCGACCTCGCTTCGCTGTCAACCTCATGGCACGAACCGTGACGCCCTTTCCACGCTCCGAGGAAGCTACGATCGGGAGTTGCCTATCCGCATTGACTATTGCTATGCTTGGCTGGGATCCAGAAAGGAGATCTTTAAATCGGTCCGAAGCTGCCTTCTCAAGTTCTAGGTACGATCCTTGTAACATCCTAACGCGCGGCTTCGAATTATTCGTCGGCTCCCAAGAGATCGCTTCACCACTTTCGTCGTCTTTCCTCTGAAGTTGGGTGCCTACACCAATATTCATTGAGAATAGATCGAAGAAACGGCGGGGGCCCAGCCCAAAAAATGGTTCGAAACGAACTGTCTTTTCGTCTGTGTGAGGACCATCGTGCTCAGGATAGCCGATCTTGATTACCTCGTCGTGAAGAGGGCAAGCTTTACTCTTTAGGTAAGGCTCAACAAAAACCACCCGCCGAATGCCAGCGGCAATGATATGCTTAGCACAGTTGTGGCATGGGAATGTCGTACAGTATATGGTAGCATCCTGCGTCGAGATTCCCTTGCGCGCGCATGACAACAAAGCCGCCATCTCAGCATGCACGACACGGCCGTATTCGGTTAAATCACGAATTCTACTGTCGTCGAGCACCGCACGAACTATCTGAACCTCCTCTTTTCCCAAACCCGCATCCTTGCACCCTTTCGCGACATCCTCGATTATTCGCAGTTGTTCCCTACGGTTTGAATCCTTCCCTCGAACCGAGTCGCGGCCATTCGGAATATCCTCGAATTTTTTGGTCGCGGGATTGTAGCACGGCCAATATAACCCCCCTCCTGCCTTCGGACAATCATTTGCGCCGGTCGCAAGGATTTCACCGTCCCGCGCGATAACCGCTCCAACCTGCCTGGAGAGATCACCTGAACGCAAGGAGGCGGAAAAGGCCATGAACATCGCATACTCGCCAAAAGTAGGCGTGCGATGGGGGTCAGCGAACAGTATATCGACGAACCTATGCACGCTATTGACAATCCGGTCTTCGTCCTCCGCCCACCCGACGAAGAAATCTGCCAGATGGAAGGTTTGGTTCACTTGCTGCCCATGCTTGAGGTCTTCTTTCTTATCTCGTGTTGTTATTTCTTCCACTTCTAACTCGTTGAGACCGCGCCTGTCTAGAAGGTGAGCTTGACGCGTCTCGAAGGGAGCATTGACGCCGATCAGGTAGAATCCTCTTGGGTAGATCTCTCGAAAGCGCCTAACTTCCGAGGGATGCTTCAGCGAGTGAACAAGATACGCGGTTTTTGGTCGAAACGCGCTTGCTGCAGGGCGGCGCTTAGCGATCTCCGCTGCCACACCGAGCGCGATGATGTCATCGCCGAAGTGGCCACGAGCATCGGTACCAACGTCCATCATGGTCGTAATGCGGTCGTAGTCATTGGCAAACCCCGCACTGGCCCTCTTGTCGAGTTTCGGCAAGATGTCTGCCGTAACGCGAATTCTCACGGTCTTATAGCCCAATTGAGACAATCTCGACTGGACAGCATTTTCGACCGTCGTTAAATCCACTCCGGCAGGAGCGACGAATGCGATCACAATTTCTGAGAAGTCAGCTGACAGCGGAGATGGATCGTGCTTCTCCAAATCGGGAGTTCCACTAAGCTCCTGGTTAAGGTCTTCTAGTTTGGTTTTCATTTCGGTTCTTGATCGGCCTATGGCTCGAAGGGCAATACCGCGACTTCGGAGGGGTGGCTGGTCATCACGGCGGACGAACCGATTGTGGCACAGTAGAAGGAGTCCCCCACCTCGCCGAGATCCAGTCCAACTTGCGTTGGACTGGATTTGGCGGTCTGGCCGGTTACGCCGCCGCTTCCTCCTGCGGCTTCGGTAGGGTGTGCGCGATGGCTCTAGTTTCGACGTCGTTCAGCGGAAGCCCCAACTTGCTTTTAATGTAAGCCTTAGTTGCGGCACGCGCTTGACGATTCGAAACGACCGAGTTTGCGACAATACAGATATTCTCCCAATCTTTGTTTTTCTTGCTCCAGTCGATTGTGGTCACGTCAAGGAGCTTCGCCTTCCAGTCAATCGGGTGCAGTTTGATCAGGTCGGCGCCAACTCCTCCAAGCGCCCGTAGAACTACGGCGTGTGAGGAAATGAACTCTTGTCGGTATTCAACAGCGCGGAGTTGCTGATCTTTGATGCGCCCCCATTGAGGAATTGTCTTTGCGATCGACGTCCAGAAATCAACTGCCAAGGCAACCATCGCATTGTAGGAAGCTGCATCGTCTTCTTTGAACGTCGAAAGCAGCTCGGTATTGGCATCGTACAGCGCTGACAACGAGAACAGCTTCGGTGAGCGCACGGGGAGCGATACTGCCTCCTTTTCCACCATTCCGTCGAACACGTTAACCTGTTCACAGACGTCCAGGGTGACTTTTGAGAGCTGATCGCGCTTGTCATACAGGATATCTAGCGACTTGGATGTTTTGGCAACGTTGCGGTTCAGGTCAGAGAACATTTGCTGAACCCGATCACGATTTTCGTACGGAAACAGGAGAACCGAAATGGACTCCTCACCCAACGCTGGATTCTGTTTAAGCGCAGCTGCGATAGCCGCGCAGCGGTGCTGACCATCGTTAATAACGAAGTTCGCGTCCTCGAACTCCATCTCAAGCATCCCTAGTCCCTCTTCCCCGACAGGCTGGAAGTTGACCTCACACTTGTAGGACGCCGTAATCGACGAGAAAATATACCCGTCGTCGTTGTCGACGATATACCGTGCGATCTCAGGAACGCGATTGGTGTTGAGGACACGTTGTTCGCGATCCTCCGGCATAAACTCCGCCCAGTCGCGGAATGTGAACATTTTCGGGATGGTTCCGAGTTTCATCAGGCACGAATAGTACGTGCGGGCACCGATTGCGCCCTGCATCGCCGGGAATTTAATTTTCATTTGGTACTTTCTTGTCAGCTCTGCGAAGCGGCGTGTGCCCCCGTTCGAGCCTCAAGGCTCAGTGGGTTGCTTTTTGGAGCTGTTGGAGTCTTGTCTTACAGCTCGCGTACCGAATGTCAACAGCTCTCTTCGTTGTTGTCGGGAGCTCTTCATGCCTTTGTCTACAGCTCCTACCCACGTAGCGAATGTGAGCGCGGGCAACGACTGTCGACGGACGGCGAAGATGTCTGCATTGACGAGCATTCCAGAAGACACAACCCGTTCGGCTGGTGCCATTTAAGGCATTAACGTGCACCGATACAAATACGTCCTCGGGAAAAGTCAGCTCATCCAAAACGTCTCGCACATGACGGCTTGGCCCCTGGATCGCCCGGGTGCGCAGTATAATAGCTGCCGTGGGATTTCTCTAAGGGGCGCGCGCAGGCTCGCTCAAGGCCACATCCGCCGGCAGCGCGTCCTTGAGGCAGCGATGCAGGGTTTGGGCGGAGAATTCGGCGCACTGCTGGTGGGTGGAGCGGATGACGATCAGGACGAGATGGCTGAACCGCGGATAGTCCGCCGGCGGCGGAATTCGATTTCCAGTTCCCAGAATCCGTCGCAATCGTGGTGTCGCGCATCCCTGGATGGACGGACTGAAGGGCGTGAAGGACCGGACGAAGACTTCGCCTTCGACGTCGCCCGTCCAGCGCGACCGGCGACCTGCGTCAGCGACTGGAATTTGCGCTCGTCGGTGCGGAAGTCGGGCATGTACAGGCGAGGTCGGCGTTGACGATGCCGACAGGGGTGACGTTCGAGGTTCGAGGGAAAGAAGGTATCATGCGAGGGTTAGTAGGCGAGCACGGCACGGGTAGCTTGGTGTTCGAAGTTCGAAGTGAGGCGTGCCCAGATGTGTAGCGGCGAAGTCAGGGCCGCCAGCGTTACCTGCTCAAACCCACCCTGCTATCCGGTACACTCCCTGCCGCCAACTTCCTCTTCGGTGACTCTACGTGAAAAAAAACCGGGCTAACCTGTTACATTTACCGCGGAAAACGACCGTCAGGCAGCGTAAGCAAGGTCAGGCCACCAAACCGACCCAACGTCATGGCTTCCTCTAGCACAGCCAAATCGTGCGGAGGCGGCATGTTCCGAAACCATGTTGCCGCCGCGACCTTTCGATCAATCACGCCGGATTGAGTGTGGCCCGCCGAGATGCACATTTGTGTAGGAGAATTCTTGGGAAGAGCGCGGGAATCCTTGTGTATTTCGGTGTAGTTCCGTGCATGAAATTGCTTGGAAAACCACTTCCATTCGAAGCTTTCGGCCAACCACTTAATGACGACACTGGGTTCGACTTCGTCGACCACGTAGCGAACGGCCACGCAAGTGAGAGAAACCTCAAACTTGGTTGCAAGGTCAATGATGCCACCAAGGCCTTTCCGGGCTCGTGGGAGGGCTAGAGCTGCCTTGAAGCGTGCTGTCGGCATTAACAGATGAGAGGCGAAAAGATTGGCTTCGCGCTCCATCAGCGAATCCTCCGATCCGTCATCCACTTGCCCGAGAGTCAGAGCATGACGGTGTGAAAGGATGAAGTAGTGGCCCAGCTCGTGGCTGATTGTGAAACGGCCGCGTGAAGATTCTGGCAGATTTCCTGAGTCCAAATTGCAGTGGACATAAAACCTGCCATTTTCGAATTCGAGCTTTCCCTCGAATTCATCACCATAGTGGTCATAGACTACCTCAACGTCTTCCGGAATGATTGCCTTGAGATCCACCCGACCGGTCGGGCAACGCTCGTCAGCAATGGAGTCGGCGAGTCTGATGATTTCTTTGGCGCGTTCCTCCGGAATGTCCTGTCTGGCGGAACGCATCTGATAGATTCGTATGCCTCCGGAACAGCCGGAATGGTGTTCTGCTATTTTGCTGCCTCTGCGTAGAGCGCCAGGTGGGAAACGGTTAGTTTGGAGCGGCGCTCGATTTCTTCAGCAACAACCTTGCGATGGCAGGTTCGATAGTCTGCTTCGTAGCAAACAAGGCATGTCGGATCAGCTTCCGCAATTTCTACCGCCTGGGCGAGCGACTCTGTCTGCTTCAAAAGAAACCGACGATAACGGTCAAAGATTTGGGGCGTGTATTCCCCGGCAGCCTTCATCGCCTGCATCTGGTCCGGCGGCGTTCCGAGGTTCGCATCGTGTAAATAGCGGATGCCGGCCTTTTCGCACTCCGCCGCCAGAGAATTCTTGGAGAAGCCGATTTTCCTACTCTGAGGACGGTACCGAATGTCGAAGAGAACTTTTACTGAAGCAGACTTCAGTTTCTCGATGAATTCTTTCACCGGAAGGCCTTCATAACCTGCGGTAAAGAGAGAGAGTCGGCGATTGCTCATTCCAGCCAGCTGATATCGGCCGGTTTTCCCGCCGTCGGCGAGGTGAACGTCCGGTTGCGCTTTGTCCGTCGATACAGTGCCTTTTTCGTCACGGCCTTTCGCCCCGCGTGTTCGAATCCGAGAATGATCTGTACCTCGTTGCTCTCGACGCAAACCTGCGTCCCATTTGAAACGATTCCCAAGGCACGTTTAGGGTTTTTCAGAAAATCCGCCGAAGACATCGTGCAAGGACTTGTGGTGATGTTCACTGGCTCCGATCGACTTTGCATGCAAAAAACTGCGGCCAAATGTCCCGTGACGCAAGACAATTCACGGGTTTCCCTTAGGCTTCCATCCGATTGCTAGATTCAACTGTTCGTAAGCCGCTTCAAGTTGATCTGCGGCACCGACGGCGGATTCAAACAGACTCGGTTGAGGGATCTTTTTTTCAAATTTTCGCAACATGTCGGCCTCAACGTCCGCGTGGGCTCTGAGGGTGCCGTCACGCAGGATATGTTGAACTTCGAAGCCATCGCGCACAAGTTGATAGGCAATCATTGGGAAACGATGGCATTCGAGCGGTTCGGCCTCCATGCAAAGGAGGGCAATTCGATGGCCTTCGGACGCCCCATGTTCGATCCGAGCAACTGCGGTTTTGAATTCGGGTGTCAGCCTCACCTTTGGATACCACACCTGACGCACGTCGCTGAGGAGGTGGGGTTCGGTGCGGCGCGCACCAAGCTCTTTGCCCAATTTCAGGTATTTGAGCTGTTCTTGACGCAAAAACTTCTCCAATACGTCTGCATTAAATTGAGGGTAACGGTTGCTGTAGGGCGTAGTGCGGACATCCACCACCACTTCAATCGCATATCGCTGAAGCGCCTCTACAAACTCGCCCCACTTGCGATCTGAATGACCAATTGTAAAAATAGGCGGGCGCTCCATGTTGAATTCATCGCCAAACGGCCACTTTTTCGAGGATCGCGCAAGTGAATTAAGCCAGATACAGATCAATCCCTTGAGCGGGCAGTGCTAAAAAGCCGTTGCTCAACTGGTTGTAGACGCAGTTGGGGTCGGTGGTGTATGACAGGTGAGAACATGGATTATCACGGTGAGTTTCTGAAGTGGGCCAAAACCAAAGCCGTCGGTTGCAACTTCGCTCGTACACTCGCGAGTAATACTGAAGCAGCGAAGTGGGGCGGAGCGTTGGTTCGCGGCAAGAATTTCGATGTCGAATCAGCCAGGGTGCTAAACGCATATCTTTCCGACGCATGCGGAAGATTGGAAGCCATCCACGTGCTGTTCCCAGATATCAACGCTGCGGAAGAAATCGTCCCCCTGATCCATGCCCTTTGCGCAACACCGGCTTGGAAATGTGTGGAGATCACGTCTGATTGCCCCCACGTCAGTCAACATCTGCTTGTTGGACTACGGTGGTTCTTACCGGATGATGTGCACGTTAACTACGTGCTCGGCTTTGGAAAATTCGAGCCCATGCCGAGAACGCGACGCGCTCCTTTCACCGCGCTCGCCTTAAGGCCTGGCACTCCTGGACCAATACCAGGGATGATCTACGAGACGCTCACGCCTCCGAAAGTTGATGTCCGAGCGCCAGAAATGGACCGTATCCCTGTTCATCTTGCCGACATGCAGTACCCGCTTGCAAAGGATAATGAGCAGATCAGGTCTGTTTGGAGAACCACGGGCGAATTAAAAGCGGAGCAACTCCGAGGCGATGATATGGCGAAGGCAGCGAAGGCCAAGATTACGTTCAGCCTACCCTCTGCACTGCGCGCGGATCTCGCGAGCGTGCTAACCGAAATGGTCAGCATCCCCGCAGCTTCTTTAATGTAACCGCCAAGGGTGTCTAGCCGCGCACGAGATCAGGGACTCGTCCGGGAAAGGGCGCACGCCAGCGGAGAGATCGACAGCTGTCATTAGAACGGGTCAGTCTCGGTTAAGACAACGCTCGTGACGGGCTCGTAGGAAGCGAGCCGGCGGAGGGTGGCTAGGATGGTCAGGGGAAGGGGTCAGTTCTGAATGGCGCTAAGTTAAGACCTGTTTTCAGTGTAAACGCCCGGGAGCGCGATCCGAAACCGGCCTTATCTTAGCGTCATTCGGGTCAGTTCTTACTTTTGACACCGCCAAGAGAGCGGTCAGAAATGTAGGGGTCAGGCGTATTTTGTTGACTGGCGGACTGGCTCCTCCGCGGCTTGTTCAGGCCACGCTCCCCTTCGAAAACCAATCCGGACACGGGCCACAGACCGCCCCGCGTCGTGCTGCGAAGCGCGGCGCCGATTTCCGCTACACACCGAAGCGTTCATGGATGACGCAGAGATCCACCTTCTCGAAGTCCGCCTGCCAATAATCGCGGGCGATATCGATGTAATCCTGGGCCTTGAGAGGCAGCAGCCGGAGAAGCCAGTTCGATCCATCATCCTCGCCGTCCGGAAAAGACACGGGGCCCCGGGACCATTGCGCCGCGCCGGCCGGGAGCCAGTGGAGGAAAGTGATGTCGTCCTTGCGGATCGCGGGATCATCGAGCAGGCGGAGGAGCGGGGCCGGGACGCCCTCGAAGATGCCGGGCCACGGAGAATGGTCGTCGCGGGCATAAGGGCTGACCGGGGATTCGTGATCGAAACCCTTGATGATCACGCCGTCGTGGGAGGAGAGGATGTGCATGTCATCCCCGCCGCCGTTGTCAAACGTAGCGAGATCGACACCCGGGTGGAAGTTTTCGGCGTAGTGGTATGTTCGAAGCCAATCTTCGTCCGAGAACAATGCCTCGACGGCGGCGGCGGCGCGCAGGCCGGCCATGAGTTGCGGTTGAGTGCATTGCAGGAGGGGCGGTGGTTTCATGGATGAAGGGGTGCGTTGGGTGTGGGAGAGGTGCGGGGACTTCCTTTAGCATGCACTGTCCGGGGCGGGATGCTGTCCCCATTCCCCGCCACCTGGCCAAAGTGTGGGCGGCGACGGAGCGCCCGCCCTCCAGCTTGGCCGCGCGCAAGCGTGGTGGCAGGCCGCACTCGGAAAGACGGCCACACTCCTGATTCAATTGCTCTTTCACCCTCCGCCGAAATGCATAGCAGGCGTTAGAGCAGTTGATACGCATCCACGTCCACCGTCACGAAGACATCCTCGGGAAAGGTCAGCTTGTCTAAAACTTCCCGCAAATGGCGGCTGAGGCGCTGGATGGCGCGGGTGCGCAGCATGAGGTGGAAGCGGTAGCTGCCGTGGGTTTTTTCCAGGGGGGCGGGGGCGGGCTCGCTGAGGGTCACGCCGGCGGGCAGCGCGTCCTTCAGGCGGCGGTGCAGGGTCTGGGCGGAGAATTCGGCGCGCTGCTGGTGGGTGGAGCGGATGACGATGAGGACGAGGTGGCTGAAGGGAGGATAGTCCCACTGGCGGCGGAATTCGATTTCCTGTTCCCAGAAGCCGTCGAAATCGTGGTGGCGCGCGTGCTGGATGGAGGGGCTGAAGGGGGTGAAGGATTGGACGAAGACTTCGCCTTCGACGTCGCCCCGGCCGGCGCGGCCGGCGACCTGGGTGAGCAATTGGAAGGTGCGCTCGCCGGCGCGGAAATCCGGCATGTGCAGGCCGAGGTCGGCGTTGACGATGCCGACCAGGGTGACGTTGGGGAAGTGGAGGCCTTTGGCGATCATCTGGGTGCCGACGAGGATGTCGATCTTGCCCGTGCGGAAGGCGGTGAGGGTTTCGCGGAAGGCGTCGCGGCGCTGCATGGCGTCGGCGTCCATCCGGCGCACGACGGCTTTCGGGAAGAGCTTGCCGACGGCGTCCTCGACTTTCTCCGTGCCGGTGCCGGAATACTTGATGCCGGGGTCGCGGCATTCCGGGCATTTCGCGGGGGCCACGGCCTGGTGGCCGCAGATGTGGCAGACGACGCGCCCGACGGCCCGATGGAAGGTGAGGGCGACGGAGCAGTTCGGGCATTCGCAGACGTGGCCGCATTTGGCGCAGATGAGCGACGTGGAGAATCCGCGGCGGTTGAGGAAGAGGATGGTCTGCTCCTTTTTCTCAAGGCGGGCGTTGATCGCGGTGATGAGTTTTTCGGAAAGGATCGCGCCGTGTTTCTTCGATTCCATGCGGAGATCCACGACCCGGATGAAGGGCATCTTCTTGTCGTCCACCCGGGCGATCATGCGGAGCAGCTCGTATTTGCCGGTCTGCGCGTTGTGAAAGCTCTCCAGGGACGGCGTGGCGCTGCCGAGCACGATAGGGCATTTCTCCATGCTGGCGCGGAGGACCGCGACGTCGCGCCCGTGATAACGGGGCGTTTCCTCCTGCTTGTAGGTGTTCTCGTGCTCTTCATCGACGACGATGAGGCCGAGGTTCTGGCACGGGGCGAAGATGGCCGAACGGGCGCCGATGACGATGCGGGCGCGGCCGTCGCGGATCTTGTGCCATTCATCGTGGCGCTCGCCTTCGCTGAGGTGGGAGTGCAGGACCGCGACCTCGTGCTGGGTGGCGGCGAAGCGGGACTTGAAACGCTCGACGGTCTGGGGCGTGAGCGAGATCTCCGGCACAAGCATGATCGCGGTCTGGCCGCGCTCGATCACGATCTGGATGGCTTGCAAATAGATCTCCGTCTTGCCGCTCCCGGTGACGCCGTGGAGGAGGATCGGCTTGGGCGGCGGCGGCGCGGGCTCGCCGGACGGACGGGTCCCCTCGCCCAGGGCGGCTTTGACCCGTTCGAAGACGGCGACCTGCTCCGGA
>Ga0105237_10004911_pt1 | contig 15298 bp, 14 predicted proteins | sample KBSC24metaG_FD_81520 | JGI IMG/M metagenome (GOLD analysis project Ga0105237, IMG submission 81520) | Corn rhizosphere microbial communities from Kellogg Biological Station, Michigan, USA - KBS C2-4 metaG | ecosystem: Host-associated > Plants > Roots > Rhizosphere > Soil | place: Michigan, USA... | reverse complement strand
CCAGGGTTTTAATAATAGCCTGCACTACTTCCGTCCAGATAACAGCTTTCATACCCCCATCATAGTATAAATAATAATGCAAATGCCGGTAGTGATCATGATGGCCGGCATCGAAAAACCGGTGAGCGCTTTGAGCGTTAATGCAATCGAATAAAAAATAGTGCCCATGCGCGCCAGTTGAATGAGCACAAAACAGATCATGGCATATGTTCGCGCCCATGCGCCGAACCGTTCTTCAAGATGTGTATAGGCGCTGATGGTATCGCTGTTGCGATAAAAAGGAACAAAAAACCGGGAAGCGATAAATGCGGCAAAAGGCATGGAAAGGCTAAACACGAAGGAGTTCCAGTTAGAGCCGAACGATTTACCGGGATCGCCCAGGAAAGTAATAGCGCTTAAAAAAGTAGCATAGAACGATAAACCAAGAGCCCAGCCGGGTATGGCTCCCGAGGCAACCGCATACTGATCGGAACCTTTGTTTTTTCCGCTCATGATTATGCCTACAGCAATCATGGCGGCCAGATACAGAATGATAATAATTAAGTCAGCAGCGGGTAAGTGATTCATCATGGTACAAGCTATCTACCTGCTAAATGTAAGAAGAAAGGGTTACAGTATCGAATTCAAAAACGGCAGTGTTCGTGTAATAAATAATTTAACCATTCGCTTTCGGCTGGTAGATAACGAATGTATTTCATGATACAGGTTACCGATATGGGTTTGCTTTTCCTCTACTTCTTTATTTAAACTGCTCAGCTGTTCATTCAGATTATGCACCAGATGGTCTAACCCTTCAATGGAATTCTGTTTGAATTGAAGTTGTTGTTGCAGACTATAGATCAGCTGGTCTAAGTTTTCAACAGAAGCTTCTTTAAACTGAAGTTGCTCCCGCAGCGATTCAATGTGCTGCATGGATTCATAATATTCACTAATTGAAGGGCGTACTCTTAATTGCTGTACATGTCCCTTTACAGTTTTTATGCTTACTTCAGATATATTGGTTGTAAGGCTGCCTTCATATTCGTAATACTGATCAAGTTTATCAGGATTTAAGTTGTAGCCCAGCCAGGAAAACAAAGCATATAAGATATTTTCCACATTAGTATACTTCCGCTCTATAGGAGCCGCTGCACTTGACAGCCTTGTCAGGCTCACATAAATACCCCGGAAAATAACATAGCCAAGTTCGATATCCTGGTTGAGATTAATTTCCAGATCAATAAACCGGAAACCGTTTTCCTGAATGATCAGGTTAATGGGAATTGCATCTATGTATTTACTGCTTATTTTCAGATCGCGGTTTAAATAGTCGTGCCGGGTAAATCCATATAAGCGGGTTAACTCTTTTTTTAAACATATTAACCATTCTGTCATCCATCCCCCTATCTGCTCAATGCTCCAGTTGTTGCGGTTAATTATTTCAACCAGTTTGTAATGATGCAGTGTGCCTTGCCAGGCCGGTTCTTCTGCATCAAATGAAATAATATGTTGCTTGCGGGCAGCTGGTTCCAGATAGTTGCGAAATACTTTTACTGTTTCATTATCCAGTTTAAAGAAAGTTTCTTTACAATATTCTTTTTTACGTTCTGTGCGATAAAATGCGAAAAGAATATCATTGTCTATTTTATTATTATTGGCAGGCTGCGAAAAAATGCAAAATGAATTGCTCAAATCATATAACAGGTCATTTTGGGCAATTAAAGGCAACGCTTTATCTAAAGAAAATAATGGTGTTTGTGGCTGCTGGTCCTGATATGATATATTTGAAAGAATACTTTCAATATTCACTTTGCAGTTTTCGTTCTTTTCGTTGAAGCCGGGATAGAAAATAAGTGACGGCATTTTATAATCGGGGAAAGGAAGGAACAGCTCATTGGATCCAAAGCCGGCTTTCGCAAACATTTCAAGCAATTTTTTTCTTCCTGTAGTGGTAGCTTCACCGGGCTGATAGTTATTATTGATACTGTGCATGAGCACGCCGGCATGATCTTCCATAAACCCTGAAAAATATTTCAACCCCAACTGATTCTCGATTGCGGTAATTAAGAAACCGGTATTTTTTAAAAACTTTTTCAGGTGAATAAGGAAGTTAAGGGCGGCATTGCTTTCATTGGAATAACGGGTGGCGTATTCCAGCACACCCACCTGTATAATACCATCAAAAAGCTGATCGCTTTCGAAGTGCGCAATGTCATCGCAGAAAACTTTAACGTTTTCCAGATCGCGGCAACGCTCTGCGGCGATCTTTGCTCTTTGCAGGCTTGGTTCAACGGCATATACATAAGCGCCGCATTCACCTAAAAAACGAGTAATAGGTCCTGCACCGCAGCCTACTTCAAGTATATGTTTACCCTTAAACAATGAAGCAAAGGGCCGTAATAAATTGGCTCTTCGTTTTGAGAAAAAGCATAGGCTTGTCCAGTCAAAGATCTGAAGTTCTAATTCTGTTGAAAGTACCGATACATCGCTGCAATTCTTAACAGCTTCAAAGATCTTTTGCTCGACTTCAGATCCATCGGAATAAATTATATTGTTAATATAGTCGTTCCTGATCCATACTTTCGTTTCTACGTCAAATAAATAAGGGGTTTCCATCTGAACTGGTTTGGTCAATTGAATAGAATAAAAGCTGAAGGTTTAATTGATCCGATCAAATATCCGGACTTTATTTTTCTTCGTGTTTAGTGTAACGTTAGATATTGGTTTTTTAAATCTGATTAACAAAAAAGATCATCGTAACAATTGGTCGATTCATCGATACATCACCGGTTACTGCCGATATTTTCTTATTTATGCCCAACCCTGTATTATTATTTTTCGTAACTTTTGGGATGTACTTTTAAATCGTATGAATATGAAAAAACTGATTGTGGTCGGGCTGTCATTGATGCTGGTAACGGGCGTTTCGGCACAGTATCATTACCGCGGAGGTTTTTACGCGCGCCCTCGTGTATCGATTGGAATCGGATTTGGCGTTCCGTTTTCGCCCTTTTACGGCGGCTATTATGGTTATTCACCATTTTTTGGTTATCCGCCATTAGGTTATGGTTATCCCTATGGCTATCCCTACGGATATGGGTATGGTTACCGCAATGGCTACCGCCCTTCGAAACTGGATCTGCAAATACGGGATATTAAGAATGATTATGCCAACCGGATCTATATGGTTAAACATGATAAAACCATTAAGCGGAAGGAGCGGAAGAAACAGATCCATGAGCTGGAACATGACAGGGATAAAGCGATTATTCAGGCCCAAAAAGACTATTACGAAAAGCCGGCACAGCCGCAACGGCGTCATAACTTCAATTCGAACAGCAGCAACACTGACAATGGTTAAAGAAACCAGGCAGTGGGCAGTAAAGCGTGCCATGGTAGCAACCGTGACACGCTTTTTTATTTGGCCCCTGATTAGTTAATATGTTGTTAACCAAAACCTCAAATATTGGTACTATGGGCAGCAATATGCTTTTTTGTCTATTATTTGGCAACATTGATAGATTATAACTTTTGCTGTGCTGTATCAACAAATATTTTTGAACACCTTCATAAGATTTAAACACATTCATTTACATGAAACGAAAGCCCTTTAACAAATTCCGTTTAATGAAATGTGCAATTGTTTGCACTGTGCTATTCTCAACTGCTACAGTAAAAGCCCAAACCATCCACTTCGGCCCTAAGCTGGACCTGAATTATTCGAACATAAGTGGAAAAGGCATTCAGAAAAGTTTTACAGCCGGTTATCAGGCAGGTGGATTTCTGGAAGTTAAGTTCAATGAACACTGGAGCATTCAGCCCGAAGTATTGTACACCTGGTCGGCCTATAAGGAAGGCAGCGATTTTCTAACTTATTACGTTAATGAAGGAAGCAGTGGAGCAAATACCAATATCCACCTCGGTTCTTTAAGCGTTCCTTTACTGGCAAAATACAGCTTCAATAAAACATTCAGTATTCTGGCAGGGCCTCAATACGATCATTTACTGTACGATGATGAAAACCTGTTAAAATACGATAAACAGGCTTTTAAAGATAATGAGATCAGCGCCAATATCGGTGTACAGGTTAACCTGGAGAATGTTGGCTTTTACGCACGTTATACCAAAGGACTTACCGATATAAACGGTATCGATGACCGCTATTCATGGATGACCAATCATATACAGGTTGGTATTGCGGTTCGGATAATGTAATTATAGTTGCCAGGCAAAGGTGGGTCGCCGGCACCAGTTGGCGCCCACCATTTGCACTGGCATGGTACGGCATCGGATGGTTTGCTATTTTAAATGTGCTGATTTGAAAATGTGCACATGTGAAAATGAAATCACAAAGCAGGCCTGAACCGAATTATTTGCACATTTACTATTTTTCACATTTGCTGATTATCTTGTATAAGGCTCATAGGCACAGGCAACCGTTACAGCCACTGATTCAGCTACCTGTTTGGATACCAGCGAAGGCACCTTAATTTTATAATCAGCCAGGCGTACATCGAATTTTGAGGTAGCATTGAGTTTTCCCCCCTGAACATTAATGGTAGCTGGTATCGTTACTTTGTTGGTAACACCGTGCATGGTCAGATCTCCCGTTACATTTACGGTATACGAGCCATTGTTTTTAAAGTTCACCTTACTAAGGTCGGCAATGGCCCCCTGAAAAGTGGCTTTGGAGTATTTGCTGCTTTCCATGTAGTTCTCATTGAAATGTTCCTCCATAAGCGCTTTCTTAAATTTAAAGCCCGTTATAAGCACCTGAAAAGCGACCTCTCCTTTTGTAATATCTACCAGACTAAAGGCCTCATTGTTTATGGCATCGATATTTTCAGCAGAGCCGGAAGAGAAAAACGAAACAGTTCCCGTGCGCGTGAAGTACTTGCTTTGCGCTTTGAGCTGAACAGATAATAAAAATAGGGTACAGATAAAAATTACATTGTATTTCATAAATAAGGTTTTTATTTTTTAAGAGAAAAAATTCTGGATAAATTAAAGCCCCATCTGAATTGCCCCATCTTCCACGTTGTAGTGGTGTAGGGAATAAACTGATTTTCGAGAATGGAGGTACAATTGGTAAAGGTGAGGTCAAATACATGGCCGCCGGTTTCAAACTCCAGGCCCACACCCAGCGGATTATAAAAAGTTAAGCCGTTCGCCTTAAACTTATCAATGCTCTTCTGATCGCGAAATACTTTAAAGTAATCAGCCACCAGGCCCATACGTTTGGTAATCTTTAACCGGCCCGCTACGCCAATGGCATATACATCGTTTACATCACTTGCAATAACATAATTGGTGTGTATATAAGCCGGTATAACCATCAGCGAAAAACCATCTGAGATCTTGGATGCGATGAAGACCTCACCTGCAAAAGAGAGACGATCAGAGAATTTTTCAAAATGATCGGGCGTGTTAGGTTTAACATTCGACGTCATACCCGATGCTACCGTATTAACAAATGCGGTCACTGTAATGGGCCATCCTTCATCATCACCCTGCCGGATCATTTTGAATTTTAAAGAAGCTTCGTACAGTTCGCGAATATCGGTTGCGCCTTTTGCGCGGCCGATGCCGAATGTAAGCCGGTCGGAAATACCGTAATCGAATGATATTTTTATATCGGTGGAATTATCTAAACCATAAAAGCGTTTTATTCCACCAAATTCACCGCCCAGATCTCCAAACCGGTGCGATACCCTGAAATCAAGTTCATGTTTCTTAATAGTTTCAATAGTACGTGCATTGATAAGATGCGTTCCTTTAAAAGTGGCATATGCAAAATGTTTTTTATTATTCTCCTTTGTGCTCACTTCCTTGTCCAGCGCATCTGATAATCTGTTCTGTGCGAAGCCGGATCCTGAAAATATAAAAACGAGAATGGTTAGAATAGAAAGACGCACCCGATGTATTTTTTGCATTTTACGAGTTTGGTAAGTTGGTCAAATGTTGTTACTGAGGCATGCCCCGGTCGAGCCAGGCCCGCATCATTACTCTGTCTGAATCTGAGAAAGGTTTTCGTGGTACAGGCGGCATAGATCCGGTTACAATTGTTTCTACTATGCGTTCGCCATATTCTGCTGCATTGGAATAAGTATTGGTATTAAACCAGAACTGTTCTGCAGAACCTCCTTTTCCGTGACAGGTGCTGCAGTTATTTTTTATTACTGCAGCAACATAATTGGTATGGGTTACATTTTTTGTAGTTACACCGGCGGGTATAAATGTGGAAGGACTTGTTACAGGATCACCCACTTTTTTATAACAGCCGGCAACAGACAATGAAAAAAATAACAGCAATAGAGATCCGTTGCGTATCCGGAATACACACATCATGGAAGTGGTTAAAGAATGAGAAAATTAATTCATCAGGTAGCTGTTGGTAAGCACCACATCACTGAGATACCCGGTGCAAATACCTTTAATAGTAATCTTTTCGCCTGGTTTTACAGGCCGTGCAGGTGTTTCAACACTACTCAGCGAACAGGCAACACCAAACATAGGATCGCCGGTGTTTAATACAACTACTTTTCCTGCAGCGGTAGAGTTCTTTACCTCAAGCACCTGGCCGCTTACCTGAAGCACTTTGTTCAGGTATGCCTGGTTTGCCTGTGGTTCATTGGAAGTAAATTTCGAATACAGTTCCGTGGCGCTAACTGGTATGCCGGTTTCGTCGGCCACATTACGCGGGGGTTTGTTGTAGAGATATAAAGCGGTACCGGCAAGACCAACCACAAGGCCGCAGCCCAGGGTGAAAAAAATGTTCCTCATAAGGCGAATTTTTATACGTTAACAAATAGGCATTATACTCTTTTGATGCGAAGCCAGAGGCTTCGCATAGCTACTTCATGGTTTATGGAAAAGGGAGAGATCGTTTGTTTATGGCCGGGGGATAAATAGTGAAAGGAGCAAGGGCAATCAATTTGTATCAGGAAGTATAAACGTTGTACCTACGTTTATTCGGTGTGTGATTATGTTCGACAATAAAAATCCAAAAACGATGCCGGAAATTTAATACGCTGATAATGCCGAAAACAATAACGCTTAATAATCAGCGGTTAAAATATTAATTAGTTGGGGAAAAATCAAAGTAATGAAGTTATGCACAAAAAATAACTACAAACCTGTAAGCCGGATTTTGTGTTATTCCGACAATGACGCCGGAATAATGCTATCATTTATCTTGTCCCAACATTACTGTTGGGATCATTCTGCCTACCCACCCAACGTTTCCGGCCCAATGAGCCGGAATCGGACGAGCCGCCCTTCAACGCTGGTATACATGGCATTTCAGCATGCAAGGTTTACCCTTCCCTGTTGTTACCAACCGGAACCGTGGGCTCTTACCCCACGTTTTCACCATCACTCTCCGTAGCATAGCTACAGACAAGTCCGCCTTCGCTAAAGCTACAACGGATGAAAGCTGTAATTTTCTGTGGCACTGTCTGTTCCCGCCCCGGCACAAGTGCCGGAACAAGACCCGGCTGTTCACCGGTACATTGCCCTATGCTGTCCAGACTTTCCTCCCCTAAACAAGTCAGGGGCGATAGCACGGTTTGTAGTTGATGCAAAAATATGATTTTCAGGCTAGTATTGGAAATAGATCTCCGTTGCCCCATATCCATAAGAAGGATGATACTGATTCACGAAGGTCTTTACTTCTTTCCGAAGCCGCAGGATCTCATGAATTTCATCGCGCAGTTTGCCGCTCCCCACCCCATGGATAACGACCATCCAGGGTACGCGATGAGCTATGGCCAGGTCGAAATACTTTTCGAAGGTTTTTAACTGTAACGACAGTATTTCGAAGTTGCTCAGCGATTCCCACCCGGGCGTAAGCCGTTCAATATGCAGGTCCAGCTCCTGTTTGGCAGGCTCCAGGTTCTGGCGAACCTTCGAGGCATCATATATTTTATAACCCGCTTTTGCCAGGTTGCTTAATTCAACCGGTTCTTCGTATGGCTTGCCGGGATACACTTCAAACAATTTATACGAGAAAGTGGCCTCCCCTTTCTGCCGCACTTCTTCAATACGGGTAAAAATCTGTTTGGGTTTTAATTTAACAGAGGCCTCATAGTAGTCGGCCTTGTTTTTGTCGGGGGTAACGAGTGAAAATTCAAAACTGAATACAGGGCTGTCGTTCAGGTTTTCAAAAGGCACATCGTGTATATAAAAGTCTTCAAAGGCGTGTACCTGATTGGTAAGCTCAAACTCGCTTTGTCCGAAATAATTCAGCCGGTAAATAAATTTATACCCGGCTTCAGTCCGGTTAACAAGGTGAACTTTTAATTCTGTTACCACATCGTCGCCAAAGTCGTCGTTATCAATAACCGGAATAAAGGTGAGCCATACTCCATCCACTACTTTTTGGGTGATCTTCTTTTTTTCGCGGGGTACATCGTCGATAAACTTTTTCTCCTTTTTTTCGGGAGGAAAGAGTTTTTTTTCGGTGAACCGTTTAAAATAGGGAAAATCAAGCTGGTCAACGTAGGCGGGAAACTTTACACCGCGCACGTCTACCATCACCATTTTATTATTAATAATGTCAACCACCTCCCCTTCTTCATTGGAATGTATGACTACAACTTTATCGCCAACCTCGAATTTCATCTCTGAGTAAATTTGAAATGCAAAGGTACGAAATCTGAAGTCGGAAGTCAGAAGTCCGATTTCTGATTTTCTGATTTCAGACGTCAGACGTCAAACTTCTTAATTCCTGCGCTATATTACTGCGGGCAGCAGTTTCGTAGTTTTCCCGGAATTCGGGGGTTTGAAAGATAGGTTGGGTTTGAAGACGCGGCTCATTGTCTTTTCTTAATACATTATAAATAATGTCGTGGTAAAAAACAGCCAGCGCAACTACATCTTTATCGGTTAACCGGTGGCTGTACTGTTCGCACAATTGCAATAAAGCCGCTATATGCTGCAGGTTGTGATAGTGGCGGCTACGCCCTGTATATTTCTTTTCTATTTCTTCAAAAAAGCGGTCTGTTAACGAAGTATCGGAGCAATATGGTTGGATCAGTTCATTCCAATAATATTTAACCCTACTAACCAGTTCAGGTGTACTCATAAACCTGCGAGCTTGCTTTTACGGTATCCGTACAGAAAATAGATAGTGAGCCCCAGGGCCATCCATCCAAAAAACCATTCCCACGAAATGGCGGGAATTTCAATAAGCAGATAGGCACAGGATAAAACACCCAGAATGGGGATCAGCGAATAATTTTTCACGACGGTCAGTATCGTTAAAATGGTAGCCAGCAAAACGTATATGAGGAAAAGAACATCCTGCAAATGATCGTGGCTGAATTGAAGGGAAGCCATAATACGTGTGCGAAATGCAAATATGAAAAATGCATACAGGACAGGAATAATAAATCTTCCGCTGATATAAGGCATTTTAAATGTGCCCGGCCGGTGGTTTTCAATTTTTGGCAATAACAACACGCCACCTGATACAAGTACAAAAGCAAACAGGGTTCCAATGCTGGTTAAATCGGTCATAAGACCGCTTTGTACAAATAAAGAAGGAATGGCCACCATTAAACCGGTAACAATGGTTGAAAAGTAAGGCGTGTGATATTTGGGATGCACTTTTCCAAAGGCCTTTGGCAATAAGCCATCGCGGCTCATGCTCATCCAGATGCGCGGCTGGCCCAACTGAAAAACGAGCAGCACGCTGGTAGTAGCTACTACAGCGCTTATGGCTACGATATAACTGATCCATTTCTTTCCCACACGCTCAAATACAAACGCCAGCGGATCATTTACATTTAATTCAGAAAAATGCACCATGCCTGTAAGCACCAGTGCAATTAAAATATATAATACGGTACAAATGAGTAGTGAATACATCATTCCCCGCGGCAGATCCCGCTGGGGATTGCGACATTCTTCAGCTGTGGTTGAAATAGCGTCGAAACCAATATAGGCATAGAATACCGCCGATACACCTTTGAGCACGCCTTCAAATCCGTTGGGCATAAAAGGACTCCAGTACGATGGCTTTGTGTAAAAAGCGCCTAATACAATTACAAATATGATCACCGCTATTTTAAAGATCACCATGTAGTTGGCACTGTTCTTACTTTCTTTAATACCGATATAGGTCAATACAGAAATAAAGCCTACGATCACAAAGGCGGGCAGATTTATAAACAGTTTTTTTCCGAATACAATGGGCGCACTGTTCCATGCATTGAGAATAGCCTGCATATTGGGCGTTATGGTAGTGCCATGATGAATGGCATCCTGTGTGGCTGTATAAGCAGTATTGGCCGTAATTGGATCAACACTCAGCCAGCCGGGCAAATGCAGCCCTACTGCTTCGAGCAGATTATTAAAATAACTGCTCCATGAAATGGCCACTACAATATTGCCAATCGCATATTCGAGGATCAGCGCCCAGCCAATGATCCAGGCAACGAGTTCGCCGAAAGAAACATAGGCGTACGTATAGGCGCTGCCGGCAATGGGAACACGGCTGGCAAACTCGGCATAACATAAAGCAGAAAAACCACATGTAACGGCAGTAATAACAAACAGCATTGAAATACCGGGACCGCCATTAAAAGCGGCTGTACCAATGGTTGAAAAAACCCCTGCTCCCACTACGGCGGCAATGCCCATAAACGTAAGGTCGCGTACTCCTAATACCTTGTCGAGGTGCGTTTTATGGTGCCCATCGGTGGTTCCTTCCGCCGCCTCTTTAACGATCTTATCAATGGACTTCTTCCGGAATAATGCATTTGGCATGTTGGGAGTGGGTTTTATTCGCGGGTAAATTACTAAAAATAACGAATGTTGGTTACGATATAAGTGCAAGAAGTTATTCGGATATTGCCTTTGCAACCTTTGCGACTCTTTAGCGTTCTTTGCGGTGCGAAAAATCGTCGAATATAGCATCGCAAAGAACGCAGAGAAGACGCAAAGTACGCTAAGTTTGACTTTGGACTACTGATGTCAATATTCTCTCTGGATCAGAAAATGCGCGAGCTCTCTCAGCGGCTGTTTGCGGGACGATACTACGGCCATTTCTTCAAGGTGTTCAAAAGCTACATTGAGGTATTTATCTTTCAGATCAAAAGCCCATTTGTCTACGCCGCAGTCATGAAAAATGGATAACACTTTGGTCACCTTATCATCGGGGTTTTCATTCATCAGGCGTCTCAGCTCCTTTAATTGCTGCGGATCGGCCGATTCCAGCGCCTTGATCATTAAAAACGTTTTTTTGTTGGCCATAATGTCGCCGCCGGTTTGTTTACCAAACTTGGCAGGGTCACCAAAGGCATCGAGGTAATCGTCCTGGATCTGAAACGCGATACCCAGGTTGCGGCCAAACTGGTATAAGTGTTCCTGATTGCTTTGTCCGGCCCCGCCCAATATGGCGCCCAATTGCAGACTGGCGGCCAATAACACAGATGTTTTCAGCTCGATCATGTTGAGGTATTCATCCATCTTCACTACATCGTGTTTTTCAAAATCCATATCGAGTTGTTGTCCTTCACACACTTCTTTGGCTGTTCTGTTGAACAGGTGCAGGATCTGGTGCAGGAAATCGTTCTTTATTTTATTCAGATAATCATACGCTACTACCAGCATTACATCACCAGCAAGCAGTGCGGTTGATTCACCATACTTCGCATGTACAGTAGGCTTGTTTCTGCGAAGCGGCGCTTTGTCCATGATATCGTCGTGAATAAGCGTGAAATTGTGAAACAGTTCAATAGCGGCAGCTACATGCCATGCATCATCACTGATCTCATCGAATAATTCGTTACCCATTAAACACATAACAGGCCGAACACGTTTACCACCCAGGCTTAAAAAGTATTCATCGGCATCGTATAGGGTAGCCGGTTGCTGCGGAAAATGACGGACGTTGAAATACTGTGCAAATTGTATTGATAAGTCTTCGAAGCTGTGCATCTGATCTATATATTATTCGCCTTTTTTCTTTCGTGGCTTTCTTGTTTTGGGGTTTGGGTGTGGTTTCTTTGCTTCGCCGGGTTCTTCAGCCATGCTTCTGGTAATAACCCATTCATAATCGAGCTGGCGCTTGGTTAAATTGGCGGCTATCACTTTTATGCGGATCTTATCGCCCATTCTGAACTTGCGGCCGCTGCGTAAACCAGCCAGGGCATAATCGCTTTCTATATGGCGGAAGTCATCATATTCCAACAGGCTTTGAATGCTTACCAGGCCTTCGCATTTATGCTCGATGGTTTCTACCCAAAAACCAAATGACGATACGCCGCTGATCACGCCTTCAAATTCCTCACCAAGGAATTCCTTCATGTATTCAACCTGCTTATATTTATTGGCGGCACGTTCAGCTTCCATGGCAGAACGTTCTTTATCGCTGCAGTGCCGGCATTTTTGTTCCAGCTTTTTATCGGGCTGAACGGTATTGTTGAGCACATCCTGCAATATGCGATGTACCAGCACGTCGGGATAACGGCGGATGGGTGAAGTAAAATGACAGTAATGTTTAAAGCCTAATCCATAGTGACCGATGTTCTCAGTAGTATAAATGGCTTTGGCCATGGTACGGATACCCAATTGTTCCAGCACATGCTGCTCGGGTTTACCCTGAACATCTTTTAACATCTGGTTAAAGGATTCAGCAATGCCTTCAGGTGTTTTGGTATTGAAAGTATGACCGTATTTTTTAGCAAACTCTGCAAACGGCATCAGCTTCATTTCATCGGGCGTATCGTGAACGCGATAAGGGAAGGGAATGTCTTTCTTATTGAACTTTATTTTGCCGACATTCTCCGCAACAATGCGGTTGGCCAGCAACATAAACTCTTCAATCAGCTGATGCGCTTCCTTGCTTTCCTTAACGATAATGCCAATGGGTTTTCCTTTTTCATCGAGCTTAAAGCGTACTTCCTGTGATGAAAAATTAATAGCGCCTTTTTTAAACCGTTGTTTGCGGAATTTCTGTGCGAGTTCATTTAATGCCTGAACTTCTTCCAGGTACAGACCTTCGCCTTTTTCGATTATTTCCTGCACTTCTTCATAGGTAAACCGGTGATTTGAATGAATCACTGTTTTACCAAGCCAGTATTGTTTTACTTCGGCTTTTGGTGTTATTTGAAAGATGGCCGAAAAGGTGAGTTTGTCTTCATGCGGTCGCAATGAACACAATTCATTCGATATGCGCTCAGGCAGCATTGGCGCTACCCGGTCGGGCAGATATACCGATGTGGCCCTGTCGTACGCCTCCTTGTCCAGAGCTGTATCGGGCTCTACATAATGACTAACATCTGCAATATGCACTCCTATTTCGTAGTAACCGTTCTTAAGCAACCGGATACTTATTGCATCGTCAAAATCCTTTGCGTCGAGGGGGTCAATAGTGAATGTAAGTATATCGCGGCAATCCTTTCTTTTGTTGATCTCTTCCTGAGAAATAGTATCGGGAATTCTTTCGGATTCTTCTATTACGTTTTCTGGGAAAAATAAGGGAAAGCCGTTTTCCATTAATATTTCCTTCATGGCCATGTCGCCTTCGTCGCCGGCCTCCATGATCTGCACTACGGCACCAATGGGTTTCTTTTGTTTTTCCCACTCGGTAATTCGTATAATTACACGGTCGTTGTTATTGGCGCCATTGAGTGAATCTGACGGAATAATAACATCGGGCATAGGCTTTTCGGTATCGGCCACAAAGAAAGCGCCGTTCCTGCTTATTTCGAGTTTACCCAAAAATTCCATTTGCTTGCGGTGCAATACTTCCACCACCTGGCCCTGCTGGCGACCGCTCTTTTTGGCCGGGCCGCCAAACACCCGTACCCGAACCGTATCGCCGTGCAATGCGGTGTTAAAATCATTGGGCCGTACGAGTATATCATTCGGAAGATTTTCAACCATTACATACCCGATGCCTGATCGGGTAATATCTAAAACACCTTTTAAGGTGTGTTGCGAAGAAGCATCTTTTTTCTTTTTCTTCTTAGCTTGTTTCCTGCTCATTCAATCATTTTAAGTCGTGATACTGAAATCAGTAATGAATTTACTGATAATATCAGTAAACTGATGCGTTGAATTAAAAAGGAATTGTATTTCAATAGGAATTACAAATACGGGATAATTCTCCAGCGCCTGTCCAAACTTGATCAGGCGTACCGCATCTTTTTCAGTAGTAAGAATAATTTTGTTTTCTGTTGGGATGTTGTTAAAACGTGCTGTTATATCATTCCAGTCGTCGATAGAAAAGATATGATGGTCGCGGTAAAGTATTTCGTAGTACGTTTTTGAAGCATCCTGTAAATATTTTTTCAGTGGCAGCGGATTGGCGATGCCGCTTACCAGTAATACTTCCGTGGAAGTATCGAGTGTTTTCTGATTTTTAGTCAGAATGTGATAAGGCAAGCCATACCGGATAGTTGTAAAGAAAACACGCTGTTGCGACAATGGCTTTATTTCGCGGGTGATGGTTTCTTTTTCTTCTTCCGATAATTTAGCCGGGCATTTGGTTACCACAATTACATCGGCCCGTTTATATGAACTTCTTTCGTCGCGTAAGTCGCCGGTAGGTAAAAACCAGTCGCGGGTGAACAGGTTATCGTAATTGGTGAGCAGAATATTCAGTCCTGCTTTTATAGCGCGATGCTGAAAAGCATCGTCGAGTACGATCACCTTTGTATCGGGCCGGTCGTGCAATAATTGCGGAATGGCCACAATGCGTTCTTCGCCTACGGCAATGGTAACATCGGGGAATTTGTTATGGAACTGCATGGGTTCATCTCCGATATCTACGGCCGTAGTTTTTTCGCCTGCCAGTGCATAGCCTTTGGTGCGGCGTTTATAGCCCCGGCTTAAAACAGCTACCCTGGTATTATGCTGCAGGTTTTTGAGCAACCATTCGACCATGGGCGATTTGCCGGTACCGCCTACCGACAGGTTGCCGATGCAAATGATGGGCAGATTGAAACCGGTTGATCGTAAAATGCGTTTATTGTACAGCCGGTTACGAATCCATATCGCTGCGCCATATAACAGTGAAAAGGGGAAAAGTAGTATCCGGAATGGTTTCAGCAGCGGAGCATTAAAATTCATATATACGATGCGGTGTAATACAAAAGTTTAAAGGTACATCATATTCGTCGATGTCCTCAATGTATTCTATCGCATCGAAAAATGAAAACCCGATCTTTATGGCATCCGGGCGGCAATGAACCAGATAACGGTCGTAAAACCCCTTACCATAACCTACCCGGTACCCGCGCAGATCGAAAGCCACTAGGGGAACAAAAATAATATCCAGCTTTTCGGGGGCGACAATGGCGGCCCCTAT
>Ga0105237_10004910_pt1 | contig 15299 bp, 9 predicted proteins | sample KBSC24metaG_FD_81520 | JGI IMG/M metagenome (GOLD analysis project Ga0105237, IMG submission 81520) | Corn rhizosphere microbial communities from Kellogg Biological Station, Michigan, USA - KBS C2-4 metaG | ecosystem: Host-associated > Plants > Roots > Rhizosphere > Soil | place: Michigan, USA... | reverse complement strand
TGTCCGTTGCTGAGCGAATCGGCCAGCGAGCGCCGCTTAGGCGCATCTCCTTCAGAATCCTGAAACGCCGGAACGACCGCAAGCGACGGCAAGCGCGAGAGCGTCTCGATGTCATCGGGCGTCTTGACCGTGTTGTCCATATACTCGCGCAAGATGGCCAGGCCGATGCCGCCGACCATGCCGACGAGAAACGCGAGGGTAACGTTGCGCATTTTCGCCGGACGAGCCGGACTGGGGGGAATCATCGCCGGATCAACAATGCGGATGTTGGACGATTGCAACGCTGAGGAAATGCCGGCTTCCTTAAGCTTGGTGAGCAAACCATCGTAGAGCGCCTTGTCCGCTTCTGCGTCGCGCTTGAGGATGTTGTACTGCACCATGCGCTCGGACATCAGGCTGGCTTCGGATTTCTGCTGCTCGAGCGTGCGGGTGAGCAGTTCTTCGCGCTGCTGCGCTTCGTGAAATTCGCTGCCAAGACGCGCGAGGACAGCCTTTTTCTCACGCTCTAGGTTCTGGTCAATTTCTTTCAGTTGCGATTGCAGGCGCTGGACCTTGGGAAAATTCGGGCCGTATTGCGCCAGGGCTTCGGCATATTGGCCGTTGAGGTCGCCGCGGCGCTTGAGCAAATCCTGAACAGCCGCGCTGTCGCGAATTTGCGGCACGATGTCGGCGTCGCCCTGTTTCGCGAAGTCGTACATCGACTGCTTTTTCATGCGATCGCTTTGCGCGTCGATAAGCTGACGATTGAGTTCGGAAAGCCGCTGTGTGGTGATGTTCTGCTTGTCGTCCACTTCCCAAATCTGATTCTTGCGCTCGTAATCGAGACGGGCGTCTTCGGAATTTTTGACTTTGATCTTCAGTTCGTCGAGCTGGTCGGTGAGCCACGTGGTTGCCGCAGTGGTTGCGTCGTAGTGGCTGCGACGATTCTGGTCGATGAAGTTGCGAATGTGGGCGTTAACGACCTGGGCGGCGAGCTCGGGGTTGTTGGCCTCGAAGGTGACGTCCATCAAGCGGCTGTTGGGAACGCGCTTAACGGTAAGAGCGGCGAGTAAGGCGCCGAGTTCCGGCGGACGCTTCTGGTTGGCGAGGTTTCCGGTAGCGATGGCGTCGGACGGCGAATCAGCGCCACTGGCTACGCCGGTGAGAACGCCCGTGCGAATCGTCTGAAGCGCCAGCGTTTCGCTGGTCAAAATTTTGGATTGAGTCTCGATGTAATTTTCGAGATCGAGCATGTAGTCGTAGGAATCGGTGCTCTGGAACGGCAGAACGTTGGCGGTCTCGCGGCCGAGTTCGATGCGCGTCGTGGCCACGTAGACGGGCTGCATGCGGAACGTAGCGATGGAGACGATGGTGACCACCGCGAGCATGAAGGACAGAATCAGCCATTGATGCTTGCGAAGGATGAGCAGGTAGTCCCAGAGGTGCGGCTCACGCGGCGCCAATTCCCATGCGGGGCGCGTGACCGTTTGAGGCTGCTGGGGAACGATGTCCACAGTGGCCGCGCTGACGGGCACCTCGCGGATGTAGTTGTATTCGTCAGCCATGGTTACGGCACCAACCGGTAGATGAGCAAGCCCGTACCGATGGCAGTGGCGAGCTCAGCAGCGCGAATCGCGGCTTGCTTACCAGCGCTGCGGGGGACGAAGAGAATGTCGGACGGCCGAAGCTGTACGTCTTCGGCTTCGAATTTCATAATTTTCTTCAGATCAACATCGACTTCCTGCTGTTTTCCGGTGGCGTCTTTGCGGACGATGACGGCGCGATCGGATTTGGCGGTGCGCTCGAGGCCGCCGGCGAGCGAAAGAACTTTGAGCGTCGAAAGCTGGGCGCGATCGTTGGTGACGGTGTAGCCGCCGGGCCGGGGAACGGCGCCGAGGACGTAGACGATGCCGGCGTGTGGGACCGTGACGACATCGCCGGGCTGGATGATGACGTTGTTGACCATGTCGCCGGCCTCGAGAATTTGGCTGAGGTTGACGGTGATGGTGTTGACGACCGGCGGCGGGATTTGCGGCGGCTCGGCGGAGGGTTTGTCGGATCCTTGGGCGGCGGGCGGCGCATCGGAAGCGGAGACTGATGGAGCCGTGTCTTGCTGCGCCGCGTCGGCCGCGTCCTGCGAATTGTCGCGCTCGGGGCGCGTGACGATGACGTGATCCGCGGCGTCGGGCGTGATGCCTCCGGCTTGCGCGAGCACGTCGATCAAGGTGACCTGACGGTCGGCCTCGTAAACCTGTGGATGAGCGACGGCGCCGACGATGGTGATCGGGCGGCTCTTCTTTTCCTTTACGGTGACGCTGACTTCGGGATGAGAGATCAGGCCGTTAGCCTCGAGGACTTCGGTAATCTTCTGTTCGGTTTGGGTTTCGGTGAGGCCCGAGATGTGAAGGCGGACGGGTACGAGAGGCATGCCGATGGTGCCGGTCTGGCTGACGCGCAGTTCACGCGACATTTCGGGCACGTCGAAAACCTGGACGTTAACGAGATCGCCCGGACCGATGACGTAATCACTCGGCGCTGGAGCGCGATTCGAAGAAGCGGCGAGCCAGCGAAGGCGCTCGTTGGCTTTGTCGGACGTCTCCACGTTTTGCGCGCGGAGGGAGGGGGCCGCATGCAACAGCAAGAACCCGGAACAGCAGAGAGACAGAGCCAAGGCGCGCAGGCCTTTTGGCTGCATAGGATTATAAGACCCCCTACTGTTGATTACACAGTTAAAAGGCCAAAGTCAACAAAGATTTCAACGTTGGTGTCGAAGTGGTCGAGGTGGTAAATCGCTAGGCGGGGATGGAATAACTGAGGTTGTGGCGAGATGGGCGGTTACAAGAAACAGTAAGGCGTTGGCCGGGATGTGGAGGTTGAAATCGACCAGACTGTGTACCAGAAAGGCACTACAGCCGAGGAGGCCGGAGAGGTGGAGCGAGGCGGCGAAAGACTTGTCTCGCTGGAGAACTTGACGAAGAGAGATGAAAAAAAGCGCGCCGAGGAACCAGGCGCAGCAAATTCCGCCCGCAACGCCGGTTTCGGCAAGCATTTCTAGGTAATCGTTGTGGGAATGGTTGACGATCTTGCCATCGTACTGGGTCTCGTAGGCGGGAAAGACGGTTTGCAGGGTGCCCAGGCCGGTGCCGGTGTATTTGTGGTCGAGAAAGATGCGCAGAGTGTCTTGTCGCATCGAGGCGCGCTTACCGGAGGTGACTTCGAGGCTTTGAAGCGAGTTGAAGCGGTCGAGAACCTGTTTAACGCCGAGCCAGGAGACGAAGAGGAACGCAAGAAAAAGGATGAGGCCGCCGGCGAGGACGTGGCGTCCGCCGGTGCGGCGGAGCAGCGTGATCAGGAGAAGCAGGCCAACCTCGACGCCGAAGGCGACGACTCCACCGCGGGATGCGGACAGGAAAAGCGCGCCGATCGGGAGCAGCGCGCAGATGGCGACGACAAACCAGCGTTCGCGGCGGACTTTGCCGAGGACGAGCGGTACGAGAGAAACGGGGATAACGAGTTCGGCGAAGGCAGCGAAGTGGTTGCGATTGACGTAGGGACCGAAGGGAATGCCGCCGTAGCGCATCTCGCGGAACCAGTAGAGCTTGCCGTTGAATGTGAGCTGCTGAAGGATACCGAACGTGGAGACGAGAAAACCGAAAATCATGATGAACCAGATGTAGCCGCGCCAATCGTCGGAGAAACGGAACGCCTGCGTCGCGAGAAAGAGGATGAGGATGTAGGCGACGAGGAGGTTGAGCTCCATGCGCGTGTCATAGGTGGAGGCGGTGGCGCGGAGGAGGAGCTGGCCGAGCGCGATGGCGGCGAGCAGAATCAGCGGCGGGAGCAGCGGAGAGATGTAGACGCGCTTTTGGTCGTCGCTCTTGTCGAAATAAAAGAGGAAGGCCCAGAGGAAGAAGAGGAGGCCGGCGCCGGTTTCGATGATCGCGCGCGCCCAGTCTTCGACGCCGCCGTGAGAGAGGACAGCGAAGGCGATGATTAGGCAGATGGAGAAGCGGAGGAACTTCATGTGGCGGGACCCGGGGACGAGGGTGGCGACTTGGGAGTCGGAGACTTTGGGGGCGCAGCCGCGGGATTCGCGGGCGAGTTTTTTGCGGGCGGATTTTTTGCGGGAGGCATTGTTGTTTGCGACGCGGTGCCGGGCGGCGTTGACGACGGAGCCACGGCATGAGCAGCGGCTGGCGCTGGCGTCGTGGGTGTCGGCACAACGGGCTGCGCGCTGGGCGCGGGGGTCAGCGCGACATCGTCAATCCACGCCGATCCATGGATGCGGCTGCCGAACTCATCGCTGGGCTTACGGCTGATGCAGACGCGGACTTGGCGCGACGCATCGCCGGTGGCCGTCCAGGGGATGGTGACTTCGGTCCAAGGCTGCGTGCCGTGAATTTCTGGCGTCTCGACGGCGGAGCTGTGAGCGTTCTCGGTCCATTCGAGACGGAAACGCACGCCCTGGTCGGTCGTCAGTGCCTGCGTCTTCACCCAGGCTGAAAATCGATACGACGCGCCGGGCTCGACAAACGCGATGTGGCAGATGCCGGAGAAATCGACGTTGCGGCGACCGTCGAAAATGAGGCGCAGCGAGCGCTCGCCGGAGTGCTTTTCTTTCGCGTCGAACGAAGACTGCACCCCGAGAGAAGCGGGCGCGAAGACCCACGCGAAGCCGCCGCTGTTCACGCCTGTCTCGAAGCCGCCATCCCAAATCAGCGAACCCGGCGCATCGTTCGGCGGAGGATTTAAATCGGCGAGAGCGGCCGCTTGCGTCCAGACGCGATGCGCGTCGTCGATGCGATGTGCTTGCACCAGCGAATCGGTGAACTGGATGATTTGCGAGAGATCGATCCGCGGCTGCGGCTGGAGCGTGCGCAGCCGGTCCCAAACCGTGAGCGCCGGATCCATCGCCGCATCGGCGTCGAGTTCCCGAATCGCGTCGAGGTAAATCGGAGCCGTCGGCGGCAGCACATTTTCGATGATCGAGTTGATGTCGGGATCGAGCCGATACGAACGAGACACCGCTTCGGCCGCGCGTTTCGGATCGACCGACACCGACTGCCGTATCTCCGCGAACGCCGCCGGAATCTCGTTCTGCCGCAGCAAGAAATTGCCGTAACGCCACGCCACTTCGGCCGAGATCGGATATACACGCTTCGCCTGCTGAAACGCATCGCGCGCCGCGGTGGCGTCGCCCTCCGATTCGTAGGCGCCCGCGAGATCGAGCCACGTCGTCGCCGAATGCGGATCGAGTGAAAGCGCGTTGCGATATGCTGCGATTGCCCGCTTCGCGTCGGGCTCCTCGATGTTGTATTGCCAATAGCGCCCGAGCAGAAACCACGCCTCGGGATTGCCGGGCTCGAGCTGCACGGCGCGCTCTTGCCCCTGACGCGTTTCCATACCGGCAAAATGCGCGGCAAGCGCGTTGCGACTGCTCGAATATCCGAGAGCGGCGGCGAGGACTGCGGCGACGAAAAGAAGTGTGGCGCGCGCGATCGAGCTGGAGAGGCGCAGAACCATTCCACGGTACTCTGCCTAACTCCGGCGCGCGGATGCAACCGAAATTTACGAAATAGAAATTGAAGTTGAGGGAGTCAGCGAGCAGTTAACTTGAGGTCTTGCGTGCCGGCCTGCCGGAAGCATGCTCACCGAGAGCGAAGCTGCTCAGTCGAATCGCAAAAATTAGCCGCCGTTTGAAGCGCTGAACGAATCGTCACCGCGTCCGCGGCGCCGCACATCGATGCCCAGCCGCTTGATCTTCTGGTTCAGCGTCGAAAGCGGAATCATAAACCGCTCGGCCGCCTCGGTCTGGTTCCATCCCGTGCGCTCGAGCATGTCCACGATAATCCGCCGCTCGATCTCGTCCATGATCTGAAACAAAGACGGATTCGGCCGGTCAGCGGCCGCACGCGAACCTGGCTCGCCCGGCATCGGCGGCAAAAACTCCGAAAGCTGCAGCCGTACCCCGCGCACGATTTCCTTGCTGCGAATATTGTCGGGCAGCAAATCGACGTCAACGCGCTCGGTGGTCGAGAGCACAACCGCGCGCTCGACAACGTTCTCCAACTCGCGCACGTTGCCAGGCCAGTCGTAGTCCATCAACAGCTTCAGCGAAGCCGGCGTGAACTGCCGCATCGTCTTGTCGTTCTCTTTGCAATAGCGATCGAGGAAATGCGCCAGCAGCGAAGGCACGTCTTCGCGCCGATCCCGCAGCGGCGGCAGCTTCAAATGAATCACGTTGAGGCGGTGGTACAAATCCTCGCGGAAGCGCCCTTCGCGCACCAGCGTAATCAGTTCGATGTTGGAAGCCGCTACGATGCGGACATCGACCTTGATCGTTTCGGTACCACCCAGCCGCATGAACTCGCGCTCTTGTATCACACGCAGCAGCTTGGCCTGGGTTTCGTGGCTGATCGTGGCGATTTCGTCGAAGAAAATCGTGCCCTGATCCGCGACCTCAAACAGCCCCTTTTTCGACGCGATCGCGCTGGTAAACGCGCCCTTCACGTGCCCGAAAAGCTGCGACTCCAGCAAATCCACCGGAATCGATCCGGTATTCACCGGCACAAACGCCTTGTCCGCACGCGGCGAAGCCGAATGAATCGCTTTGGCGATGAGTTCTTTACCTGTGCCGCTCTCGCCGCTAATCAAAACGGTGGACCGGGACGGCGCCACCTGCGCAACAAGATCGAACAGCGACAGCATCTTGTCGCTCTTCCCAATGATGTTCGGAAAATTAAATCGCTGCTTCAGCGCCCGCTTGAGCTGGACATTCTCATCGCGTAGACGCCGCGACTCAACTGCCTGCGCGACCTGCGCCAGCAATTCATCGTTGGACCACGGCTTCGTGATGTAGTCCATCGCGCCGCTCTTGAACGCAGCGCGGGCCATGTCGATCGAGCCGTACGCAGTAATCAGCACGACGGAAAGCTGTGGATCGCGCAGACGAATCTCGCGCAGCAAATCGAGCCCATTCCGATCGGGCAAGCTCACATCGAGCAGCAATAAATCGAAAGGACGCTCTTCGAGCTTCGCGAGCCCGCTTGCGCCGGTCTCGGCGCTCGACACGCCGTAACCTTCGCTCGTGAGGAGCATCTCAAGGCCTTCTCGGATTTCTGTTTCGTCGTCGACTACAAGGATGGAGCCCTTAGACATGAACCGCTTTCCTTACCGCGGGGAATTCGACGTGGAAAGACGTGCCCTTGCCGGGGGTGGAACGAACATCAATTTTTCCAGCGTGCTCTTTGATGATGCCATAGCTGACGGAAAGCCCAAGACCCGTGCCGCGTCCGGTCGCTTTGGTAGTGAAAAACGGATCGAAAATACGATGGATATTCTCGCGTGGAATCCCTGCGCCGGTATCGACGATTTCCACTTCCACACTGCCATTATGCGCAGCAGTGCGAATTTCGAGCATGCCACCGCCCGGCATTGCGTCTCGCGCATTCAAAAACAGATTCAAAAACACTTGCTGGAGCTTGTTGGCCGAGCCGCGCACCGCAGGCAACGTCGGCCCAAGTTGCTTCACAACTTGAATCTGCGAAGTCTTCAATGGATGCGCCACGAGCGACAGTGTTTCTTCCACCACTCGATTCACGTCCAGGTCGGCTAGCTCCGTCGCGCTCGTGCGCGAGAAATTCAGCAAATTATTGACGATTTCGCTCGCGCGGAACGTCTGTTTCACAATCTTCTCGATGATGCCCTGCCGCGGATCGCCTTCCGGCATCTGCTTCGCCAGCATCTGAATGTAATTCGAGATCACGGCCAGCGGCGTGTTGACTTCGTGCGCCACGCCCGCCGCCAGCAGGCCAAGCGAAGTCAGCTTTTCGGTCTGCGACATCTGCTCTTCCATCCGCTCGCGCTGCGTCACGTCATCAAACAGCAGCAAGCGCCCGATGCGGTCGCCCGACTTGCTCACCAGCGGCGTGATGGAAACGTTCATCGTCAAAACTTTGCCTTGATGGTGCAGCCTCTGTTTATAGATGCCGGTGATTTGTTCCTCGTCACGGCGCGCGGCGATCTCGCTCGCCAGCTCTTCCGGCAGCAGTGCGCGCAACTGATGACCGACAGCTTCGTGCCTCGGCACGTTGAAAAGCTGCTCCATCCGCGTGTTCCACGATTCGACGATTCCACCGAGATCGACCGCAAGCACGCCGACGTTCAAAGACTCGACGATATTTTCGCTGAAATCCTTGAGCCGCGCGATTTCCAGCGCCTTCTGTTCGAGCGAGTTGTAAAGCTGCGCATTGTCGAGCGCGACCGCGACGTAACCCGCGATCGTCTGTACCAACTCGACGTCATCGCTCGAAAGAAAATCGCCGTCAACCGTCTTGCCGAGCCCCAGCACCGCAACCGTCCGCTCGCGAATCCGGCACGGCACGAAATAATTCAAATCAAGCTGCTCGAGCGTCTGGCGAACCGAATCGCTAACGTCTCTCGCCGCGCGGGGCGACTCAAAAAAGAGTGCCCCACGGGCGAACTCGGGCCGGGCCGGCTCGAGGAAAGTAAGATCCATGGGTTCCGACAGCCGCACACCCATCGAACGCGCCAGGCGCATCTGTCCGGGCTGTATCGGGTCTTCCATAAAAATCGCAAGCCGATCGACCAACAACGTCTGCGAGATGCGGTCCATCACCGACCCCAGCATGGGATCGAAGCGCACTTCGTTGGTGAGCGTGCGGCCAAATTCAATCAGCGTCCGCCGATAGTCGAGCCGGTCGCGATAGAAAAAACGATCGAGCCGCGCCTGAATCCATTCGCGGAACGGTTGGAACAAAAAGGCCGCGATGACGATGGCGATCATGCCGCCCACGGGGCCGGTCGTCTGCGCGTGAAAAAGATCGGCGATAAGCGCAATCAGCGCGAAATAAATCGAAGCGATCGCCGCCGTTGCCGCCGTGTACGCCAAGCCGCGCTTGAAGATGATGTCCACGTCCATCAAGCGGTAGCGAATGATGGCGTAACCAAAACAGAGCGGGATCAGCACCAGGCTCAGAGCCGAGAATTTCGTCCACGCCGGCGGCACCGCGTCGAGCACGAAGGGCACGACGTACATCAGCCCGAACGGCAGCGTCCCGGCCAGCGTGCCGAACGTCAGCCACTTCAACTGCTGCCTTAGAACACCCGAGGGCGCCTCGCGAAAGCTCTTGTAGAAAACCAGCGCGGCCGCGACAAAATAAATCGCGAGATAGCTGTACTCAATCTTGTCGAGCAGGATGCGCGAGCCCAGCCAAGGCACAAAACCCAGCGCGTTCAGCGCGATGCTCACGTGGAACAGAATCAGCAGCGAGGGAGGCCCATACACCAGCGCCAGCTTCGAGAACGACTTCGCAGCACCTTCGGCGCGCTCCGGGAACACCAGCGCGAAGTGAAACAACAGTGCCGGCGCCAGCATCAGCGAAGCGATTTTCGCCCAATAAACCTCGTAGTCGAACGCGTCGAGTTTTCCGCTGTAGTGGAACGAGAACAGAACGAACGAAAAAAGGCAGAAAACGTAGAAGTGCACCGCGCGCGGCGCATTCCACCGACGCACGAAAATAAATAAACCAATGAAGAGATACAGCAGCCCGACAACGCGCTCGTAATTTTCGATCGAAGCCGGTTTTTCGGCGGGAACCGTAATCAGCCGCGTCTCAAACTCGCGCCCGTTGCGCACCAGCTTGTAGCGCACCTGCGTCCACAACCCCGCGCGAAACAGCCGCTTCGTGACTTGGACCTGGTTGTGAACCGAATAGTCGTCGATCGCGGTGAGAACGTCGTCCGGACGAACGCCTGCCCGGGCCGCCGGCGAATTCGGAGTTACCTTCCAGGCTTGAGCGCCGGATGTCGTATCCAGCCAAGCCACCCCGTCATCCGGGATGTCGTAAATCTCCCGTTGACGGAAGTTAATCCAGGCGTAGATCACCGCAACCAAGGTGGCCAACGCAAGGACCACCGCGCCTAGACTAACTCTGAGGTTCTGTTTCATCTAACCAATCACTTCTAGCGGACTGGGCACACTCGTACCTGAAACATGGTGCACATCGACTTCCAATGTTCTGTAGGAACAGCCAGCTACTAAGCGATGCAGAATCAAATGCTTGAGAAGCTCACGGCCGCAACCATCTGGGGAGATACACTTTATGGAAGCGGCCATACAGCTTTTAAAACGATTGAATCGTGCCTAAAACTGGACGCTCAACCCGCCTCGAAACGTCCGAAATGCCGGAACCAGCGTCGTTCGCCCATCCGACGTATTCAGGGTGACATACCCCTGCGCCAGAATATTGTCGCAGTCCGCAATCGCTTGCCAGCGGCCAAGCCCAAACCGCGGCAGCGTCTGCCGAATCCCTATGTGCAGGTACGGATCGGTCTGGTATTGCGCGGCGCCGTAGCTATCCACCGGCGAGAGTGCGTTCCCACTAATCCAGTTGTACCCAGCCACGACTTTGGTTCCCGACCTGGGAACCTTCGTCGTCACCGACGCGCCCACCGAGCTGTGCATTGCCGTCTTCAGCATGTCGCGCAACGCTCCGAGAGCCGCGTCGTCCGGTGTAAGCGCTCCGGCGTACGAATAAACCGCCGTGACCTCAATATTGTCACTGAGCTGCTCGCGCACCGCGATGCGCGTGCCCCAGCTATTCATCGAGCCGCCGTCATAGGCGAAGGCGTTCGAGAAATAGTCCTGCAAGTAGTCGTTGGCCGGCATGTCACCGCCGCGTCCATACAGAGCGGTGTTGCGATCATCGTCGTGGAAAGCCGCAACCTGAATGTCGCTGTGCGGCCCAAGCTTGCGGGTCGCCGAGATTTCTTCGTGCCAGCCGCCTTCCAGAACCGGGCTGCCGTTGCGCCACAATAATGTCGGGAATGAATCGAGTTCGCTGACCGCGGCCGCCAAGTCCGCGCTCGCGTCGCGATCTTCCGGATCGAGCGGCGCCATCCCACCCGGCTCCTCGGCAAAAATCACAGCAGTGCGCCACGCATCCGAAATCTTGGCTTGAAGTTCGAGGCGCGGCCGAAGCGACATCGCCGACTTATCCAGCCCGACCATCACGTACTCGCCGCTGTACAGCATCTTCAGGCGATTGCCCATGCCGACCGAGCCGGACTGTTGCATGCGAACGCCGCGGAACGTCTGGCCGTCGGGGCCGAGTTTCGCTTCGCGCAAAACCATCGTCGATCGCGGACCCGACAGCGAACCGGTCGGCAGCCAGATCGTTGCGACGCCGCCACCCGGCGCATCATCCATGTAATTCGCTTGGCCCGCCATCAACAGGCGGGCGGTGTTGCCAAGGCGCTGATCGTAAGCAAATGCCGTCGCGGGCGCGGAGGGTACCCCCGAAGGCGAACCGGGCCGGCGAGCGCCATCGGTGAAATCGAGGCGTGCTCGCGGATGTGCCATGTGCGTGTCGATTACCTTGGGGTTCGACGCGACTTCTTCACTCGCATCCTCGTCATCGACCCACTGCAAAACGGGGCGAGTCGCAGATGCCGATCGCAGCACCCACTTGAAATCATCGGATTCGATCGTCGCCACCGAAGGGGCGCGACGCAGCGCATCGAGTGACGCGAACATCGATTCGAGCTGCACGCGCACGACCGTCGTCACATGCGAATTGATGCGCACGTGCTGCTCAATCGTCGGCAGAAATCCCGCGAGCGTGACGCGTACGGTGTACATCCCGGGCAGAACCTTGTCGCTGCGGAAAACGCCTTGCGTGTTGGTGAGGAAATCGATCGCACGATTGATTCCGGTCGATTCCGAAATGAGCTGCACCGTCGCGCCGAGTTGCGGCACACCATTCGTGTCGTTCACGACGCCGGCGACTTTGCCTGCCGCGGCCTTGAGTTGCTGCGCGGGAGCACTTGTAACGCAGATCGACAGACACATCCCGGCGAGGGAAAACGCGCCCAGGATTCGGAGTCGTGTCTGCTTCACTTCGTTTTATCTCCCTGGTGCAGCTTTGGCGGTATTGGCGGCCGTCTTTGTATCAGTTGGCGGCTTGATTGTGAAGTCCGCGTTCTTGGAAATGGTCTTTTGCGTGTTCGAGTCGGTCGCCACGATTTCGAGCGAATACTTGCCCGGCGTCAGCGTCGCGAGCGGCAGCAAGCGTTCGATCGTCACCTGCTCGCCGGTCTGCTTCATTTCTTCCGACGTTTCCTTGAACTGCATGATCTGCTGGTCGCCCTTCTTCACCGTATAGAGGAAGGTGGCGTTGGACTTGTGCGTCTTGTCGTCCTGCTTCAGGTTGTAAACCTGCATGTAGATGCCGAGCTTTTCGTTGTTCATGAACGCGCCGTCGAGACGCGGAACAACTTTCGTCGATCCCAGCACGAACTGGCCGGTGCCGATCTGCTTCGACGGAACGTGTTCGAGTTTGCCGCCATCGGCGACGATCAGCGAACTGGCTTCGAGCTTGTCGTCTTCAAAGCGGGGAACCTGCAGACGCGTGTTCACCACGCCGACGTTGCCGCTCTTCACGTCCTTGATGACGATGTCCAGTCGATAAAGACCTGGGCGCAGCGGAACGGCCTTTTGATAAATCGATTGGAGCTTCAGCGATTGCTGATAGAGGCTCTCGGGGAAGTCGCGGCTGACGGGATCTTCAAAGGTCTGCACCACGCGACCGGTCAGCGAACTGACGCGACCGAAAACGTTGAGCGTCGCGGAATAGACGCCATCTTTCGACGCGAACGAAAGCTGATTGTTCGGAACCTGAACCGTGATCGGTACGAGAACGGTGTCGTTCGTAACCTTCACGTAGTCCGTGCCCCAGTTGAAGTGCATCTGGTCGCGCACGATGCGCGCGGTGACGATTGCTTCGAGGTCCTTGTATTTCACTTCGGGTGGTTTGAATGCCTTTGAGTACTGCTCGAGTCGGTTGAATTCGTCCATGCTCGACGGTGTGCCGCCCAGCGAGGTCGGCGTTGTCATGCCGTCGGCTCGCGTGAAGCGATCCGTCTTCGACGCCATGCCCATTTCTTCCAGCAAGCTCAAGCCGGCGCCGGGAACGTGCAGCAACGCGTCTTTTTCGCCCGGGTCCATCGTCAGGTGATATTCGCCCGAGCTTGAGGGATCGACGAATTCCCAAATCACGTTCTCGCCGATGCCTTCCATGTAGCGATAGCGCCAGGTTTCCCACGGATACGTCGTGGTCGAACCGCCGCCTTCATCCATCGGACGATCGTAGGTGCCACCCGTCGGGTGTGATTCGATTTCGTCCGGCGCGCCCCACATGATGTACATGCGGCCGCGATCGGTCTTCCATCCGGGAATACCGGAAGCGAAATGTTCGTTCGCGTAGGCGATGCGGCGATAGTGCTCTTCTTTAAAATCGTTGTCCGGCAAATCGGGATTCGCGCTGCGGCGCAGCCAGAATTGCTCGATGAATTGTTCGCGCTCTTCGTTCGTCGCGAGTTGCAAAAACGCTTGCCGCTCTTCCGGCGAAATAATGTAGACGACGTCTTCGTTCAGCCACTGCTTGTAAGGAGTGTCGAGTTCCTTCAGCGTTTTTTTCAGCTTTTTGCGAGCTTCTTTGTCGAGTTTCTGCGGCTTTGGCGCCGCGCTCGGATCGGCCGGCTCTTGCTGCGCTGGCTTGGACTCACCCTGCGCTAGGACTGGCGGAGGTACACAAATGGAGAGAGAGAAAAGGACAGCAGACAGGGTACGGACTACCCGAGACATAGATACCACCTCAACTTCCTGAACTCAGGGATTCTACTCTGGCGCCAAGGGTGGCGTCAATCAGCGAATGTCCTGCGTTTTGTGACACTTGACCCCCGATTGACAGTAGGATGCGGGCCATTCCGTGGGGTTGCCTCGGGGAATTCGCCCTGTTCCATCGTACGGGGATTTCAGGAGGACGGACTGGACGAAGGTCTGGTTTCGCGCCGAGCGAGAATCGCACAGATCGGTTGCGGGGCGCGGAAGTGGGAAAAATTTCCTGGAGGATTATAAAAGCGTACGGAAGGTGGGCTTTAGAGGGATTACTGGACGCGCTGTTTCTGTGCGTCCCAGCCAACAAGGGAATCGAAGATCGCGAGGACGTGGCGGCGGTACTCGACCATGCGGTGGAAGATATCGCGGAGTTCGGGATCGCGCTCGGCGTCACGGTGCCACTTGATCATGACGGCTTGAGGCACTTCGATATCGCGGCGAAGCTGCTCGGGCGAGTGCCCGCGCAGGAACAGACCATAGAAAAACGCCGCTTCCCGCTGGGGAAACGCGAAGTCCGTGGTGACTTCGGTCTGGACGATTTGTGGAATCGTAGCCATAAGAAAAATGCAGTTTACCGAAAAGCTTCTCCGCGTCAAGTAGTACGGGACGCCGATTGTGGCTTGGCGGGCAAGGCCAGTACCGCTTCTCTGACTGTTACCCAAGCTGTTGTAAGCGCGTAAGTCACGCATTAACAACAAGGTAACGCGATTCCAATTTCGGGAATCTAAGATTTAGCCATCCGCCACCGTTACCGTTGCTCTGAAGCATCCAAGCAACGCCGAGGTTGCCACCCGGTTCTAACGGGCTTAGGATGCTGATAGGTAGTCCCAAGTTTCAGAAAAGACGGTTGCGACAGTTCAGGCTCCAACTATGGCGAAACACTCTCTGGCAGGTCGAGGATTCGGGCGGGTTTTTCGGCTGGGCGTGATGCGCGGGCTCCGATCGGTCGAGGTGAACCCCGACGATTTCCGGAAGCAGCTCGCGAATAAGCACAGGTTGTGGGTGCCCAACTTTTCGCGGATGCATGACGTGCCGCTGGAGCGGCTCGACGCAATTGCAAAGAAGTTGATCCGCGATGCGGAACGGCTTGCGCTGGCGGAAGGTGCGGGCTTCGGCTTGGGCGGAATGATGACCGTCATTCCTGACACCGGGCTGCTGACCGCGATTACGCTGCGGCTGATTCAGCGGCTTTGCCTGTTGTATGGATTCGAGCAGCGCGGCGTCGATGACCGGATGGAGTTGTGGTTGGCGGCTGCGACCGCGACCGGCGTCGATTACGGTAAAGATTTGATCGAGAAGCAGATGTTTGAGAAGGTCGCGCCGAAGATAGCCGGCCAGTTGGCGACTCGGCTCGGCGCCGAGGCTGCCGAGAAGTGGGTTGGGCGAATGATTCCGCTGGCGAGTTCGGCGATCGGCGGCGCGATGAACTTTTCGTTCGTGCGCACGTGGGGCTGGCGGGTGCAGAAGAACTTGCGCGAGCGGCACATTGCTTCGCGAGCGGCAAGCGCGCGGCCGGCTTACACTGCGACGGGCAAGCCGAGGCCGGTACTGGTTTAGTCTTCCGCCTGCTTGGGGTAGCGGCTGACTTGAGGGCAGAGTACTTGCCTTCGTAAATTTATTG
>Ga0105237_10004908_pt1 | contig 15307 bp, 13 predicted proteins | sample KBSC24metaG_FD_81520 | JGI IMG/M metagenome (GOLD analysis project Ga0105237, IMG submission 81520) | Corn rhizosphere microbial communities from Kellogg Biological Station, Michigan, USA - KBS C2-4 metaG | ecosystem: Host-associated > Plants > Roots > Rhizosphere > Soil | place: Michigan, USA... | reverse complement strand
TATCGGTAGCTACGTGGTACCTCATCGAAGATGACGGACTTCTGATGCTGTGTATGAACGCCGACCGCGCCCGCCTGAAGCACCTGCAGAAGAACGGCCACGTGACGCTGACCGTTCTCGGCGCCGACGATTTTGGTACGCACATCTCGGTCCAGGGACACGTCGTGTCGATCAAACCCGACGAGGAACTCGCGGACATCGATCGGTTGTCACGCCACTTCCTCAACAAGGACTATCCAGCCCGCGACCGACCGCTGGTGACGGTCCACGTCGAGATCGATCGATGGTTCGGATGGTCTGGCGGTCAACGACTTCAATATTGACCGACGGGTCACGGTGGTTCGCCCGCAGCCGGTGGCCGGCGATTCGAGGGGCAGCCGATGACGACGCCCAGCACGACCACATAACAGGAGAATGGAATGAACGACATCGCCCATACGCTGCCGATGCGCGACGGGGCGTACATCCCGCAAATGGGACTGGGCGTGATGTACGTACCCGAGGGGACACTGCCCGCGCTGATGCGCGAAGCGGTTCGACTTGGTTACCGCCATTTCGACACTGCCACTGTCTACGGCAATGAGGCTGAGGTCGGTGAGGGCCTGCGATCACTCGACATCGACCGAAACGATGTCTTCGTGACGACCAAATTGCCCGACGGGATGCACGGATACGACCAGACGCTCCGAGCGTTCGACGCGAGCGAGCGGGCAATCGGGATGATCGACCTCTATCTCATCCACTGGCCCCAACCCGCCAAGGGGTTGTTCGGCGAAAGCTGGCGCGCTCTGGTGCGACTGCGCGACGAGGGAAGGGTCCGGTCCATCGGCGTAGCCAATTTCACGCCGGATCTGATTACCAGAATCGTCGATGACACCGGCGTCTCCCCGGTGATCAATCAGCTGGAACTACATCCGCGCTTCCAACAGCGCGCCGCACGCACTTACCACGCAGCCAACGGGATTCTGACGCAGGCGTGGAGCCCGTTGGAACACGGTTTGGTGCTGGCGAACGACGAGATCGTCGACATAGCGCACCGTCTCGATCGGACGCCGGCCCAGGTGGTGCTGCGTTGGCATGTTCAGAGTGGCTTCGTAGTGATTCCGAAGGCAGCAGACACGAAGCATCTTGCCGACAATGTTGCCGCGTGGGACTTCGAGCTCTCGGAAGAGGACATGGCCCGCATCTCCTCGCTGGATCAAAACAAGAGTTCTTTCGACCTCGATCCCATGACCTATGAAAGTGAGCGCGGACGTATCGAGGTCTGAGACATGCTCCGGCTGAGGGCTTCTAGCCAAAGGTGCGCGGATGGGACCGCTCAGCGCGTTTCAGCGGTGTCGCAGTTTGGCTCCGGTGAAGGCCGGATTCACGTCACGCCGACTCCGCGAAGCCCCAACTGGGCGGCGGCGAAGTTCATCGCAAGGTCGCGCGCGACCTCTTGGGTGACCGCCGAATCGTTGAGCGCGACTTGCACGGTCAGGCCGTCGAGGAACGCGGCCATGCTGATCGCGAACCGGCGTACGTCGACGTTCTCGTCGACTTCGCCGTTGAGCTGACCTTCCCGAGCGACGTGGGCGATCAATTCTCGCCACATCTCATCGTGGACGGCGCGGGCCTCGGCCACGTCAGCGTGGCGCTGCGCTTGCCCCCACAGTTCGAACCACAGCCCCCACTGGATGCGGCTGTCGTCGTCGGCGACACACGTCATGTTGATCAGAACGTCCAGTCGTTCGCGCAGCGACCCTGCCAGACGTAGGTTCGCCGTCGCTTCGCGGTAGAACGCCGCCTCGGAGAATTTCAGCGCCTCCAGGAGCAACTGCTCGCGGGTTCCGAAGTAATAGAAGAGCAGCGCCGTACTGACATTCGCCTGCTTGGCGACGTCGACGATGCGGGTGTCCCCGTAACCGCGTTCGACGAGGATTTGTGCTGCGGCCTGGAGGATTTCGCGTACGCGGGTTTCGTTGCGCCGCGTGGTGGCCGTTGCACCCGTTGGCACGTCGTCTACTCCTTTGCACGGGGCGCAGTTCGCACCGTGTTCTCGTGATGATAGCCCGACCCTGACCGAGTGATCAGGATGCGGCCGTCGCCGTGTTGGGTGCCATGTGGTCTACATCCGTGCCTGGGCGCGGGTCAAGACGTCGCGGAGGATCGACTCCATCTCGTCGAACTCCTTGGGCCCGCAGATCAGCGGAGGCGAGAGCTGCACGATGGGGTCGCCGCGGTCGTCGGTGCGGCAGTAGAGCCCGGCGTCGAACAGTTCGACACTCAGGAAGCCGCGCAGCAAACTCTGAGCTTCGTCGTCGCTGAAGAGCTGCTTGGTCGCCTTGTCCTTGACCAGCTCGAGTGCCAGGAAGTAACCCGCGCCGCGCACGTCGCCGACGATGTCGAGGTCGCTCAGTTTGCCGATGGTGTCACGGAAGGCCTGCTCGTTGTCGCGGACGTGTTGCAGAATCCCTTCGCGTTCGAAGATGTCGAGGTTGGCCAACGCCACCGCCGCGCTCACCGGGTGGCCGGCGAACGTGTAGCCGTGGGAAAAGCTGTTCAGCCCCTGCTGGAACGGTTCCATGAGACGGTCGGATGCGATCATCGCACCCATCGGGGCGTAACCGGAGGTCAATCCCTTGGCGCAGGTGATGATGTCGGGTTGGAAGTCGTAGCGGATTGCGCCGAACCATTCGCCGAGCCGCCCGAACCCGCAGATCACTTCGTCGGACACCAGCAGAACGTCGTGGGTGTCGCAGATCTCGCGGACACGCTGGAAATACCCCGGTGGTGGGGCGAAGCACCCGCCGGCGTTTTGGACGGGCTCGAGGAACACCGCCGCGACGGTGTCGGCGCCTTCGGCCAGGATCGCGGTTTCGATTTGGTTGGCTGCCCACCGCCCGAAGGCCTCGTAGTCGTCGCCGTATTCGGTTGCGCGGTAGTAGTTCGTGTTGGGAACGTGCACGGTGGCGGGAACCAACGGCTCGAACGGCGCCTTATAGGCGGGCATGCCGGTGATGGATAGCGCGCCTTGCGTGGTGCCGTGGTAGGACACCTGCCGGCTGATCACCTTGTGCTTGGTGGGCTTGCCGACGGTCTTGAAGTACTGCTTGGCCAGTTTCCACGCGGATTCGACGGCCTCACTGCCACCGGAGGTGAAGAAGACGCGGTTGAGGTCCCCCGGGGCGTAGCTGGCAAGCCGTTCCGCCAGTTCGATGGCCCGCGGGTGCCCGAACGTCCAGATCGGGAAGAACTCGAGTTCGCCCATTTGCCGTGCGGCAGCCTCGCCCAATTCCGTTCGGCCGTGGCCAATTTGACTTGTGTAGAGACCGGACAGGGCATCGAGGTACCTCTTGCCGCTGTCGTCCCACACGTAGGCGCCCTCCCCGCGAACCATGATGGGCACGTCGGCGTCGGCGAAGTTGCCGTGCTGGGTGAACTGCATCCAGAGATTGTTCTTGGCGACGGTCTGCAGGGACGAACCCGTGCGGGTGTTTCTGCTGAAGGTGGTCATTGCGCTCTCCTTGAAGATCTATCGACGGCTAGGGGGAAAGACAGATTTTGGACGACCGCCGCACGGTGCTGAGCACGGTGATCATCGTTGCAGCTCAAGAGGTGTAGACCACCTGTCCTTCGATCACGGTGTAGGTGACGGTGGCGTCGGCCGGCATCCCCAAGGCCGGGTCGAAGATGTTGCGGTCCAGTACGGCAAGGTCGGCGCGCTTGCCGATCTCGATGGAGCCACCGTGGTCGTCGTGGTTGAGGTGAGCGCTGCCGGCGGTGAACGCCCGGACCGCGGTGGGAAGGCTCAGTGCCTGACGCGGCAAGAACGGTGGATCGGAACGTCGCTCAGGATCGGTGCGTGTCACCGCCACCTCTATCTGCTCGAGCGGGTTGGCGGTGGTGACCGCCCAGTCGCTTCCCATTGCCAAGGTCGCCCCCGAACGGGCCAGGTCTCCGAACGGGTACATCGTCTCCATCCGCTCAGCACCGATGAGTGGCGCTGTCAGCTCTTGAACTTGCGCGTCGGCCTTGGCCCAGAAGGCCTGGCAATTGGCGATCACGCCGAGCTCCCGGAACCGGCCCACATCGTGCGCCGTGACCAGCTCCAAGTGGGCGATGTGATGCCGATTGTCACTGGGACCGTTGGCACTTCGGGCACGTTCGACGGCGTCCAGACCGGCGCGCACGGCGCGGTCACCAATGGCGTGCATGTGCACTTGAAAACCCAGCCGATCCAGCTCGACGAGCGCATCGCCGAGCATCGGCTCGTCGACGTGCATCATTCCACGGCTGCCCTGACGGCCGCCGCAGCCGTCGCAATAGGGTTCGAGTAAGGCCCCGGTGTAGTTCTCCAAGACGCCGTCGATCATGATCTTGACGGTGCCCGCCTGGAAGTTCGGATGGGTATTGCGCGACCGTTCGGCGACGAACTGGTCGATTTGATCGAGTCCCCGATTCCATTCCCACCATTGCGCGCCGACCACGCGACTCTTCAGCGCTTGCGATTCGGCGAGTGACCGGTACGCCCTGGCAGTGGCCGGGGTGACCCATGCGTCCTGCCACCCGGTGATGCCCAGCGACCAAAGGTGCTTCTGCGCGTCGATGATCGCGTCCTGCCACACCGGTGTGGTCGGCAACGGCACGACGTCGCGGTTGAAGTCATAGGCGGCGGCCTCCTGCAACGTGCCGATCACCTCGCCGGTGTGCGGGTTGCGTTCGATACGACCGTTGAGGGGGTCGGGGGTGGCGGCGTCGATGCCCGCGCGACGCAGGGCTTCGGAGTTCACCCATGCCATGTGAACGTCTCTGGCGAACAGGAAGATCGGTCGATCCGGGCAGATCCCGTCGAGCAGTTCCTTCGACGCGACCCCACCGGGGAAGTGCTCCAGGGCCCAGCCGCCGCCAACGATCCACTCCATGTCGGGATGCGAGTCGACGTAGTCGGCGACGCGGCGAAGGTAGGCATCGATGCCCGGCAACCCCTCCAAATCGACGTGTAGACGGTTCAACCCGGCGAAGGGCGCATGGATGTGGGAGTCCTGGAACCCGGGCAGAACGAGGCCGCCGCGTGCGTCGATCACCTCGGTGTCAGCTGTGGTCGCCGCGTCTACGTCGCGGCGGCCAAGAGCCACGATCCTACCGTCGCGCACACCGACGGCGTCGGTCCAGCTGCCCGCGGCATCACAGGCGAAGACGGCACCGCCGCGAACAACCAGCTGTGCTGAAATCATCACTCGCTCAACGCCCTTCGTAGTGGTACCCGTCCCAGCTGACCGGGACGGGAATGGTCAAGGAACGATGACGACCTTGCCGATGGCCTGGCCGCTTTCGAGCCGAGCCAACCCTTCGCGGGTGTCGGTCAGTGTGAACGTCGAGTCGACAGCCGGCGTGATCTGGTTGGTCGACACGAACTGCAGCAACCGTTCGAGTTCCTCACGGGTGCCCATCGTCGAACCGCGAACCTCCAGCTGCAGGAAGAACACCCGGTTGAGGTCGGCCGAAGGAGCTGGGCCCGTCGTGGCGCCGCACGTCACGATCACGCCGCCCGGACGCAGTGAACGCAGTGAATGCGCCCAAGTCTGTTCACCCACGTTGTCCATCACCGCGTCGACCTTCGACGGCAACTTCGCGCCGGAGTCGAACACCTGATCCGCCCCGAGAGCTAGGGCAGCGGAACGCTTCTCGGCACTTCGACTGGTCACCCACGTCTGGATTCCGGCAGCCTTGGCAAGCAGCAGACAGGCTGTCGACACGCCGCCACCGGCGCCTTGGATCAGCACGATGGACCCAGGCTGCAGCTGCGCCTTCGTGAAGAGCATTCGATACGCAGTGAGCCATGCTGTGGGCATGCAGGCGGCGTGCTCGAAACTCATCGAGGCTGGCTTGGCGACCAGGTTGCGACGCGGCACGCTGATCTTCTCGGCGAGACCACCGTCGTACACCTCCGAGAGCAGGGATCGCTTCGGATCGAGCGTGTCGTCGCCGAACCAGCCCGGCGAGCACACCACGGAGTGCACGACGACTTCGTTGCCGTCCTCGTCGACGCCGGCAGCGTCACCGCCCAGGATCATCGGCAGCTGATCGGCACGCAACCCCACACCGCGAAGCGACCACAAGTCGTGATGGTTGAGGGCGGCCGCCTTGACCGCCACGGTCGTCCAGCCCTCCCGGTCGACGGGATCGGGCCGCGCCCCCACGGCCAAGCCGGACAGAGGGTCGTTCGGATCGATCGCTGTGGCGTAGGCCGCGAGCATGGGAATGCCTCCAAGATTGACTACTGAATCAGGATTGTCGCGTAAGGCTGCTCGACGCGTCAACCCCGACCAACCACCGAGGATCGCCCTCCGACCGCAACTGTCCACACCTTGTGCTGCAATGACCCGTTGTCAACGACTCTCGTCAGATCTTTCCTCGGCGATTCACTTCGTCGTGCGAGCCTCTTGAATTGATGATTTACTACTGATTAATCAGTTAGTATTCTGCGTCATGAAAACCCGGTGCAGGACTGGGCGGCACTCCGAAACTGCGTTTCAGCTCGAGGGAGAACATGAGCACCGACACACGCCCGCCAGGCGGAACCGAAGAGAATCCCGCTCGAATCGAAGCGCACTCGATCGACGTCATCCCGCCATCGGAACGGCACGGTCAGCCGAGGAGCCTCGGCGCGGTGTGGTTCGTCTCCAACCTCAACTTGACTGCCATGTCCACCGGTGTAGTCATCGTCAGCCTGGGCGGAACGCTGTTCTGGAATCTCATCGCGATCGTGGTGGGTTGCCTGGTCGGGACGACGTTCATGGCATTGCACTGCACCCAGGGGCCGCACCTGGGGTTGCCGCAGATGATTCAATCGCGCGCCCAATTCGGCTACGCCGGCGCGGCGGTCACCGTCTTCGTAGCGGTGTACCTCAACTATCTGACGTACAACACCTCTGATGCGCTGCTTTCCAGCGACGCAGGCGCAACCTTGACGGGGCTGCCGCTATGGGCGGGCTACGTCATCGCCGCGGCAATCGCCGCGGTCATCGCCTTGTTCGGGTACGACATGATTCACAAGGTCAACCGGATACTGGTGATCCCGACCAGCGCTGTGATGGTCATGTTGACGATAGGAGTGTTCAAGCTCGACGGCATCTCCGCGGCACTGAGCCCGGGTTCCTTCAGTCTGCCGATCTTCATGACGGCCTTCGTCATCACCGCTGGCTTTCAATTGGGCTGGGCACCATACGTTTCGGACTACTCTCGCTACTTGCCCGCCTCCACCTCCTCGCGACGGATGTTTTGGTGGACCTACGTCCCGAGTGCCGCCTCGGCGGTGTGGGTATTCGCCATTGGCGCACTGGCGCAGGCCGGCACCGGTGCGGACAGCCCGGTTGCCGCGTTCAAGGCCGCCGGCGACGCGCTCTTTCCCGGCGCTGGGCCCATCATCATCGTCGGACTGCTCGTCGGCCTGTTGGCGGTGATGGCCATCAACCAGTACGGCGGCAGCCTCACCCTGCTGTCGATTGCCGACTCGGTCCGACCCATCCGCGCGACCCGGAAAGCCCGCATCACCGCCATTCTCGTCATGGCCGTGATGGTCTGGGGCATCGCGTCTCTGGTCGGCGAGGATCGGTTCAACCTGTTCTACGGCAACGCACTGATCTACCTGGCTTACCTGTTCACCCCATGGACCGCGATCAACCTCGTCGACTATTTCGTGGTCCGCCGCGGCCGGTACGTCGTGGCTGACCTGTTCAAGCCCTCCGGCGGCATCTACGGCAGGTGGGGATGGCGCGGCAACGCCGTGTACCTCGTCACCGTCGCGGTGATGATTCCGTTCATGGTGACCTCGCAGTTCGTCGGCTTCGCAGCGGCGCGGCTGCAGAACGTCGACTATTCGATGCTCGTCGGACTCGTCGTGGGTTCGGCGCTCTACGTGCTGGTCTGCAGGATCGGCACGGTTCCCGTAGGGCCTGCGGAGCGCGAGCCCGCTGGCGACGCCGCCGCCGTCGGCTCGCATGAATAAGCCCACGCTAGTACGAACCGGAGAGTGCGACGATGACTGCGACCACGCCGATGGCTGACACCCGCAGAGACCTCACCGCGTTGTTCTCACCATCGTCCATCGCGATCGTGGGTGCGAGCAACGATCCCGCCAAGTACGGCAATTGGCTCGCCGTGCGGGCGCTGCGCGACCAGCGGTACCGCCGCGCCGTGCTGGTGAACAAGACCCGCCCGACGATCCTGGGCCACCCTGCGGCGACCGCCCTGCGCGGGCTCGACGAGCCCGTCGATTTGGCGGTGGTGGCGGTTCCGGCAGCGGCCTTCGACGAGGCCGTCGACGACGCCATCGCCGCCAAGGTCAAGGCGATCGTCGCGATCACGTCGGGCCTCGGCGAGGTCGGGGGCGAAGCACTCGAGCGGCAGCGGGCGCTCGTCGCTCGGACTCGCAGCGCAGGTATCGCGATGCTTGGACCGAATTGCCTTGGCGTACTGGACAACACCAGCCATCTGGATGCAACGGTCAATCAGTTCGCGCCCGGTACCGTGTCGATCGTCTCCCAGAGCGGCAATGTTGCGATCGACATCGCCGAGCAACTCGTCGGCTACGGCATGGGCGTCGCCCGCTTCGCCAGCTTGGGCAACTGCGCGGACCTGGACGCAGCAGATGTCATCGACAGCTGCATCGACCATGACGGCACTGATGCCATCGCCGTCTACAGCGAGGGTTTCAGCGACGGACGCAAGTTCGTCGACGTCGTCGCGCGCGCCGCGGCCGTCGGCAAACCCATCGTGCTGATGTCGGTCGGACGAAGCAGCGCATCGGCGCGCGGCGCGGCCTCGCACACCGGTTCCATGGTGACCTCGTCCACGGTGCTGGGAGCAGTCGCCGACGCCACCGGCATCGAGATCGTCGACAGTCCGTTGGAGATGGTCAATGTCCTCCAAGTGCTGACGCGGACGCGCGCCCCGCGCGGTACCGCGGTCGCCGTACTCGCCGACGGTGGCGGGCACGCGGCGCTCGCCAGCGACAGCCTCGACGCCCACGGCCTGCGCGTAAAGCGACTGTCGCCCCAACTCTCCCGGCAGGTCGCCGCCGAATTACCCGCAACCGCAGGTACATCGAACCCAATCGACGTCGCCGGCGGCGGAGAACAAGACATCACGTGCTTCACGCGTGCCGTTCAACGTCTCGTCGACGCCCCCGAGGTCGACGCGATCATGATGACGGGCTACTTCGGCGGATACGCCCAGTACGACCCCGCCATGCGCGACGCCGAAATCGCCACCGGGCGAGACATCGCCAGGGTAACCGCCGCCGCCGGCGCCACGATCGTGGCGCAAACCATGTTCGCCGACTCCGAGGCAGCCTGCGCATTGCGGGACAACGGGATCGCGGTCTACCGCCACGTCGAGCACGCCAGCTGGGCGTTGGCCCGACTGGCCAATCGTCGCCGCCGAGGCCAACCCGCCGTTCCTCCAGCCGTCGACCTCGCGGCGCCACTACGCCAGGGTGGCTACTGGAATTCTCGCCGCGCGCTGGCCGCTGCCGGAATTTCTTTCGTACCCGCAGCGGAGGTCGCGACCGTCGACGAGCTGCTGGCCGCCAGCGCCCAGCTCCGCTATCCGCTGGTGCTTAAAGCACTTGGGAGTGAACATAAGTCAGACAGTGGCGGTGTCGTCCTGAACATCACGAACGAAGCCGATCTGGTCGTCGCCTGGCACGACGTGCAGTCGCGACTGGTACCGTCGTCGTGCTCCGTCGAGCAGATGGCCGACCTCACCGACGCCGTCGAGCTCATCGCCGGGGTGCGCCGCGACCCCACTTTCGGGCCCGTCGTATTGGTCGGCACCGGCGGAACGTTCACCGAACTGCTTGACGACACCCGGTGCACCCTGGGCCCCATCACCGCGGACCGCGCCCACGCCCTTCTGATGTCGTTGCGCGGGTCGGCGCTGCTGGATGGGTACCGCGGCCGCCCACCTGTCGCGACCGAGGCCGCCGCCGAGCTGATCGCGACACTGTCGCACTTCGCCGCGGCGCACCCCGAGATCGGCGAAGTCGAATGCAACCCCATCGCCGTAACCCCCACCGCGGCGATCGCTCTCGACGCACGCATCATCCTGACCACCAGCGCGAGCGCGTGAACCGGGACGACGACAGAAGGCAGACACCCTCGTGAATAACCTCGTTGAGTACCACTCCGACGGACCGATCGCCACCATCTCGCTCAACAGGCCCGACAAGCTCAACGCCATGAACTCCGCCTTGGTCGACGAACTTGCGCGCGCCTTCGGCGAAGCCGCCGACGACGACGATGTCAAGGTCACCTTGTTGTGTGGCAACGGTCGTGCCTTCTCAGCGGGGTTCGACATCACCGACGAAATCGACGGCGGCCCCGACTCGCCGCTCCAATGGCAACGCGTTCTGCGTCGCGACGTCGACGTCACGATGTCGATTTGGGCCCACCCCAAGCCGACGATTGCCGCTGTCCACGGCTACTGCCTTGCCGGCGGCTGCGAAATGGCGATGGCCTGCGACATGATCGTCGCGGCTGAGGACGCTCAGTTCGGCGTCCCCGACATCCAGTACGGATCCGGCCCCGTTACCCTCCTGATGCCATTCATCTTGGGCCAGAAGAGGACCAACGAGTTGCTCTTCACCGGTGACCGCATCGACGCTCACCACGCCGAGCGGATCGGGCTGGTCAACAAGGTGGTTCCGGCCGATGAAGTGATGACCGAAGCCTGGAAACTCGCGTTGCGGATAGCGCCGACACCGCTGCCGATTCTCAATCTGACCAAACTTGCGATCAATCGCGCCTACGAGGCGATGGGCCTGCGGACCGCCGTCAACCACAACGTCGACATCTCGGCGATGCTCAACGGCGCCAATACGCCCGAACAAGTGGAATTCGACCGAATCGCCTCTGCCGACGGACTCAAGGCCGCGCTCGCATGGCGCGACGCCCGGTACAGCTCTCCAGAGTCGTGACGAGTCGCTGAGGCTGGTCTGGGAGATACGGTTTGGCGGCCGCACGGCGCGAGCAGCACTTGGTTGCAGTGGAACTGATCACCCCATGAGAATCGGATAGAGGCACGCCAGCGGAGGGACTATCAACGTGAGGACCGCTGCCCATACGAGTAGGCGTCGGAACAAGCTGGTCTGATCAGGGTACGGCGTGTTGCCGATGATCAGTGCGCCGGCGATGTGCATGGGACTCATCACGACGACGGCTCCCGCCATCGTCACGGCAACCATCACTGCGGTAGCACTCATCGACGAGTGCATCGTGACGCTCAGTGCGACCGGCATCATTACACCGAGTACGCCCAGGGTGGAGAACTCCATGTTGGAGATGACTGCCGTGAGGTAGGCGACCACGACGATCAGCAGCACGGGAGTCGCGATGCCGCCCAGGGCTTTTTCTATGGACTCGAGGGTCCCCAACGTGTCCAGCATCCCGAGGTAGATGACCAAACCTGCGAGGAGCAGCACGACGTTCCATGGAACATTCTTGAGCAGTTCGGCCTCGGGCGGCCGGAAGGCGAGCTGCAGCAGGAATGCGAGCGAGATCGCGGTCAGGCCCACGTCCAGTCTGAAGACGACGGTGATCACTACGAACGCCATCAATGCGGCGAGGCTGGCAACGAGGTAACGCTGGTTGACAGGAGTGCTGGCGGATTCGGTCTCCGGCGGTTCGCTCACCGAACCCGGTCCACCCACTCCTACGGGTATTCGTTCGGCGGGGACTTCCGATCGCACGCCCGTAACCGCCAGGATCGCTGCTCGTACTCCCCGGAGTGGCTGCTGGAACGCCGCAAACGCGCTGAGCGGGCGCTGGCGACCGTAGTCGCGACCTGTTACTGCTCGGGGTGTCCACCCGGCGGATGGACAAGCTCGTCGAAACCCTCCGCATCATCAGCCTGTCGGACACGAAAAGCCGACCCGGCCACTGATTTCGAGCCCGTAGCCGTCGATACCGCCGTACTTCGCCGGGTTGGTGATAATGGGACGCAGCCGAGCGATGCCCAGGTCCACGAGGATCGCGGCGCCGATGCCGTAACTGCGTCCGTCCACGGCGACATATACCCTGACCTGGTCGTATGCAACACGGGGATACGTCCAAATTCTTACCGGCTGTTTCATGACCCAGAGGTCGCCTGGTCGAATCCTGTCCTCCGCTACTGAATGAAACGGCCCCGGGAGATTTCTCCCGGGGCCGTTTTCATGTCCGCCCGTATTGATCGATTCGGGGCCGCGTGTCAGCGATTCCGATGGCCAGCCGTCTCTAGCCGATCACGTAATGGTTGATCTGGCCCAGTTCTTTGCGCCTCAGCACGTCACGCGCCACCAGCAATTCGAGGTGGGCCAACACCTCGAGGATCGCGGCCATGCCGTGCACCGGCCCAAGCTCGTCGATCGTGCGTTCGTGCCGTGTCCACGACATCTGCTTGGAGACGTCGTACGCCGTGGAGCAACCAGTCGCCACGAGGGTTTGGATCGCCTCGAGACGGTCCCGGTGGTGGCCTAGCAGTTCCTCGGCCCTGGCGCGCACGCTGCTGGTCACGTCACCGTGGGCAGGCAGCATCGACGCGTCTGGCAGGTCGAGGAACAGTCGCAGCGATGCCAGGTAGGAGCGAAGTGGGAGCGTTTCGGGGGCGCGCTCCAGGGCGATGGAGGGCGTGATCCTCGGCAGGATGTGGTCGCCGGTGAAGGTGATGCGTGACTGGCGGTCCTCGTAGACGGTGTGGCCACGCGTGTGGCCGGGCGTTGCGCGTGCGACGAGCACCACACCGCCACAATCGATCTCGTCACCGTCGTCAAGCCAGACATCGGGTAGCCCGAACGGTACGTCACGCTCGAATGGCTCCATCGGTAGGTCGGCGATGGCCTGGGCAAGTTCGGGTGCTCCCGCCAAGAGCAGGAGCTTGGCCTGTACGGGATAAGCCCCGCTCCGCTCGTCGAAGGCTGCGATCGAGTGATGCTCTCGTCGTCCCAACATGACCGTGGTGCCATAGCGGCGCTGCCAACCGATGGCGCGAGAATAGTGATCCCAGTGGGCATGGGTGACGACGATGCGTCGCACGTCGCCGGGAGTGAAGCCGAGTCGGTCAAGGGAGTCGACGAGGACGGCCTCGCTCGTATCGTCTGCCCAGCCGGAGTCGACCAACGTCACCCCGTCGTTCCCTAGGACGGCGTAGACGTTCACCACCCGCAGATCCTTCAGCGGAAGTGGCAGTGGAATGCGCACGACATGAGATGGCAGGTCTTGCATATCGAGTTCGTCTCGATCGGGGGCCAGGCGGTGGTTCGGCATTCCGATCAATCCCTTCGATCCTTCGGTTGCAGGCAATTTAACATGCACTAAAAATATGGATCTGCGAGCTCCGCCTCCCGTGGTCGGCGACGAATGAGTTGCTTGCCACACACCGCCGTGGTGGAACCACCGCAGTCCACGGGCTGGTTGAAACCGCCAACTAGATAGTTTAATGTAAATTAGAAAGTGATTCCGATGACTGGAGGCCGCGTTCCCCATGGCTGATCAACTGCTCGCCGAGCGTGTCGCCGTCGTGACAGGGGCGGGTCAAGGCATCGGCCGCGAGATCGCACGCTCGTTGCACGAGTTCGGTGCGCGCGTCGTCTTGGTCGACATCGACGGCGCCGCCGCAGAGGCCGCCGCTGCCGAGGTCGACGGTCTGGGATTGACCTGCGACGTCACGTCGGAGGATCAGGTACGCGCCGTCGTCGCGGACACGCTCGGCGAGTTCGGCAGGCTCGACGTGTTCGTCAACAACGCAGGGGTGACCAGGGACGCATCGCTGAAGAAGATGACCGTCGACCAGTTCGACACCGTCGTCACGGTGCATCTGCGCGGCACCTGGCTCGGAGTGCGCGAGGCATCGGCCGCGATGCGGGAGGCCAAGTCGGGCAGCATCGTCAACATCTCGTCTTTGTCGGGGAAGTCCGGCAATCCGGGTCAGACCAACTACAGCGCCGCCAAGGCGGGAATCGTCGGACTGACCAAGGCGGCCGCCAAGGAGCTTGCGCACCACAACGTGCGGGTCAACGCCGTCCAGCCGGGACTCATCCGCACTCCCATGACCGCTGCCATGCCGCCGGAGGTTTTCGCCGAGCGCGAGGCCGCCGTTCCCATGAGGCGGGCCGGTGAGCCAGCCGAGGTCGCTGGCGCGGTGGTCTTCCTCGCCTCCGATCTGGCCAGCTACATCACCGGCACGGTGATCGAGGTCGGCGGAGGCCGATACATATGACGGCGGTGACGGTCACCGCGGCAGCAGGCATCGGCCGGATCACCCTCGATCGGCCGGAGCAGCTGAACGCCATCAACGTCGAACTCGGCGTGGCGCTCGAGCGGGCGCTGTGCACATTGGGGTCGGACCCGACGGTGAACGTGATCGTCGTCCGGGGCGCGGGCGGAAACTTCTGTGCAGGAGGCGACTTCGCGGAAGTCGAACGCTTGCGCGCCGATGGTCCTTCGGCGTTGAGAACGTTGTTCACGGCGTTCAGACGTGCGTGCGACGCCATTGCAGCCATCGACGTTCCCGTGGTCGCGGCCGTGGACGGCGTGGCCGCGGCAGGCGGTTTCGAGCTCATGCAGGCCGCCGACATCGTCCTGGTCAGCGAGGATGCCAGGATCGCCGACAACCACATCCGCTTCGGGATGATCCCCGGCGGCGGGAGCACTCAGCGGCTGCCCCGGCTGGTGGGCCACCAACAGGCGATGGGACTCCTGCTCAGCGGCGAGCGGCTGTCCGGCGCCGACGCTGTCCGGTTGGGGCTGGCCTACCACAGCTTCGCCCCCTCTGAATTCGATGCTGCGACCGAGAAATTCGTGGAGGCCATGGCCGGACGAGAGCGCAGCGCACTCGTCGCGATCAAGCGACTGGTCGTCTCCGGCAGGCAGAAACCGCTCGCAGCGGGCTTGGACGACGAGCTCGACGAGGTCGTTCGCCACATCAGCGAAGGAGCCGGGCGCAACGGCGCGTCGGCGTTCAGCGAACGAGGAGGTAACCGGTGACTAGCTCAGTAGCCAAGATCGGCTGTGCGGCGCCAGTCGCGCTCGACGTGGATGACGGGATCGCGCGCCTTCGTTTGAACCGGCCGGAGGTCTCCAACGGACTCAACGTCGAACTGCTCAAGGCGCTTCACGAGGCGATCTTGACGTGCCACGCCGATCCCAAGGTCCGCGTCGTGCTACTGAGCGGTGAAGGCCGAAACTTCTGCGCGGGCGGTGACATTCACACGTTCGAGTCCAAGGGCGCGGCCCTTCCGGACTACCTGCGGGAGGCAACGGCGTGGCTGCAACTGGCGTCCGCGGCC
>Ga0105237_10004907_pt1 | contig 15308 bp, 6 predicted proteins | sample KBSC24metaG_FD_81520 | JGI IMG/M metagenome (GOLD analysis project Ga0105237, IMG submission 81520) | Corn rhizosphere microbial communities from Kellogg Biological Station, Michigan, USA - KBS C2-4 metaG | ecosystem: Host-associated > Plants > Roots > Rhizosphere > Soil | place: Michigan, USA... | reverse complement strand
GTGTACCCGCCGCAGGTGTACCGGCGGCTGGCGGCGCTGAAGCGGGAGTACGACCCGGGGAACGTGTTCCACCTGAACGTGAACGTCGTGCCGGCGGCGGGGGAGTAGGGCTGGGGCTGGTACGTCGTGGGGCGGGGCGTCGGAGGGGGCGTCTCGGCTCTCGCTTTTTGGGCCTGCAGTCGCAGCGGACTCGAAGCGGCGTCCACTTACACGTCGTCATTCGCAGGCTTCTGCGCAGCCTCACGACGTAACCGAATCACCAGAGTTCGTTCCGCGCATCTTGGTATGCTTTCGACCACGGCAGCTCGGGGAGGAAGGCGTATGTCGCGCGTCCGGGTCAGTATCCTGGGTGCTGCCCGTCTCGACGTGGACGGCGAGACGGTCGCTCTGCCGCCGCTGACGACCAGGCTGCTCGTTCGGCTCGTCGCCGCGGAGGGCGAGGCGGTGTCGGTGCCGCAGCTTCGAAAAGACGTGTGGCATGCGGTCGACACCGGATCCCATGCCGAGATGCGAGGCCGCAACGAGGTCCAGAAGCGGATTTTTGCTCTCCGTCGGCACCTTGACGCCCCAGGTCGCTTGCATACCGAGCAGCTGCTTGCAGGGCCCCGGCCCACGACCGCGTACCGGCTCGTTCTCGGTCCCGATGAGCTCGATGCTTCGGACTTCACCCGACTGACCAATGAGGCTTTGCGCGCCACCGCGTCCACTGCGGAACCTTTGCTCGTCGAGGCGGTCGCGCTGTGGAGGGGGCGGCCACTGCCCGAAGCCGCCGACGCGGAGTACGCGCGGCTGCTCATCCGACGTTTGAATACGATGTATCAGGTCGCGCGCACCGAGTTGGTCCGCGTGCGAACCGCGCTGGGCCGCCCAGATCTTGCCCTTCCGCTCGCGGAGCAGTTGGCCGGTGAGGATCCGGACGATGCCAGTACGGTGGCTATGTTGGCGCAGGTAAGGAGCCAACTGCGCGACGATCGGCATGGCGATGAGATCGTCCGCCATGAGCTTCCGCATCTTCGCACGGCAGTGACCATCGTCGGCGGTGACCTTTTCGACCACCACGATGCGAACCTGGTGGTCGGATTCAGCGACACCTTCGACGTGACCACCGACGACGACTTGGTCATCAGTCGTACGAGCCTGCAAGGCCAGCTCACCGAGCGTCTGTTCGCCGGCTCGGCACGAGACCTGGACCGGGAGATCAGGCGTGGCCTGCGCACCGTGACTCCGGTCGCTGTGGAGAATATCCGTGACAAGCCTCGCGGCAAGCGCATCCGGTATCCCATTGGCACCGTCGTCGCGATTCCCCTCAGCGGCCGCCGCATATTCGCCACCGCTTACTCGCGCCTGGGCAACGACTTGGTAGCCCAGTCGGCCCCGGAAGATTTGCGCCACAGCCTGGACCAAGTGTGGGAAGCCGTGTCTCGCTACGGCATGCTGAAACCCGTAGCCGTTCCTCTCGTCGGCTCTGGCTTGGCTCGCCTGATCCGCCTCGACCGCGGTCAGCTCCTGGCCCTGATCGTCGAGTCCTTCATTGACGCTGGTCGCCGCTTTCCCGCGATGACGCCGGAACTGCGGATCGTTCTCCTGCCTGCGGAACTGAAGAGAACAAACCTCAGTGAAGCCCAGCACCTGCTCTCGGGCCTGACCCAAGCCGCGGATCGCGTGCCGGACCGTCGCTACCACCCCTAGCCTGCGCGCCGGTCTGCCTGTTTCGCGATCCGCTCCCCTCCTGGCGTCGGAACCGGCGTCATCGCGGAAAAGCGTTACCACATCGCATATAAGAGACCAGGTGTTGCTTCCGGCGATAGCTTCAGTGCGCTTCCTATCCGATTCCTGCGTGTGCGGGCCGAATCAGCTCATGGTCTGCGCGGGCGTGGATTGAATTCCTTCGGCAAGATGGCGGTTGATGCACTACGCGGAGGGGAGTCACGGCAAAGTGGCAAACGGCAGACGAACCCGATCAGTGGCATGTCGATCTCCGCGCTGGGAAAAACCCGTACGAGGTGATGCCTGGCTGCGGGAAGTGAGGCCGACGGTGCCCAGGAAACAATACCGCCACGTCGCTGACACAGACGTTATCCGAGTGTCCTTCAGCGCACTGCTGAGGATCCGCGACGATCACTGCTACCTTCTCTTCCACTCCTCCGCGCGACCCGGCTCGTTCGGACCTCCAGGGGGTGCGTTCAAGTATTTCGAGCCTGCGACACCGATCTTGGACAGACTCCACTTCCGTGCTGAGCGTGTCGGCTCGCGAGAGGAAATCATGCGTGGGGACGTGCGGGGGTTCCTGCCCGCGCGGAAGCTGGCCGGATTCTCTCGATGGTTCGACAGCGGCGCCTACCGTGAGGACGGCGAAGAATGCCTGCGTCGGGAACTGATCGAGGAACTCGGAGAAGTGGGGTTGCCGCACAGCGCGTCCGCGGTCGGCGGGATGCGGTTCTCGCTGGTACGTGAGGTTCGAGAGGGCCCGCGGCCCGTGCCCGGCAAACCGTACCGGCAGGTGCGCCGCTTCAACGTTTACGATCTGGTCTCCGCTTCGGAGTCGACTGTTCGGCTCCGCGAGGACTTGGTGGACGCCGGCCGTGATCCGGAGGTCGACACCGTCCTGTGGGCCACCGTCGAGGAGATCGTGCACGGCCGCTGCGGCAATGCCCTGATCGCGCCGCAATCGGCCTTCCTCGTCGACGGCGTCCGAATCCACCCCGACCTTCCTGCCCTGCTATGACGACCGGGACGAGCACGTTGGCCGCTTGCTACCGGCGGTTCCCGGGCAGGGCACGCCGAACCCCGATCGGCGAGGTTCGATTCCATCTGCCAAGTGACCTGGACCTGGTTGACGATCCGTCTACCAGCGGGTGCCGCGACTCGACGTACCGGGCGTTCTCGGTCGGGGTGCGCGTAGAGGTCGACCTGCATGAGAGGATCTGGCATTCCACCGGTGCGTACCTTCGGATCACATTCGACGATCCTCGGGTCCGCGCCCATGGTCTGGCCGGCTCGACGCCATCCGAGCCGGCGATGACCGGGTCGTACAGTGCTGTGCTCGGCTGGTTTTTCGACAGCCTGGAGCACAATGGCGCTGAACCGTCGTTCCTGGAGGTGACGGCCCTGGTCGAAGTGCCTCAGGAACTTGCCGTCCTTACCGGGGCCCTCCGGTTCGAAACCCCACTGGTCCGCCGCGGTTTGCTCCGGACACGCTGGCACGCCCGTGCCGAGAGGGCATACGACTTCGCTTTCTTTCTGGCCGACTCGACTCCGATCGGCAGCGGCCTGTCAAGCTCGAGACCAAGCGGGCTGCCGGTCGACGATGTCTCGCGCCGCGTGTTCGTCGTCCACGGCCGGGACGACGTGCTCCGCTCCCGCATGTTCGATCTGCTCAGGGCACTGAATCTGCTCCCGCTGGAGTGGGAGCCGATCGTCGCCGGCGGCCACGACCCGCTGCCTTTCCTCAACGAGGTGATCGCCCGCGAGCTCGATCCCGGCCGGGTTCAGGCCGTCCTGGTCCTGCTGACGCCGGAGGACATCGTCCATCTGCATCCGTCCCTGCACGAGCACGACGAGCAGGCCCACGAGCGCTATCCGGTCATGCAGGCGCGGCCCAACGTGCTCGTCGAGCTCGGCATGGCCCTGAGCTCTCATCGTGGCCGTACAGTCGTCGTGGAGGTCGGCCGGGTCCGGCCGGCGGCCGACCTCGCAGGATTGAACTTCATCCGTTTCGACGGGTCGCCGGCTTCCCTGAAGAAGCTGGCCGAGCGGCTGAAGACAGCCGGCTGTCCGGTCGACGACCAAGGATCGGACTGGCTGGACCCACGGCGGTTCGCCGCGCTCGATGCCTACCACCGCAGCGTGCCCGTCCAGGAGCCGGACCCGGACGTGCTCTGATGCTCGATCCGTTGAGGTCGTCACGGTCCCGTGTGACTGTAAGCGGCCGCCACGAGCAGCGGATACTCGTTCCGGATTTCTCGAAGCGTGTGATGCAGAGCCCTGCCGGCGCCGTCCGGATCGAACGTGCCGCTGTCGGTCAGGCGACGGTAGGTTTCCCGCGTGACGTGCGCCGCGGAGTCGTCCCGGATCGCCCACGAGGTGGCCACGACATGCCGGAACCCCGCCATCCCGAGTGCCCCGGCCAGGTGGGGTGCCTCATCGGCGAGCGCCGTCCCGCCGAGGCTGCTCTCACAGGACGACAAATAGGCGAACTCGGCGTGGTCCAGATGCATCGCCGCGATCTCGCGCATGGTCAGCCTGCCGTCCTGGAGGAACAGCGAGGCGCCCCCTGGATCCTCCAGATCCTGCGCGCTGTGTCCGATGTAGTGCAGCCAGCGATGGCTGCGCAGAAGTTCCGTGACCGTGGCCTTCGTCGCTCGGTCTGTCGGTACGGTCGTGGTGGGAGCGAGTGTCGTCTCCATCGCCGCGATCTCGGCATCGGTTCCGGGCAACGGCGGCAGGCCCGGCGTCGTGGCCATTGTCACTGCGAGCAGCCCTTGTGCGATGGCGTCCGTGGGCACGCGCCTGCGCGCCGACACCAAGGCCCGCATTGTCGGCGTGTAGGAGGGGGCGACCCGATCGACCACGCCGTCATCGACCAGCAGGTCCGGGTCGTAGCGTTGCGCACAGTGCAGCGGAAGCAGGCCGAGCTGCCTGGTCGGACACCACCACAGCCTCGGCCAGTCCCGCTCACGGCGGCCAAGCCCGAGCCGATCGAGGACCGGTGCCGCGACGACCTCCCACAGCCAAGCCAGAACGTCTCGCAGCCGGTCGTCGAGCCGACGGCGGTCCGCGGTCGAGAGCTCGGAGACGATCCGCACCCGTCGAACAAGGCGCAGAAACCCCTCGGCGACTCTGGCGACGTCGTCGGCCGTCAAGGCCGGCAAGGGGATCAGGAGCACGCCTCTGTCTGTGAGAGCCAGCGCGTCACAGCGATAGCGGCTCACGTTCACCACGACGACGGGGCCCGCCGCCGCAGCCGCTTCGAGGTCGACAGCCTCACTGCGAGGGAAGCCGGCATGCCCCGGCAGCGCCTGGATCGCAGCCAGGACCTCTTCGCGTTCCCGGGCCAGTGCGACGAATTGCTCGCCGTCCATCAGCGAGGCCGTGTTCGAGTACTGCTCGGACAACGACGTCGCCTGGTCGGGACGCTCCAGGGCACGCTGAATCTGCGAGAACCGCTCGGCCAGGTCCGGATGTTCCTCCCGCAGTGTGTCGTAGGCAGCGCGAGTGTCCAACGCGTGGCCCAGCAGGACACCGCGTCCGCGGTCCAAGACGTCCAGCGCCTCCTCCGCCGGCCTGCCCCGGGCGATCGCACACGCGGCGGCGTCACTGGCCACCCCGGAGAACTCGCGCAATAGGAACTCGCCGTCTGTCCTGCTCAGCCCGCGCCAGACCACCTGGTCGAGGAGACCGACCGCCTGGCCGAAACCGTCGAGGGCTTCGGGGTGCCCCGGATCGGCCGATGCTGCCAGGCGCCCGCGCGACAATGCCGCGCGGGCCCGCCCCAGAGCAGGGGCCGATCCCTCAGCAGCGGCCCGATAGTCGCCCAGGGCGGCCGCCAGATCCGTATCATCTGCGGAGCGCTCAAACCGCGCTGCGTAGGCATCAGCCCGGTTGGTCAGGTACACCGTGCTGTCCGGGTGCCCGCGGGGGACCGCGCCCACCGCCTCGTCGAGCAGGGCCAATGCCCGGTCGAGGTCGTCGGCCGTCCCCCGCCGCAGGTGGAGATTCCCGAGCCCGGACAAGCGTCCGACGCGATCGGGATCGTCCGGCGGCGTCAGGTTCAGCGCTTCGGTATAGGCCTCGATCGCCGTTTCGGCGTCCCGCGAGTCGTGGGTCCGTCCGAACCGCCGCTGGCGGGCGGTGCCGAGGTTGGCCAGGTGTGACGCCCGCAGCCGGTGTGGACGCTTCACGGTGGTCGCCTCTTCCAGCGCTTCGATAGCCATGTCGAGCGATGGCAGGTCTCGGGTCCGGTCGTAGAGCAGGATGAATGCTCCGGCGAGGTTGGACAGTCGTGGCTCGTAGTCTGGATCATCCGGTGCGGTGGCCTCGACCGCCGCTCCCAGCGCCGCGATGGCTGCGAAGAGCGAGTCCGTGTCAGCGGTCTGCTCGTAGCGGCGCAGCCGCGCGCGGCCGAGGTTCGTTTCGCGGGTCGGCAGTTCCGGGTCGCCCTCCGGGGTCGCGGCCACCGCGGCCTGAAGCGCGTGGATCGCGAGATCAAGGCTGTCCCGGTCGGCGGTGCGCTCGAAGCGCGTGGTATGCGAAGCTCCGAGGTTCGATTGGTAGAACGCGAAGTCCGGATCCGTGCGAGCCGTGGCCTCGACCGCGGCGGTCTGGACGTCGATCGCCTCGTCGAGGTCTGCGACATGGTCGGTGAGTTCGAACCGGTGGACCAGGGCGACGCCGAGGTTGGTGCAGCACACCGCGAAACGGCCGTCCTGTGGCCGCGTGAGCTCGCGGGCTCGGCGGAACGCTCCGATCGCGGCGGTCAGCGCGACGCGGTCACCGGTGTAATCGAAGAAGCGCGAGTAGGCCAGGCCGAGGTTGCTGTTGTACGCGTCCCGATGTGGATCCGTGGCGTCGGCCGCTGCCGCACAGCGCTCGAAAAGACGAACAGCCTGAGCTGCCGCAGCCGCGTCCTCCATCCGCTCGGCATGCTCCACCACGCGCATGGCCACGTTGTGACAGGCCAGGCTGAACTTCATGGGAGCGGCCGGGGCGACCGTGAGGTCCGGGAAAGCAGGCTCGGTTGCCGTGCCAGTGCCGTTCCGGGCGGGGCGCAGTGCGGTGAGGATCAGCTCGGAGGCCATCTTCAACTCCCTGGCGCCCTCCTGGCCCGGCAGGAGCTTCGCCCGGTACCGATGGAAGGCCACCACGAGAAGGACGGCGGCCTGGATCACCGCGCCCTCCTCCCCGCAATGTTCCAGGGTGGACCAGTCCAGGCCGGCGAGCACCGCATCGGCGTCGGCCATCGCTTCGGGCGCGAGGATCAGATCGGAGCCGCCGGTCCCCGCGTGGTCGACGACGCGAGCCCGCAGTCGCGTCAGCGACGCGTCCTCGCTGTCTGCAGCCGACACCGAAGGTCATCCGCCCACGTGGATGAAAGCAGCCCACACCGTGGGTGGGTGATCGGAACGGATCTCGCGGACTGTGGCGTGTAGTGCCTCAGCCACGGTGTCCGGCGCGTCCATGCTCCACCGGCGGTAGAACCGTTCGGCGATATCGGCTGCGGCCAGGTCTCCGACGGACCACAAAGTTCCGATGACCTGCGGAAAACCTCCGGCCAGACACGCCATCGCAGGTGGCAGCGGATCGTCCAAAGCCGCGACGCCGCCGGCCGCACCCTCACAGGCCGACAGGTAGGCCAGGTCCGCCGGACCGAGTCGGATGGCCGCGAGCTCCAGCGCCGTCAGCGGGCCGTCGGCCAGCCGCAGGCCGCCCAGCGCGGGGTTGGCCAGGTCCTGGTATCCGTGCCCGATGAAGTGCAACAGGCGACAGGTCGGGAGCGCGGCACGGACGGCGGCGCGCGTCGCCGCCTCATCCTGCAGAACGCGGGATTGCGGCCCCAGCGCTTCGACGACGACGTCGAGTTCTCGCGCGACGTGGAGCGAGTCGTCCGGTCCGGCAACCGCGACAACGAGTGCCGCGGAGCGGCTCCTGTCGCTGCTGCGGATACGGCGCCTGATCTCGGCCAGCGTTCGGAGCGTCGGCACATACGACGGGACGACGCGTTCGCCGACGCCGTCCACGGTGTCGTCTCGTGCCTCGTAGGGGTGCGCGGCATGCAGGGGCAGAGATGTGAGTGGCCCGGTCGGACACCACCAGAGCCGGGGCCAATCCGACTCCCGCGGTGCGGCGTGGCCAACGGCGTCGAGGACGGGGCGCGCGACGCAGTCCCACAGCCATCCGTGTAGTTCGCGAAGCGCTGCGGAGATCTGATCCGGCACCCGGCCCGACCCTCGGCGCAGTCGAGTCAGGATCCGTGAGTACGCGGAGGAGATCCCGGTCAGCCGGTTCCAGTCCAGTGCGGGCAGCGGTACTGTCGTTGCCTTTCCAGCGTCGAGGATCAGGGCGTCGCTGCGGTACCGGCTGACGTTGATCACGACGACGGTGTCCGCGGCGAGTTCGGCGGCGATCCGTTCCGCGGAAGGCGGTGTCAGGAACTCTTCCATCCCTGGCAGACCACGGATTTCCGCTACCAGATCGTCCAAGTGGCCGAGCAGTACTTTGCGGACGCCGGTGGTCTCCCGGACCTCGAGGTGGACGGCCGAGGACGTCCCGGGCGCCGCAGAGCGTTGGACCATCTGCCGAGAGTGCCGCGAGCCCAATGCGTCGCGGAGCTGTTCGAAGCGGGTCGCGCGCCCGTGATCGACTGCTCGGAGTCGGTCGAGGTCGGCGGTCGGCCACATCAACGATCGGAACAGCACGCCCCGCCCCCGCTCGGCCACGTCGAGTGCCGACCATACAGTCTCTGTCCCGCCTTGCAGCATGCAGGCCACCGCGTCCCGCGCCGCGCCGTCGACGAGGTCCAGCAGATGTTCCTGGTCGCCTCGATCCAGGTGCCGAGGACTGACCAGCGGCAGCAAGTCGACCGCTGCGGCGAACCCCTCGGACGCCAGATTCCACAGCCCCGCGGCCGCAGCGACCCGACCCCATTCGACGGCAGCCTCGGCCCGGACCGAAGGGGGAGCGCCCCGGATGGAGACGGCCTCCCGGAACGCCGCCACGGCGTCGGCCGCAGCTTGTGGACTGGTTGTGTCGTGGGCGGCGAGCGCCAGTCCCAGGTTGTAGAGAGCGAGGGCTCTGTCGGGGGCATCGGAAGGCCAGGCCGTCAGCACCCCCCTGAGCAGGCCGACTGCCTCGCGCAGGGTTGCCGGGTCACTGCGGGCCGAGTGGCGTTCGAGCAAGCTGGCGGCCAGGTTCAGCTGACAGCCCGGCCTGTCGGGATCGTCGTCCGCCAGCAGACTGAGGGCCTGGCGCAGAGTGTCGATCGCCTCGTCCAGGGCCCAGAGCGCCTCCGAAAAGCGGTAGCGCTCCCGCAGAACTCGGTCGAGCGTCTGGAAGTGCAGGTGTCCGTCGGGGTCGTCCTCGGACGTCAGCGCCACCGCTTCGCGGGCTGTGTCGATCGAGTCCTGCAGCACGATCTCGTCGGGGGTGTGCTCGTGGCGCAGGCACAGTGAGATCGCCAAGTTGGACAGGAAGACGGCGCGGTGGGGGTGGCCCGGGGGCAGAGCCTCGATCGCACCGCGCTGGTGCACGATCGCTTCATCAAGCGGTGTGAGCTCGCCGGTGGCTTCGTGCGTCGCCGAGAGGCACAGTCCGAGGCAGGACAGGGCCTCGCCCCGCTCCGCCTCGCCGGACACCGAGGACGCCACGGCGTTGCGCGCGTGGTCGGTGGCCTCCTCGACGAGCGCGGTGTCACCGGAGACGTCGAAGGCCGTCAGCAAGGCGTTGGCGAGGTTGACCAGATACCCCGGGCGTCCAGCGGCGCCCTCGGGAGAGTTGTCCACGGCGAGCCGGGCGGTTGCGACAGCCGCCTCGAGATCCCCGACTCGGCCCTCGCCGAGAAAGAGCGTCCGATGGGCATCGCTCAAGCTGGACAACGTCGAGGCGTGCTCCGGGGACGGGCCTTGGTGGGCACGCGCGGCTTCGCGCAGGTGGGCAACCGCCTGCCGCACATGATCGAGGCCGCCGGTCAGCTCGTGGAGGGTCAGGAGGATGTTCGCCAGGTCGAGAAGGACTGTCGGTCGGTCGTCGTGTGCGGCGTGGGGGAGGACATCGATGAGCAGGTCTGCCGCCTTCTGAGCGTCGTCGGTCTCACCGGTGGCCAGGGCTCGCGCCTCCAGCGCCACGGCCAGACCCAGACGTGCCGACGTCGCGGCCGATTCGTTCGGGGCCGGTTCGGAGTCCAGCGCCTCGAACACCGCGATGGCTTCGCCCAGGATGTCCTCATCGTCATCGAGCTCGTACTCACGCAACAGGATCGAGCCGAGTGTGTATCGGAATTGCCGGTGGTCCGGGGAACCGGGCTGGGCCCGGGCCACGGCGGCGCGTACGGCTTCCCGAGCCTCGGTCACGCTTGCAGCGTCCGCGGTCCACTCGTAGCGATTCATCAGCACGACGCCGAGGTCGTGCTGGATTCCGGCGTCCGCCGGAGCTTCCGTGAGCGCGGCCCGGTATGTCTCGACGGCCTCGTCGAGTCCTGCGGGCCAGTCGACCCGGCCGCAGACTTCGTTCAGCGCCTGGCCGAGGGCGACCCGCATGGCGCCGGGGTCGTGTCCGACCGACCGGTGCACCGCGGCCCGCGCGACCTCGAACGCCTGGTCGATTATGGCGATGTCCATGCCCGAGTCCGCCTGGTGGGCCAGAACCTCACCGAGCTCCACGAGCAGGGCGGGGAGTTCCGGCGAATCCGGCGGTGCCGAGGCGACGGCGAATGCCACGGACTCGTGGGCCGCTCCGGGGTCGGCTTCGCGGCCGTGAACCGTGTGCTCGGCGTGCGGCGTCGCGGCCGGCTCGGACGGTCGCGCCGGGCGAGCCGCCTGGTTCTCGGGCAAGGTCAACCGCCGTCCCCGGCGGCGTCCATGTCGCAGTCGTAGAGCCAGCAGCGCGGCGTCATCAAGCCCTGCGACACGGCGCGCGCACACACATGTTTGGGGCATGAGAAGCGGCCTCCGGCGCTTCCCCACCCGTCCCACCAGTCGTCGTCCGCTCGACCGCCGGCCGCGTCGTCCTCGCCGAAGCGCACGGCCCAGTCGGTCCTGCCCTCGTCGAGTCGGTCGATCTCAGCGACCAGGGCGAGCCAGTCGGCGAGCGGCCCCAGCGTCCCCGCGCCGGTGCCGGCGAGCCTGCGCCACCTGTTTTCGAGCCCGTGGGCGTAGGCGCGCTGGCGAATATCGTGGAACCGGTCGCACAACTCAGCCCACAGATCTGTCTCTTCGCGATCCCGCACACTCATCTCCTGGAGGAGGACGGCGAAGCTATCCTAGCCAGCAGGACCCGAGATCGTCAGGGAGCCGACCATGCCGACCAGCCCGCAGATCGTCTACCCGGAGGGGTTCGACGGTGGTCTGCGTGCACGCTTGGACGAGCTGCTGCGCGATTTGTCGGAGGGCGACGGCTCCGGTTCATGGGATCCGTTGCCGTCCCATATCAGGATCGGACGACAGTTCGGGGACGGTCGCAGCGGCGCCGCCGTCGTGAGCCTGGAAGCCCGCTGGGCGGGTCAGTCGGCGTGGTGTGTGGCGAAGATCGGGCCGCTCGCGGAGATGCGCGAGGAGTGGGTCGCTTTCCAGAAGCATGTTCGGCAAGTGCAGACGATCCTGTACGCGCCGATCGTGGTGGTCAGTAGGAACGTCCTTGACAAGGAAACAGCTGCTGACGGCCAGGAGGGGGCCGTTCTTTACGCCGATGTCAGTAAGTGGGCCGGGTCGGACGCCGAGCCTTCCAGCCTTGAACAGGTCGTGGCGGCGGCATTGGACGGCAGCGATTCGGAGGCGGAGGCGGCGGCCGAGGTCGTCGCCAAGGTGCTTCGCGCGATCGCCGACGTTTTGTGTTCGCAACCCGTCCTCGCCGAAGAACAGCAGGGCCGGACTGAAGCGAAGCGAACCCTGGGTCCCGATCTGCGACTGTCGGTGAACGGTCTTGATGAAAGCGCTGTCCGGGCTGCCGGTGCCCGCTCCGACGCCATAGGGGTCCGCCCCGACCAGGTGATCGCCGCCGGATTGGCGCTGCCGAACGCCGAACCCGGAACGACGCCGATGGACGTACTGCCTGACGGCATGGTCTTGGCGTTCAAGGCTGAGCATCTGAAATGCAAGGACGGCAAGATCAGGGCCGGCCGCCACGAAGCGGTCGTCGAGATCGTTCCCGAGCCGCCTGACTTCGACCCGGTGCCGTGGGAACGGGAGTTCGCCGCCAACGCCGGGCGGACAGTCACTGTCCATGGCAGAAAACTCGGTGGCCGGTCGCAGGACACGTGGGACCGCGCCACCGCCGCCTTGCCGGGCCTGGCGGTCCCCGAGCCCGGCGTGATCGAGCTGGACGGGGTCCGGACCGTGCATCCCTTCGCGGCGCTCCGCGAGGTTCTTCGAGAGCGGCGTTCCCGGATCCTCACAGCCCGCGCACATGGTGATCTCAACGCTTTGAACGTGATCGTCGTCGGCGATCTGCCCTTTCTGATCGACTATGCCCGGGCCGGAGACGAGCGGCCGGTGCTTCTGGACCCGGCGTGGCTGGAGATCAACCTGCTGCGTCACCCGCTGTCCGACAAGCTCACGTACGCGCAGCTGGTCCGTGTGCAACGTCTGCTGCTTTTCGGCGATCGGGTGGCCGACCTGAACGCCGAAAGCCGGCGGCAGGCAGTCACCGCCACGCTCGTCGACCTGGTCGCGGACGAGCCTGCGGCGGTCGCGGCGGCGGTCCGGGTCCTGAGCGCTGTGCGCCAGGCGGTTCGGCGGGTCCACCAGCACCCCGGCGCGGAACCCTGGTGGCGGGAGTATCAAGTCGAACTGCTGCTCGCGGCGCACCGGGCGTTCAAGTGGACCGGCGACCTCCAGACCGCCGGCACCTGGCGTGCCCAGATCGCCGTGGCGGCGGTTGCCTCCGAGGCGCTCGACAAAGAGGCTGTCTCCTGGGCTCGACGGTGGCCGAGTGGCGGCTTGGCTGAGACTGCGGCGAAGCTGCTGCCCCTGTTCCCTGACAGTACCGGGAGCGTGGACCTGCTCGGAGCGATCGTGACCGGGCTGGCCGCACACAACCCCGTTTGGATGTGGTCCGACCGCTTGCGCCACGAGGTGCGGGCCGCCCGGGCCCGGGTCGCGGCCGCGACGGCCCGACAGGGGCGGGCCGAGGGGTGGTTGCGCGAGCACAGAGCGGAGCACGAAGCATTCATCGACCTGGCTGCCGCGCAGCCGGCTCGCTCGAAGTTCGACGAGCGCGAGGTCCTCAGCGCACTGACCATCATGTCGAATGCATCGCGGAGCTTCGTGGTGGGGCCCAGCGGTGCGGGGAAGACCGCTGTGCTGGGCGAAATGGGCTATCGGCTCCTGGACAGCGCGCTGAACAGCTCGGAGCTCGAACGCGCCGGCAGCAGTCACGTGACGGGGCGTCTGCCGGTGTGGCTCGATGCGCGCGACCTCGCCGTCGCACCGCTCGCGGAGCTTGTCGACAAATCGCTGCGCGACACCGTGGGCGGCGGTGTTTCGGGCTCGGCCTTGCTGGCCGCAGGCGCGGTGCACTTGTTGATCGACGATTTGAGTCTGGTCACGGACCTGACGCCGGTTGTCTTGGCCATCTGCGAAATCGCGGAACAACTCGTCGACGTACCCATCACCGTGGCCACGCGAAGGACCGGACTATTGCCGGCTGGAGCCGGATGGGTACCGGTTCAGCTTCGGGGTGCCACCTTCCGTCAGGCGGAGCATTACCTCGTTCGCGCGTGGCAGGGTTTCGACAGCCCGAGCCGTCTGGCGGAGGCTGTCCGATTGGCCATTGACGCGTGGGCCCGGACAGCCTGGGAGAGCTGGAATCCTCGGCTGCTCAAGACGATGGCGACACGGGATGGCGGGCCCAACGGTCTGCCTGAAACCTGGGGCGACATGCTCAAGGCTTGCTACGCACCCTTAGGCCTGATGCCTCAGGAAAGGGAGATCGACCGAGATGCCCAAGACCTTGCCTGTGTTCTGACGAACGGCGGCGAAGGCCCTCCCGACGGTGAGGGCGGGGGCATCACCCGGCGGCTGCTCGACGCCGGGCTCCTCGTCGCCGATGGTACGTCGGGTCCACGCTTCGTCACTCCCGAAGCGCAGGACTACTTCGCGGCGCGGGCAGTGATGTGCCGGTACAACGACAAACCGCAGATGCTGCTCGACGCGGCGCTTGACCCCCGCTGGTATGAGGCCGCCGTGGTGGTGGTCTCGCTGAGCGAGGTGCCTCGAACGCTGAGTGAGAGCCTTTTAGCGGTAGCTGTCGATGCGGACCCGGTTCAGGCCGGTCGGTTGCTTCGATATTTTCCGCACCGACCGCGCCCCCTGGCCGAGGCCTTCCTCGACCGGCAGGAGAGAGTGCTCCGCGACGCCGGAGCCGGCCGTGAGGAGCAAGCCGAGGCAGCCGCGGCGCTGACCGCGACCGATGCGCCGAACGCGTACCAGCGGCTGCTGCGTATCGCCGGTGATGCACGCCTGCCCGTCAGGGCTCGTGCGGAGTGTCTTCGAGCCCTGACCTCTGCGTGCCGTGACGCCGTCGGGGGGCAGCGGGAAGAACGGCTGTCCGAAGAAGTCGCGCGCTGTTGCGTCAGTCTGCTGCGTCAGGCCGAGGGCGAGGCCCAGGAGGTGACCATCGCCGCGCTGGAGGCGGTCACGGCGCTGCGGCTGAGTCGGCTCGGGCTGCTCGTGACCGCGTTCTGCCGGCCGCAGTCTTCCTGGCCGGTCGCCAGGGCCGCACTCGCCGCTCTGGCCTCCCTGGAAATGCCGCAGCCGGAGAGCTTGGACGAATTGTGCCAGGAGACGCGGGCAGCCGGTCTGGCGGACGTGGAGCGGTCGCTGCCCGAGGGCGGATCTCAGCGCGAGCGTCTCGACCTCCTCAGATCCCTGAGGAAGCCTGAGAAACTTCGGTACCTGCTCGACCGCCGGTTCTGTTTCGAGCTCGGCGAAGCGATCGGAGACATGATCGAGGAAGAACTCCGCGTCGCCATCCCGGGGACCGAACGATGGGAGGAGGTTCTTCGTGGTCCTGCCGACGCTGAAAAGCTGCGCGATCCCGACGCCGTGGTCGCGGCGGCCGCTTTGCATCGTTTATTGCGAAACGGGCCCGACGCGGCCGCGAAGGCCTTCGACGAGCTGACCGGCTCCGGGGCGATCGAGACGGCGGACCGGGTCGCGGCCGTCGTCAGGGTGCTGCCGGAGGAGCGAGTCGCCGACGCCTTCGCCTTCGCCCGCTCGCTCAGCCTGGCGGCGGTTTCGCTCGAAGGCTTCGCCACCTTGGTCCACGCGTTGTTTCTGCGCAATGCGCCCGAAGGTGCGGTCTTGGCCGTACAGAAACATCGCGAGCTGGCAGAACTGGACCGGCAGGATCGATATCAATGGCCGTGGGCTGACGCGCTCCGGCTTTGTACCGAATCGGTGCATGTTCAGTCGGAGCTCTCGTGGTCGGTCAACGAGCGACATCATCGAACCATACTGGACATCGTGGGCGATAGCGCGTTTCTGCTCCTGGCCAGACCGGCGCCACGAATCGACCCGGCGATCATGGTCGGGCCCGACGCGCTCGCCCTTCGCGGCGGGCCGGAGGAACTGAGCCGGGCGGCGGTGCTCATCGCCGCG
>Ga0105237_10004906_pt1 | contig 15308 bp, 15 predicted proteins | sample KBSC24metaG_FD_81520 | JGI IMG/M metagenome (GOLD analysis project Ga0105237, IMG submission 81520) | Corn rhizosphere microbial communities from Kellogg Biological Station, Michigan, USA - KBS C2-4 metaG | ecosystem: Host-associated > Plants > Roots > Rhizosphere > Soil | place: Michigan, USA... | reverse complement strand
TCGAAGAGGGAATGTATCGCCGCGCACATCGGGATGTCGTAGCAATGCGGTTCCCAGTAGAAGTACGCGCGCAAGGGCCGGAACTCGTCGTCGAAGTCCGCGATGTGGTCCCGTAGTTCTTCGGTGGTCGCGAGAAGGTCCCGCGACTTGGCCGCCGAGTCCTGCGTCAGCGCGGTCTGCTGGAGCGAGAGTTGGTACTGCCGCTCCAAGATGTCGATCGACACGTTCGTCGCGTCGACGGTCTTCTTGATGGTCTCCAGTTGAGCCCGCTGGAACGGCAGGTTCATGTTGCTCGTCTGGCCCTGCACGCTCGTCTGGAACGGAATCGAGCTGTGCTGGATCGGGATGCCCAACGGCCGCGTGATGTTCTGCACCATCGCAATGCCCTCGGTGTGCATGACGTTTCGCGCCACGGCGTTGAGCACCAGCATGTCGGCCGGGTTCCGCATGTCGTGGTCGGCGTTGACCATGAGGATGTCGGGGTTCATTCGGGCTTGTGAGAAGTGCCGGTCGGCGGCGGCGAAGCCGATGTTCGTCGGCGCGTCCTTCGGCAGGTAGTACTGATCGTTGTAGGCCGGTTTGTATCCGGGTATGGCGACGATGCCGATCAACACCACGAACAGGCTCCCCACGAACACGGGTGCGGGCCAACGGACGACCGCGGTGCCGACCTTGCGCCAAAACCTGCTCTGCGCAGGGCGTTTCGACTCGTACAGGCCGACCCGGCTACCCAGGAACAACACGGCCGGTCCGAGCGTGACCGCGATGGCCACGACCACGACCATGCCGATCGCGACGGGGGCACCCATGGTGGCGAAGTAGGGCAGCCGCGTGAAGCTGAGGCAGTACGTCGCCCCGGCGATCGTCAGGCCCGACCCGATGATGACGGGTGCGACGGACTTGAACGTCGCGTAGTACGAGTCGTCCTTGCTCAGCCCGATGCCGCGGTCTTCGCGATAGCGCCCGAAGATGAAGATGCCGTAGTCGGTCGCCGCGGCTATCGCGAGCATCGTCAGGATGTTGCCGGCGAACGTCGTCAGCCCGAATGCCCCGTGGGTGGCGAGCACCGACACCACTCCGCGTGCCGTCAGCAGGCCGAGGAACGTCAGGAACAGCTGGATCAGCGTGGTGATGATCGAGCGGTAGACGATCAGCAGCATGCCCGCGATCGCGATGAGCGTGAACAGGGTGATCTCGGCGAGGCTCGCGTTTCCGATGACGTGCAGATCGTCGGTGAGTGCGGCCGGACCCGCGACGTAGGCCTGCACGCCAGGCGGCGCCTTGGTGTCTTCGATGGCCTTCCTGACGGCCTCGACGCCTTCGTTGGCCAGGGTCTGGCCCTGCTCGCCCGCCAGGTTGATCATCACGTAGGAGGCCTTGCCGTCGGCGCTCTGCGCACCGGCGGCAGTCAGCGTGTCACCCCAGAAGTCCTGGATGTGCTGGATGTGCTTTTGATCCTGGTACAGCTTGCGGATGATCTCGTTGTAGTAGTCGTGCGCATCCGGACCGAGGGGCTGCTCGCCCTCGATGATGACCATGACGGTGCTGTTGGAGTTGAACTCCTGGAAGTTGCCGCCCATCAACTTCATGGCCTTCATCGACGGCGCATCTTCGGGAGCCATTGGGGCCGAATGCAGTTCGCCGACGACCTCGAGTTGGGGGGCGATCACGTTCACGGCGACGGCGACGAACGTCCAGAACACGACGATCGGCACCGCGAGGATGCGCAGCAGGTGCGGAAAGAGGGGGCGCTTGGGGTGCTCGTCGGTCTCGGCCGGCGGGGTGGCGTACGTCATGCGGACTTCACCAAGCAGTACGTCTGCGCGTTGATCCCATTGGCGGATTGCTCCTCACGAACGGTTCCGTTCACGGTGACGCGGCATCCAATCTGATCGGTGTCGCTCCGCGCGACGAGACTTGCGCTGACGGACGGCAACGTCGTCGACAAGGTGATCGACCACGGCAGGGGCGCGGTGATCGAGTGCACGTTGGCATCCGGGTCGAAGTAACCAATTTCGGCAGTGGAGCCTGGCGGGCCATACACGTCGTAGACCATGACCTTGGGGTTGAACTGGACGATCTCGATGCCCGCGCCGGCGTTGGCGTTGAGGTCTTGGGAGGCGAACATCTTGTGCAGCCGGGAAACGACGAGGCCCGAGATCGCCAGTACGACGATGAGCACCACCGGGATCCAGATCTTCTTGAGCCCCCGACCGACCGGAATGGTTCTCACTCGCACACCTCTCGCTGATCCTCTGGCTGCGTCGCAACGTCTTCCGGTGAACAGTCGGCGTTCTCGGCGAGCTGACACAAGACGGGGTAGGCGACCCGCGCCGACACCTGCAGCGCACACGACTCGTCGGGCGTCAGCGTCGTCATCAACGCCGCGAGCCGGGCCCGGCGGACGCGTTTGCGCTCGTTGAGCATCGTCTGACCGTGCGGCGTGACGCCGATCAGGCTGGCGCGCCCGTCGTCGGGATCGGGGAGCCGGGTCACGAAGCCCAGTCGTTCCAGCCGCTGAACCAGTTGGGTCATCGACGGCTGGCTGACGGCTTCCTTGGCGGCCAGCGCCGTGAGCCGGATGGGACCCTCGCGGCACACCCGGTTCAGCACGAAGGCAGCGGACGCACTCAGCTCGGCGCGATCGGAGAGAAACCGCGCGGTCAGGTCCAACGCCTGGTCGAGAAACTCGCCGACGTAATCGAAGTCGTCCTCGGCGTCCGGCGGATTTCCCACTCCGTATCTATATCACCCACCCTATGTAGTGGCAATCGGGACGTACTAGCCCGTCAAGATAGGTCTTTCACAGGAATAATCGGAGTGCCGTGGTTGTTCCGCATGCCGCGTCGACGGCGCGACCTCTCGGCCAGTTCGGGCTCAGCAAGGTACTGACGACGTGTCTTGCGCGAAAATGATTGTTGACAACCGCTTTTCGGCGGGTCGTACATCGACTGCGGCGATCGGCAATCCAACACGCAGTCGATGTCTATATATCCCGGATTATGTATGTCGGAGATCGCGGTCCAGAACCGTGGCGAGTACGCCAAGCAGCCGGTCGACGTCGTCGCCGGAGTTGTACGGCGCCAACCCGATCCGTAGGCCACCCGCGTCGCCAAGCCCCAGGACCTTGGACGCCTCGTAGGCGTAGAACGATCCGGCAGGCGCATTGATGTCGTGCTTGGCAAGCGCCTTGCTGATCTCTGCGGCATCCAGGCCGGCGACGGTGATGAGCAACGTCGGGGTCCGCCGCGCGGCGCGCGAATGAATGGTGACCCCGGGCAGCTGGCGCAGGCCGGCCTCGATCCGCTGGCGCAGCACGTCTTCGTGCTCCTCGAGTGCACCCATCGCCGCGACCAGACCGGCGCGACGGCCTCCCGGAGTTTTCGTCATGCTTGCGAGGAAGTCGACGGCCGCGGTGGTACCCGCCATCAGTTCGTAGGGCAGCGTGCCGAGTTCGAAGCGCTCGGGTACCCGGTCGGTGGACGGCTGCAGCTTGGCCGGCCGCAGTTCGGCCAGCTGGTCGCGCTTGCCCACGACCACCCCACAGTGCGGGCCGAGGAACTTGTATGGCGAACAGGCGAAGAAGTCCGCGCCAAGATCGCGGAAGTCGACCGTGCCGTGGGCGGTGTAGTGCACGCCGTCGACGTACAGCAGTGCACCGGCGGCATGGGTGTGCGTAGCGATCGCGCGCACGTCGGGCATCGTGCCGATCAGGTTGGAGGCGGCGGTGACGGCGACCAGGCGGGTGCGCTCGGTGAGCTGAGCCTCGATGCTCTGCACGGGCAGCTCGGACGTCGCGGGGTCGAAGTCCACCCACCGGATGACGGCGCCGGCGTTGGCTGCCGCGATCACCCAGGGTCTGACGTTGGCGTCGTGGTCGAGGCGCGTCACGACGATCTCGTCTCCTGGTCGCCACTGCGCCGACAGTGCGCGCGACAGATCGAAGGTGAGCGCAGTCATGCTGCGGCCGAGTATCACCTCGTCTGGGTCGGCGTTGAGCAGATCGCCGAGAGCGCGGCGGCACTGCGCGACGATCTCTTCGGCATTGCGTTCGGCGGTGGTGTTGTGCCCGCGGTTCGACAGCGGGTGCAGCATCGCGTCGCGGATGGCGTCGGCCACGGCCGTGGGCGTCTGCGAGCCGCCGGGGCCGTCGAAGAATGCGGTGCCGGTGCTGAGCGCCGGAAAGCATCCGCGGATCGCGTCGACGTCGAACGCCGACCGATGGTGGGGGAGGGACACGAACGAAGTCTCCCACCGGGCGCCGCGGTGTGAGCGATGACATATAACTAGGACACTATCTATTTGTGTACTATCAAGTCATGCCCACGACAACCGCGGATGACGTCGACCAGCTCGCCCTCGAGCAGCAGGTGTGCTTTGCCCTTGCGGTCACCAACCGGGCCGTTCTGGCCGTCTACCGCCCGCTGCTCGAACCGCTGGGCCTGACCCACCCGCAGTACCTGGTGATGCTCGCCCTCTGGGACCATCAGAGAGCCGTCGGAGCCGACCGAAATCCGTTGTCGGTCAAGCAGATCGCGTCGGCGCTGCAACTGGATTCGGCAACGTTGTCGCCGATGCTCAAGCGCCTCGACACGCTCGGCCTCATCACGCGCACCCGAAGCGTCACCGACGAACGCTCGACCAACATCGAGCTCACCGACGCCGGGACCGCCCTGCGCCGCAAGGCCCTCGAGATCCCGCCCGCCGTCGTCGCACGCCTCGGCGTCGACTTGGCCGAACTCGAGGAACTGCGCCGGGTACTAACCCGTGTCAACACCGCCGCGATCGCGGCAGGCGCCCTCGACGCCTGAACATCGAACAACTGGAGACAGCATGACCACCCAACGACCCAACCTCTGGCAGTACGTCACCTACTCCTACGGGCGTCGCCTTCCCGATTCGATGAAGACGTGGGTGTCCCACGATCTCGCAGGCTCCGGAGCCGTCCGCCGCAACATGATCCGGATGGCAATCCCACCGCTTCTGGTCCTGGCACCCTTTTGGTTGATTCCCGCTTCGCTCTACGTGCACCTCGAGATGACGGCGCCGATCTACATCTGGACGCTGCTCATGGCGCTTGCGCTGAACAAGGTGTGGCGCCGTTACCGCCTGGTCCAGCACGACCTGGATCCGAACCTGGTCGACGTCCTCAAGCGCCGCAAGAACGCGCACATGCACGAGGACTACATCCGGCGCTTCGGCCCGCGGCCGGAATCGGCCAAGTGGCAGTCGAACAGCAGCCCGTTCTAGCTCTGCCGGTCGGTGAACCGCTGCAAGAACTGGCGGGTGCGCTCGTGCTGCGGGTCGGTCAAAACCTGACTGGCCGAACCGGATTCGACGATGCGGCCCTGATGCAAGTAGCACACCGTGTCGGCCACGTCGCGGGCGAACGCCATTTCGTGGGTGGCCATCACGATGGTGCGCCCACCGGCGGCCAACTCCCCGACCAGAGCGAGCACCTCGCCGACCAGTTCGGGATCCAGCGCGCTGGTGATCTCGTCGAGCAGCAACAGCCGGGGCTCGTAGGCCAGCGCGCGGGCAATGGCCACCCGCTGCTGCTGCCCGCCAGATAGCTTGTCCGGGTAGGCATCCGCCTTCTCCGCAAGCCCGACGCGGGCCAGTAACTCACGGCCGCGGTCCTGGGCGTCGCGCCGCGTCGAGCCGTGCACCACCCGTGGAGCCAACGCGACGTTGGCCAATGCGGTCATGTGAGGGAACAGGTTGAACGACTGGAACACCATGCCCATCGCCTGCCTGGCGACGTCGGCGTCGATGCGCGGATCGCTGATGTCGCGGCCGTCGAGCAGGATCTGCCCGTCGTCGATGTCTTCGAGCAGGTCGATGCAGCGCAGCAGCGTCGACTTTCCCGACCCCGACGCCCCGATCAGCACCACGACCTGATGCTCGTCGACGTCCAGATCGATGCCGTCGAGCACCGGACGGTCGTGGTAGGCCTTGACCAGGCCGCGGACCGACAGCACCGCTGCTGTTTCCCGGGTCGCTTCGCTCCTACCCTCCGAAGTCATACCGCGCCCTGCCGCATCGCCACACGCCCTGCCGCCCAGTCCGCGAGCCGCGCCGACGGCACCGCCAGCGCGATGAACAACAGGCCCGCCACGACGTACGGCGTGAAGTTGTAGGTCGTGGCCGACTGGATCTGTGCCGCCCGCACCGCGTCGACGGCACCGAGCACCGAGATCAGACCGCAGTCCTTCTGCAGCGCGACGAAGTCATTGAGCAGTGCGGGTGTCACTCGGCGGGTGGCCTGGGGCAGCACCACCAATCGCATCGTGCGCCGATAGTTGAGGCCGATCGACTTCGCCGCGGCCAGCTGAGACGGATGAACCGACTCGATGCCCGCCCGGAAGACCTCGGCGACGTAGGCGGTGTAGATCAACACCAACGCAAGGCCGCCGAGCAACACCGGGTTCGTCGGAATGCCCTGCAGCCGCAGCCCGGGCAGCCCGAACCCGACGAGGTACAGGCAGATCAGCAGGGGCAGACCGCGGAACAGATCGACGTACCCGATTGCCAAGGCCCGCACCGGAAACCACACCGGGCCGCGCAGCGTGCGCACCGCGGCGATGCCGAGCCCGAAGACCAGCACCAGCAGTTCGCACACGACGAGCACCCGGATGTTCAGCCAGAGCCCCTCCAACAGTGCGGGCAGGCTCTCCCAGCCGATCCGCAAGTTGAAGAACGAGTCTTGCACCCGCGACCAGCCCGGCGACGACGTCACCACGAACAGCAGCACCGCGGCGAACACCACGGTCGACACCAGCGCGGTCAGCGTCGACCGGCGGGCCCGGGACCGCCGGTAGGCGATCCTGTCGATCGGGCCCGCGGTCACGAAAGGACGGGTGCGTTACCGGCGCCGGTGAGCCACACCTTCTGCAGTTTGAACAACTCGCCGGCATCGCCGAGATCGTCGACGGCCTTGGACACGCACGCCGTCAGCGGGCTGCCCTTGTCCAGCACGATGCCGAACTGTTCGGCCTTCTCGTTACCGGCGGGCAGTTGGCCGACGATGACGCCGCCGGTCAGTTCGGCTTGCACTTCGAACGCTGTCGGCAGATCCAGTACCAGCGCATCGATCTGCCCGTTCGTCAGCGCGGCCTTGGCGTCGTCGTTGTTGTTGAACACCGCGACGCCGGGGTCGATGGCTGCGGCAGCGGTGTAGCTGGTGGTGCCGACCTGGGCGCCGAGCTTGAGTCCCTTGAGCCCGGCGAGGGTGGTCACCTTGGCCGCGGGCGACGACTTCACCGCGACGACCGCCTGGGTGACGTTGAAGTACGGCGAGGAGAAGTCGACCGCCTGCTTGCGATCGTCGGTGATCGAGAACTCATTGAGGTTGGCGTCGAACGTCTTTGGGCCAGGTGCGATGGCCGCGTTGAACGGCACCCGCACCCACTTCACGTCCTCCTTGGCGTAGCCGAGCTTCCCGGCGACGGCGTAGGCAACCGCGGATTCGAAGCCCTTGCCGTTGGCGGGATCGTCGTCGACGAACCACGGCGGGTACGCCGGCTGATCGGTACCGAAGGTGATGGAGCCCTTGGCCAGGGTGGTCAGCGAGTCCTTACTGCACGTCTCGGCAGGCTTGGGAGCCGCCGACTTGTCGTCGGCGGGTGCACACGCCGTCGCGGCGACCAGGCCGAGGGCGACGGCCAGCACGGACATTCGAAAAGAGGTTCTGGGCGAGCGAAGCGACGGGGGAAAAGAGGCTTCGGGCGAGCGAAGCGACGGGGGATCCAATCTGCGCATGGGCGGCATCATCGCTCACCGGGCCATGCAGCGGCAACGTTCTTACTGGGACGACCCTGGACCCGCGACCAGATTCGGTGGGTTGCCGCCGCAGGCGTAGACCTCGATCTGCCGCAGCGCGACGGCCCACGCCCGCTCCCATCCTCCGTGGACGCTCCCGGCGACGTGTGGGGTGAGCAGGAGACCGGGTGCCGACCACAGGGGATGGCCCTCCGGGAGCGGCTCCGGGTCGGTGACGTCGAGCGCGGCGCGCAGCCGGCCGGAGGTCAGCTCGGCAAGCAGTGCATCGGTGTCGACGGAACCGCCCCGACCTGCGTTGACGACCACTGCGCCGTCGGGCAGCTTGGCCAGGAAGTCGGCGTTGATGACGTCCCGCGTCGCTGGGCTGTCGGGCAGCAAGGCAACCACGACGTCGGCGTTCGGCAGGAGTTCGTCGACGTCGGCCAGCGCGTGCACGCCCGGCCTGGCCGTTCGCCCGACCAGCACGACGTCGGTCTCGAACGGGGCGAGCCTGGCCGCGAGATTGGTCGCCAAGTCGCCTGCACCGAGAACCACGACGCGCTTGCCGATCAAGGTCTCGGTGTCCCAGTCGCGCCAGACGCCCTCCGACTGCTGTTGGCGGAAACGCGCGAGGTCCCGGTAGATGGTGAGCAGCGCGGCCACCACCCATTCGGCTGACGAGCCACCGTGCGCGCCACGCCCGTTGGACAACATCACACCGTCGGGCAGCAGCGGTTCCCACTGTTCGTAGCCGGCGTTGAGGGTCTGGATGAGGCGCAGATCGGGCAGCTCGCCGAACCTGGCCCCGACGGCTGGGGCGTCTTCGTACCCGACCACGACCACGGTGGCGTCCAGGTGCTCGGCCGGCCACGGCTCGCCCGGCTTGTAGAGAATCGTCTCGATCGATGCGGGGGCGTCCGAGAAGTCGAGGCCGAGGCCGTCTGGGACAAGGACTTTCAACCGGGGCACGCTCACCAGTTTCCTCGATGCACGACCTCGTCGAAGGGGCGACGGTTCGGCTTCAGGATCGGCTTGAGCGGACGGTCGGCGGGATAGCCGATACCGAGAAGGTAGGACACGACGTAGCCGTCGGGCACTCCGAGGATGCCGCGTGCCCGCTCCTGCTCCTTTTCGCCGACCGACGAATGGCCGGTGCCGAGGCCGAGGTCGGTGGCGGCGATCGTCATCGCCAGGGTCGCCTGCCCCAGGTCGTATTGGTCGATCAGCTTGGTTCGTTCGTCTGGCGGTTCGGGAACGATCAGCGCGATGGCGGCCGGGGCCGACGCGATGTGGCCCGCGCCCCGCCACACCGTGGAGAGTTCTTGCAGCTGACCGCGGTCGGTGACGATGACGAAGTCCCAGTGCTGGCGGTTTGTTGCCGACGGCGCCCGCCACCCCGCCTCCGCGATGCGGTCGAGGTCGCCGTCGGATATGGGGTCTGGCAGGTAGCTCCTGACGTTGCGTCGGGCGCGGATTGCGTCCCAGGTCTCCATGTCTTCCTCCGGTATTCGTGCGGGGGTGTCGCGGTCGTAACCAGGAACCAAGTCCAGGTGCCGACTATTTCGGGCGACTAGCCTTCGATGCGTGAGCAACGGTCGGACGCGGGTGGTGGTCATCGGGGGCGGGTTCGGTGGTCTCTTCTGTGCTCGCAGGCTCGGGGGTGTCGACGTCGACGTCACGCTGCTCGATCGGGCGGCGTGCCATGTGTTCCAACCGCTGTTGTACCAGTGCGCGACCGGGACCCTCAGCGTCGGGCAGATCAGCCGCTCGTTGCGCGAGGAACTGGCGCACCACCGCAACGTCACCACGCTGCTCGGCGACGCCGTCGAGCTCGACGCCGATGCGCGCCGGGTCACCGCCCGCCGCCCCGACGCGTCCACGTTCACCGTCGACTACGACGTCCTGGTGCTGGCCGCCGGAATGCAGCAGTCGTACTTCGGCCACGACGAGTACGCGCAATGGGCGCCGGGGATGAAGACCCTCGACGACGCCCTGTCGATCCGGCGGAGACTGTTCGGGGCGTTCGAGATCGCCGAGACGCTGCCCGCGGGGCCGGAGCGCGAGAGCTGGCTGACGTTCGTCGTCTCCGGGGGCGGCCCCACCGGAGTGGAGCTGGCCGGGCAGATCCGGGAGATGGCCACCCGAACCCTGGCCAACGAGTTCCACAGCATCGCCCCCGAAGAGGCCAGGGTGCTGCTGTTCGACGGCGGTGATCGGCTGGTGAAGACCTTCGCGCCGAATCTGGGAGGAGATGCCGCCAAGGTCCTGGAGAAGCTGGGCGTCGAGCTGCGCCTCGGTGTGCACGTCACCGACGTGCGCCGCGACGGGGTGACGATCTCGCCCAAGACAGGTGGACCCGACGAGCAATATGCGGCGCGGACGGTGTTGTGGACCGCGGGCGTCGAGGCCGTGCCGTTCGCGCGACACGTCGCCGACGTGCTTGGGGCGACGTCCGACGGGGCAGGGCGGATCGCGGTGGATGCCGACCTGACGGTGCCAGGGCATCCGGAGATCTTCGTCATCGGAGATCTCGTCGGCCGCGACCATCTGCCAGGAGTGGCCGAGAACGCCATGCAGGGTGGCCTGCATGCCGCCTCGTGCATTCGGCGCGACCACGCGGGCCTTCCCCGCAAGCCGTTCCGCTATCGCGACCTCGGCTCGGCGGCCTACATCAGCCGCGGCCACGCCCTCTTGCAGGCAGGCCCGATCAGGCTCACCGGGTTCGTCGGCTGGGTGGGTTGGGGTTTCGTCCACATCGCGTTCCTCACCGGCGTGCGGAACCGCTTCAGCACGCTGGCGACGTGGTTCACCGCCATCGCCCACGCGAGCCGCACCGACCGCACGTTCCTGCTCGGCAACACGACATCGGCCGAGCAGCCCTACACCTGGGCGAACTGCGACCGGCCAGGTGCGACGGACTGATGCTTCCCTCCGACAACCACGTGCACTCCGAATTCTCTTGGGACACTGGGGTGAATGCCTCAATGGAGGGTGCCTGCCGCCGCGCCGTCGAGGTCGGGCTGCCCGCCATCGCCTTCACCGAGCACGTCGACTTCACCGGGTGGGGTGATGACGACCGTCCGCCCGCGGGCGAACCGACGATCACGACGCGTGAGCGCGTGCGGCCACTCGACGTCGACGGATATCTGGCGAGCATCGAGCGCTGCCGCGACCAGTTCCCCGGACTTCGCATCCTGTCAGGCATCGAGGCGGGGGAGCCGCACCACTTCGCCGGCAGCGTGGCGGCAGTCCTTCGGCGGGGGCGGTTCGACCGCGTGCTCGGCTCGCTGCACTCAGTCGTTGACGACGGTCGGTTGGTCGCCGTGGACAGGCAGTACGGGTATCGACCTGGTGCCGACGTCGTGCGCGACTACTTCGGTGAGATGCTGCGCCTCATCGAGGGTTCCGACGTCTTCCAGGTGCTCGCGCACTGCGACTTCCCGCGCCGCTACTGGCCGAAGAAGCGCGAGGGGGAGTACCCCGAGGCGGACTTCGAGGAGGAGTACCGCACGGTGTTCCGTGCACTCGCCGCATCGGGGAGGGCGCTCGAATTCAACACCAGCAGCCCGCTCGCCTCGGTTGCACAGATGCGTTGGTGGTTCGAGGAGGGCGGCGGCGCGGTGTCGTTCGGCAGCGACGCCCACCAGCCACTGCGGGTCGGGGCGCAGTTCGAGGTCGCGGTGGACGTCGTCGAGGCGGCTGGCTTCCGGCCGGGCCGCGACGAGTACGACTTCTGGCGGCGCTGACTCAGTACTTGTCTTGCACGGGTTTGTGTTTCAGCGCGTAGCGGTAGAAGTCGGCGTTCGCGAGCTGGGTCGCCGCCGCCTCGTCGACGACGACCGTGACGTGCGGGTGCAGCTGAAGCACCGAGGCCGGACAGCTCGCGGTGACCGGACCCTCGACGGCAGCCGCGACGGCTTCGGCCTTGTGCGCGCCCGTCGCGATGAGCACCAGATGCCGGGCTGAGCTGATCGTGCCCAACCCCTGGGTGATGACGTGGCGCGGGACTTCGTCGATGCTCGAGAAGAACCGGGCATTGTCTTGCCGGGTCTGCTCGGTCAGCGTCTTGACCCGCGTGCGCGACCCCAGCGACGAGCCCGGCTCGTTGAACCCGATGTGCCCGTTGGCACCGATCCCGAGCAGTTGAACGTCGACGGGACCGGCTTCGATGATCGCCGCGTCGTAAAGCTCTGCGGCAGTGAAGATGTCATCGGCGACGCCGTCGGGGCCGTGCACGCGTGCGGAGTCGATGTCGACGTGGTCGGTGAACTCCTCGCGAATGACGTGCGCGTAGGACTGCGGGTGACTCGGTGGCAGGCCCACGTACTCGTCGAGCAGGAAGGCCTGCACGGCTGCGAAGCTCAGGCCGTCCTCCCGATGTCTGCGGATCAGCTCGCGGTAGACCGAAAGGGGTGAGGAGCCCGTCGCAAGGCCGATGGTGGTGGCGCCGGAGCGGACGGCTTGGTCGAAGACGTCGGCGACGGTGCTGCCGCATTCCTGCTCGACTTGCCTGATCACGATTTCCATTGTTCGGCTACGCCTCTCCAGCTGACCGGCGCAGGACGCGTCGGTCCACCACCAGATCCCACGCCGTGTCCTTCGCCGCCGCGATGGCGCCGACGAGCACGGCGTCCTCACCGAGATGGCCTCCGACGATGTCGGGAACGATCGGGATCGTCGCCGCCAGCTCGCGTCGCATCGGGTCGGCGAGCAGGTCGGCGTTGCGGCCGATGCCGCCCGCGAGCACGATCAGGCCGGGATCGAGCACGGCCGTGACGACGGCGACCACGTGGGCAAGTTTGAGTGCCTCCTCCTCGACGACCTGCTTTGCGCGTTCATCGCCGTCGCGGGCCAAGTCGAATACCGCCTTCGCCGTTGGCATCTGGCTCAGCCCGCGTTCGTGGGCCGCCGAAACCACCGCTTGCGCAGCCGCTGCCACCTCCACCGGTCCCGGCCTGCGCGTCGTCACTCCTGCCGGAACCCGGCCGAACGGCAGGTCCGCGATCTCGCCCGCCGCACCGTGCGCGCCTCGAAAGAGCTGGCCGTTGATCAGGATTCCCATGCCGATGCCCGTGCCGACGGTCAAGCACGCGACCACGTCGACCCCCTGGGCCGCGCCGAGCGCATGCTCGCCGACGACACTCAGATTGGCGTCGTTCTCGACGAGTACCTGCGAGCCGTCCGCACCGATCTTGTCGATCAGCTCCTGCATCAACCCGCGACGCTCCCAGCCCGGCAGATTCGGCGCGCGCTGCACGGTACCGGTGGCCGGGTTGGGGATGCCGGGCGTCCCGAGGACCGTCACCACGATGTCCTCTGGCGCGAGGCGTGCATCGGCGACCGCACGCTGGATGGTCTCGTGCACGGTGCGCAGCAACATCGCCCCCGAGCGGCACCGGTTCGGCTGTTCGCTGCGGGCGACGACGGTGCCCTCCAGATCGGCCACGGCGACACGAAGCATCTGCCGTCCGACGTCGACACCGACGATGTGGCCTGCGTCGGGAGCCGTTCGGTAGATGACCGCGGCGCGGCCCGGGCCTACCGCACTGCGCCCGATCGCACGGACCAGTCCGTGCTGCTCAAGGTCCAACAGTGCTTGTCCGACTGTCGGTTTCGACAGGCCGGTGTCGCCAGCGATCTGCGGGCGGGTCGCCTCGCCGTGCGCTCGGAGCCGGCGGAGCACGAGCCGCTGGTTCAGCGCACGCATGCTTGCCGGGGTACCCGCCTGCGGCGCAGTTTGGCCCACCACCGTCTCCGTCTCCGTTTCAGTTGCAGGGAGTTTACAAAGCAAACTCTTCCACACGCGCCAATAATATGTTAAGAAACTTTCCTAACGAATTAAACACGAACGAACGGAGGCGCATAGTGAGTCCCTCATCCACCAGCTCGGGGAATTCCGGAGCCGTGGTGTCCGCGCAACCGGCACTCGAGCGCAAGATCGGGCCACTGCAGGCCACGGCGATCAACATGACGCAGATGTGCGGCATCGGACCGTTCGTCACGATCCCCGCCATGGTCGCCACCATCGGCGGCCCCGAGGCGATGTTCGGCTGGATCATCGGAGCCATCGTCGCGCTTGCCGACGGGCTCATCTGGGCCGAGCTCGGTGCCGCGATGCCTGGAGCAGGCGGAACCTACATCTACCTGCGCGAGGCCTTCCAGTACCGGACCGGCAGGCTGATGCCGTTCCTGTTCGTCTGGAGCGCGGTGCTCTTCATCCCGCTGATCATGTCCACCGGCATCATCGGGCTCGTCCAATATCTCGGCTACCTGATCCCCGGCCTGACCGGCGACACCGGGAACACCGCGCTCGGCAAGATCATCGGCGTCGGCATCACCCTGCTGATCATGGCGGCCCTGTTCCGCAAGATCGGCCAGATCGGCAAGCTCACCACCGGTCTGTTCGTCGTCATGCTGATCGCGGTGCTCAGCACGATCATCGCGGCGTTCTCGCACTTCGACAGCGCACAGGCATTCGCCTTCACGCCCGGTGCGTTCAGCTTCAGCGGCGGATCGTTCTGGGCGGGCCTCGGCGCGGGTCTGATCATCGCGATCTACGACTACCTGGGCTACAACACCACCGCGTACCTCGGCGCCGAGATGCGCGATCCCGGCCGGACCATCCCACGCTCGATCATCATCTCGATCGTCGGCATCATGAGCCTGTACTTCCTGCTGCAGGTGGGCGTTCTCGGCTCGATTCCGTTGGAGGAGTTGAAGAGTGCGACGTCGGTCGCCTCGAGCGTGCTCGAGCAGGCATGGGGCAGCGGCGTCGCGCAGGTGATCACCGCACTCATCGTCATCGCGGCCATCGGCTCGGTCTTCGCCGGCCTGCTGGGCGGGTCACGCGTTCCGTTCGAAGCCGCGCGCGACAAGGTGTTCCTGCCCGTGTTCGGCAAGCTGCATCCGAAGCTGAACCTGCCCACCGCGGGCGTCATCACCATGGGTGCGATCACCATCATCGGTTCACTGTTCACGTTGACCACGGTGATCAATGCCGCCGTCGCGACGCTCGTCATCATCCAGTCGTTGGCCCAGGTGGCCGCGATCGTCGTGCTTCGGCGCCGCCAGCCCGATCTGCCGCGGCCGTACAAGCAGTGGCTGTATCCGCTGCCGACCATCGTCGCACTGGTGGGGTGGGTCTACATCTACGTGTCCGCGAGCTGGCTGTCGATCGGATTGTCGTTGGGCTGGATCGCGATTGGCGCCGTCGCCTACCTGATCTACGCCAAGGCCGAGACCACCTGGCCGTTCGGGCCCAAGGTGATCAAAGAGGTCTACGTCGACGAGGCGCGCGGGGTCTAGCGAGCGCCGAGCGTGACGCCGCGGCGAACTTTCCTCGGAATCTTCGCCGTGGCTTCACGTTGGGTGAACGGGTGACGCGACGAATTCAGCTCCGCTCGCTGACCACGGCGAAGGCACCTGGACGTAGCGCGGGCGCCCACGTCGCCAGCGCGTTTGCGAAGCCGATGCTGTACGCCGCGCCTTCCGACCACAGCAGATAGATGTTCTGAAATCTCTGCGGGATGTCCTGCATGTCCATGCAG
>Ga0105237_10004905_pt1 | contig 15311 bp, 15 predicted proteins | sample KBSC24metaG_FD_81520 | JGI IMG/M metagenome (GOLD analysis project Ga0105237, IMG submission 81520) | Corn rhizosphere microbial communities from Kellogg Biological Station, Michigan, USA - KBS C2-4 metaG | ecosystem: Host-associated > Plants > Roots > Rhizosphere > Soil | place: Michigan, USA... | reverse complement strand
AATATTTTCAAAATAACCACCCCGTCATCCTGAGCTTGTCGAAGGATCAGCTCCCGGTAAGTCGACATGTACTGGTAAGGTGAATGTTTTCTGGAAGCTGATCCTTCGACAAGCTCAGGATGACGGGTTGGGGTTTTAAGAACGCGCAGGTTCGCTAGCGCTCGGGAAAGCCGATTAGGATCTGTCGCCCCGGCGGTCGACAGCTATCTCCGAGCTGCAATGGTAACTCCCACCGTGCGAGAGGCTTATTTCGATTTAACTTGTGTGAGGCGTGATTTTCGCTAGACACGATTCAGAAAGGAACATGTTGTGAAGTCTTTCGTGGTCGGGGCAGCTTGGCGCCTTCGTTCCCATCAACACGGAGTTGGGAGCAGGTTTTCACGCTAACATCCTCGCGGCGCTCAGGCGCGCGGGTCTTTGAATGCCTTGCTCGATCCCGGCAACCACAGGACTCATCTACAACTTCATCACTTTCCCGGGGAATTGCCCTTTTCAGGTCCGGCCCATCTGGGTGGGGACTCAAGGGCGATGATCGGCGCGGCAGTTTCACATCCGGAATCGGTCCGGAAGGCGCGGCGGGAAAGGTAATGCGGATTTCGTCGGAAGGCTTTTTGCCAGGGGGAAATGAAAATTTCCGCACTTGAAAGAGCCAATGGATCAGCAGCGGATCGAGTGAAGTTTGCCGGGTAGAGCCTGAAAAGAGCGCGGGTCGGTCCAAAGACCGCGCGATTCACGGCATGTCAGTAACATCATATGAGTTCAGATTATCGCCCACGAGGCGGAGGCAGCGGAGCAGGATCGAGTGGTGGACGTCGCCGTCGCGGAGGTCGCGGACGCGGCACCCAGCACGGAGCACCCCGGAGCCACAGCAACGGTCATGGCAATGGCACGTCAGCCTCGGCCCCCAAGAAAAAGAATCCCATCGCCCAGCTTTTCGGTTGGGTTTTCGGCAAGAAGAGCAGCAAGCCCGCGGCCAAGCCGGCGCGTGAAGTCAGCTCGCGGCCCGAGTCCCGGGAGCGGGATACCCGTCCCGAGCGGCCCCGGCGTGAGGATCATCCCAAGGCCGATGCGACGCCTCAGGAAATCGTCACTCCGAAGCTCTACGTGGGAAATCTTTCCTACGAGGCGGGCGAGAGCGACCTTTTCGATCTCTTCTCGAAGGTCGGTGCGGTGAAGAACGTGGAGATCGCGATGGATCGCCATTCCAACCGTTCCAAGGGTTTCGGCTTCGTCGAAATGGAAGCCCTGGAGACGGCGAAGGAAGCTTCCGCCAAGCTGAACCGGACCGATTTCATGGGCCGCCAGATTGTCGTGAGCGGCGCCAAGCTCGACAAGCGTCCCGCCGCCGGTTCCCGCGAGACAGCGGAGCCGAGTCCCGACTCGACGATCTAAGCGAACCTTTTGCACGAAAACCGGCGTCACCGCAAGGTGCCGCCGGTTTTTTGTCCTGGCGGACGGCAGTTCGACGCATACGCGTAAGATAGCTTTCCTTCGACGGCGTCATCATGGGCGCGGCACTCCTACACACTTGTAACCGCCGGTTGCTTTGACTTTTGCGGGGGTGGGCCGCACAGTTTTTTCGTGAATCGACGTTCATTTCTCCGGTCCATGGGCGGGTGCGCCTGCGCCACACTGTTGCCTCCGGCCTACCTGCTGGGAACACACAATGCGGCCGCCCTCGAGATCGCGGAAAAACTCGATCTCGCTGGGAAGCTCCGCCTGGCCGACTTGGCGCTCGACGCGGCGAAGAAGGCAGGTGCGTCCTACGCTGATTTCCGCTTATGCCGCTATCAGGACGAATATCTCGAGGTCAAGGAGCGGCGGGTTGAGACATCGGCAACGGGCCTGAGCGTCGGTTTCGCCGTGCGTGTATTGCTCGACGGTACGTGGGGCTATGCCGCGAGTCCGCTGGCCACCGAGGCCGAGATTCGGCAGGCCGTGACGCGCGCCGCGCAGGTGGCGAAGGCGAGCCAGCCGCTGCAGTCGCGCAAGTTCGTCCTCGAGGATATTCCCGCGTATCAGGACCGCTGGGACATGCCGATGAAGGCCGATCCGTTCAAGGTCTCGACCAATGAGAAGATCGCAAAACTTTTGGAAATCAACGAGGCGGCGCTAAAGGCGGGGGCCGATTACGCGACGGCGGTTTTCGCCTTCGTGCGCGAGGAGAAATTCTTCGCGTCGAGTCGCGGAAGCCGGATCGAGCAGACGCGTGTCCGCGTCATACCCGAAACGGAGGTGACGGTGATCGACAAGGCGACAGGCCATTTCTCCACGCGGGCCGGGTTCGCGCCGCCGCGGGGCAGCGGCTACGATTATATTCTCAGCTACGACTTCATCGGCGAGGCTGCGAAGGCCGCCGAGCAGGCGCGGGAAAAACTCAAGGCCAAGCCCGTGGTGGCCGACACCTACGATCTCGTGCTCGATCCGACCAACCTTTGGCTGACCATCCACGAATCGGTGGGGCATCCGACGGAGCTCGATCGCGCCTTGGGATGGGAAGCGAACTTCGCCGGGACCACCTTCGTCACGCCCGATCAGCTCGGCAAACTAAAGTATGGCAGCAGCCTGATGAACATCATCGCCGACCGAAGCCAGGAGGGCGGGCTTTCGACCGTCGGTTACGACGACGACGGCGTCCGCTCCGCCGGTTCCGAATTCGCAATCGTCAAGGACGGCATCTTCGTGAACTACCAGACAGCTATCGGCCAGGCGCAACTCATCGGACAGAAGGCGTCGAACGGCTGTGCCTTCGCCGACAGCTGGTCGACATTTCCGATTCAGCGTATGCCGAACGTCTCGCTGGCGCCGAACCCCAAGGCGTGCACGCTCGATGATCTCTTCGCCGACGTGAAGCGGGGCATCTACATCATGGGCAACGGCAGTTGGAGCATCGACCAGCAGCGGCACAACTTCCAGTTTGGCGGCCAGCTTTTCTACGAGATCAAGAACGGCAAGCTGGGCGGGATGCTGCGCGATGTCGCCTATCAGGGCGACACGACCGGGTTCTGGAACTCGATGGACGGGCTCGGCGACAAGAGCACCTATTTCCTCGGCGGTGCACCCAACTGCGGCAAGGGCCAGCCCGAGCAGACGGCGCCGGTATCGCATGGCGCGGTCCCGGCACGCTTTCGGAAAGTCAATGTGCTCAACACGGCGAGAAAGGATCTGGCGTGAACCTGAACGAAGCCGACGCGCAGGCCCTCGCGGCAAAAGTCATCGCTCTTTCCAAGGCCGATTCGTGTGTCGTGGAATTCAGCGGTTACGATAATCGTCACATCCGCTACGCGCAGAACATGGCGACGACCAGCGGCGCGCCGGGCAATATCGGGTTTGGCATCGAATCGCATTTCGGGAAGCATGTCGGTTCGGCCAGCGGCAATGACCTGAGCGACGAGGGACTGGCCGCGCTGGTGGCGGCATCGGAGAAGACGGCGAAGCTGGCGCCGGAAAATCCCGAATTCCTGCCGCCGCTCGGCCCCCAGAAATACGCGAAAGGCGTTTCGTTTGCCCCAGTCACCGAGGCGGCCTCGCCGGAAATGCTGGCCGCATCGGTTCAGCCTGTATTGCGACAGGCGCAGGAGCAGCACCTTCAGGCTTCCGGGTTTCTTGAAGTCGGGGCCTCCTTCTCCTGCTTCGCGACGAGCAAAGGTCTTTTCGCTTATCATCGGTCGACCTCCGTCCAGCATACCCTGACGGCCCGGACCCCCGACGGCACCGGCTCCGGCTGGGCCGGCACGACCCATTACGATTTCAGCCAGCTTGATGCTGCGGCGCTGGGCGCGGTGGCGATGGACAAGGCGGTTCGTTCCCACAAACCCGCGGCGTTGCCTCCGGGGAAGTACACGGTGATTCTCGAGCCATCGGCGGTTGCCGACTTGGTGGGCCTGATGATCCGGGACGAATTTGACGCGCGCTCAGCGGACGAGGGACGCAACTTCGCCACGAAAAAGGGCGGCGGTTCACGCTTGGGCGAGTCTGTTTTTGGGAAGAACATCTCAATTTATTCCGACCCGTCCGATCCACTCGTGCCGGGCACGGTCTACTCGGATGACGGTCTGCCTGCCGAGCCGGTCGCATGGGTCGAGAACGGTGTCCTGAAGAATCTGACGTGCAGTCGCTATTGGGCACAGAAGTCAAAGTACCGCCCCGTGTCCTCGCCCACCACGCTGGCGATGAAAGGCGGCACGACTTCCACCGCTGAGATGGTGAAGCAGACCAAGAAGGGTCTGCTCATCACGCGCTTCTGGTACATTCGTGAGGTCGACCCGCAGACGGTCCTGTTCACGGGACTCACCCGCGATGGTGTCTTTCTCATCGAGAACGGCGAAATCACGCGGCCGGTGCAGAATTTTCGCTTCAACGAAAGTCCCGTTGCCATGCTGAACCGCGTCATGGCCATGGGGCCGTCGGTCCGGGCCTATGGGGAAGAGGTGGGCAATTTCCCCATCAGTGTTCCGACGCTGTTAGTCGACGGCTTCGCCCTTTCGAGCGTGTCGGACGCGGTGTAGGTTCCAGTGGATCGGATCCCTACTTTGAGAAGTTTTTTTTCAGGCCCCGGCACTTGCAAAGGCGTTCACCCTCGCTGCTGACAACCGGGCCGAATGTGCTAACTTGAGTTTATGAACATGGGCGCATCCGAGCCGCGGGAAGTTCCCGTCGACATCCTGCCCCCGCTACCGAAGGACGCCTATTCGGTGTCGTCGCCTCCGACCAATCCGCCACTGGCGGGATTTCGCACCTTCTACCATCCGGCAAGCGGCGTGGTCATCCTCGGCATTGACCTGCTGGCCTTCGGACCGGAACTACTTTCCGGTTTTCTCGATGTACCGATCATGTGCGTTCTCTCCTTCCTGGTGACGCTGCCGCTGGTTTTTCTCATTCAGCTAAAATGGTCACGCGACAATTGGTCGAGTGCCTTCGGCAAGGCATTCCTCGGTGCATTCCTGGCAGGGTTGCCTTTTTCCATCGCGGGTACGATGTTGGGCGCCGCTGTTCTCGCCCTGGCCGGGCTGCCGCATAATCCGGTCGAGGCATTCCGGAAACTGACCACGGCACAGTCACGAACACGGTAAATCGCCGACGGATTGACTCGTTATCGCTCGGGAGTGTTCCGAGGTTCTAGCTTTTCTTCTGCCACCCCCGCTTCCGGATGCTCTAAGTCGTGCAGGTGCAGATCGAGAGCGCCGACCGACATCTGAATCTCGATAAGGGAAAGGACCAGCGAGGCGATCATCGAGATCATGCCGACGGCGAAGACGATTTCAGCCGGGACGACCAATTCGAAGAAGAGCAGGGTCATGCAGACGATGCAGAGCAGGAGACTGAATACGCCGGAAAACTGCATGTTCCGGGTTAACCGGATGCGGCGACGCAGGTTGGCGATCTGCTTCAGGAAAATCGGGTCAGGCTTGGCCTTGTAATCGGCATGGAGTTGACGGATGACGGCAGCCAGTGCGAGGAATCGGTTGGTGTAGGCCAGCATCAGGAGGGAGATGGCCGGAAAGAGAAGCGCGGGCGTGGCGAGATCGAATTCCATGGGACGACTGACATTAAAACGTCATTCCGAGCGAAGTCGAGGAATCGGTCTCGACTCAACGCGCTTTCACAGTTCGGATGCGCACGACGAAATCGACCGCTTCCTCCGAAATCGAGGCGGAGCAATATTCCATCTGCTGGTGCGGCTTGAGCGTGAGCGGGATCCAGCTTCCTTTACCGTTGAGCCGGTTGCCCGACTTGTCCTTGTAGATCGTCTGCACCTCGATCTTCAGCGGGCGCGCCGTCCTGTTTTTGAGGCCCGCGTAAACGGAGAGGAGATCGGTGCTGGTCCGGCCCGAGCCGACGCGCAGGACGTCGAGCCTGCCTTGAAGGCCATCGTCGAGCACCTCGAGATTATCGAAGGCGAAATTGGAATCCGCGATCTCGCCCGGATCGGGCACAGTACGATCCGCGGCCAGAACCGATCCCGCCGTCAGCGATGCTACGAGGGTGATCATCCATGCCAATCGCCGAGGAAAAATCGTCGCGCGCATGGAGGTTATCCGCTGGAAAATTACCGCAGGGAGGAATCTCCCGTCTCGGGGGATGACGATTGACCATTCGGAACCTGGATTGTCTCCGTCGTGATCGTGGTCGGGTTGACGGGCGGTGGCTCGCTCGGCATCTCCTTGCGGATGTGATAAAGAGCGTCGAAGAGCACCTCATGGGTGTGAAAATCGAGGAACTGGATCTGGATTTTGTAGAAATCGTCGTTGAAGTTGCCGCGCAGTTCGGCCAGGACCTGGAAGTCGGGATCGCTGTTGACTTCGACGGGCGGGGGAAGGTCCTTCCGGCTCTTGATCTTCTTCGGCTTCGCCAGGATGAGAGGGGGCAGCTCGCGCTCGACGTAGCGCAGCTTGTCGTGGGCGCCGACGAGCAGGCGGTCCCGCAGCAGATTCGTGTACGGCTCGGTGTCGACCGGGCCGGTGACGATGCTCGTCACGCCGGTGAACTGGACCATCATGGGTTTGGGGGCGTCGGCCACCTGAGGCAGGTCGCGAATGGCGTGGGCCGCGTATTGCGCGGCGATGGCAACGTCGCCCGCCTCGATCAGCGGTTCCGCCGCCGCGCCGCCGGGTTGCGCCAGCCCGGAATTGGCCGTCTCGTTGGTCGTGGAGCAGGCTGCCAGCGCCAGTGCACCCATCAGGAGCAAAATCCCACGATTCACTTTCCTTGCCGCCGTCTTAAAAAAAATCATACGTCGTTCATCCTTTTCCTTTTATACTTAACCAGAAATTCTTACCCGCAACGATACAAAGATTCTCGAAGCGGGTTGCACCGTCCGTCCATCGCCCTACCCTTTTCTTTTCCACTGCCATGTCCTCCGAACCTTCCTCTTCCTCCCAGTCCCACCGTTCGTTCTACCGCTGGCCCATCCGTCTGCTGGCCATCGCCCTGCTCATCGCGGCGATCAGCCATTTCACGACGCCCTCCACCATCGCCCCCCCCTCCGCAACCGAACTGCGGCGTTACAATGTCGTGCCTCCCTTCGCTTTGACGGAACGAAACGGCAAAACCATCACGAATCATGATCTTGCGGGCAAAATTTGGGTGGCCGACTTCGTTTTCACGACCTGTCCCGGCCCCTGTCCGCTCATCACCGCCAGCATGGCGAAGCTCCAGGAAGCGCTTGCGCCCGACCTTCATGTCCAGTTGGTGAGCTTCTCGGTCGATCCCCAGACCGACACCCCCGCCGTCCTCGCCGCCTACGCCGATAAATACGGCGCTGACCGGAACCGCTGGTGGTTCCTGACCGGACCCGAGAAGCCACTCTACGACCTCATCCAGAACGGCTTCTTCCAGATCGTTCAGGACAACCGGGGCAAGCCCCCCGAGGAAGGCCAGTTCGTCGTCACCCACAGTACGAAGATGGTGCTGGTCGATGCCCAGGGCAACGTGCGCGGCTTTTACGATGGCGTCGGCACCGAGGGACGGGCCGACCTGCTCAAGGCCATCCGCACGCTGGAGAGAGAGGAGAAGGGGCAATGACTCTTTTTGCCCTCACGCTCGATCCCGCCCTTTCGCCACTGATCCGGCAACTGCCTGCCGTCAACGCCTCGCTTAACGGCCTGACCACGCTCGTTCTTCTCGCGGGCTGGATTTTCATCAAGCGGCAGAACCGTGTGGCGCATGCCGCCTGCATGATCTCGGCGCTGGTCCTCTCCACGCTTTTTCTCGCTTGCTATCTCACCTACCACGTCGCAGGCGGATTGACCAAGTTCACCACACCGGGATGGCCGAAGGTGGTCTACCTGTTCATCCTCATCACCCATGTGCCTCTGGCCATGGTGATCCTGCCTTTTATTTTTGCCGCGGTTTATTTCGCCGCGCGGGGACAATTCGAGACCCACAAGAAAATCACGCGCTGGCTCTGGCCAGTATGGATGTACGTCTCCGTCACCGGCGTGGTGATTTATGTGATGCTTTACTGGCTTTTTCCCGGCCAGCGGGTAGGCTTCTGAAAGGAAAAAGGTCGCGAAAACGTCATTGGACATCGGGCCCAGGCGGGTTAAATTTCCAGTAGAAGCTCTTTGAAAGATTTCGCCGGTGAATGAAGGTTCTCCGGCACACGATTTACCCTGGGGTGCCCGTGACTGCCGGGCCTATGTCTTTCGTCCTATAAACACGAAACAGGAGACACAAGTCGCAGGTTTAAACGCCACGCCTTCGCTGGAAGGCGGGATCTCCTCGACCGTTTCCGCCCTATAGTGAGGGTCGAAAGTCTCGCCCGCCACGGCTCTCCCGGGGTAATATTTTTCACCGACAGCGGCATTCTTTTCAGGGTGCCGCTGTTTTTTTGCCCCTCGGAACCAGCTTCCACCCTATTATTGTCAGCGACCCTCTTCTCCGCTAGGGTGAACCTTCCATGTCGTTCATCGTCCAGAAATATGGCGGCACGTCGGTGGGCAACCCCGAGCGCATCCGCAACGTCGCATCCCGCGTCGCCGAGTGCCATAAGGCCGGACACAAGCTGGTGGTCGTCGTTTCGGCCATGTCGGGCGTGACCGATCACCTGATCAAGCTGGCGCGCGAAGTCACGCCGGAGCCAAGCGCCCGTGAGCTCGACATGATCCTCTCCACCGGCGAGCAGCAGACCATCGCCCTCACCGCCATGGCGCTCCACGCGCTCGGCGTTCCCGCGGTCTCGCTGACGGGCGCGCAGGCAGGGATCGTCACCGACCGGCTCCACACCAAGGCCAAGATTTCCAACATCACGCCGAAAAAAGTCTTCGAATACCTCGACTCGGGCCACGTCGTCATTGTCGCCGGATTCCAGGGTCAGAACGACGACGGCCACATCACCACGCTGGGCCGCGGCGGCTCGGACCTGACCGCCATCGCGATGGCCGCCGCGCTCAAGGCCGACACGTGCGAAATCTACACCGATGTCGACGGCGTCTACACCGCCGATCCGCGGATCGTCCCGAACGCGAAGAAGATCAATGAGATCTCCTACGACGAGATGCTCGAGCTGGCCAGCCTCGGCGCCAAGGTGATGCAGGCCCGCTCGGTCGAGTTTGCGAAAAAGTTCAAAGTGAAGTTTGAGGTCCGCTCCAGCTTCAACCATAATCCCGGAACAGTCATCAGAGAGGAACATGCAGCCATGGAAGACGTCGTCTTGCGCGGAGTCAGTCTCGAAAAGAACCAGGCCAAGGTCACCATCAACGGCGTACCCGACAAGCCGGGCGCGGCGGCGGGCATCTTCTCGGCCCTGGCCGAGTCGGGCACCAACGTTGACATGATCGTGCAAAACGTCTCGGCCCAAGGGACGACCGATCTCACCTTCACGATCAACAAGGACGACCTGCCCCAGGCGCGCAAGCTGATCGAGGCCCAGGCGGCCAAAGTTGGCGCGAAGGGTCATACGGCGCAGGACGGCATCAGCAAGCTTTCCGTCGTTGGCATCGGCATGCGCTCGCACAGCGGCGTCGCGGCCACGCTCTTCTCGGCACTGGCCCAGGCGGGAATCAACATCCAGATGATCTCGACCAGCGAGATCAAAATCTCGGTTATCATCAATGAGGCGGAAGGCGCCCGCGCCACGCAGGTCGTCCACGACGCCTTCAAACTCGGCCGCGCCTAGTCCTCGAACGGCCGGAACCAATAGCCCGAGACAATCCACTTTCCGTCGCCGGTTTTCTGCAGCAGGACATCCTCGGTGAAGGCCTTTGCGTCGAAAGTGGTCCGGTAACGTACGTAAAAGAACTCGCCTTTGAGTTCCACTGGGACCTTGGCCGTTCCCAGCTTGGCATGGTCCATCACGCGAGGCGTGCCGGTGATGGTGCGCGAGGTGAATTTCCCCAGAGGTTTGCGCGTGCGGTCCATGAACTCGAGCCAGTTCTTCAGCGAAACCTGGTCCTGGTAGGCTTTCGCGGCGTTGTTCCAGACTTCCTCGTATTCGCCCGCATCGATTTTCCCCACCCACTGGTCCAGTGGCGGGAAGGCCTCCTGCATGACGTCGAGGTCCCTCTTCAAATGGTCGAATTCGACGCCGAGGATGCTCTTGCTGTCGATCGACATCCGATCCTCTGTAAACTTGATGCCCTCCTCCGCCTGCTTGAACTGCCCGTGCGCGGCGCAGGAGACGACGTAAGGGGCGATCACCTCATTGAAAAAAGTGCCGCCGCCCTGATCCTTGAAATCGCGCACCGCCTTCTGGAATTCGAGCCGGGCGCCGTCCCAGTCACCGGCGTCCATTTTTTCCGTAACTGCGCTGACGCTGCCCTTGATCCCGAGGTCGAATCCGGCGCTGCGATTTTGCAGGATGATGCTGCGTTCCAGGTTCTCTGCCTCCGGATCGTTCGCCTGTTTCAGCACCGCCAGCAGATGCGTCTGGCCGTCGACTTTCAGATCGGCGCTCGACTGGAACTGGGTGATCCAGGCTTGGTAGAAGGCTTTCTTGTCGGCGGGATCGATCTCGGTGCCGGCATCCATCAGCGTGCTTTCCTCCTCCCAGATGTCGATGAGCTCCGGCATGATCGAGCGGGCATCGTCGAGAATCTGCCGGGCGGAGGGATCACCGGAATGGAGTCGCGCCCAGGCCAATGCGGTGGTGGCCGCCGGATAATGGGGATTTGTCGGGCCGTTCTTCACCTGGTAATCGACCGCGGTATCTTTGATCTGCTGCCACGTCTGGGGATCGAGCGCGTAACCCTTCGGATAATTCTGGTTTGCGTAGCGCCCGCAATCGAGTTCCCACTTCAGCTGCCGCATCAGGTAGCCGAACCAGGCGTGGCCGCCACCGCTCCCTTGCCCGGTGAAGAAAATGGTCGGAATGCCCCGTCCCTTGCCGAGAATGGAAGCATAATAGGCCTGGTCAACGCAGATGCCGCCGTGTTTCTCGATGTCGTGCAGGGTGTAGGTCGGAAGGTCCCAGTTGAGGACCATGTTACCCGCTGACTGAACCCGCGATTCATCGTAGGTGATGGAGAAGAAGGCGTTAAAAAAGTCCTTGTAGGAAACGTGGCTGGCCTGCGCGTAGGTGAGCTCGGATAATTTGACCTTGCTGTCGACGAGAAATTTAAGGTCCTCGAATGGCACCTGGGTGAGGTCGAGCTCGGTTTTCTTGTCGCGGTTGGCCTGGACGTAAAAATTGAAGCGGTCGACGACATCGAGATCACCGATGGGCACCGCCGACTGGGCAACCTGATGATGAGGCCAGTCGTCGGGAAAGGGCTGGTCGAAGACGAGGCTGTAGGCGATGCCAAGCGCCGGATATTCGTGCAGGTCGTCGGGCTTGGTCTCAGCGAGATGGAGAAGGATTTTCAGCGCCTCTTTTTTGTCGTCGAGCGGATCGAGCTTTTCGACGAAGAGGTGCGACACCGTTTCGTCCTTGCCGAGAGAGACAAAGGTCTTGAGTTCATTCCCGTCGGTCACCAGGTCACGACAGGCCAACCCCGTCTTGATCCATTCGAGGTGCTCCATCCAGCCCTGGAAATCAGGCTGGGAAAAGCAGGAGGAGCCGTCCTTCTTGTAGGCCGCGTCGAGACGCGCCTCGAGGTCCTTGGCGGCGGCTTCCCACGAATCGGGCGTGGGATTCTGCGCCCACCATGCCGTTTGCGTATCGGCATTCCACGCGGGCAGCGTGTCGTCGGCGCGACCGACGGTGACAAGGCTGAAAAAAAGAAAAAGTGCGAGGCCCGTTTTCATGCGAAGCGTTGCGGCGCAACCGCGCTTCCATGGCCGCAAGGGCCGAGTCTTACTTCTTGGCGGCAGCCTGCGCCTTCTTGGCGATGATGCGGTCGTTCTTCGCGGCCCGTTTTACGCGGCGGCGAACTCGTTTGCGTCCTGGATAGTCTCCCATAGACCGGTGAGTATTGCGTCGCCCCGGCGGAACGGCAAGGAAAGTTTGCTCTTCCTGCGGAGGCCCGTTTAAAAGGGAAAATAAAAAAAGCCCCGGGAAAAATTCCCGGGGCTTTTTTCGAAGCACAAACTGCTTACGACTTCGGCAACAGCGCGTTGACGGCGCTGTAATCGACGAAGCTCAGAAACTCGTCGATGTAGCCCGCACGAGCCGTGAAGAAGTCGGCATAGTAGGCGTGCTCGTAGACATCGAGGCCGAGCACCGGGGTGACGCCCCAGATCGGATACGTGTTCTGCGCATCGCCGATGTAGTTGAAGAGCTTGCCGGTCTCGTGATCGATACCAGTCCAGGCCCAGCCGCGGGCGGCGATGCCGGTAGCCTTCAGGTCCTTCTTGTAGTTTTCGAAGGAACCGAAGTCGCGATCAACCAATTCGGCGAACTTGCCGGAGATTTTTCCGTCGCCGCCGAGGATGTTGAAGTAGAGCTCGTGGTTCTTGAGGCCGCCCAGCGCGAAGGTCAGGTCGACCTTCAGATTGCGGATCGTCGAGGCGATCTGGTTGGCGACCGCGGCGTCCGCCGGATCGGGCGTGCCAAGCTTTTCGAGTGCCTCGAGCAGCGCGTTGGATTTGTTGACGTAGCCCGTATAGAGCTTCAGATGCTCCTCGTGGGTCTTGTCGGAGATTTTGCCGGTTTTGCCCTTCACCTTGGCAAGGAGGGCGGCTTGTTTGTTTTCGTATTTGTGAGCCATAAGATTTTTTCGGTTAAGGTTGGAAATAACAGCGTAAAGGCGGGGAGTGATCCGTCAAATGCTCAATATCTAAGACAATTTGACTTGTTGGACGGGTAATCAGACGGTGACCGGTGGCTGCAGACGCGGATCATTGGCCAGTATCTCGTCCAGCGCGGGCCATTGCGTCTCGTCGATCTGGTTGAAGCAGCGGAGATAGGTCGCCACGATCACCGGGTCGAATTTTTCCAGCAGCGTGTCGACTCCCTTTTTCAACACCGCCGCGCTGGGCTCGGGCGGGAACGTGTCGGCGCAGCCATTCTCACCGTGCTCGATCCCAAGCGAATCGAGCCACGCACAGAGCATGGCGCGCTGGTCCTCGATGAGCCAGGTCGAGAGGAGATTGAAGCTCAGCACTTCCATCTCCGGCCGGGAGAGGATGCGGATCCAGTCGGCGTGGCGCTTCGCCTTCGGCATCTCGATCAGGATCGGGACGCGTACGCCCATGCGCGGCGCCATCACCTCGGTCGCGGTGCGGTAGAGCTTCTTGTTTGATTTCTGAACGGAAAGGAGAATCTCGTTGGCGAGATGCGCGGGTAGGGTGGGCCAGATGGCGTGGGTGGGAGTAGGCATAAGTGGAGGGGGAGGACAGGATTAACAGGATTGAGGGGATTGATAAAGGCAGGTTTTTCAAAAGCCGAGCAGATGCCCTTCAGCCTGTAGCGGCGGTCTATGACCGCCGAGGCTATTCATACGATTCCTTTTTGCCCGGCGGTCATAGACCGCCGCTACAGGCTGAGGGTGATCGATCTCTCGACAGGTTGGGGAGGGCGAGGCTTAAACTGTCCTGATGCCAGGCAGAAAGCTCTCCCGCGAAGATTACGCCGATCCCCGCCCGCCCCGCGTCGCCCGCTGGTTCCTCGGCAAATTCCTCTGCGTGCAGACGCCCGAAGGCTACGCGGAAGGAATGATCACCGAGACCGAGGCCTATGGCGGCCCGCTCGACGCCGCCTCCCACGCCTTCGGCAACCGCCGCACCGCCCGTACCGAAATCATGTTCGCGCCGGGCGGGGCCGCCTACGTTTACCTCTGCTATGGCCTGCACCGGCTCTTCAACATCGTCACGGGCCCGAAGGACACGCCACAGGCCATTCTCGTCCGCGCGGTGCGGATCACCGCCGGGCATGACCTCGTGCGCCGTCGTCGCCGCGGCGTGGCGGAGAAGGACTGGGCCAGCGGCCCAGGCCGGGTCTGCGCCGCCCTCGGCATCGGCATGCATCACAACACGCACGATCTTATGGGTGAAACGATCTGGATCGAGGACCGCGGCATCGTTCCTCCAGCTCGCGAAGTAAAGCGGACTCCCCGCATCGGCGTCGATTACGCCGGTGCCTGGGCCCTCAAGCCGTGGCGATTTGTCTGGGAGCCGCGCTCACCAAACGCGAAGGACCACAAAGGTTTGCGGTAATAAAGTATGTTTCCCGCCGTGTCTTGACCCTACCGCTTTAACTGGTATCCTATCTCCTTCATGTCCCGCACCCGGATTATCGTTTGCTGCGCCCTGGCCTTCTTCATGGCGGTGCCTGTAGCGCAGGCCGGACTCGTCTGGCGTCCCGGCGAAGGCTGGTCGGATGAAAGCGGCGGCGACGTCTCCGCCTCCAGCTCCCGCGACCAGCTCGAAATGGCCCACAAGCTCGAGGCCCAGGGCCAGCGCGACGACGCCCTGAAAGCCTACAAGAACCTGCTGCGCCGCTGGCCGCTCTCCTTCTTCGCTCCCGAGGCCCAGTTCCGCGTCGGCAAGATTCTTGAGGAAGAGGCCGATTTCTATACCGCCTTCCAGTCCTTCCAGAAGATGGTGCAGAAATATCCTTCCAGCACCTATTTTGAGCAGGCCCTCGGCGAACAATATCGCATTGCCAATCTCTACCTCGCCGGCGAGCCGCAGCGCATCTGGAAGATCCCCGTCGGCCCCTCCATGGAAAAGACGGTCGAGATGTACGAGCGCATCATCAAGAACGCCCCCTACGGCACCTACGCCGCCGAGAGCCAGTTCAAGATCGGCCTCGCCCGCGAGCAACAGCGCAAATACACCGAGGCCATCGACTCCTACCAGAAGGTCCTCGACAACTATCCCGGCAGCCCCGTTGCCTCCAACGCGCAATACCAGATCGGTTATGCCTGGATGCGCGCCTCCAGCAACGGCGACTACGACCAGGGCGCGGCGAAGAAGGCCGTCGAGGCGTTCCAGGACTTCCTCGTCCGCTATCCCACCAGCGACAAGGCCGCCCAGGCCCAGGAAAACATCCAGCATCTTGGCCAGAAACAGACGCAGGGCGCCTTCAACATCGCCAAGTTTTACGAGACCCAGCACGACTCCCGTGCCGCCTTCATTTACTATAACGAAGTTGTTCGCGAAGACCCTAATTCTCCCCAAGCCCAGCAGGCCAAGAAGCGCATCCAGGAATTGCGGCCCATCGTAGCGGCCATGCCCGGCGGTGTGGAAGGTCCCCAGCCAGCGACCGGTACCCAGACCGTGGCCAGCGGCCCCTCCGCCCCCACGAACTCCCCTTCACCCGCGCCTTCCTCCACGCCACCCGATACCGGGGCGCCCGACACGGGAATTCCGGGCGCGACCGGGGCGACGAACGCGCCCAATGCCGCTCCCGCGAATGCACCTGCTGACAACACACCACTGCCGCAATGAGCCGATTTGTTTTTTCCTTCAGGACGGGCTTGGTCCTGCTT
>Ga0105237_10004904_pt1 | contig 15311 bp, 14 predicted proteins | sample KBSC24metaG_FD_81520 | JGI IMG/M metagenome (GOLD analysis project Ga0105237, IMG submission 81520) | Corn rhizosphere microbial communities from Kellogg Biological Station, Michigan, USA - KBS C2-4 metaG | ecosystem: Host-associated > Plants > Roots > Rhizosphere > Soil | place: Michigan, USA... | reverse complement strand
GTTCCTGGCGTGGCGGGCATTCAAGGGCCCGATTTGACCGCAAGTGACGGAGTGTGAGGCCCCGCCCACCCTGCCAGATTGGCTTCAGATGATCTGGAGTGTGTGAGATGAAGAATTCCAAAGCCCGTATGCTGGCGAAGGCCGCAACCGAAGCCGATCCCCGCTGGGCCAAAGTGATGGCCCGCGATACGGCCAGCGACGGCCAGTTCGTCTATTCGGTCAAATCCACCGGGGTCTATTGCCGGCCGTCCTGCGCGGCGCGGCTGGCCAATCCCGCCAATGTCCGTTTCCACCTCACCCCGGCGGCGGCGCAGGCGGAGGGCTTTCGCGCCTGCAAGCGCTGCAAGCCTGATCTGGGCTGCGAGGCGCCGCATGCCGCCAAAGTGGCGGAAGCGGCCCGCCGCATCGCCGCCAGCGAAGAGACGCCGTCCTTGACCAGCCTGGCCAAGCGGGCCGGGCTCAGCCCGCACCACTTCCATCGCGTCTTCAAGGCCATCACCGGCCTGACGCCTAAGGATTATGCCGCCGCCCATCGCGGCAACAAGGTCCGCGCGGAACTGCGCAAAAGCGCCAGCGTCACCGAAGCGATCTACGATGCGGGCTATAATTCCGGCAGCCGCTTCTATGAGAAATCCAATTCGCTTTTGGGCATGACGCCGACCCGTTATCGCGCCGGCGGCGTGGACGAGGAAATCCGCTTCGCCATCGCCGAAACCTCTTTGGGCGCCTTGCTGGTGGCCGCCAGCGAAAAGGGCGTCTGCGCCATCCTGATGGGCGACAATCCGGAAAAGCTGCTGCAAGACCTGCAGGACCGCTTTACCCGGGCGCGTCTGGTGGGCGGCGACGCCAAATTCGAAAAGCTGGTGGCCAAGGTGGTGGGCCTGGTCGAGCGTCCGCGCAAGGATCTCGACCTGCCGCTGGACATTCGCGGCACTGCCTTCCAGCAGCGTGTGTGGAAAGCGCTGACGACCATCCCGGCCGGCAAGACCGCCAGCTATGCCGAAATCGCCAAGAAGATCGGCAAGCCCAGCGCGGTGCGCGCGGTGGCGCAGGCCTGTGCCGCCAACTCGCTGGCGATTGCGATTCCCTGCCATCGCGTGGTGAAGACCGATGGCGGCCTGTCCGGCTATCGCTGGGGCGTGGCGCGCAAGCAGGAATTGCTGGCGCGCGAAGAAGCGGCCTGATCCGGCTATGCCGTTGGAACAGGACTGGGCCGGCGCCGCCGCCGGATTGAATGCCCAAGGCTGGGCGCTGCTGCCGAACCTGATCGATGCTTCGGCGGCGGCGCGCTTGCGCGGTCTTTATGAAAAAGAAGTTTTCCGCAGCCATGTGATCATGGCGCGGCATGGCTTTGGGCGGGGCGAATATAAATATTTCTCCTACCCCCTACCCGATCCGATCGCCAGGCTCAGGCCCGCGCTTTACGCGCATCTGGCGCCCATCGCCAATGGCTGGGCTGAGATGCGCGATGAAGAAATCCGTTATCCCGAACGGCATCAGGATTTCCTGGACCGCTGTCACCAGGCCGGCCAACTCAGGCCCACACCGCTGCTGTTGAAATACGGCCCCGGCGATTACAATTGTCTGCATCAGGATCTCTACGGCGAGCATGTCTTTCCCCTGCAAGTGGCGATCTTGCTCTCACAACCGGGCGAGGATTTCCGGGGCGGGGAATTCGTGATGACCGAGCAGCGCCCGCGCATGCAGTCCCGCGCCAGCGTGGTCCCGCTGACCCTGGGCGATGGGGTGGTCTTTGCCGTGCATAAGCGCCCCGTCAAGGGCGGCCGCGGCGTCTACACCGTCAATCATCGCCATGGCGTCAGCGCCTTGACGGCGGGCGCGCGCTACACCACGGGCATTATCTTCCACGACGCAGCGTGACGCGGCCGCAAGGCGCTGGCGAGCAGACCGTTCCGGGTCTAGAAGGAGCAGGTTGTTTCGGGCATCCCTGATGAAATTTCTGTCATGCGCCGCGATACTCTGCCTGATCGCGGCGCCCGCCTTGGCGAATGCGCGCCTGGTCAAATCCAACCCCGCCAATGGCGCGAAAGTAAAATCGCCGCATCGCATCGTGCTGACATTCAGTGAGGCGCTGGAGCCCGCCTTTTCCGGCGCGCTACTGCTGGACCAGGATGGCCGCAATCTGAACGGCGAACCGGTCAAGGTCAGCGGCCGACTGATCACGGTGACGCCGGGCAAGCTCGAACCCGGTCGCTATATCGTGAGCTGGCATTCCGCCGGCCATGAAGGCAAGCGCCTGGAAGGCCGCGTCCATTTCACCGTGCGGCCATGACCGCGCTGACGGTTCTGGTGCGCCTTCTGCATGAAGCAAGCCTGATGGCGCTGTTCGGCAGCGCCTTGGTGCTGGCGCTGCTGAACACCAAAGTGCCTGAGCTGGCGCTGGAAAGCCGCGTCCTGATGCTGGGCCGCCGCGCGGCCGCGCTGGCAGCGCTGCTGTCCGCGCCGGCATGGCTTGCCCTGGCGCTCATGGGACGGACGGGAGCAGGTGGATCAGGCGCTCTGTTCGTCCCCTTGTTCGCCCCCCGCCTTCTGTTGCTGCTGGCTTTGCCTCTTGCCGTGTGGCGGGGAAAATTCCGCCTCACGACGATCCTCTCCGGCCTGACGCTGATATTGATCGCGATCTCAAGCCATACCGCCGGAGCCAGTCCGTTCGGCTTTTGGATCTTTGGCACCGCCAGCGATGGATTGCATCTGCTGACGGGCGGTTACTGGATCGGGGGGCTTTGCGTATTGGCAGCCATTTTGGCGCAGCGCGCCGCGGCGCCACGTCTTGTTCTGGCGGTTTCCATCTTCGCGGAATGGGGCATGATCGCGGTGGCATTGCTGGTGATGACCGGCATGATCAATGCCAGCATGGTTCTGCTGGGCGCACCCGGCCATGACGCGCCCGCTTATCTGCTGGTGCTGGGCGCAAAACTTGCGCTGGTGGCGGCGATGATCGGCGTGGCCCTGATCAATCAGTATCGCCTGCTGCCGCGCCTCGATCGGACCGAAAGCGTCATCCGCATGCGAAGGTATGTCGGCTGGGAGCTAGGACTGGGCATTGTCGTGATCGGGCTGGCCATGACGTTGGCCGCGTTACCGCCCACGCTTCAATGACGGGTTGGAGCGCCTTGGAACCTGGCGCGGGCATGTAGCGCGCCATCCTTCAGCCGGAACTCCTTGGTGCCCATCAGGGCGGAGAGGAATTTATCGCCCCATTTGGAGATATCGTTGCGTAGCAGCGCCGCGAACAGGGCCGTGTGGCGGGACTTGCGCTCCGCCAGCGGCATCGCCATGGCGCTGGCGATCGCCGCCGCCACTGCGTCGGGATCGTAGGGATTGACCAACAAGGCGCCTTCCTTGAATTCCGCCGCCGCGCCGGCAAAGCGCGACAGGATCAGCACGCCGGGATCGGCGGCATCCTGGGCCGCGACATATTCCTTGGCCACCAGATTCATGCCGTCGCGCAAAGGCGTCACCAGCGCGACCCGCGCCCCGCGATAGAGGCCCGACAGGGCCGTGCGGCTGTAGGGGCGGTTGACGTAGCGCATGGGTGTCCAGGAAGCGTCGGAAAAGGTGCCGTTGATGCGGCCCGCAGTGGCGTTCACCGCCCCTTCCATCTCGAAATATTCCTTGATCTGGGACCGGCTCTTGGGCGTGATCTGCAGATAGGTAACCTTGCCGTGCCAGGCGGGGTTGGCGGCCAGGAAACGCTCATAAGCCTCCAGCCGCAATGCAATGCCCTTGGAATAGTCCAGCCGGTCCACGCCGATCATCAAGGTGCCAGGGATGCTTTTGATCACCTTGCGGACCAGCTCCGTTTTGATCGCGCGGCGCGCCAGGCGGGCAAAGCCCCGGGGCTCGATTCCCACCGGAAAGGTACCGATGCGCATGACGCGATCCCCAGTGCCCAGCCGCCGCGAGATATGCGACGGCATTCCGAGCTCGTTGGCGAGATAGCGGGCGAAATTGGCGGCGTCATTGTCGGTCTGAAATCCCACTAGGTCGTAATGGCAGAGCGCGGGGATCAACCGCTCATGGTTGGGCATGGCGGTGATGATTTCCGGTGGCGGCATGGGAATGTGCAGGAAGAAGCCCACCCGGTTCTGCAGGTTGCGCTCCCGAAGCGCCTTGGCCAGCGGGATCAGGTGATAGTCATGCACCCAGACAACGTCGTCGGGCTTGAGCACCTTGGCCAGCTCGTCGGCGAAATGTTCGTTGACCCTCAGATAGCCCGACAAATCGCGGCGCGAGAATTCCGCCAAATCCAGGCGGTAATGCAAGATCGGCCACAGCACGCGATTGGCGAAGCCATTATAATATTCGTCGAAATCCTCTTCCGTCAGATCGCTGACGATATAGGTGTTGTTGCCCTTGTGGAGGGTGCGGATGCGGGGATGCGGCCCGGTCTCTCCGGACCAGCCCATCCAGACGCAGGGATGATTCTTCAACGTCGCCTTCAACACCACTTCCAGGCCGCCGGCATGCAGCCCCGAATCCGGCGTGGCAACGCGGTTGGAGATTATGAAGACGCGTGCCAATAGCGCTCCTCCCAACTCTTGCTCAGCCGCATCGCGCTGAGGATCAGGCCCGCCATGGAATAGGTCTGGGGGAAATTGCCCCACAAGGTGCCAGTCTTGGGGTCGATATCCTCCGAGAATAATCCATAATGATTGCGCAAGGCCAAGGCGTCCTTGAAGCGGGCGCGCGCTTCTTCCCCCCGTCCCAGAAGGCACAGCGCGTCGATCAGCCAGAAACGGCAGACCAGGAATTCGGATTCCGGCAGGCCGAAATCGTCTTCGGCGGCATAGCGCAACACATGGCGGCCCCGCACCAGCTCCTTCTCGATAGCGGCCACGGTCGAGGCGAAGCGGGGATCGTCCGAATCCAGCAAGCCCAGTTCGGGCAAAAGGAGCACGCTGGCATCCATGTCTTCGGTATCGGCCGCGGCGGTGAAGGCGCCCCGCTTGGGATTCCAGCAGCGCTCCAGGATCACCGCGCCCACCTTGTCGGCCAAATCGTTCCAATGCTGGGCTCGGTCCGAAAATCCCAGCCGGGTCGCAATGGCGCCGGCGCGCGACAGGCCGGCCCAGCACATCGCCGCCGAATGGGTGTGAATGCGCTTGCGTCCCCGATATTCCCAGATGCCGGCATCCGGCTCCAGCGCCAGCGCCGCGCATCGGCGCGCCATCTTTTCCACCAGCCGGAACAGGGGCTCGCCGCCGGGGCGCGGCAGCCGCTTGTCGAAGAACATCGGCACGGCGGACAGGATCACGCTGCCATAGGCGTCATGCTGAATCTGGTCCACCGCGGCATTACCGATGCGGACCGGGCCATGGCCCTGAAAGCCTTTCAGATCCGGTGCAATCCATTCACTTAAATCGCGGGAGGGTACGATGCCATAGACCGGCTTCAAGACCTCCTCTTCCCCCACGATGGAGAAGACGAAGGCGATGAAATCCTCCATCGTCCGGGTGGCGCCGATGCGGTTGAGCGCCCGCACCACGAAATAGGCATCCCTCAGCCAGCAATAACGATAGTCCCAGGTGCGGCCGGAATTGGGCGCTTCCGGCAGCGAGGTGGTGAGCGCGGCCACGATGCCGCCGGTTTCTTCGAAGTTGGAAAGCTTGAGCGTGATGGCGGCCCGGATGGTGGCGTCCTGCCATTCATAGGGAATGGAAAGCCGGCGCACCCATTCGCGCCAATAATCATTGGTGCGGTCCAGGAATTCGCGCGCCGTGGTCGCCGGATCGGCGGCGAAGGGCTCGTCCGCGCCCAGCACCAGATTGACCGAACGAGTGAGGGCGAACGGCGTCTCCTCCTCGATATAGGAAAGCGGCGCGTCGGTGGTGAGGCGGACAAGCGCCGGCTCGCCATAGGTGATGTGGTTGGAGCCCGCCACCCGGCGCCGCATCGGCTTGCCGTAATCCTGGGCCGGCCGCACCCGGACGGTGATGCGGGGCATGCCCGCCACCGGATCGATCCGCCGCATCAATTGCGGCGGCCGGAGAATACGGTCGAAATTGCGGAACCGGGGCGCGAAGTCGGTAACCCTGACCGCCGACCCGTCCCGCGCCGTCAGCAAGGTGGTCACGGTGGCGGTGTTGCGTTCATATTGCGAGGCGCTATGGACGAAGCCTTCCAGCACCACATCGCAAAAGCCCTTCTCCTCCTCGCCCGCGATCAGGCGGCAGAAAAAGGGATCGCCGTCGAAGCGGGGAAAGCACCACCAGACGATGCGCCCATTGCGGTCGACCAAGGCGGCAGTGCGGCCATTGCCGATGACGGCCAGATCCAGCGGCTGAGGCTTGCTCATGCCGCCACGCCCTTTTCGGCCAGGCGGGTCAACCATTGGCGCACCGCGCGGGGCGAGGAGAATTCATAGTCCACGCCCGCGAAGGAACGCCCCACCGAAAAGCCCTGACCGCCCAGCTCCGGCAGGATGTGGAACACATCCATGTCGGTGGTGTCGTCGCCGCCGAACACAGGGGCGCGGTCGTGGAACGGCGCCTGCTGCATCAAGGCGCGCACGCCCGCGCCCTTGTCGATCCCCCGCATCCGGGCGTCGATCACCGACTTGCCATGCTGGATGGCGACATTTTCCCCCGCAAAAACCGGTTCATATTTCTCCATCGCCGCTTCCAGCGATGCCTTTGCCTCCGGCGCCAGGCGATAATGCAGGGAGAGGGCATAGATCTTGTCTTCCAGAAGCGTGCCCGGATGACTTTCGGTCAGCCCGCGGAAAATCGCGCGCACCGGATCTGGCACCGGAGCGGACAAAAGGCGTACCGCGCCATCGGCGCCGCGCATTTCCGCGCCATGGCAGCCCACCGCCGCGGTGCGCAGCGGCATGAAGAGCTGGTCGATGGCGAGAAGGGAACGGCCGCTCACAAAAGCCAGCGCGCCTTCCAGCGCGTCATGCAGGCGCAGCAAAGTCAAACGCAGTTCGACCGGTACCACCACGGCTTCGGGGGTGCGGGCCATGTCGAGCAAAGTGCCGTCTATGTCGAGAAAAAGAGCAGAGTTCTTCTTCACAGGCGGCGTCATCCTGACCTGTCCAAAATATCGTCCTATCTCAAAAGGCGTGCGTCGAAATACGTCCGGGCCACAATCCCGGCCGTCCCCGTTAACGCGCGATGAGCGGCTATGGTTCCATTCCGGGCGCCCCGCAGGACGACAGATTCTCACCGGCTCTTGCGAGGGCCCTTGGGGTGCCAGACGAAGGCGCTGCCTTCCATGCCTGCATCGTTGGACACCAGCGACACATTCTTCGGCAATTTGAAGCTGATGCGGCGCGAATTGCCGCCGCCCAGATAGAGATGATCGTAATTCATCACCGTGGAAAGAATGGGGATGAGTTTCTTCACCCGCTTGTTCCATTCCTTGTCGCCGATCTTGCGGCGCTCGCGCTCGCCGATATAGGCGTCGAAATCGTCCTTGTGATGGATCGGCATATGCGCCAATTCCATATGCGGCATCAATTCGCCGTCGCGAAACCAGGCCGTGCCGAAGCCGGTGCCCAAGGTGCAGACCAGTTCCAGCCCCTTGCCCCGCACCACGGCCAGGCCTTGCACATCGGCGTCATTGTTGAGCCGCGTGGGCTTGCCCAGTTTCTTCTCGACCGCCCGCGCAAGCTTGAAGCCTTTCCAGGCCTTGGTGCCGAGATTGGCGGCGGTGTGAACCACCCCATCGCGCACATAGCCGGGAAATCCGATCGAGATGTGATCGTAATCCTTGAGCGGCGCCACCAGTTCGACCAGCGCCGCCAGAACATGTTTCGGCCCGGGATGCCTGGGGGTCTTGATCCTGAGGCGTTCGGTCAGGAAACGCCCTTTGATATCGACGATCGCGGCTTTAAGCCCTGTGCCGCCGATGTCGACGGCGAGGATCCTTGCGGCGGGTGATTTTTTTGCGGGCATTGCGACGATTTTCCTCCTGCGCCAGGTTGAGCGCGGTATTGATCAGGGCGACGTGGGAGAAAGCCTGGGGGAAATTCCCCAGCATGCGCTTGGCTTTGGGATCATATTCTTCCGCGAACAATCCCACGTCATTGGCATAACCTTTCAGGCGGCGGAACAGGCGTGCGGCATCGGCCTTGCGCCCCAAAAGAAGATAATTGTCGGCCAACCAGAAGCTGCAGGCAAGAAAGGCCCCCTCGCCCGGCGGCAAGCCGTCGATGCCGGTCTCGGTTTCATAGCGCAGCAGAAGACCGTTGCGGAGCAGCCTTTTCTCGATCTCTTCCACCGTGCGGCGGATGCGCGGGTCGGTGGCCGGCAAAAATCCCACCAGCGGAAGCAGCAGCAGGCTGGCATCCATGCGGTCCGAACCATAGGCCTGCACGAAACAGCCGCGCTTGCGATCGAACCCGTTGGCGCAGATGTCCTTGTGGATCCGGTCGGCGATCCTGCGGTAATGCGCCGAGCGGCGCTTGTCGTCAGGATAAGCCAGGCTGGCGCGGTCGAAGGCCACCCACGTCATCGCCTTGGAATGGACGAATTGCTGCGAGGCGCCTCTTATCTCCCAGATGCCTTCGTCCGGTTTGCGCCAGATTTTTTCCAGATGCCTGAGAAAGGTCTCGCGGATCTCGCTGCGCCGCGGCGCCGGGGGCAGGCCGCCTTTGCGAGCCTGGCTCAGGACGTCAGCGAGCTCGCCGTAAATGTCGAGCTGCATTTGCCGGGCGGCCGCATTGCCGATCCGCACGGGATGGGAATTTTCATAACCGGGCAGATGCGGCAGTTCCAATTCGTCCAGGCGCTTGCCGCCCATCACATCATACATGGTCTGGAGCTGTTCGGGCGCGCCCGCGATCACCCGCACCAGCCAATGCTGCCAGATATTGGCTTCCTCGGTGTAGCCGGCATTGAGAAAAGCCAGCAGAGTGAAGGTCGCGTCCCTCAGCCAGCAATAGCGGTAATCCCAGTTGCGGCTGCCGCCGATCTGCTCGGGCAGCGAGGTGGTGACGGCGGCAACGATCCCGCCCGTGGGCTTGTAGCTAAGGCTTTTCAAGGTGATGAGCGAACGCACGACCTCGCTGCGCCATTTGCCCTTGAGCTTGCAGATGCCGGTCCAGTCGGCCCAGTATTTTTCCGTCTGCTCCAGCGCGATATCGGCATCGATCACTTCCGGCAGATGATAATGGGATTCCCGGTAGCTGAGGACGAACGGAATGCGCTCGCCCTTGCGCACCGTGAAACGGGCCGCCGAATGCATATTCTCGCCGTGAATGTCCACAGGCGTGCGCACGCAGAGCAGGTTGGGCCCCGCGACGGCAGATATGGTCTTGGAGTCGATCCGGTTCACCCAGGGAATGGTGACGCCATAGTCGAACCGGATCACCAGCTCGGTTTCCATTTTGACTTGGCCGGAAACCCCTTCGACGATGCGCACGATCGAGCGGTCCTCGCCGTTGACCGGCATGAAGTCGATCACTTTGGCCACGCCGGTGGCGGTGCGGAATTCGGTTTCCAGGATCAGGCTGTCGCCCCGGTAGCGCCGGGTCACGCGCGGCGTCGCCCGATTCTTGTATGGCCTGACCTTGTGGTCCGGCGCGATCAGCCAACGGCCATTGCTGGGTTCTCCGAGCAGCGCCGCGAAACAGGCCGCGGAATCGAAACGCGGCATGCACAGCCAGTCGATCGAGCCATCGCGCCCCACCAGCGCGGCAGTATGGCAATCGCCGATAACGGCATAATCCTCAATTCGCATCGGTTCCCGCCGCAGCGCGATCCACAAGCCAGATCACATCGCCTTGCGGTTTCAATCGGCCTGCGGGAATGGTGGAATCGCCGGCACGGGCCCGGGCCAACATGTCGCGCTTGGCGGCGCCCGCCACCAGGAACACGGTCAACCGGCTCGATTCCAGCGCAGGATAGGTCAAGGTGATGCGCGGCTCGGGGCGTCCGTCGGGCACCACCGCGACCCACCGCACTTGCTCTTCCAGCACCGGCTGGCCCGGGAGCAGGGATGCAGTATGGCCGTCCTCGCCCAGGCCCAAAAGCTGCAAATCGAACAGCGGGCGGCGGGGCAGAAGGCGGCTGCTGCCATATTGCTGGCGCAGGATTTCCTCATAGGTCTGCGCAGCGCGTTCCGCATCGCCATCGCCGGGGATCGCGAACATGCCCCGGGGATTCACAGCGGGACCGGACAGGAGCAATTCGCGGATCATGCGGTAATTGCTTTCGGGGTGGTCATGCGGCACGAAACGCTCGTCCCCCAGATAAATTTCCACGCAATCCCATGGCACCTGATGCAGATGGGCGAGATGCCGGTAACAGCCGCGCGGCGTGGAGCCGCCGGATAGTGCCAGACGAAAGGGCACGGTGCAGCCGCGGATGCGGTCGGCGATCAATTCCGCCGCACGCGCAGATAAAGCGTCCAGATCATTCAGAACTTCCATTTCGCCAGCGATGCTCATGGGCTCCTCATTTTATGGTGCGCCAGGAACGTCCATCGCGGGCCAGAAGATCGTTGGCGGCGCTGGGCCCTTCGGTGCCGGCATTATAATTGGGAAAATGCCGCGGCGCCGTATTCGCCCAGCCGGTCAACACCGGCTCGACCACGCCCCAGGCGGCTTCGACCTGATCGGCGCGCTGGAACAGGGTCGCATCGCCGATCAGGCAATCATAGATCAGGGTCTCATAGCCGACCGACGGCGCCTGACGGAACCAATCCTTGTATTTGAATTCCATCGCCACGCTTTCCAGCGCCATTGCGGGCCCGGGCCGCTTGGCGTTGAAACGCAGGCGAATGCTTTCATCGGGCTGGATACGCAGGATCAGCCAATCGGCGTCAAGCTCCTCCACGAGAGTCTCGCGGAACAGCGCATGGGGGGCGCGCTTGAAGCGGATGGCGATTTCGCTGGAACGGGCCGCCAGCCGCTTGCCGGTGCGCAGATAGAAGGGCACGCCGGCCCAGCGCCAATTGTCGATCAGAAGCCGCATCGCCACAAAGGTTTCGACATTGGAATCGGGGGCGACATTCTCTTCCTTGCGATAGGCGGCGACGGGTTTTTCCGCCACCACGCCGGAATCATATTGCCCGCGCACCACATCGCCCAAGGTGAGAGGATGCACCGCCTTGAACATCTCCGCCTTCTTGGCCCTGATATCCTCGGCATCGAAAGACACGGGCGGCTCCATCGCCGTCATGGCGACAAGCTGGAACAAATGATTGGGCACCATGTCGCGCAAGGCCCCGGTCTTCTCATAGAAATTGCCGCGGCCTTCGGTGCCGATATTCTCCGCCACCGTGATCTGGACATGATCGATCCGGTCGCGATTCCAGATCGGCTCGAACAGCCCATTGGCGAAGCGAAGCGCCATGATGTTCTGCACAGTCTCTTTCCCCAGAAAGTGATCGATCCGGTAGATCTGATCTTCCTTGAGATATTTGAGCAGGCAGCTATTCAGCTTTTTGGCGGACTCCAGGTCATGGCCGAAAGGCTTTTCCACGATCAGGCGGCGGAAGCCGTCCTTTTGCGCGACAAGCCCGGCCTCGCCCAGTTTCGCCGCGATGGTGGCGAAGAAGCGATCCGCCACCGCCAGATAGAACAGGACATTGCCGCCAAGCGACTGCTCCTTGTCAGCCTTGGCGATAAGATCGCCAAGATCCTTGTAGGTCCCCTCCTTCTCGAAATCTCCCCTCAGGAAGATCATGCTGCGGGAAACCTTGTCCCATAGCGCCTGGTCGATCGCGGCGCCGCTCTTCGCCAAAGATTGCGCCAGGAAATCGCGTAAGCCATCCCGCCACTGCGCCGATGTCTTGTCATTGTGATCGACGCCGATCAGCGTCATCTTTTCTGGCAGCATGCCGGTGCGCGCCAGGTTGTAGAGCGCGGGCACGATCAACCTTTTGGTGAGATCGCCATTGGCGCCGAAAATCACGATGGCGCAATCGGGCGGCGCCCCTTTGTGAGACGGGCTCATTTGTCGTCGTCCCTGGCCTTATGGGCCGGAACCAGGCTTTCGATATGGCCGCCGAACTCGTTGCGCATCGCCGACAGCAGCTTCTCGCCGAAGCTGTGGGCGATGCGAGACCTGAAGCGGGCATAAAGCGCCGCGGTGATGACCGGTGCCGCCACCGTCTCGTCGATCGCCGCTTCGATGGTCCAGCGGCCCTCGCCGCTGTCCTCGACAGAGCCTTCGAAATTGCTCAGCTCCGGCGACTTGGTCAGGGCGATGGCGGTGAGATCGAGCAGCCAGGACGACACCACACTGCCGCGCCGCCACACTTCGGCGATATCGGCGGTATCCAGAACGAAGCGTTCGTCTTGCGGCAGCTGGTCGCTGGCCCGGCCGCGCAAAATATCGAAGCCTTCGGCATAGGCCTGCATCAAGCCATATTCGATGCCATTATGAACCATTTTGACGAAGTGGCCCGCGCCCACCGGACCGGCATGCATATATCCATTGACGACGCGCGGGTCGCGGCCTTCGCGGCCCGGCGTTTTCTCGATGGTGCCCGCGCCGGGCGCCAGCGCCGCGAAAATGGGATCGAGGCGGTCCACCACCGCTCTCTCACCGCCGATCATCATGCAATAGCCGCGATCCAACCCCCAGACGCCGCCGGACGTGCCGCAATCGACATAGCCGATATCTTTTGTCTTTAGGGTTTTGGCGCGGCGGATATCGTCCTTGTAGAAAGTGTTGCCGCCGTCGATCACCACATCGCCGGCGTCCAGGAGATCGGCCAGCGCGAAAACCGTGTCGTTGGTGATCTTGCCCGCCGGCAGCATCAGCCATATGGCGCGGGGCGCGTCGAGCTTCTCCACCATCTCTTCCAGGGATGCGGCGCCGCTCGCGCCGGCCAACGCCGCCACTGCTTTGGGATTGCGGTCGAAAGCGACGACCTTATGGCCTTTGCCGATCAGACGGCGCCCGATATTGGCGCCCATCCGGCCAAGACCGACAATCCCGATCTGCATGAAAACTCCCTCGCCGCGGAACGCGCGGAAATATCGCCTGGCAATATCCGCTCATTATGCACGCCCCGCCGCCCTTGAGAACGTGCCAAAGCACGGCAAAGTTCCAGCGAAGCTACAGCATATACAGGCTCTCTTCCCCCCGCGCGGCAAAGCCGCTGGCGGGGAAGATGTCTTCCGAAGGCTTGCCTGAGGAAGACAGATGGGGACTATTTCTTAAGCGTGTATCTTACCACCGCCTGCTGGCGGACCTGGGCGCTGTAGATGACGCCATCATGGACCCAGATCCCTTCGCCGCCGCTGGTGATGTGGCGGTCGGCCTCAGGATCGATGTCCGGAATCCAGGCGCGCACGATTCCATCCTTCACGCTGCCCAGCCGGATGCCGCGGCCCCAGCCGGGATGAAAACCATAGGCGACTGGTGTGCGCGATTCGGAGTCGGTGCTGTAGAGAATGTCATTCTCATCGATATAGATGCCGCTGGGACGCCCGAACTGCGTCCAGATATCGATCAGCTTGCCGTCCTGGCTGAAGACCTGGATGCGGTTGTTGTAGCGGTCGGCGATGAAAATGCGGCCCCGGCTGTCCATTGCCAGGGCGTGGGGAACGTTAAAGCGGCCAAGGCCGATGCCCAGCCCGCCGAACCAGCCAACATATTTGCCGTTCTTGTCGAAATGAACGATGCGATGCGTGCCTTCATTGGGCGTGTGACTCTCGGCGACGAAGATATCGCCTTGCGGGGAGACCAGCACCGCATTGGGTTCGTTGAAGGCGTACATGCCGTTGACGAATTTCAGCCCGTCGCCCATCACACCGGGCACGCCCAAGGTGCGAAGCACCTTGCCGTCCTGGTCCATCTCGACCACGTCGTTGCCGATGCCATCGCCGATTCCGCCATCCGTCAGCCAAAGATGATCGTTGCGGTCGATGAAGAAGCCGTGCGGGAAAAGGAATTTTCCCGCGCCGAAGGATTTGATGAAATTGCCTTCGGTGTCGAATTCCATGATCGGGTCGAGCTTTGAGCCTTTGCAGCTATTGGCGCCGCAACGGTCCGCCACCCAGATATGGCCCTGATGGTCCACCGCCACCGCGCTGGTGGACCCCATTTTGCGCCCCGCGGGCAGCTTCAGGAATCCGTTCACCTGGGCGTAGGGATTGGGATAGGCGTTGGGATCGGCGTCGGGCTGATCCAGGGTCTGCGCCAGGACGGGAGCGGCCAGCAACAAGAGGGCGCACAGCGCACCGGAAAAAGCCGTCGAATATCGCATCACTTACTCTCCAGGGGCGCGCTTTTGCGGCGGCGACCCTAACGAGCCCAAGTTCCGCTGGCGAGACCCAAGCGGGGCCTGCGGCAGGGAAACAGGCGCGGATTCGGTGCGATTCCTAACCATCTGCATCTGTTGGGTTTTTGCAGATATTTTCAGGCGTTCTATAAGAGACGGTCCACCGAAGGGAACTTTTCCTTGTCCAGGCGCTCGCCGCTTCTGCACACCGCCTATCTGGCGGCGATTCTGGTCAAAGGATTCGATGGCGCCCTGGAAGCGCTGGGTGGCCTTATCATCGCCATCACCGGACCGGAGCGGGTCTATGAATGGGTGGTCCGGTTCACTGCCCCCGAACTGACAGGCCATCACCCTGCCCTGCACGCCATCCGCAGCGGCGCCACCAGGCTGGTGGAAAGTTCGCACGAATTCGTGATCTTCTATCTTCTGGTCCATGGCGTCCTGAAACTGGGCGTGGTGGTGGCGCTGCTTCGCGGCGGCGGACGCCTGGTGTTCCCCGCCGCCTCGCTGATCCTGGCTGCTTTCGTGATCTATATGGGCGGGGAACTGGCGCGGCATTGGTCGGGATGGGTCTTGAGCTTTCTCCTGTTCGACCTGCTGACGCTGCTTTTGGTGCTGAATGAATGGCGGAATGTTTCCCGAAACGTTATGCAGCCGGAGCAGGCCGCGAACTGACCTGCCCGCACGCGGGAATTTGTAGTTAACAATCCCCAAACAGAGCCGGCCCACGTGCCTGCCCATTAAATCATCATCCATTTTTCCTTTCTATCTTCGGCGCTTATTCGGGACTGCCGGGGATGAAGAGATTCCAGTCGATCGGTGTATTGCTGTCGGTGATCACCGGCCTGCTGGTCGTTTTGCTGATCTCGATATTCACCTACGCCGCCAAGCAGGCCTATGACCGGCGCGAGCATGCCGTGCAATTGCTCAAGACCGTCGATGTTCTCAGCGAAGTCTTTGCCGCGCTGGAAGCGTTGCGCCTGGAACAGGGCGAAATGGGCGTGGCGCTGGCGCAGCCACTGCCGGCCGATGCGGCCACACTCGCCAAGATCCAGCGATTGCACGCAAGATCGCTGGACGTCTTGCAGGAAGCGCATACCCGCGCG
>Ga0105237_10004902_pt1 | contig 15314 bp, 15 predicted proteins | sample KBSC24metaG_FD_81520 | JGI IMG/M metagenome (GOLD analysis project Ga0105237, IMG submission 81520) | Corn rhizosphere microbial communities from Kellogg Biological Station, Michigan, USA - KBS C2-4 metaG | ecosystem: Host-associated > Plants > Roots > Rhizosphere > Soil | place: Michigan, USA... | reverse complement strand
CCCAATCGCGCCACCCGTAAGTGCGCCAGGATCGTCGGAGACGTGATGGGTAAGTACCATCCGCACGGCAACCTCGCGGTGTACGACGCCTTGGTGCGGTTGGCGCAGACCTGGAGCATGCGCTATCCGCTGATTTTTGGTCAGGGAAATTTTGGATCGGTCGATGGAGATCCGCCAGCGGCAGATCGTTATACGGAAGCGAAGCTCGAGCGCGTTTCGACTGCGCTGCTCGAAGATCTCGATAAAGAGACAGTCGACTTTGTCCCGAACTATGACGACTCGGAATTTGAACCTTCGGTATTGCCTACGCGCGTACCGAATTTGTTGGTAAATGGATCAGACGGAATCGCCGTTGGCATGGCGACGAAAATTCCGCCGCACAATCTCACTGAAATTGTAGACGCCACCATCACGTTGGTGAACAATGGCAGCGCACAACTTCCGGAGATTTTGAAATTCGTCCAAGGCCCGGATTTCCCCACTGCCGGTATCATCCACGGCCGCAGCGGAATCTTCGAAGCCTATCGCACCGGCCGCGGGCGCTTCATGATGCGCGCCAAAGCCGCGATCGAGAATCTTACAAAGGATAAGCAGGCGATCATCGTAACCGAGATTCCTTATCAGGTTAACAAAGCGCGCCTGATCGAGCGCATCGCCGACCTGGTTAACAATAAAGACATTGAAGACATCGGCGATATCCGCGATGAATCAGACCGTGAGGGAATGCGGATTGTAATTGAGCTCAAGCGCGGAGCTGAGCCGCAGATCGTGCTCAACAAGCTCTACAAGCACACGCAAATGCAGGAGAGCTTTTCCATGATTCTTTTGGCAGTGGCCAACGGCCAGCCGAAAGAGATGGGCCTGATCGATGCGATCAAGTACTTCATCCATCACCGCGTCGATGTAGTCCGCCGCCGCACGGCGTATCTGTTGCAGAAAGCGAAAGACCGCGAGCACATCCTAGAAGGATACCTCGGTGCTCTTGATCACCTGGACAACGTGATCACCATCATCCGCGCCAGCGCCAATCGCGCCGATGCCCGGGAAAACTTGGTCAATTACTTCGGCGGCAAGAAGATCGACATCAACACCGAAGGTCGCGCGCCGAAGCGCGATCCCGAAAAGCCATTCACCGCCACCCAGGCCGATGCCATCCTCGAATTGCAGTTGCACCGCCTAACCAAGCTCTCGATCGACGAAATTACGAAAGAGTTGGGCACGGTGCGCGACAGTATCGCCGAATACGAAGCCATCCTCGGTTCCGAGAAAAAGCTGCGCAGCGTAATCGTCAAAGAGTTGGAAGAGGTGAAGAAACAATACGGTGATGAACGCCGCACCCAGATCGAAGACGAAGCCGCAGAAATCGTGCTTGAAGACTTGATCGTCGACGAGCAGGTCGCCGTGACAGTAAGCCACAGCGGTTACATGAAGCGGACTCCGATCTCCACTTACAGAATGCAGCGCCGCGGCGGCACCGGTCGCACGGGCATGAAAACGCGTGATGAAGATTTCGTTGAACACTTGTTTATTGCTTCAACCCACGCCTACATTCTGATTTTCACCAACACCGGACGGGTGTACTGGCTGAAGGTTTATGAAATCCCCGACGTCAGTGCTGCCGGCAAGGGCAAGCACGTCGGCAACCTCGTCGGCCTGCAACCGGGAGAGACAGTCCGCACCATGCTAGCGGTACGCAATCTGGAAGAGGAGGGCAAACACATTCTGTTCACCACCCGCCAGGGCCTGGTAAAAAAGACCGAACTCAAAGAGTTCTCTCACGTACGCTCGAATGGCATTTACGCCATCAGCATCGAGCAGGGAGACGAGCTGGTCGCAGCCACCGTCACCGACGGCCAACAAATTATTTTCCTGGCCACACACGAGGGCCAGGCGATCCGTTTTGACGAAGGCGATGTGCGCCCGATGGGCCGCCAGGCGGTTGGAGTCTGGGGCATCCGAATGGAGAAGGGCGATTACGTTGTCGGTATGGCGACAACACCCAAAGACATCAAGAAAGCGGAAGCAGAGGCCAAGAAAGCTGCCGAAGCTGGAGTCGAAGCTACGGCAACCGACGAAACGCTGCCGCTGAAAGGTTCGCTCATTCTTTCCGTTACCGAAAACGGCTACGGCAAACGTACCGCAGCCGACGAATACCGCCTGCAAGGACGCGGCGGCTCCGGCGTCATCAACGTGAAGACCACCGAGCGCAACGGAAAAGTGGTGGGCATCGCGCAGGTGACAGAGAAGTCCGAAGTCATGCTGATCAGCCAGTACGGCAAAATCATCCGCATGGATTCGACCACCATCCGCGAATCAGGACGGGCCGCGCAGGGTGTGCGGTTGCTGCACCTGGAGCCGGGAGACCGTGTGGCTGCGGCAGTGGTGATCGCTCCCGGTGAGGAACCGAATGGGAATGGCGGGCTAATTCAGTAGGAAGCTGTCAGCTCTCAGCCGTCGGCCCACAGCAAGCTACATTGTCATTCCAAACGTCCGGATTGAAGTCCGATCGGGACAGACCCGGGCGTTTGCCCCTACGCAATCCCGCTCGGGGGCTTGCAAAGTCTCGTCCGGAAATGGACATCCAACGATAAGAGCGGACAATGATCTTCTAGTTTCCGATAGAAGCAGCAGACACTCGATTGAACGCTGCAAATGACTTGGCTGGACTTGTCGCAGTCCTGCTCCTGGTATGTGAATTGCATGTCCTGCCTGGGGAGGTTTGTCTATGGCACACTTCGAACGCATTCGTGATGTGATTTCCGGGCCGTTTGATGCTGAGATCATCCGGCAGCGGACTGCTGCTGGGTGGAAGATGGTGTCGATTGAGTGGCGGCGTGAGTTGCCTGAATCAGAGTCGCCGACGCAGGGCGCGTTTCACGAAGATATCCCTTATGGGTTGCGCATCTCCGATGATTGCCAGCGGCTGGAAGTGGATCCGGTCGAAAACCGGACCCTTATGCTGATGATGGAGTTGCTGGTGCAGGATTTTCCTTATTCGAGCATCGTCAGCGATCTGAATGAAAAAGGACTGCGGATGCGGGATGGCAGGCCCTGGACTCGTGTAGCGGTGTTCAATATGATGCCACGGCTCATTGAGGTTGGGCCGCGGCTGTTTGGGACCGATGAGTGGCACAAGATACGTCAGCGGTTCTCGGGCGGGCGAGCTACGGAAGTTTTGTAGTTGGTTACCGGCGGAAGATTTTTCTTAGAAGTGCACGCGCGATGGTGACGGGATGAGTCATCAACGTGCTGATTTGGCCTATCCAACTTAGCGGTTCATGGAAGACACCTAGTTGTCTTAAGACTGTCCCGCGGTCGTAGTAAATTTTTTCTCCTGCCAACTTGTCATCGGCGTCGAAGGTGTAGATGCCACACAGAGGAAACTCTACCCGGCGTCCGGTTGCCGGAAGTCCGCGCCAGGTGCCTTTGTGCGTACCGCGAATGATTACTTCGACGATCACTGCGTGTTCTGAAACGTGCCGGCGCTGGACTTCGATTGCTAAATCAGGCAGGGCACTCATCAGTTGCTGGTAGAACTGGCGGACTCCGTCGCGCCCTTTGTGGTGCTCGTTCCAAGGTTCGTCATCGTAGCGGGCAATGTCGCCGAACGTGGCCAGGACGCCTTCCAAATCGTGCGCATTCTCAAGACCTATGTGGTGTTCGACTAAGGCGATGCGAGCAGATTGCCGATCGCGCGGAATAGGTGAGGTTGCCACGAGGCTCTGCGATCTAGCGTGAGGGTGCGTAGTACCCGCGGCGGCTGCGGACTTTCAAGTTTTTGTGGTTTTGCGCCAGGATTTGAATAGTGTGGTACCGGCCGTCGGCGGAGAATCCTGAGGGATGATATGAGAGCGCATATTGACTGCGCAGTTCGTCCTGAATTTCCGCAAAAGCGTTGGCTACTTCGGTGATCTGGAAAGGGAAAAAGGCGCGGCCTCCGGTGGTCTCGGAGATGTATTTCAGGATTTTATCGCCGTCATTGTGCGAGCCGGTGATGTTGGTGCTGATGGTGTAGATGATGACTTCTGCGCGCTGCGCCATCTCGATGGCTTCTTCGCGAGTGACATGGCTCTGGTTGTCGTCGCCATCACTCAGCACGATCAATGCGCGGCGGGTTGCAATGGTGCGCGGCTGTTTGGCCAGCTTGTCGCGGCATGCGAAATAAATGGCGTCGTACATGGCGGTGCCGCCGCCGGGGCGCAGCATTCGTACGCCTTTGGAGAGGGCTTCGTTGTTATCGGTGAAGTCTTGCGTTACTTCGGGAGTCGCGTCGAAACCGACGATGAATGCCTGGTCGTATTTAGGGCGAATGGTTTGACTCAGGAATTCGATCGCTGAATCCTGCTCAAACTTGAAGCGATCACGCACGGAGTTGCTGGCGTCGACCAGCAAGCCTACTCGCAAAGGCAGGTTCGTTTCTTTTTGAAAAAACGTGACTCTGGTATCCGGGCGCCCGTCATCCACGACCCTGAAATCTTCTCGGTTAAGGTCCTTTATCAGCCGACCGCGCTTGTCAGTAACGGTGAACACGACATTCACTTCGTTGACTCTGACCGATATGCTTCCCGCCAAGTCGGGATTGGGAGTTTCTTTTGGTTGCTCGAGAATGGAGTCGCTGGCTGCGGTGCTATTCTGGGTCGGATCTGACGCACTGGGTGCAGCCGGTGGTGTGGTGTCGGCGGGTTTTGCATCCGCCGGTGGCGTGGTTTGCTGAGGCTGCGACTGGCCTTGCTTTACGGCAGACGGCGCGGAGGGCAGATCATTTGCGCTTTCCTGCGCCAAGATCACTGGCACTGAGATTGCCAGGAAAACTACGGACGCGACACTGCTGATCTTCATAACTTGCCCCTCATTATAGCCGCATCTGGGCTACAAGATACCCTGCTTCCTCCATTGCTTTCCCCAGGCGTACGGAGGATAATTTGGCCAGGATTTCTGCCCCATCTGTGAATCTGCCCAACTCCATTACGCTTAGCCGTATCTTCAGCATTCCGCTACTGATCTGGATACTTACCACCAGCCGCTTCAGTAGTTTAGACGGGACAAAAGAGCTGTTGGCCTCTGCCGTGTTTATTGCTGCGGCGATTACCGACGGTATTGACGGCTATTTGGCACGCAAGCGGGCGCAGATCACGACCATGGGCATGCTGCTTGATCCGCTGGCCGACAAGCTATTGATTGCGGCCGCCTTCATTGTTCTGGTGCAGTTCAACCCCAGCCTGGTTCCGGCCTGGATTGCTGTCGTTATTATCGGACGCGAGTTCCTGGTCAGTGGGTTGCGTTCGATTGCGGCTTCGGAAGGATTCACGATTGAGGCCAGTGATTTGGGCAAGTTCAAGATGGTAGTGCAGATTGTGTCGGTTGTGGCCGTCATCCTTGACCACCGCTGGAAAGAGTGGCCGATTGGGCCTTACATCTTCTCGGTCCACTGGGTGGCGTTTCTTGCCATATGGTTCATGGTTGTCCTTTCTCTGGTTTCCGCCTTCGATTATTTCAAGGCATTTTGGTCCAAGATCGACCGCTCGGCCGTGAGGAGCCGCCGGCGCGCCTTCGTCCTCAGTCGACGGAGAAAGAATAATGTTGCCGCGAAGAACGATGTACCCGCAACCTGAAGCCCCGACTGGCCTGCAAGAATTCTCAGCGGAAGAACGAACCCTCCTTCTAAAGCTGGCTCATCTCGCCATCGAGTCGGCGCTCAACCGTTCTGAAATTTCGCTAAAACCACCATCGCCGCATTTGGCCGAACCGCGTGGGGCTTTCACCACTCTTTACCGTCATGGCGAGTTGCGGGGCTGCGTGGGATTTGTCGAGGCGGGAGCTTCGCTATATCAGACCGTGATCGAAACCGCACGGGCTGCTGCGTTTGAAGACACGCGGTTCTGGCCGGTCACGCGCGAGGAACTGGGTGGACTTCAGATCTCGCTAAGCATTCTCACCAAACCCCAGCCCATATCGAGTGAGCAAGTTGAAGTCGGACGTCATGGACTGATTGTGGGCATGGGAGGGCGGCGTGGGCTGCTGCTTCCGCAGGTTCCAGTTGAAAACAACTGGGACCGCATTACTTTCCTGGAGCAAACCTGCCGTAAAGCCGGGTTGCCTCTGGATGCGTGGCAGAAGGGCGCTGCCATTGAGGCTTTTACCGCTGAGGTTTTTGGGGAGCAGGAAAAATAAGGGCCGGAGAGAACTTTCTCTCCGGCTTAATTCTTGCTGAATCAGCTTACTGCTGCTGATCGTCGAGTTCCACTCCATCACCCACGTGAACTTCTTCCAGGGCAAAAACCACCATGCCGGTGGCAGTGGTCGGAGTTGAGCTCAGCACCACGATTTCACCTACTGCGCGGCGAGGCAGTCCGGCAGTGTGAACCACACCGCCTTTAGAGTGCTTTAGGAGGTTCGGATCTACAGTGATCGGATTCTTCTGCGTATCGTCGATTTGCGAAGCCGAGAAGGAAAGTGCATCCGCTTCGTCATTCTTGTCGGCGCTGTAGAGGCGGACGGCGCGGAAATAATCTCCCGGCTTTACGCCCTGGTTCGAGCCTACGTTCAAATAAACTTTGCCGCCGGTGCCGACGAAACCATCGAAGTCACGGGCCATCACAATGCGTCCGCTGGTTTTCGCGCCGGGCGGAGTAAAGCGGTCGAAACGTACCGGGGGATGGAAAGAAATCGCAGGCCGCTCGGCATAAGCAACGAGAATATCGCCGGGAACAATGCCATCGCACGCATATTCGATCTGGGCGACTGCCATCTTCTGCCGGGTGTCAACAATCTTGACCAATCCCTGGTCGGCGTAAGGCTGTCCCAATCCCTTCAGCATGTGGGATTGTCCGGTGAAGATTTCGTGTTTGCTGGGATTCACCGATTCCCGCAATACCGAGTATTCCTGTCCAACCTCATATCCGCTGCCTTCCAGATACACCAATTGTCCGGTGGTATAGCGGGTGGTGTTAGGGGTCTGTAGGCCCCCGGCCACAAAATTGGCGTTGGGCAGAGGTTGCTGGTTGATAAAGCCGGCGCAATAGAGGTCAGCATGGGTCGGGGTCTGTACCCGCTCGAAGGGGAAAGTGACCGAGGTCGGGGCCGTGCCCGCCGGGCCGTCGGTGGCGGCTGTGGAATCCGTTTGGGCATAGGCAGCAACCGCCGCCAACAGCACCAGTAAAATACCTGTTTTCTTCATGTTACCTCCGAGTCGTTGCCAGGCCTTCGCCGGCCTGTTACCCGCTAACTGCTTGGAAATTAAAGGGGCTACAGCCGGAAGGTAACAAGAGGGTAAAGGAGGGTCAAGGTTACGGCGGTGTTATCCACACTACGTTAAAAAGTTTGGCGCGATGGATGGTATTGTTAATCCATTGTTGCATCTGGAATTACGGACTTGTAATATCGTCCGCCGATGCACCTCGCAAGATGACGACTGCGCCGAATCTGCTTATGTCCCGTCTGATTCCCCTAAGGCTGCCCCGCGTTTGTGTGGCGGTAACCGGATCCGATCCCACGGAACTTATTGAAAAAGCTGAATCTTTGGCGCGTCTGGACAATACCTTTCTGGAGTTCCGCCTGGACTATTTTTCGCGTCCGGCGCTGGCATTACCAAAGATCAAGCGGTTCACGGAATACCACCCCCATGTGGCGGTGGTTGCAACTTGCCGAAGAGTGACCGGAGGTGGGAAGTTCAAGGGATCGGTTGCGTCGCAGCTTGATGTGTTGAACAAAGCGATTGCTGCTGGCTGCCAGCTGGTTGACCTGGAGTTACAAAGCGCGGTGAAGTGCAAGCCATCACAGATTGAAAAGCTGCGCTCACATGCCAGCCTGGTTCTTTCCTATCACGATTTCAAAGCGACCAAAAAGCTGGAGGAAACTCTAGCCAAGATGTCGGTGATCCCAGCCGACTACTATAAGGTCATCAGCACTGCGACCACGCTCTACGACAACGTCACCATGATGAAGTTTTTGGAGAAGCAGGGTGACAAGCATACGCTGGTTGGGATGTGCATGGGCGAGCAGGGCGTTATCAGCCGGGTGTTGGGAGTGCGCGCCGGCAGTGCCTTTACTTTCGCTTTAGTCAGCGATGAAGAGAAAACGGCTCCGGGACAAATAACTTCGCAGGAGTTGCGCGGCACCTATCGCATCGAGCAAGTGGACGCGGCGACGAGGGTGTATGGAGTCGTCGGAGATCCGGTTGGGCATTCGCTTTCTCCAGCAATCATGAATGCGGCGATGCGGCGGGAAAACGTAAATGGGGTTTACCTGGCTTTGCATGCCAAGACGCTCAAAGATCTGATGGCGTGTATGCGTGACATTCCCATCCATGGGCTCTCGGTCACCATGCCGTACAAAGAGTCCATCATCGAGTATCTCGACAATACCGATGCGCATACCACCAAGGTGGGCGCTTGCAATACAGTAGTCCGCGCGCAGGATGGAAAGCTGTACGGATTTAATACCGATACTGCCGGCATCGTGCGACCGCTGGAACGGCGGCTGCCGATCGAGAATGCGAAGATTTTGGTGCTCGGGGCAGGTGGAGCTGCGCGGGCAGCGGTCTTCGGGCTAAAGGAACGCGGCGCGGAAGTTTACATTCTGAATCGCAGTGTGGGACCTGCACAGAAACTGGCACGGCAAGCCCATGCGCGCAGCATTAAACGAACTGATCTGAAAAAGCTGCAGTTCGACGTGATCGTCAATGCTACTCCGCTCGGTATGGGGAGTTCGCGCGAGACTCCTCTGAAAGAAGACGAGATTAAAGCACGTTTCGTCTTCGATATGGTCTACGACCCGATCGAAACTTGCCTGCTGAAGATGGCAAAAGCCAAGGGTGCGGAAGTCATTCCTGGATTTGAAATGTTTGTCCATCAGGCGGCCCGCCAGTTTGAAATCTGGACGGGGAAACCTGCCCCGTGGGATGAGATGTTGCGCGTGGTCACCAAAGCCTTGCACGAACGCGCCTTAAAAAATGGGAGGAAATAACCACCAAGGACACGAAGGTAGAGGAATAAAATGCCGCTCCCATCAATCCTTCGTGGAACTTCGTGTCCTTGTGGTTCTCTGGTTCTTGCATTCCTCTTCTCCGCTAAACCAGCCCCGCTGCTCTAATCATCCCGCATTGCCGCGTTGCTGAAATAAGAGGATAATTTCGGCGCGGTTGTGGAGGTATGGATGTCTACGAAATTGCTGCATGTTTGTTTATTGCTTGCTCTGACTTTGCCAGTTTTTGCTTCTGATTTACCGAAGAACCTCAAGCTCGAGGTACAAATTCAGGAGATGCTTTCTTCCGACAGCTCGGAGACGGGGCAGAAGTTCAGCGCGACCCTCAACAAGTCTATCTCCGCAGGCGAGAAAGTTGTGTTTGAAAAGGGCGCGATGGTCGAAGGCATGGTCAGCTTGGCAGAGCCTACCTACAACTACCGCCAGCCCGGCGAGTTGGATTTGGAATTGGTTTCCATCCGTGCGAATGGGAAGCTTTATATGCTGCATACAAATACGGTCCTATTGCATGGAAAACCCACAATCACTGATCCGCGTACAGGGCGGCCTATCGATCCCGGGTCGCGCAAAGGAGATGTTGCACGGGCTACGATTGATACCCTCCCGGGAGTGGATCGCGGCGGGGTTGCGACGACGATTCCTGGAACCGATGTCAGTGTGGGCTCGGGATCTCCGTCGAGCAAGGGTATGCAAGTCATTGTGCCAGCCCGGTCGAAGATGACTTTTAATGTCATCTCTGCTACGGCTTCAGACGCCGCGCAGTAATTGTCAGCCTTACGGTTGGAGGGCAAAAGATTTGTTTCGGTAGGGACAAAGGAGAATAGCCCGGCGTTTTAACGCCGGGTATCAGGACGGTTGCAGTTGAGTTGCCCTCTAGGGACATTTGGAATATTTCAGGCCCGCCGAACCGAATGCATCATTGCACCCCAAACTTCCGCCAGTGAACTGGCGGGCTACTTTCAGAAAATCATTGCATGCATGATCTTCAAGCATACGTCTTCAATGCATGCGTTTGGTTTCACGCAAAACAACCGCGAAATTTCTTCCTCCAAACGTGAACCCCTGCTGAATGCGTCCGGTCACAGCAAGTCGCGCATCGCGCCCGGGCACTCCATAGCGCTCGCTGAAGACCCACATGCGACCGGTTTCATCCTGCAATTCAAAAACGCCTGTGCCCAGCGCTCCATAGGAGTTACTGACACGCCCGGCGATGGTCACTTCTTTTCCGGCATAATGGCCCGGACTGCGGTTGATGTGCTCGATGGTGGTGCGCTCCGGACAGCCCGCCAGCAGTAAAGTTGCTGCGATCAATAGTGCTGCGGCAAAAAATTTGCTCCGCATTCGAAACATGTTTCCTCCCAGCAACGCAAAAATTACGACGACGGGCGCGCGGAAATAAAAGCTTCACTGGCATAAACCCGAAGACCGGGAAAAAGACTCGCACCCCCCAGAATTTCGATGCAGGTTTGCTGTTATTCACTTGCGGCAGAGTAAGTTGGGCACTCATTTACAGACTGGCAGCAAATGCTCTCAATTCTTCGGGAAGCGCGCGTTGCAGCTCGATCGAATTGCCCGTTCGGGGATGTTGAAACTCAAGCGCGGCAGCGTGAAGAAAATTTCTTGATAGGGAAATTGCCTTAGTATTTTTTCCGCGAATTTCGCGGGGGGCGCCGTACAGCGTGTCGCCCACGACAGGGTGTCCGAGCGAGGACAAGTGCACGCGAATTTGATGGGTGCGTCCGGTATCAATGCGGACTTCCAGCATGGTGAACTTGCCGTACTTTGATTCGATGCGTTTTTGTACTTTATAGTGAGAAATCGCTTCGCGGCCGCCGGAGCGCCGCGTGGTCATGCGAGTACGGCGAACAGAATCGCGGCTGATACTGCTGGTGATCGTACTCTTGTCTTGCTTGACGTGGCCGTGCACCAGAGTCAGATACGTCTTCTTGACTTGCCGCTTGGCAAACTGGGTTGCCAGCTTACGATGAACTTCATCGCGCTTGGCGACGATGATCAGGCCGCTGGTTTCTTTATCGAGTCTGTGCACGATTCCCGGCCGCAGTTCCCCGCTCACACCTGAAAGCTGCTGGAAACGGTGCAGTAGCGCATTGACCAGCGTTCCGCTGTTGCGGGCGTTGTCGGTTGCACCTGCTCCGGCGTGAACCATCATTCCGGCTGGCTTGTTGATGACTGCCAGATCGTCGTCTTCGTAAACAATATCGAGGGCAATGTCTTCGGCCTTCGCCCTTAGCGGAGGTAAAACAAGCTGGCCCGTGATCGTGATTTGCTCACCGCCGCGCAGACGGTAGGATGCTCTCTCAACCGCATCATTCACGAGGACTTTGCTTTCAGAAATAAGCTGCTGCAGGCGAGAGCGGCTCATATCTTCGATTTTTCCCGCGAGAAATTGGTCGAGACGCTTCCCGGAATCCTCCACAGACGCCCTGAATGAAGCAGGCAGTTGTTGCGTGACAGTCACCAAGAGAGTTTAGCGTGTAGCGTGCGCCGGGACTACCCGCTGCGACGACTTCCACCACCAGATGACTCCCCCGCCCAGTACCAGGAGGATCGCAATCAGCTGTGTACCGCTCAGCACACCGGGGATGATCTCGCCGCGTCCGGGATCGCCGCGCAGGAATTCCAGGAAGAAACGCGCAGTTCCGTAGAGGATGAGAAATGCGCCGAAGACCTGGCCATCAAACCTTTTACGCTTCAGCATCCAGGTCAAGACAAAGAAGTTCGCCAGCTCCACTGCCGCCTCAAACAGCTGCGTCGGCTGTAAGGGAATGTGGAGCGGGGTTCCGGATATTGAATTGGCCAACTGATCCGTAAACGTTACACCCCAAAAATGATGCGTCTCTTTGCCGAAGCAGCAACCGGCCGCAAAACAACCTAGGCGGCCGATGGCATGGCCAAGCGCCAACCCTGGAGAAAACGCGTCACATGCGGCGAGCGCGGGAATGCTGTGCTTGCGTATGTACCAGACTGCAACCGCTAACCCAGCCAGCAGCCCGCCGGAAAAAACGCCTCCAGCTTGCAATGTGCTGAAGCTGAAAATCTCGTTCAGATGACCGAGCGTGCGCCACTCATTGATGACGTACAAAACCTTGGCACCGATGATTCCGGCGAGCACTACATAGATGCCCAGGTTCCATGCGTGCTCGGGATTGATGCCTTGCTTTTCAGAGTTGCGCACGCTGATCCAGAGGCCGAGCAAAACACCTGTGGCCACAAGCAGCCCATAGGTGGGCATGCTGAAGTTGCCGATAGTAAAAAGTTTAGGGAGCACTGAATTATTTGGATGCCGAATCCCTGGAGCTCAACACTGCATTTTATCAGGTAGAGATGGTGGCGGGCGGGAAGAGCGGATGGATTTCAGTTCTCGTTCCCAGTTCGCAGTTCTCAGAGAGTGAAGCCGACCCACTGTGCCGTGTGACGGGGCCGAGAATGAACCCGTCGGTAGACGTGGGTGCCTGCCGAGACCCTTTAGGCATCTCCGCATGACGGAGCATCGCACACCGGATCCTAGTTCGAGTCAAGCTCCCGTTCATTCTGCATTGGTTCAAAAATCGGTTACCCGCCATCACCAACCTGGCAGGCCGGCTTTCAGGTTGGATGCTAAGGCGAGACTGCGGGAATGGCAAGAGGGAAAGCGCAAAAAGATGGCAGGCAGCTTGCAACTAAAGTAATGCGCTAACCATTTAATTTTAAAATTCGTTTAACTTGAAAACTAGCCAGCTCTGGGTTTATCGTGCAGGACTTCGTCCAGAGCGTCGGACAAGCGATTGGCACGCTTCAGATAATCAACCGTCCCGTGGTCCAGATTCTTCTTCAATAAATGATATTCATCGGCGATGTTAAGCGCCGCCAAAACCGCGAGGCGCGCGGTATCCACGGTGTTGGTCTGCTCCGCTACGGCGCGCATTTTGCTGTCAACGTAATCGGCGAGTTTGAGGATGTACTCCGCGTCCGAGCCGCGCAGGTTGTACGGCTGGTCAAAAATTTCTACACGCACACTGTTGTTGGCCGCATCTTTCACCGGCGGATGCTTCGCTGCTGTCGCCATATTTGCTCCTCGCGACTTTCGAATTTTCTAGCTCGCCGCAGCTTCCTCGGACAAAGTATCGATGCGCTGCAACATCTTTTCCACGCGCGACTTGATTTCTTCGCGCTCCTTGCGCAGACGCACCATCTCGCGGCGCATGCTTTCGACTTCTTCTTCGCGCTCTTCCAATTGCTCGCGCAGCCTCTTGACATCGCGCTCGGCGGTTACCTTGGCCTCGCGGGCGGACTTGTACAGTTCAATGGTGCGATAAACTTTCTCTTCCAGCGCGTGAAAATCGTCGGCAGGAACCTGCCCTGATACCTCTTCCATCATCACAGCCATGTTTGCATCCTCACAGAACCGCCTGACTTCAGCGCAGTATAACCCACAAGGCTGTGAATTCTGATACACATTTCGCAAACCTGTTCCCGCCGAATAGTAAAATTGTGGCAACAATTCCGGTGTGTGGTGTGATCCGACTCATTTTCCTTCTCGCATTGTTCTCTGGCCTGACAGCACCCGCACAGGTACCACTTCCTCAGGAAATGCTGGCGACTACCAGCCGTCTGTTTGACAATTTCGAGCAACACCCTACCCTGCATTGTTCGATAGTTCACTTCAATCCTTTCCTCGACTTCACCTTTCGTTACGAAGCCGGATTTCTAATCAGCGTAAGGCCCGAGGATTTCACGCCGGGAGGAGCTTTTGGGGCGTTCTTGCGGGTCACTCCCCAGGGTGGCAAACCTGAGTTCTACGCTGAGAAGTTTGATGTGCCCCCAATTCCCGCAATGATGGCAAAGCAACTAAGCCCAAAACAGCTCAAGAAAATTGCATTGCAAACGAGTGCAGGCTTTGCCATTGGCGATGGTCGCTACTCCATCGATGTTTTGCTGATGGACAGGCAAAATCACGCTTGCCATACACACTGGAACCTGAAAACTCCAAAACATAATCAACCGCTGACGCTGCCACCCAATACTGTATCGGCAATTGCAGCCAACCCCTGGGATGGAAAACTGCAAAGCAACGGAATTCGCTTGACCGTGCTCCTTCATGTTGCGCCGATGAATCCGTTCGCCACCAAGCCGCACGCCTGGGACCGGGGTTTTCTGCTACAGTTGCTGGCTTGCACTGCTCAAGCAGTTGCCTTGTCAATCGGTTCGCGTGATTGCTTCTAATTTGGATCAGCAACAGGAGCTTTTCCATCAGGACAACTTCGATCGTGACGGATATATGAAACTGGCAACAGGATTACATACGCTTGAATTCGGAACTGTCTCCTATCGCGCGTTGCAACACGGAAGCTGGCGAGACTGGCTGGTGCATCTTGCGAACCAACAGACGAGCGCGAAAGATCCTTCTGATGTCGTGGCCTTTCTCGGTCCGAACAGTCATTTTTTGGACAAAGTTCAGGGAGCGCTCAGAGACGATCCGGACGCGCCGCCGCACTTTTTTTATTTGGAGTACTACCCTCGGATGGGAGCCGAGTTCCCCGACGCTATCGATTCCCTGACTCGCGGGATGCACGGCACAGTCTACAAAATTCATTCGGCGGATCAGCTAGGGCAAGCCATTCAAAAAATGTTTGCACAGGTGAAGCAATCGCCAAAGGCGAGAGCGTCTTCGGTGAAAAGACTTCCGGATATTCCGTGAGTTGACTTTTGATCTTCAAGAAGTTCAGGTTACTTAAGTCACGCCTCAACTTTCTATCCCCGCAATAACAATTTTCAATTGGACGCTCACAGCAATCTCTGTCACAGTAATCCCGTCACTGCTGGTGGTATGCGGTAAGTGATGCGAACTGCGTAGTTCGATTTTCCACCCGCGTTGTATTCAGTCGATTTCCTGACCTTGTCGTCCACAAATCAGCGAGCGACCCTGCTGGCGTGAGCACGTGGTGTCTCTCTAAACATTTCAAAAATTAAAAGGAGATGAGGTTATGAAAAACGTATTGAGCAATTTCGCGCGTGTGAAAGTTTTGGGTCTGGTTTTGGGTGGGATGTTCGTACTACCGACAATCGCGCACGCCGGGGAATTTACAGGCAGGTTCACGCTGACAAGCGAAGCCCGCTGGGGAATTGCAGTGCTTGCACCTGGTGATTATGACTTTACCCTTGACTCAACTAGGTCACCTTCCAGGGTCGTAGTACGGGAGGCGGACGGCAAAGTCGTGGCAATTCTGATCTCGATGTGGAATTCAGGAACCAGCCGCACGAGAGGCAATTCTCTGGAACTGCAGACTCAGGGAGGTACAAGGTTTGTAAGCGCTGTGTACCTGGAAGACGCT
>Ga0105237_10004901_pt1 | contig 15315 bp, 13 predicted proteins | sample KBSC24metaG_FD_81520 | JGI IMG/M metagenome (GOLD analysis project Ga0105237, IMG submission 81520) | Corn rhizosphere microbial communities from Kellogg Biological Station, Michigan, USA - KBS C2-4 metaG | ecosystem: Host-associated > Plants > Roots > Rhizosphere > Soil | place: Michigan, USA... | reverse complement strand
GGGGTGACGGTGCCCAGTTCCCTGGTCTCGGCGTTGTCGGCGCCCATCCGCGAGGTACAGGCACTGGTGGGGCCGGGCTGGTCGGGAGACCGCGACGCGGCGGCAGTGCTGTCGGGTGTGCGCGACGCGTTGGCCGACGTGTCCGTCGCCGGTCGACGGGCATGGGACGACGCCGCAGGCCAATGGATGGGCGATGGTGCCGATGCTGCCGCCGAGTTCACGCACGCGACGATTGCCGCGGTCGATGCACTGGCGATGCGTGCCGAGCACCTGGGGGCGAGTACGGCGAAGGCTGCCGACGCGGTGAACAGGGCACGTGCGCGGCTGAACGCCATCGTCGAGGACTTCGAGGCACGCGCTGCGGTACTCGAGGCCGACTTGGATGCGCCGGGTGCAACCGACGAGCTGGCGGCCGAGGCGCGCCGTGCACTGGACGAGGCCGTCGCGGTGGTCGACGAGCTGCGCGCCGAGCTGGACGCGCAGGCCGCAGCGGTGAGTGCGCCACCCGCGGGACCGGCCGCTCCGACGATGCCCGCGGTGGCCGTACCGGGGTGGGCTGGCGGCTCTGGTTCGGGCAGTTCGGGTGCTGGCGGGTCGGGTCCCGGCTTGGGATCGTCGGCCGGCGGGGCGCCGTTCTCGCGGCCGGACACCGACATGGGCACCCCCACCGGAGAGATGGCCGATCCGGCCGAGTTCGGCAGCGGCGTCGGGATCACGCTGCCCGACGGCAGTACCGCGACCGCGCCGAACGCCGTCGCGGCCAGCGCCGTTCGGTATGCACTGACCCAACTCGGCGTGCCGTACGACTGGGGTGGCACCACGCCGGGCGTCGGGCTGGACTGTAGTGGCCTGACCCAGTGGGCCTATCACGAAGCGGGACTTGACCTTCCGCGTCTGGCGCAGGAGCAGGACGTCGGCGGGGCAGTCAGTCGAAGCGACGTGCGGCCTGGCGACCTTGCCGTGTGGGACGGTCACGTCGCGATGATCGTTGGCAACGGTCTGATGGTGGAAGCCGGGGATCCGGTTCAGCTCTCCCCCATCCGAACCACCAATGCCGGTCAGGGTTTTCAGGGGTTCTGGCGTCCGACGGCGTGATCAGATACGTTTCCCGTCGCTTCGCTCGCCCAGGTCGCGGGGCTCGATCTCGAAGACGAACTCGTGCTGGCAGATCCGGATCCGGTCGCCGTCGGAGAGCGGGACGCTGCCCCGGATGCGACGGTCCTGCACGTAAACACCGTTGGCCGAGCGTAGATCGGTGATGACGAAGGTCGTGCCCGTGTCACTGAGCACGGCGTGGTGGCGACTGACATCGGCGTCGTCGAGCACGACGTCGTTGTCCGCGAGCCTGCCGACCCGGGTGGCCGCCCCGAACAACGGATGGACATCTCCCGATGACGCACGAAGGCGCGCCACGGTGGACCGCCCGGCCATCGTGGTCCGTCGATCGAGCGTGCTGGCGGCCACCGAGGCGGCGGTGAGCGCGGATCGTCTCACGTCCAATACTTCTTGGCGTAGCACCCGGTCGTGCAGCGCCCGGATCGTCGGCCCTGGCTCGATGCCGAGGTCCTCGGCGAGGGAGAGCTTCAAGCGGCGGTAGGCGTCGAGGGCATCGGATTGCCGTTCGGCCACGTAGTAGGCGGTCATCAATTGCGCCCATAGCGGTTCGCGATAGGGATGCTCTGCGGTAAGACTCTCGAGTCCGCCGATCACGGCATTGGCACGCCCACAGGCGATTTCGGCCTCCGCCCGCGCGATGTGCACGGTGACTTCGTCCTCGACGAGCGCGGCAGCGAACGCCGCGACGAACTCGAATTCACCGAGGTCCTCGAGTACCCGTCCGCGCCATTCGGCCAGCGCGGCCGACAGGTGGCGGCTGGCGATCTCGAACCGTCCGGCCGCGGCCGCGCGTACACCGGCAGTCTTCTCGCCGACGAATCTGTCTATGTCGCAGTCGATGTCGGCCACGCTGAGTCGATATCCGGTCGGCGCGGCGGCCAGGACCGTACGCCCGTCGAGGCCCGCGTCGTTCAACAACCGCCGAAGATTGGAGACGTAGGTGTGCAGGCTCCCGCGCGCCTCCTGCCGAGCCCGTTGCTCCCACACACCGTCGATCAGCGCGTCGCTGCCCACCACGCGATTGCGGTCGATCACCAGCATGGCCAGCACCGCACGCTGCTTCCTGGAACCCAACGGCACCCGGGTACCGCCGACGGTCATCTCCAGCGGACCCAGCACGCCGAAGCCCACCTGGCTAGCAGGCACGCGCCTGCGGTTTCGCCGTCCCCGTCTTCACCCAGGCGTCGGGCACGAAACCGATGTCCGGGCCATCCACGGAGGTTCTCACCTTGTCCCACACCGGGGTTGAGATCGGCGCTTCCCCGGCGGCACCCGGCCCCAGCACCGCATCGCTGATCGTCGTGCAGACGATGAAGACCTCCGACTCGTGCGGAAGGTACCCCGTGATCGCCGCCGAGAGCACGGGCTCGGCACGCACCTCGAGGCTGGGTTCCTGCAACACGAAGCCACGAAACAGCGCCGCGGGCTGACCGGTTTCGTCGGGTACCTGCAGCGGCTGCGGCGCCTTGTCCTGCTTGGTGAGCAGGCCGATCGTCACGCCGACACCGCCGACGATCAGCGCCGTCGCGGCGGCAACCACGGTCGGCAGCACCCAGCCCCTTCCCTTTCGAACGACAGGCCGCTCGGGCATCTCCGTCGGGGCGGCAGGCACGACGCCGGTCGGCATGACGAGGGTGGAGTTGCCGCCCTTGACCGCGCGTTGCGCGGCGCGCACCAGGCCGCCCGCGGTACCGAACCGGTCGTCGGGGTCCTTGGCCATGCCCCTGGCGACGACCGCGTCGAACGCCACGGGAACGCGTGGGTTGGTGACGCTCGGTCGCGGAGGCGGCGAGGCGAGATGCGCCCCGACCAGATTCTGGAGACTGTCGTGCGCGAACGGACTGTCACCGGTCAGCGCTTCGTACAACACGCATGCCAGCGAGTACACGTCGACCGCGGGGCCGGCCTCGCGCCCGCTGAAACGTTCGGGTGCCATGTAATTCATGGTGCCGATGGGCGTCCCGGCGGTCGTCAGCCGACTATCACCCCTGGCTTCGGCGATGCCGAAGTCGACCAGGTACGCGAAGTCGGTCTGCGTGACGATGATGTTGTGCGGCTTGATGTCCCGATGTGTCAGCCCCTCGGCATGTGCCGCGTCCAGCGCATCGCCGATCTGAGCGACGATGGCCACCGCCCGTGACGGCTCCAGCGGGCCCTTCTCGACCAGCTCGTCGAGCGTCTGCCCGCGCACCAACCGCATCTCGATGTACAGCCTGCCGTCGATCTCGCCCCAATCGTGGATCGGAATGACGTGCGGCTCTTGCAGAATCGCCGCGGCTTGCGACTCACGCTGAAACCGCGTCCGGAACGTGGGGTCGTCCGATAGCCCGTCGGCGAGGATCTTCAGCGCGACGGTGCGGTTCTTGTCGGTGTCGTAGGCCTCGTACACCTCACCCATCCCGCCCTTGCCGAGCAGGCTGACCAAGCTGTACTTGCCGAACGCCGTACCGGCGCGCGACTCCACGGCGAACCCCCTGATTGCTAAGGCAGTGTCGCCCAAACGGTAAGGCCATCCAGCCGTTGGTAGCCACGTTTCGCGCCAAAGCCTCGGGGGTCACGTCAGTCAGGAATCCCAAATCGGGCCGAACGCCGGGATCCCGCACCGCTCCAAACCGTGCACCACCTCCCACGTCACCGTGCGGTTGGAGACGCAGATGACCGCCTCGGCACCGGATTCGACGTACGCGGTGTAGGCCAGTTGCAGCACGTCGGGCTTGCCGAGCATTGTCCCGTCGCTTCGCTCGCCCCGGCGCGCACCGGTATCCCAGATCAGCGCGTCGGGCTGTGCGGCTTCGATCTCGTCGACGAATGCCTCGCCATAGGTCAGGCGCGGGCTCTTCGTCACCCAGACGAGGCGGGCCGGAACGGACGGGTCCAACAGGTGGCCGAGTACGGGTCCGATGCCGCTGCCCGTCGCCACGATGACGACCTTCGTGAACAACTTCCGCACGTTGGCCACACCCACCGCCGGGATGCCTCGCACCCAGACGTGCGTCGGTGGCTCGTCGACGAACTCAGAGGACCAGTCGCCGGCGCGGGAGACCAACATCCGGTAGCCGGCCGCACCCGGTGCGGCGGGCACGTTCGCGAAGTGATGCCAGCCCACGAAGGGCGACCGGCTGATCGGCCGCGTGGTGCCGACGGCAGGGGGCACGCCGTGATCGAGCCGCAGAATCGCCGCGTGCGACGACGGGCGCTCCACGCTGATGGGGACGCGGCGCAGCAGCAGCCACGGCCAGACGGCCATGAGCACACTCAGGACGACCAGCCGGAACGCCAGCTCGCCGTCGGCGAACAGCATGGTGTTGGCCCACACCAGCACCAGCGCCGCCCAGCCGCAGAACCGATGGGTGACCTCGAAGCGATCGTGTTGCGCCGCGCGCAGCCGGGGCAGTGCCATCACGGCCATGACCGTGAACGTCGTCGCGATGGTCATCCCGAGGAGCATCCGGCCGGACGATGCCTCGCCGACACCGGCGACGGCGTCGCGGATCATCGACACGACGAGGATCAGATACCAAATCGTCCCTGCGACTGCGGCGCCGACGTGCAGACCCCCGAAGTGGTAGTACTTGCCCAGCGCCCACCGCACCCGCAGCGGCCAGGACGTCGGCGGCCGAGTCACCAGCCACGCCAACGCATTGAGCACGTACTGCTGCCGAAACAGCACGGCGGCAGCGAGATTCGCTTGCGCCACGAGGGCGAGTGCGTCGAGGGCGGCGCCGTCCGCCGTCCACCAGTTGGCGGCGACGCCGTGCACCGCCAACCCGAGGTTGATCGTCATCACCAGCGCAACGAGCCGGTTGTAGTGCATCAGGCGCGGGTGCTTGAGGATTCGCCGCGGGAACGGCAGTGCCTCGGGGGCCGCGCCGACGTCCGGCACGGCGAGTAATGCGGTGGTCACCCGATGAGACTCGGGGAACCGGCTTGGAGGTTTCTCAAATGATTCTTGGGAACCCCGCCAGCGGTTAGGGCAGCCGCGGGTCGATCAGGGTGACGCCGACGGGTGAGGCCGTGTCGACCGATGGCAGCAACCGAGCACCTTCTGTCAGCCCGACCACGCGCTCCACCAGCGCCTGCGGGCGCAGCGTGCCCGCCTCGACGAGGGCCAACATGTCCGGGTAGTCGACGCTGGCCATGCCGTGGCTGCCGAGGACGTCCAGTTCCCAGGCGATCACCCGGTCCATCGGCACCGCAGGGTGCCCGTCGATGCTGGGCAGCAGGCCCACCTGCACGTGTCGTCCGCGCCGCCGCAGGCTGTGGATGGCGTCGGCGCACGTGGCCGGGGCGCCGACTGCGTCGACTGCGACGTGGCTGCCGCCGCCGGTGAGCTCGTGGATTCGGGCGGGGACGTCGCCCCCGCCGTCCGACAGCAGCGTGTGCTCGGCACCAAGCGTCCGCGCCAGGTTCAACGCGGCAGGCGTCCGATCGACGGCGATCACCCTCGCCCCTGCGGCCACGGCGACCTGCACGGCGCTGAGCCCCACACCGCCAACCCCGAACACCGTCACCCACTCGCCGTGCGTGATGCCTGCCCGCGCATGCAGCGCGCGGTAGGCGGTGGCGAACCGGCAGCCCAGCCCCGCCGCCGCGGCATCGGAGACGACGTCGACGACCGCCACCAGGTTGGTGTCGGCGGCATGCAGCGCCACGTACTCGGCGAACGAGCCCCAGTGCGTGAAACCGGGCTGGGTCTGATCGGGGCAGACCTGCGCCTGACCGGCTTGGCACCACTCGCATCGACCGCAGCCGCACACGAACGGCGTCGTCACCCGGTCGCCGACGTGCCAGCGCCGGACCTCGGCGCCCACCGCGACGATGACGCCAACCAGTTCGTGCCCGGGCACGTGCGGCAGTGCTACCCCGTCGTCGTGACCCGCCCACGCGTGCCAGTCGCTGCGGCAGAGCCCGGTCGCGTGCACCTCGACGACGACGCCGCCTGGTGACGGCTCCGGATCGGCGACCGTGACGACGTCCACCGAACCACCGAACTTCTCGAAGACCGTCGCGCGCATGACGCCATCGTCCCGCACGTGGCCGCCGGGTCACGCCAGCATGACAAACGAAGCCATCGCCAACCACCCTCGGCGTCGCCAGACCGCGTCGTTAGGCTGTGCCGCATGGCAGCAGAAATCGTGCCGGTGCGGCTCGGCCTGACCAAGGGCGACCTCTACACCCTGTGGGCGCCGTCGTGGCGTGACGCCGATGACGAGTGGCAGGCGTTCCTCGGTAACGACGAGGACCTTTACGCCTTCGAGTCGGCCGCCGACCTGGTGGCGTTCATCCGGGCGGGCAACGACAACGACCTGGCCGACCACCCCGAGTGGCCCGCGCTCCTCGAGGCGACGGCGCACAGCTGCGACCCGTCGGAGGATCAGCAACACGACCTCGTCGGCGTGCCCGACCTGGTCGCCGAGAAGCCGACGGAGGAGTCGGTCGCCGCACTCCTTGGCGCCTTGAGCATCGTGCAGGCCATCGGATCGGTGTGCGACATCACCGCGGTGTCGAAGTTCTTCAACGGCAACCCGGTGCTCGGCTCCGTGGGCGGCGGCATCGACGCGTTCGAGGGCCGCGCGGGCCGCAAGCGTTGGACCGAGATCGAAGCGGTCATCGGCCGCAGCTGGGACGGCGTCATCGACGCCATCGACGCCATCGTCACCACCCCCGACGTCGACGCCGCCGCGTCGGAGAAGGCCGCCGCGGAACTGGCCGAGCCCGCGCCGGAACCCGTGGTCCCGGACGAGGAAGACGATGACGAGGTCGTGATCGAGGGCGAGGTGGACACCGAGGAGGAGGTCGACGCGCTCGCCGCCGAGGCCCAGGGCCAGGTGCTCGGCAGCGACAAGGACTTCTGGGGCCAGGTCGGCATCGACCCGGTCCGGATCATGACCAGCACCGGGACGTTCTACACGTTGCGCTGCTACCTCGACGATCAGCCGATCTTCCTCGGCCGCAACGGCCGCATCAGCGTGTTCGGCTCCGAGCGCTCCCTGGCCAGGTATCTGGCCGACGAGCACGAGAGCGACCTGTCGGATCTGGCGACCTTTGACGACATCCGCACGGCCGCCACTGACGGTTCGCTGCGCATCAAGGTCACCGACGACAACGTCTACGTGTTGACCGAACTGTCCGAGGACATCACCGACGGTCCCGACGCCGTCGACAGCGATCAGCTCGAGCTGGCCGTCGAATTGCTCAGAGACGTCAGCGATTACGCCGAGGACACCACCGTCGACGAAGCGTTGGACGCCGACCAGCCGCTGGGCAGGTTCGTCGCGCACGTGCTCGATCCCGGCACCGTCTCCAAGCCACCCGCGCCGTACGCCAAGGCCGCCGCGCAGTTCGACGCCCTGGCGGCGTTCGTGGAATCGCGGCTGCGCACCGAGTAGCCCGCCTTCCGCGAGCGTGCGTGTTTGCGGGCGACACGCCGCAAAACGACGGCAGTCTGCGCACGCTCGCCCAGCGGTCAGTGCGCGCAAAGTAACGATCGATAGCAGGCGCACCGAGTGGCGATGAGTTCTGCCCGTGTCGCGAGTCGACACTGGCATGACCATCACTGACGGCATCACCACCGGCTCACTCGACGTCCCAGGCGCCCGACTGCATTACGAGGTCCGCGGTGCGGGCCCACTCGTCTTCGTCGTCGGCTCGCCCATGGGCGCCGCCGACTTCGCTTCGTTCGCCGACGCGCTCGCAACCGACCACACCGTCGTCACCTACGACCCGCGCGGCCTCGCAGGCAGCACGATCGACGACCCCACCCAGGACGCCACCCCCGATCTCCGCGCCGACGACGTCGCGGCCATCCTCGACGCGCTCGGCACCGAGTCGGCCGACGTGTTCGGCTCCAGCGGAGGAGCGATCACCGGGCTCGCGCTGGTCACCCGCCACCCGGGCAGAGTGCGCACGCTGATCGCCCACGAACCGCCGCTGCTGGAACTGCTGCCCGACGCCGAGGCGCAGCATGCGGCCACCGACGCCATCATCGAGACGTTCCACCGCGACGGCCCGGAGGCGGCGTTCGTGCACTTCATGACCAACGCGGGCTACGACATGTCAGATCCGAACGTCGGCCCGCCTCCAGGACCCGAGCCGACTGAGGCCGAGTTGGCCAAGCGCATGGCCGACGCGGCGCGCTTCTTCAACCACGAGTTGCGTGACACCGCCCGCTATCTGCCCGACATGGCGGCGCTGCAGGCGAGCTCCACCCAGGTGCTGGTCGGCATCGGCGTGGAGTCCGGTCACCTGCTCACCTACCGCACGTCGACCGCTTTGTGCGAGCTGCTCGGCAGTTCACCCGTCGAGTTCCCTGGCGAACACGGTGGCTTCATGGCACACCCCGTCGCATTCGCCGACCGCATCCGCGAAGTGCTTGCCTGACTCCCGCGAGCGTGCGTGTCTGTCCCATGACACGCCGCGAAATGCCGGCGGTTTGTGCACGCTCCCGGGATGAGGGGTGGGCTCGCGGGAAAGGGGTCAGCCGATGAGGACGGCGTAGCGCGGCTTGATCACCTCGTCGATGATCGCCAGCCGCTCGTCGAACGGCAGGAACGCCGACTTCATCGCGTTGATGGTGAACCGTTCGAGATCGCTCCAGCCGTAACCGAATGCCTCCACCAGGCGCAGCATCTCCTGGCTCATGGTGGTGTCGCTCATCAACCGGTTGTCGGTGTTCACGGTGACGCGGAACCGCGAGCGGGCCAGCAGGTCGAACGGGTGCTCGGCGATGCTGGTTGCAGCCCCGGTCTGCACGTTGCTGCTGGGGCACATCTCCAGCGGGACCCGCTTGTCGCGCAGGATCGACGCCAGCCTGCCCAGTTTGACCGAGCCGTCCGCCGCGATGTCGATGTCGTCGACGATCCGCACGCCGTGGCCGAGCCGGTCGGCGCCGCAGAACGCGATGGCCTCGTGGATGGATGGCAGGCCGAACGCCTCGCCGGCGTGAATCGTGAAGCGTGCGTTGTTGCCTCGCATGTACTCGAAGGCGTCGAGGTGACGGGTGGGCGGGTACCCGGCCTCGGCGCCCGCGATGTCGAAGCCCACCACGCCCTTGTCGCGGAACCGGACGGCCAGCTCGGCGATCTCGCGGGACCGGGCGGCGTGCCGCATCGCCGTCACCAGGCAGCGCATGGTGATGGTGCGGCCTTCGCTGCCCGCCGCCTTCTCGCCGTCGGCGAATCCGGCGAGTACGGCGTCGACGACCGCGTCGAGCGAGAGCCCGCGATCGATGTGCAGTTCCGGCGCGAACCGGACCTCGGCGTAGACGACGGAGTCGGCGGCCAGGTCCTGCGCGCACTCGAATGCCACGCGATGCAACGCTTCCGGTGTCTGCATGACGCCGACCGTGTGCGCGAACGGCTCCAGATAGCGCACCAGCGAGCCGCTATGCGCCGCCGTACGAAAGAACGTCGCGAGCGCCTCGACGTCATTGGCGGGCAGTTCGTCGTAGCCCGTCTCCTCGGCCAGTTCCAGCACCGTGGCCGGGCGCAGACCGCCGTCGAGGTGGTCGTGCAGGAGCGCCTTGGGGGCTTGCTTGATGAGGTCGAGGCTCAGCTGCGTCGTCATCCATACATCTTGCTCGCGTGCGGCCGCATTGGCCGAGGAGTTCACGGTGGCGTTGCTTACCCGACGATCCGATCGATGATCAGGGGCCGCGATTTCGGCGGCACGTCATCGATGCTCCACCCACCGTCTAACTCGGCGACGGCACCGCCGAACCGCTCCGGGGTGTCGGTGTACAGCGTGAACAGCGGCTCGCCAGCGACCACCGGCTCGCCAGGCCCGCGGTGCATGCGCACGCCCGCGCCGAACTGGACCTGGCCGCCGGGCGTCGAGCGGCCAGCCCCGAGCCGCCACACTGCCAAGCCCACAGCCATCGCGTCGACGTCGCCCATCACCCCTCCGCGTGGCGCCGTGATGGTCTCGGAGTGCGCCCCGATGGGCAGCGGCCGGGACAGGTCGCCGCCTTGCGCGGACACCAGCTCACGGAACCGGTCCATGGCCGTCCCGTCGGCCAATGTGTCTGCGGGGTCGATCCCGTCGACGCCTGCCGCGTCGAGCATCTCGCGGGCCAGGGCCAGTGTCAGCTCGACGACGTCGTCGGGGCCGCCGCCGGCGAGCACGTCGAGTGACTCGGCAACCTCCACCGCGTTGCCGATGGCGCGTCCCAGCGGCCGGTCCATGTCGGTGAGCAGTGCACGGGTGGCGACGCCGTGCGCGGCGCCCAGTTCGACCATCGTGCGGGCCAACTCGCGGGATTCCGCCTCGGTCTTGAGGAAGGCTCCGCGGCCCACCTTGGTGTCGAGCACCAACGCGTCGGCACCCTCGGCGAGCTTCTTGCTCATCACCGAACTGGCGATCAGCGGCAGGGATTCGGTGGTCGCGGTGACGTCGCGCAGTGCGTAGATCTTGCGGTCGGCGGGCGCCAGGTCGCCTGCGGCGAAGATGGCCGCACCGATGTCTCGAAGCTGTTGGCGGATCTGGTCTTTGGTGAGTTCGGCGGTGAACCCGGCGATGGCCTCCAACTTGTCGAGGGTGCCGCCGGTGTGGCCGAGCCCGCGGCCTGCCGCCTGCGGTACCGCGGCGCCGCACGCCATCACGACGGGCACCAGCGGGATGGTGATCTTGTCGCCAACGCCTCCCGTGGAGTGCTTGTCCACCAACGCCAGTGGCTTGCCGTTGCGGCGCAGATCGTGGAAGTCGAATCGTTCGCCGGAGCCGATCATGGCCGCCGTCCACCGGGCGATCTCGCCTGGCGTCATACCGCGCAGGAAGATGGCCATCAGCAGAGCCGACATCTGCTCGTCGTGCACCCGCCCGTGGGTGTAGCCGTCGATCACCCAGTCGATCGCGGCGTCCGAAAGCACTCCCCCGTCGCGCTTGGTCCTGATGACGGTCGGGGCGTCGAATGTGAACTCCGTCACGGGTTCTCCACGCGGGCGATGTCGTCGGGACCGAAGGCGTCGGGCAGCAGAACCGACAGCGGCCGGGGTCCCGCCGGATGATCGATCAGCATGTCGGGCCCGCCGTGCTCGAGCAGCACCTGGCGGCACCGCCCGCAAGGCATGAGCAATGCCCCAGAGGCGTCCACGCACGACAGCGCGACGAGTCGTCCGCCACCGCTCGAATGCAGGGCGCAGACCACAGAACACTCGGCACAGAGACCTAGGCCATATGAGACATTCTCCACATTGCAGCCGACCACGACCCGACCATCGTCGGTCAGAGCCGCCGCCCCGACCGGAAATCGCGAATATGGGGCATATGCACGGGCCATCACCTCAATTGCACTGCGCTGCAATGACTTCCAATCGATCTCAGCAGCCACGACGGCTCCGCGGCCGACGATCTGAATCCATTCCGAAGACTCCGTTTCACGGCCCGAATTTCTAGATAGGCAACCCTAATTTCTGTGGTGACAGGGCCACCCGGGCTTCCACGCTAGTTCTTTCGACAAGACAATGGGTTTAGAGTCGCCCCGAGGTTTGGGTACAGGTTGGGCAACGTCGACACGCGGGCCCCAATCGCGTACCCCGAGCGTCCACCGAAGGCGTTGGAGGTCGGAGATGAGTACAGCCACAGCCGCGGATTCCGCAATACCGGCACCGCGATCGTCACCACCGCGCCGCCGCACCCTGTATCGCGGCGACCCGGGCATGTGGTCGTGGGTGCTGCACCGCATCACCGGCGCCACGGTCTTCTTCTTCCTCCTCGTGCACGTGCTCGACACCGCGCTGGTGCGCGTCAGCCCCGAGGCCTACAACGAAGTCATCAACACCTACAAGACGCCGATCATCGGCCTCATGGAGGTGGGCCTGGTGGCGGCGATGCTCTACCACGCCCTCAACGGTATCCGGATCATCCTGGTCGACTTCTGGCAGCACGGTCCGAAGTACCAGCGCCTGATGTTGTGGATCGTCCTCGGCGTCTGGATCGCGGTCTTCACCGGCGCGATCGGCGTGATCGGCATGCACATGGCGGAGCGATTCCTGTGACCGCGCCGTGGACACCGCACCACAAGGAAGGCCGCCTTGCGCCGGTGCAGGAAAAGGAACACGACCGGCCCGCCAGCCTGGACCATCCGCGCGCACCCCGGCGCCCGAGGGGCATCCCGTACTTCGAGAAGTACGCGTGGCTGTTCATGCGATTTTCTGGTGTCGCCCTCGTTTTTCTGGCGCTCGGGCACTTGTTCATCGGGCTGATCTGGGACGGCGGCGTGTACCGGATCGACTTCAACTACGTCGCGCAGCGCTGGGCCTCGCCGTTCTGGCAGATCTGGGATATGGCATTGCTGTGGCTGGCGATGGTGCACGGCGCCAACGGCATGCGCACCATCATCGGCGACTACGCGCGCACGAATGTCACCAAGTTCTATCTGAATGCGCTGTTGTTGCTGGCGACGGGCTTCACGTTGGTGTTGGGCACTTATGTCCTCGTCACCTTCGACGCGAACATCTCTTAGGGGCGAGCGGGATGGATTTTTAGATGATTGTTGAACATCGCTACGACGTTGTCATCGTCGGTGCAGGCGGCGCAGGCATGCGTGCCGCCGTCGAAGCCGGCCCGCGGGTGCGCACTGCGGTACTGACCAAGCTGTACCCGACGCGCAGCCACACCGGCGCCGCGCAGGGCGGCATGTGCGCTGCGCTCGCCAACGTCGAAGAGGACAACTGGGAGTGGCACACCTTCGACACCGTCAAGGGCGGCGACTACCTCGCCGACCAGGACGCCGTCGAGATCATGTGCAAGGAAGCCATCGACGCCGTCTACGACCTCGAGAAGATGGGGATGCCGTTCAACCGGACCCCCGAGGGCCGCATCGACCAGCGCCGCTTCGGCGGGCATACTCGCGACCACGGCAAGGCCCCGGTGCGCCGCGCCTGTTACGCCGCCGACCGCACCGGCCACATGATCCTGCAGACGCTGTACCAAAACTGCGTCAAGCACGACGTCGAGTTCTTCAACGAGTTCTACGCCCTCGACATCGCCATCACCGAGGCGCCTGGTGGGCCAGTCGCGACCGGCGTCATCGCCTACGAGCTCGCCACCGGCGACATTCACATCTTTCACGCCAAGGCGATCGTGTTCGCCACCGGCGGTTCTGGCCGGATGTACAAGACGACGTCCAACGCGCACACCCTGACGGGCGACGGTCTTGGAATCGTGTTCCGCAAGGGACTTCCCTTGGAGGACATGGAGTTCCACCAGTTCCACCCGACCGGCCTGGCTGGCCTGGGCATCCTGATCTCCGAAGCCGTGCGCGGCGAGGGCGGCCGCTTGCTCAACGGTGACGGCGAACGGTTCATGGAGCGCTACGCGCCCACCATCGTCGACCTGGCGCCGCGCGACATCGTCGCCCGCTCAATGGTTCTCGAGGTGCTCGAAGGCCGCGGCGCCGGCCCCAACAAGGACTACGTCTACATCGACGTGCGCCACCTCGGCGCCGACGTGCTCGAGGCCAAGCTGCCCGACATCACCGAGTTCGCCCGCACCTACCTCGGTGTCGACCCGGTCACGGAGCTGGTGCCCGTCTACCCGACCTGCCACTACGTCATGGGTGGCATCCCGACCACCGTGCATGGCCAAGTGCTGCGCAACAACACCGCGATTGTGCCGGGCCTGTACGCCGCAGGCGAATGCGCATGTGTATCGGTGCACGGCTCCAACCGGCTTGGCACCAACTCGCTGCTCGACATCAACGTGTTCGGCCGCCGCGCAGGCATCGCGGCGGCGAACTACGCGCTTGGGCACGACCACGTCGACCTGCCAGCCGATCCAGCGGGGATGGTCGTCGGCTGGGTCGGCGACATCCTCTCCGAGCACGGCAACGAACGCGTCGCCGACATCAGGGGCGCGCTGCAACAGTCGATGGACAACAACGCCGCAGTGTTTCGCACCGAGGAGACGCTCAAGCAGGCGATGACCGACATCCACGCCCTGAAGGAGCGCTACTCCCGGATCACGGTGCACGACAAGGGCAAACGCTACAACAGTGACCTGCTTGAAGCGATCGAACTCGGCTTCCTGCTGGAGTTGGCCGAGGTGACCGTCGTCGGTGCCCTCAACCGCAAGGAGTCCCGTGGCGGTCATGCCCGCGAGGACTACCCCAACCGCGACGACACCAACTACATGCGCCACACCATGGCCTACAAAGAGGGTAGCGAGCTGCTGAGCGACATCCGGTTGGACTACAAGCCGGTGGTGCAGACGCGTTACGAGCCGATGGAACGGAAGTACTGACATGAGCGCACCCACCATCGACAAGACGAGCGACGCCGCAGATCCTCCATTGCCAGCCGTTCCCGATGGCGCGGTGATGGTGACGCTGAAGATCGCCCGCTTCAACCCGGAGGACGCCGACGCCGCGGGCTGGCAGAGCTTCCGTGTCCCGTGCCTGCCGACCGACCGACTGCTCAACCTGCTGCACTACGTCAAGTGGTACCTCGACGGCACGCTGACGTTTCGGCGGTCCTGTGCGCACGGCGTGTGTGGCTCGGATGCCATGCGCATCAACGGCGTGAATCGCTTGGCGTGCAAGGTGCTGATGCGCGATCTGCTCCCGAAGAAGCCGGGCAAGCCGCTCACCATCACGATCGAGCCGATCCGCGGCCTGCCAGTGGAGAAGGACCTCGTGGTGAACATGGAGCCGTTCTTCGACGCCTTCCGCGCGGTGAAGCCGTTCCTGATGACCAGCGGCAATCCGCCCACCCGCGAACGGATTCAGAGCCAGACCGACCGGGCCCGGTACGACGACACCACCAAGTGCATCCTCTGCGCGTGCTGCACGACCAGCTGCCCCGTGTTCTGGAGCGAGGGCAGCTACTTCGGCCCTGCCGCGATCGTCAACGCGCACCGGTTCATCTTCGACAGCCGCGACGAGGGTGCCGCCGAGCGGTTGGACATCCTCAACGAGGTCGACGGTGTCTGGCGCTGCCGGACCACGTTCAACTGCACGGAGGCCTGCCCCCGTGGCATCCAGGTGACCAAGGCGATCCAGGAGGTCAAGCGGGCGCTGATGTTCGCCCGCTGATCCTGGTTGCGCCCCTCCGCGAGCGCGCGTGTTTGCACGCGACACGCCGGGCAAAGTCAAGTAGTTAGTGCAACAGCTATGCGGCTTGGCTAATTCGGGCGGCGAGACGTTGGGCGGGGGTTGCTAGGTCGAGGGTGGGCCTGGGCCGGCTGTTGAGCTTGTCCTGGATG
>Ga0105237_10004899_pt1 | contig 15327 bp, 17 predicted proteins | sample KBSC24metaG_FD_81520 | JGI IMG/M metagenome (GOLD analysis project Ga0105237, IMG submission 81520) | Corn rhizosphere microbial communities from Kellogg Biological Station, Michigan, USA - KBS C2-4 metaG | ecosystem: Host-associated > Plants > Roots > Rhizosphere > Soil | place: Michigan, USA... | reverse complement strand
GTAACAAACCCAAAGTCCAGACCCAGTAGTGATTTACCCGTTGACTCATACCCAAATAATTCTGCAATCTTTCCATATTGAAGACCGCCACCCAATTGCCAATTAAGTGGTAATACTCTTGATGGAAGCCATAGTGTTTTCTCAGTTGGAAGTAGTATATCTCCCCTTACAGAATCACCATGCTTTTTCCTTATTGCTGATTCTCCCAGTAGTTTAAATTTCATGTTTTAAAATGGTAAATCATCAGTTGATACATAATTAACTACTTCACCCTTCCTATTTCTAACCGGTTTAAGGCTTTTATTTACTTGATCCTGAATCTTGCACAGATTAATTGCAAGGCATTTTTTATCCTTGCAATCTTTTCCAGACACCGGGCAGTAAGTTTCGGTTATCCTAACCTTTTCTTTTTTTTAACCAAGGTACTCCCTTTCTTCATTTTCTTTTTTCCACCAACTCCCAAGAACCTATTCAGGATTTCCTTGGTTTCTTCGTATGTTGGAATCTCTTTTCTTACCATAGCTTCAAGATCATAAATCTTGTTATACTTTTTACTTAATGGTGATGGTTTACCTGCAAGCATAGTGTACTCAGTGTCCATCATTCCAGATCCAGTCCTTGTAATCTTTACATCATAACCTTCTTTTGGATCAGTAAAATCTCCATTCTCTTCGTCAAGGTAAAGGTCAATCAAATCTTGATACTGACCCGCAGTTAATTGTGCAAGTTTTGCTCCAGTCTTTTCATCCACCTTCTTACCCATCTTATCCTCATAACGGATAGCTGGAACAACAAATTTCCTTTTTGGTTTTAGCTTAGCTGCTAATGCCTTATCATCATCGTCCCCATTCTTAAGTTCTTCGTACTTCTCATAGATTGCACATGGTTCTCCGAAGGTCATTGGTGACATAACTCCCTTAATTTCCTGACCTAAGAAGAAGTGTACAATCTCTTGCCCAAATTCTTTATCCTCATCCACTGGAAGAACCCTGATTCTTGTGGTTGTATCGGCTTTGAAGAAGATCATATTTCCACCTTCCTGAGAAGCCTTTATGTCTTTTCTTGTTGCCATAAGACTCTTACGGCGTGGGTCTATTTTTTTAGTTTTCAGCATAGCTTTTTTAGTTTATTTTTTCCTTCCTTATATTAGCACTTAGTGTTTGAATTAAGTCTTTCCGCATTTCAAATGACCTTACACATACCTCAATAGTATCCCTTGCTTCCTCTATTTGCATAAGGTCATTTTCTAATTTTTTAACCTTAAGATCATTTGCTGCTTTTGCCTTTGCTGCAGTTATCTGCATTGTCTCTGCCCATTTAGATATAGCTGCATCCTTTGCTCTGGATATTTCCCTTTGTTGATCCCTTGCTTTTATAATTAACTTTTTGTGAAGCATTGAAACAAAGGCATAACTTCTAGCCTGATTCATCAAATGAATACCCACCCGATTCTCACTTATCTTTAATTCTTTATCAAGGTTAAAAGCATAAACCTTATCGTTTAGCTTTATCTTAATATCCATAATGGATGATGTTGATGAGTACTCAATTAGTTTTGACATATCCTAAAAGTTTTCCTACCAATTGTTTTCTTGTTTCAAGGTATGATGTTTCAATTTTGCTCATTACCGGTCCATTTGTTTCCATGCGGATTACAAACTCCAACCAATACTTATTGAAAATGCTATCTATTGCTCTTTGATAATGTAGATTTGCTACCCTACTTCCATTATCCTCAATCGGTATCATCGATGGGATATAAATTACAAAATCCAAACCCCTCATGGCATTTATACATTTATCCATAAATTCCTGTACAACTTCTTCAGTTTGGTATGGAGCTGATTGTAATAAAAAATATACCCAGTTATCCAATGGACTCCTATCCGTTACGAAATGGTCATGGTCCCTTATTAATTCTGCCCTTCTTTCCTGAACCATGCATTGTAATTCAAATCCAAACTCCGGATTCTTATGCGATTCCTGTATTACATTTAGATGTCCAGCTTCGCCCTTGAAACCATACTTATCAAATAGATACTTTTTATCCGACTCAATTTTCAAATCACCCGATGAACCCGAGAAATGGGGTATATCTAGTTCTTTAGCTACATGTTTAACAAGTGTAGTTTTTCCTGATCCCGAAGCTCCGGTGAATGCAATTTTCATATAAGTTTTGTTTTTTCTTTTAGATTCTTAAAATAGTTTAATCGGTCCCAACCCGATTCCCAATAATCACTATAATCTTCCGTTTTTATATTAGGCTTTCTAATTTGAAGATTAGCCAAATAATCCAACTGTTGATGTATTCTTTGCGTTATAAATTCTTCGGTTATAATTTGATCCCCAACAATTACTACTCTAGCCATGTTTCATAGTTTATCTTTGGGTCATACTCAATCATATTGCCCCATGTTTTACCTATCTCTGGTGATACTTTCATCTTTACTTTTTTCAATTCAAATCCAAAATACTTAAGAGTCTCTGGTTTTGAACAAATTTCTTCTATTTTTGGAACAGCCGAATGAATAAATCTTGGCTCAATATAATATTTAATTGAATCGTGTACTGAATTAGTTTGAGCTTGATATTTTATATATTCAGATAATACCAAATCCCCGGTTATTATTTTCTTTCTAATTATGGAACATGCAAATTGAGCAAAGTCCGATGATCCACCTTGAACCGGAGCATTAATCGCATCCCTTACTGCCTTATTATAAAACCCTTGCCTTTCGGAATCAATATCGGGTAGGTTTCTTCTTCTTCCAAATAGATTAACCACGTACTTATGCTTTCTACAAAATAATTCCTGATTAGCCATGTATTCTTTTATTTCAGGGAATTCCCTAAACCAATCAGCCTTGAATCCGATAGCATCCTCTAGTGTTACTACTTCCTTAATTCCCATCTCCAAATTGTCTGAAGTCATTTGATCCGCTGTTTCCTGATCCGATTGACCAAATAGGATAGAAAAATTTAAAGTCTTTCCTTTCTTCTTTTGCTTTTCCCAAAATAGATTCTCTGGATGCTTTGGGTCTTTTAGTATGGCTTTAGCTTTATCATAATCATGCATCCGCCTAATCATTTTACATGCTGTTGCTAAATGGACATTATACTTTCTTTCAAAGATGTCCAGCATTGCTTTACAATTGGACATCTCCGCAACAACCCTTAATTCTGCTTGTCCATAGTCCACTTCAAGTATTAAGTGATTTGGGGGTGGAATATACATTACCTTTATAATTGAGGAAGTGTTATCCCTTGGTATATTATGTAGGTTAGGATCGGATGATGAATTGTGATTTACAAAACCATTAGCTATATAGCTATGATCACCCTCTACAGATATATCACATACTAACTTTTTCCCCAATGGTTTTATTGATTTTATCTTTGATAAAGTAAACATTTTTTATTTCTTTTTCTGGTATTCTAATTAATGTATATCCTTTCTTTTTTGCAAGTTTATCCTTTATGGTATCCACCCTTTCTGAATGAAATCTACCATCCACCTCCAAAAGTATCTTATGTTTTAATAATTTAAAATCATAACTTCGTATTCCTATTCGATATTGTGGTATAAATTCTATACCCATACCCATTAGAATCTTTTTCATTTTAAACTCAAGGGCATTAGCAATTAAATTAATTCTTATTCCCCTTCTTTTAGCACCATGTCTTAGATGCTTTAGAACTAATCTAACCGCTTCTTTTGCCTCATACACCATATCATTTATTTCTACAACTTTCTCTATTGCCGACCTATAATCATCCGATTCCACTAAGTCAATTATGCCCGGTTTAAATGATTCCAATATAGTGGCTCTATCCCTCCACTTTAACCCATAGCTTAATGCTTTCCCTTTTCGTATTTTCTTTCTTCTCAATTCCTCAACCCTCTCTTTTGTATAATACTTTTTAACCGATCTAGTCCAAATTCTATGGTTATACCCCAAAGCTATGAACTGCTTCTTGGTTAATTGTTTTTTTTCAAATAACTCTCTAAAGCAATTTTCCTCTACAATCTGACATCCACGTATATCTTTACCTTTAATTCTTTCCAGTATTATTTTCATATACCATTAGCTTAGTATTTAAGGGTTCGTCAGTATCGTATACATCCCGTAATGATACCCAACCATTTTCACCCAAAAATTTGTGATCTAAAGTGCATTGTATCTTGTTCCCGTTTTCCAATTCCACTTCAAACATTTCCTCATACCCCTTATTTATACCATACGTTATACCCATATAGTTTCCACTATGAGTTAATGCTTTATATCCTTTGATTCTTTTATATTTTTCTTGGTACTTTGGTATAAATTTTTTTATTTTAATTAATCCCCTATCTGTTTCTACTTGGGATTCTTCCCCTATACACATACGGCCCGTAACTGTACCATGGATTTTAAATGAACCGTGAATCCTATTGTTTTGGGTTAATCTTTTTTGGATTGCAACCATATAGGTTGACCATAATTTTGAAAGTTCCCTATGCTTTAGTAACTTTTCTATAAAACCCGACTTATCCTTTTTCTTTAAAATCAAAAGAACTTCCTCATCAGTTGATGGTCTAGTAGTATCCTGCTTAGTAAGTTTATCTTTTGTATATTTTATTATTTTAAAATTAAAACCTTTTGGTGATGAGAATAATAATTCAACCATTATATTTGGTGAATTAAAATTAACCTCTTCTACAACTTCCTTCTTTGTTAAGAGTTGCCCCACTACATATCTGCTTATTTTTTCTTCCCGATTCTTTATCAACCTCATTTTGGCTGAATCGGTCTTTGTTTCATCCTCTTCTATCTTTTCAATTTCTTCTTTAACTTGCTTAATGAGTTTTTTGATATGATGCCTTATTCTCCACTTCTGGAATTCCCTTAGTTTGGGTATCTTTAAAAGATTCTTTTCATTTTCGGCTATTTGATTCCTTGTTTGTAACTCTATCCTGTCAAGGTACTTTTTATTAACTCCCATACCCATCATTTCGGAATCTGCATATACCCGGGTTTGCATCATGCACATATTACGGTATAGCAAATAAAACTTAGGGTATTTCTTTTCATTCAATAAAAGGTTCTCAAAATAGATTTGTAACCTTAGGGACATATCACAATCTATGCCGCAATATTTAGATAATGGCTTTAATGGAACAAATGCCCATCCCCCATTCTGCTTTACTAATTTATGAATTTCATCTTCGTAATCCCCAAATTCGGGTATAAATCTATCGGTTAGAGATTTCAAATCATTTGGTGGTTCCTCATCTAATAGATATTTACCCAGCATTGGATCAAGATATACCCCTTTAATATCCCCACCATAGCGATTGATCCACTTTAATTCATGCTTAGCGTTGAATGCCACCTTTACTACTTTAACATTCTCAAATACGTTAATAAAAAGATAGGTAAAGATTTCTTTTACTTGCTCTTTTGAAAAAGGTGAGTCAAAGTGGAATAAGGGTATTATATAAGTAAATCCGGGTTGATATGATATGCCCATAATTGTACAATCATCATCCAATGAATGAGCTCCCCCTTCGGCTTTTGTTTCAAAGTCAAAAGAACAATAACCAGTAATTTTACAATTATTGGCTATCTTCTTTACTTGATCAAATGTCTTTATTATTCTATAACTTGACTTCATCGTGCTTCCTCCAGTATACTTTAGCTTTTGTTAATCTTTCCAATGGTTCCATATCCCTGTAGTGTTCCCTGAATATTACCCTTTTTATTCCCGATTGAATTATTGCTTCCGTACACTTTTCGCATGGTGAAAAATTACAGTATAAAGTGCATCCATCCAAAGATATGCCATGAGCAGCTGAAAAGTATATAGCATTAGCCTCGGCATGAATTGCAAGTTCGCATGGTTTATTTATATCGCAATAAAATTGGCAATGCTCATTTTCTAATGGACCGTTATACCCCGTTGAAACTATTCTACCCTCCCTAACTATAACACAACCCACTTGCTTTCTTTGGCATGATCCCCGTAAAGCAATCACATCAGATATTCGCATATATTGCTCATCCCTTGTTATCCTTTCCATTTTGCTTATTAATTAGGTAAATATCATTTTTGAAAAGATGAAAATGGGTTATATACATGCTAAGATAACCCATATTATACTCAATTGAGTTCTTTGATCTACAAACCTCCTTCATAATGTGTTGAGCTAACCTAGCAGTTAAATAAATATCATTTTTAAAATGCCTATAATAATCACAGCTCCTTATATAATAATTGCAATGCAACCCATATCCCCTATAGAAAAAATGATACATTAAAGAGCATGGAACTCTAACCCCCTTAATATTACCATTATCCACTGGCCACCATACGGGTAGTATTGCTTGCCTAGTATGTATATCCGTCTTTAGTAGATTTATTATGTCATTTAAGTCCCCATACCCATTATCCGAATCTTTACCCCAGTACCTCTCCATGTATGAGTGAGAAAATTTTGGTTCATCCAGTCCCAATTCAAACGGCTTAGTATTACCATTTATGGGTCTTTTTTCAAAATATTTTAGCATATGCTCCAACTTCTTTTTCTTTTCTTCCACTCTAACAAATGGAATAACATTTGGTATAACCCATTCCAGTTCAGCCCTTCTACTAATGGTCCATGTATAAATTACTTGGTCATACTCTCTTCCATTTGGATGCTTTTTGGTTCCAGGTGTTCTAACCTTTATTCTTTTTCTTTCTGATTTTCTTATAGTTCCAGCTCCGGCAAAATCATCTTGTAATTTTATTAAAAAACTTTCATCCTTTTGGCCTATTATTATTCTAAAACCTTCTCTACCAGTTCCCTCATCCACTTTTATGCTAACTGTACCTTCCCCATCTATTATAGCCCCATAGTATACCCATCTTTTCTTATCTATACTTGGGTATTCCCCCTTTACTAAGTAAGGATCATTGCCATCTTTAAATTTATTATATGGCCATATCTTATATGACTCACCCGGATTCAAGGGCATTCCAGATATTCTTTCTCTAAAATGAACATCCGCCCATGGTAAATCCGGTTCACATTCTGCTTCTAGTTGAGTTAATGAGTTTGGAATTCTAACTGTAAAGTTATAATTAATAAATTCCAACATTATTTCTTTAGACATTGCATCAGTTCCCTGCCAATGCCCCGCAGGTATCTCATGTCCCCTAGTGATAAGGGTTGTTCTTGCATCTTCCCTTACATCTTTAATGCTGGAATATATTTTCATAGCCCTTTAAATTTTTTAATTTGCTTTTTAGTAATCACATCTTTAGGATATAGTTCTTTGGGTTCAACAAGTTTTAAATCTCGTGCAAGCATTGAACCTACTCCGGATTCCGGTTCACCATTTTCATCCTTCCTAATCTGAAGCATTGATCTCCTTGTAACTCTAAACATTACATCATGGGGATTTGGATGGTCTAGGTATTTTTGTATAGTATCTAAAACTTTCTTTTGAAAGTAATGAATTTTCTTTTTCTTTTCTTTTAAAAAATTATTTAGTAATTTTTTTAATGGCTTTATATTATTATACATTACAAATGATTCGGCAGTTATATAAAAAGAGGGTGCAAAAAAATGAACTTCAACATCATTATGACCATATATAAACTCAATTACTCTTTGCACAAGTAAAAAATCAAATAATAATCTTTTGGTTACCTCCGAGGTACGGATATGAAAAACTGCAATAGGTCTTTTTATATTTGGTCTTTTTGTTAAGGTTAAAGAAATTAAGCAATCCTTCCCCGATCCATGCTTATTAGTAAAATGAATTGTATGGTTATACGATTTAGCATTCTTACCCTCCCTATGATTAATGGTATTTTTTACTATCTCTACATAATGGATATTTACATAGTTTTTTACTAATGCACTCCACTTAGCCTTTGAGTATCCTAGCTTTTTACCAAAATCAAAGTTTGGGTTAACCCATGCGTTTCTTATCCTAATAAAGTTATTAAAAGAAATCCATTCCGTTCCATAGTAAGCTCCTTGCTTAGCTTCTATCTTATGACATTCCAAAAATAAAAATTCATTTATTTTTTCCCATCCCTGCTGCAGATTATCTGCTGTTAGCAGATTTAACAAATAACTTTCTTTTTCCTTTTTATTTATGGGTATATCATTACCATTTTGTTTTCTCACTAACCAAGCCTGCTTATTATTATCGGAATAACTTTGCCACTCTAAATTAAGATAATGGTTATTAGATTTAATATCATCCTTATGAGCAGATACCGGTAATTTATTTGGATTTTTTACCCAAGCCCTTGCTACTAAAACATTTACTTTTTTAGTATAAGCTTTACCATCCTTACCCCGTAAGCATACTCTACAGTAACCATCCGAACTGGGTTTTATGGATAAAAATTTCTCCTTACCCCTACCCTGCCCATTACCTTTTACTGATGATACTCTACCATCATAATAAATTCTATAGCCAGGAAATTTTTTAAATGACTTATATTCAGTAGTTAGTTTCGATTCTCTTTTGATTAATGATGTTTTTATCTTCATATTGGGTATATATTCCTTTTTCATCCAAACCAATCATATCAAATAAAAATGTTAAGCAAACCCATGCTTCCATAATATTTGTATAAAATGGTCTTAGTTCAGTTTTTAATTCCATTTCCCTCCAAGCTTTCTTTTTTAATTTATGAGCTGCTTGCTTTAATCTCTTAGTTATTGCCCAATTAAATTCATCAAAATATGGTATCAAATCTGGGTTAAGGAAATATCCCCCGACATGCAATTGCTCATATCTTTTTTGGTTTATAGCTTTGTAGCAAGTTCTTTTATGGTGGGTTACTGTTGTCTCTTTTATTAGATAATGCCTTGCATATCTCATTCCAGTTATTAAAGCATCCTCAACTACTAATATCTCCACACCCTGCTCCCTACACATAACTTCATAGTAATCATTTATCTCGGCATTATCAATACCTATAGCTATAAATAATTCTATGAAAAAATGAACTACATCAATCAACTCTTCCGTATATTGTTTTAAAGGTTCATCGATTTTATTGCCAAGTTCCCTCAAGTCATCAGTAAGCATACTCTGTTTGATTGGATCATATATACTATCCGCTTCCACCAGCTCCTCAATAATATCACCTATCGTTGATTTAATAAACTTTTGATGATCCCTATTATTTATGTCTATGGGCATAGGATTTGGAACTGCCCCAATTTCCTGATACCTTTTTACTAACTTATGCTGGTAATCAAATATTCCCAACATTAACTTACCCTCATTATAGGGTTTGGGGTTTTTATAGATCATTTCTTTTTAAGGGTTATATATCTTTTTCCGTTTGTCTGGAATGATTTTAATCTCTTTGACATATTTACTGCCATCCTTATATACTTTATAATATTTTTGCCATCCATCCTTTTATCTGGGTTAAATCGGGCATCTACATTATCCAATAATTTTTGTAAAGATGTTACTTTATCCGGTTTTAGTAGATCAACTATAAATACCTCAAGTATCGATAGCTTAATTACATTCTCTTCTTCCTTATCCAAAAATGCCTGCTTACTTTCTATAGTTTTTCTTTTTCCATGCAGCTTTTGACCCATCATTATTTGACAGGCCTGATTATCCCCACACTCATTACACTCTGGAGCTTCAAGACTATGCAGTTGCCCAAAGCATGGATCATCTTCCGAACCTAAACTCATAAGTGGTATTGAAAAGTCAAGTTCTTTTTTCTCTATTTTAGTTCTGGGCTTTCTCTTAACTTTTTTCATTTCTTTAAATAGTAATTTGTTATTTTTAACTTCTCATTTTTGTATGTGGTTAATCTGTGCTTTGAATGCCTTTTAAGATAAAAGCCTTCATCAAAGAAATCATCAATAATAGAGTATTCTTTTGACTCGTGTACCCTTGTTAGCCTTCCGAGTATCTGCATTACATTTGACATTGAATCCCCTGCTGATCCATTTATTAAAACTTTCATCCACGGAAAGTTTTTACCCCTCTTTAAAATATATGAACCAACAAGTATATTTAATTTACCCTTTTCAAATCTACCCACAACTTCAAATCTATCCGGTCTTTTATGATGTACCCAATCAATAGAATACTTAATTAAATCTGGGTCTTTATCTATTCTATTAAAAAGTATTTTTACATGAGCATGGTTTTTAACCATTATTAGAATTGGTTTTCTTCCTTTTTTCAAATGAAATTTTAACCTACGAATTATCATGGTATTTCTTTCCTTTGATCGTATTATACCACGATCATATTCATCTACAAAATCACCCTTTGAAATCACTTTTATATTTCCGGGTAATATATTTACATAAACCTCAGCACTTGTTCCCTCATCCATTAATTCCCGATTTCTTTTCTCATAAAGTATATTACCAAATATAGCCCTTAACCTTTCATTCTTTTCTTTCTTTCTTTTATCTACCATTGCTGATCCACTTAATGCCACTCTAACGAATGAGTTAAATGTATAACTTAATACCTCCTTGTATGATGGTGATGTTGCTAAATCCCCCTCATCCACCAATACCACGGGATATGATGCAAGTCTTTGCCCCACTACATGGATTCTACTCTTGGCAGTTTGGACCATTACTATCATGAAATCATTCCACTTAACTCCATGTTCCGCTGAAATAAAACCCACTTTACCCGGCAACATCTTTGGCATTTCCCTTACGGCATCATTAAATAACTCCTTTGAATTAAGTAAAAAGATGGTTTTACTTTTATAGATTAAATGGAATGCAGCCGATGTAATTGTTTTGCCAAAATTGGTTGCTGCAAATACTATCCCCCTTGGGTGTGGTATAGTTGAAAATGCAGTTGGTTTATTTCTTATTACATGCCATGCCACTGTTAATACTGCATCCCTTTGATCATCCCTAATCGTATAGGGTCCTATTTGTTTGGGTATTTCTTTTGGTTTTAGTATTTCCCTCTCATCGTAAAGTTGTACTTTAATTTTCCATTCATTAAAAATATCTATTACCTGTTCAAGTTTACCCGTATCAAAATAACCCCTATCCGAAACAAATCTTATAAATCCATCCCATTGCCTACGTTGGAATGCCGGTGAGAAAAATGCACCCTTTGCTCGTATGGCCATCAATGGATGCTCCCTAAGCTTTAAAATCCACTTAGTTTCACCCCTTAGTTGACATTTGTTGTTTCCAATTATTATGTCCATTTTTCTTATTCTTTAACCTATTCCATTCATCCAAAGCTGATGTATCTTTTTTCTTTTCCTTTACAACATTATTTTCGCTCATCCACTTTAATACCCTATCCTTTGCATTTAATGTTACTAATTGTTCTGGTGATGGAAATCCACCCGTCCAATCTAAAGATTCAAATTGGCCCAATATATAATCCTGTGTATCGAGTCCAAGCTCAGCTGCCACTTTAGATACTTTAACAAAGAAGATATATTTTTCTGGGTTATCCTTTTTATCATATTTCGGATTAATACCCGTCTTATCAAAAACCATATGTTGGTATAATCTATACCCCAGTTCAGTATCATTCGGATTATTGTCATGCTCAATTTCTTCTATTACATTTTGCCTTGCAATTATTGATTCATGAAATGATTTCATTTGCCTTAGTCTGAATTGACCGGGTCTTACACTGAAATAATTTTTTATGTATTCAATGAAACCAGTTCTTCTTTCCATATTAAATGCTTTAGAAAATTCTAAAGCAAGCTTAGACATTTCAACTATGAATGGCCAATCTGAATCAAATTTATTTACCCTTACAAATCCCCTATGCTTCATTTGAACTCTAACATCGGATAGTAGGGTATTAAATAAAGTTGCATCATCCATCTTTGCTGATGATAATCTATTTAAAGATTTGATCTGGGTATCATTTTTAGGATCAAGTATCCCCCTATTTAGTAGGGATTGATTAACTCCCCTTTTCATTATATGATTCGCTAGATCATCAATAGGAAAGTCCTCAAACATTTCAAGGTTTACTTGTTGCCACTCAATTATAAACCTCCGTAATTTTGATTTGGTAATATGTAATGATGGATCACGACTCATGCACTGGGCAATTTATGTAATGGTCTTTCTTCATTTAATTTCAATGAGATAAGTTCTTGCCTAGTTATTGTATTAGTTTCTTTTATCCAATTCAATAATCTGGGTTTATCTTTCTTACCCCAATCATTCACATCCATATACTTATCCGTTCCTTTTTTTAAAATCTTTGGTAATAAAACCAGCTTAACCTTCTTATGATCCACTAATGCCATTGCTAAATCTATTGCTTCCCATCGGGCATCTGGGTCAAGGATAATAATAATAGTTTTACATGGTGATCTTAGTACTTCAGAAAGTTGATAATTTGAAATCATTTTACCCCCAATAGAAAAAGCTCTTTCGCCCAATGTTAAAGCATTAGTTGCAGATTCAACAAGATAGCATGAGCTATAGATATGAAGGCAATCTATATTATAAATTACCATGGATTTACCAATACCGTACTCCTCCATCTCTTGATTCTTATGCTTGGCTCCCCCAAGATCAATAAATTGCCTAGCATTAATATAAACTAGCTCACCGGCTCTATAGTATGGGATTATAATTCTACCTTCATATCTACCTCTTGTACAATATCCTACTCCAAGCATTGCCAGCTTAATTATGGAGTATCCCCGATCCTTTAAATAATTTCTTGCAAGTTCTGCCATTAAAGATTTACCAATGATTATTAGTTTGTAAGACTCGGGAAGGTCACCCGGTGCTTCCCTTAAAAATTCAACCGGAGCTTCTAAATAATCAGTTCCCTCAAATGCATTTAAAAAATTATATACTTCCGATAGAATATTTATGCCCTCTAGCTTCATTACAATATCCAATGGTTTATCATTAAAGCCGCAACTAAAACAATTGGTCCTATTAAGACCAATATTAACCCCAAACTTCTTTTCTTTACCACAGGACGGACAAGTACCCTGTCTAAACCAACCGGTCTTCCATGGTTTTACTCCAAGTTTTTGTTTAAAGTATGAAATTAATTTACCGGTTATATTTTTATTCATCGTCCAATTTCCTCTTTATTTTTCTACCGGGTTCGATCTGAACTTCTTTACCCAATGTAACTGCATATTTCTCTAGTTCATCCGATGTAAATTCAGTTAATCTTTGTTGATCTAGTTTTAAATTGAATAGGCATCTACCCGATGGTAATCCATCCCTTTGAACTATCAACTCCAATCTAACTATATTTGCGGTTTCCTCATTCTCATTTTGTTGAATGCCATAGATTGCATCCACATGTCTTTCTATCTCTGTTGTCTTTGCTAGGTCATCGGGTCTATACCTATAAGCTCTACGATCATAGCCTTCCCTTTTAACATGGTGTCCAGTAAATACCATATCCAACCCATTATGATCTGCCCAATTTTTTACATCAATATAAGCATCCGATATTCTTTCCTGATCCTCTTTTTTACCCGATACACTTCCCATTAACCCCATATAATCAATTATCCCAACTTCAAATTTTATACCATATTCATTATAGATTTCATCCATTACCCTTTGAAAATCGGTAGTAGTAGAATAAGCCGGCATTCTTTGAGTATATATCTCACCACCCAATCTTTTAAACTTCCGGTATATCTTCTTAAGTCTGAGATCAAACTTACCGTTTAGTATATCCGATTTGGTTGATCTCACTATAGCTTGATCCAACCTTGCAGATATATTCGCTTCACCGTTCTCCAAATCAAAATAAATTACCTTCTTATTCCTACCCTTTAATTTCTCCGACCTCTTTGAAATAAACCATCTTGCTATATTCACCAAAAGTAATGTCTTACCCCTCTTTGGTCTATCTATGAAAACTATAACACTTCCCTTTGCATATCCCCCGGCATTTGTAAGTTTATCCATTTGCTTGATATTCGTGGATATGATTAGCTCATCATTATTCTTTCGGGTTATTAGTCGGGTATTTATGGAGTTAACTAAAAACATTCCCTTCTTTTCATTAAGAGTTACTCCAAGGTTTATGGCATTCTGAATCTTCTTTAGATATGTTTGGTATTGGTTATAATCTGTTAGGTTTACTTCTTCGATTACCTTTTTAAATTCAACATAAGAAGCAAACGTTTTTACCTTTGCAAAAATTTCTTCCGGCTCTTTTAACCCATTATTAAATAATTGTCTTACTCTTTTCTTTATTGCGATTCGATCCTTATTTAAAAAAGCTTGGGCATAATCCTTAGTTTTAAATAATTGATTTAGCTCTTCGTTTAAAACTGCCGCAAGTTTTGGGACTCTTTGGGTTCTTTTAAAAAATCTCTGTATGGCTCTAGCAATTATCTTCTGTTCTTCCAGATCAAAATAATCATACTTATATAAGATCAGAGCTTTATATCCATCCCGATCCTGTAACGTATATCTTAGTATATGCCATTGAAATTCAATATCAAATAAAAACTTTTCGGATTTTCTTTTAATCATAGAAAATAATTCATAAATTACAAATAGTAATACCCCAATTAAACTAAAGATTTAAACCCTTATAATTATTATTTTTTAATTCAAAACCCATTTTTTAAATTTGTTTTTTAATCTTTTCAAATCATTTACCTAAACAACCCTTTTTATGGAAGAGCACAGGCTAATTAAAATGAGTCCGTATGACCCAAAACTATTTCAAGAGCTTTATGAATCAACGGAACAATTAAGAAAAAAACTTGCATGGCAAATAGACTGTCGAAGGTATGGAGTTGATTATAAAGAAGTACTTTCATGGTTCGATGTTAAATTTCTTTTTGCATTTAATAAATACAATTCCCAAAATAAAGGACCCGATGAAATTAAAGCTCATCTAATCCAAGCCCTTCAGTTTTTCAAAAATAGAATTCTTCGAAAGGGTTATACAAAAAGTAATATGTATAATTCTATGGTAGATATTGAAACCATATATAATATGAAAGAAACACATATTGATTTGGAGTTTGATGAACAACAGGATTTTTTAAAGATTGCATTAGATTTCTTAAAAAGTCATCTTAGTGAAGATTCCTACCAAATACTTCAGATAGAATTAAATCCCCCACTTTATATAATCAGAAAAATTTCCCACCAAGAAAAATATACAACAACAAAAATCCCCAGCGACATGATCTCAAAATACATGGGCTGGGGTTCAAGTAATCGATCTATAAATAAAGTTGATGAATGCAGAAAGGAAATAAAACGAGCTATAGGATTAGCCCGATCCTATTATTATGAATCCAATTTTAAAATGGTTTAGGGTGTATATTCGATTATGATCCATC
>Ga0105237_10004893_pt1 | contig 15337 bp, 15 predicted proteins | sample KBSC24metaG_FD_81520 | JGI IMG/M metagenome (GOLD analysis project Ga0105237, IMG submission 81520) | Corn rhizosphere microbial communities from Kellogg Biological Station, Michigan, USA - KBS C2-4 metaG | ecosystem: Host-associated > Plants > Roots > Rhizosphere > Soil | place: Michigan, USA... | reverse complement strand
TTCTTTTTGAACAGGAGGTTCATCAGGAGCGCAAAGCCGAGGGCGGGCAGCATATTGCCGGCCAGCTGCAGACCTTCGTTGACCCAGGAAGGGATGGTATCCAAAAAGGACTTTATCACATCTGACCCCAGCTGCAGGGAGAGGTAAGTGATCAGGCCCATGAGAAGGGGTTTTAAAAGCCCCGATAGAATATGCAGCCGCTGAATTTTGGCATAGTCGCCTGCTTCCGCATATTGCATGAATTTTTTATTGAAGACGGAGCGGAATACAAAAAGACCGCTCAGTACCATTTCGGCCAGCAGGGAAATTGGGATAGCAAGTGCGAGTGCTACGGCGGCGCCTTTACCTGACTGGATGGCAAATGCGGTACCCAATACTCCACCCGTGATCACGTCGGGTGGAATGGCGGCCCCTACTTTTATATTACCCATGAATATAAGTTCGAGCGTAGCACCTATGGCGGCGCCCTGGTGTACGTCACCTAGCACCCATCCAACCAGCGGCCCCAGGACAAGGGGACGCCCCAGCAGGGTAGTACCCAGGAAATCCTCGGAGTGTCCGAAGACGACGATCAATGTTATCAACAAGTATGGCAGCATGGTCATTGAATAAGACTTTCTATGGACAGCCTGCTATCAGTGGGCACCTGTCTTGCCTCCAGCTCGATGCCTTTTGTCAGCATGTCACGGATCAGGGTTATATCTTCTTCGGTGAGCGCAATGGCTTTTGACACGAGCCGGGACCCGGCGCTGCTGCGGATGCCGCCAAAATTGACGGACCTGATCTCCGGGATACCTGCAACAAGTGCGTGAGCATCTTTTACGGACTCCGCGATCAGCAGGATATTGAAGGGTTGACTTTTGGGATCGTTGATAAGGGTGATGGCATCGTTGATCGTGCGGATAAAGAATTTGACACCGGAGGGTTTGGCGAGGTTGAGCGTAGTTTTTAGAAACTCATCCTTTGCTACTCTGTCGTTGGCTACAATGAGACAATCGATACTCAGGGCAGGCACCCATGTAAAAGCCACTTGTCCATGGACGAGCCTGTCATCGATGCGTGTCAGCTTAACCATTGTCGCGGTCGTTATTGGATTGGAGTAATTTGTTGACATAGACCATCTGTTCGCGGGCTTTTATCAGGATGTCCTCGATGACGGCCTCGACGGGGATGGCGGGGTCGGAAAGCACCAATTCCAGCAGGAGGGGTAAATTGACACCGGCGATGATGTGCACATGCTCCCCTGATACATACCGGACCACCTGGTTGGTTACGCTGCCTCCCAGGAGGTCGGTGAAGACGACCCATTCCTCTTGTGGACCTTTGTTCTTCAGGAGGGTTTCCAGCTCGTCCTGTATGGAGTCGACGTTGTCAAGATAAGCCTGTATAAAAAAAACATTCTCCTGTGGACCGGCGATGACATCCAGGGATGATTTAAGACCCGCGGCAAAAGTGCCGTGGGTGGCAATGAGGAACTTTCGATTTTTGGTGCTGTCGGCCATTTTACAATATTCTGATTTTGTATACGAATGAGCTATTTTCTTACCACTACATTACCACTACGGGTCTTTTGCCCGGCCTCCACCTGGTTATGAATCCGCGGGCGGATCCGCCGGTGGCGGAGGGTTGGTGATGGCAAGAAGGAATTCGTATAGGTTTGCCTCGGTGGGCAGGCTTAATTTCTTCCGGATGCGATAGCGGCTTACTTCAACGCCTTTGAGGGAGATATTCAGGACCTGCGCTATCTCCTTCGAGGACAGGTTCAGCCGGATGTAGGCGCATAATTTAAGGTCTGTGGCGCTCAATAAAGGAAATTTTGATTTGAGGACAGACAAATAATTATTGTGCACCTGATCGAAGTACAGGGCAAAGCGCTGCCAGTCATCGTCATTCTTTTCAGGATCTCCCAGCATTTTAAAGACATGGCGGAGTTCATACGGCAGGCCTGTGATGTTGAGTTTTTTTATAACGGCCAATAGTTCTTCCCGGATGTTGGAGAGGAGGTTGCTACGCTGGAGGAGGTGCATGGTGATGAGGGCCAGCTCTTTGTTCTTCTGGTCCATTTCAAGCTGATGCAGATATTGCAAACGCGCCTGCTCTTCCTCGTGCTTCAATTTCTCCATGCAGCGACAATTTATGAAAGAATAGCTCAATCTGTTCAAAAACTGCTTATGTAGTATTAATGTAGGGGTGGACTAATGGTCTTTCCAGGCTGAGGAGACTGATATTTGATAAAACAAACGATCGCCATGCTCCTATACCTGCAACGAATGCTTCTATTCCTTTTCCTCCTGACCGCCGCAGTGACGGGCCGGTGCCAGGACGAGGCTGTAAATGCTCCTTCTTTTAATGTACTGGTGGTTGCCTCGCGGGCCAGCGACCATGAGAAGATGATGACTGCGGCAAGGCCGGCGCTGGAGAAGATGGCGACGGACAACCATTTCAACCTGGACTTTACGGACGACAGCAGCCAGATCAATCCGGAGAACCTGGCTCGTTACCAGGTCTTTGTCATGCTACAGCTGGCGCCATTCGACATATCGCCGGCGCAGCAGGCGGCATTGGAGCAGTTTGTAAGATCGGGAAAGGGATGGGTTGGTATCCATGCGGCGGGCCTGACGGGTAAGGGGTTCCTGGCTCCCCGGAGCAAGTACTGGCAATGGTTCGAAGATTTCATGGGGGGCGTTATTTATTCGCCGCATCCTGCATTTCAAAAGGCGACCCTGGTGGTGGAGGATCGTACGCACCCTGCTACCCGGCATCTTCCTGCCCGGCTGGAGCTGCCGGACGAATGGTATGAATTTGATAAGAGTCCCCGGAGCCAGGTGCATGTATTGGCGTCGGTGGATGAATCCACCTATCATCAGAACAAGCCGATGGGCGATCATCCCATCATCTGGACCAATCCCCGTTACAGAAGAATGATATATATAGGTGTGGGGCACGATGCGGTGTTGATGAGCAATGATGCATATACGACTATGCTGCGGGACGCCATCGTCTGGGCCGGGAGTAGTTCGGACACGAGCAAAAAGAAGGCTGCTGTACTACCCCCCATCCCTATGCGGCGGGGGATTATCCAATATGAAAAGAAGTATATACTAAAGCAGGCGATCCCGGATGCGGAGAAGCTGCGGTGGATGCGTCTGGCGGCGAGTCAGCCTATTCCGGGATTCCCTGATTCGAAGCTGACCATTACTGCGGAGGATAAAGAGACTGGGTCGATGTCGGGTACGGCTATGTGTAAGGTGGTGACAGGAGAAAAGGAGGGTTTTTATTTTCTGCGGTGGGACTGGGCGATGAAGACTACGGACAGCGGTTATTCCCTCACCATGAACCACTATTATGAAAAGCCGACGGAGAAGGGGATAACCAATGAATTTTCCAAAGTAGAATACCGGTGGTGGGATCTTCGAAGGGGGCATCCCTGGAGACCGGGAGATGTAAAACTTTTTGCCGGGCTGGATTCGGCGACGTCTTCGCTGGCAGGGTCGGTGTATGCGCTGGAGGATCAGGCTGCGGCGGCTTCAGGAGGGACGGGGCAACCGGGGAAAGGCCTGTCGAAACCGCGATTCAGGGTGTTGGCGTTGTACGAGAATGGCGGGCATCACCTGGAATATTCCAAGCGGGCGAAGGTATGGCTGGATCAGCTGGCGGCGGACAGCAATTTCAGGATAGACTATATCACGCGGCCGGATACGATTACGGAGACATATCTGTCAGCCTATGCGCTGATCATTCAGTTGGACTATGCACCCTATGCGTGGAAGCCTGAGGCGATGGCTGCCTTTCAGAAATATATCGAGGAGGGAAGAGGCGGCTGGATCGGGATGCATCATGCCACCTTGCTTGGTGAGTTTGACGGATATCAGATGTGGCCATGGTTTTCCAAATTTATGGGGGGCATACGATGGAAGGACTATATCGCAAGATTTGCCAGTGCGGTGGTCCATGTGGAAAACACGGATCATCCGGTGATGCAGGATGTGCCGGACTCGTTTGTCATCGATAAAGAAGAATGGTATACATGGGATAAGAGTCCGCGACCAAATGTGGAGGTGCTGGCCAATGTCGATGAGAGCTCCTACCGGCCGGATACGACGGTGAAGATGGGGGACCATCCCGTGATTTGGAGCAATCCGAAGATGGGGGCAAGGAATGTGTATATATTCATGGGGCATTCCCCTATACTCTTTGATAATGCTGCCTATAAAAAAATATTAACCAACTCCATCTTTTGGGCAGCCGCAACCAAACCCGTGAAGCCTGTATCAGGACCTGTCAAATTCAAGGCGCTGGCGCTGTACTCTACGAATGTGGAGTCGGATCATGTGGACTTTGCCCGCGACGCCATTCGCTATTACTCGGACCTGGCTGCCCGTAAGGGTTTTGTTTTCGACACGACGACAAACTGGGATAACCTCAATAGCGGGAATCTCCAACAGTACCAGGTTGTCCTTTGGCTCAACGAGTTCCCAAAAACGGATGCGCAGCGTGCGGCCTTCGAGGCTTATATGCAGCATGGCGGCGCCTGGCTGGGCTTCCATGTAGCGGGATATAACGACCGATATACAAAATGGCGTTGGTTCGTCGATATGCTGGGTGGAGCGGTCTTTTATAATAACAACTGGCCTCCGTTACCGGCCAGGCTGATCGTCAATGATCAAAAGCATCCTGCGACCCGTCATCTTCCCGCGCGGTATACGGCGCCGATAAATGAATGGTATGGATGGAACCCCAATCCCCGGCAGAATAAGGATGTGCGGGTGTTGATGACGCTGGATACGAGTAATTACCCCCTGGGCAAAAAGGATGTGATACGGGAAGGGGATATTCCGGTGGTATGGACGAATACGAAGTACAGGATGTTGTATATAAATATGGGGCATGGAGATCAGATCTTTGTTTCGCCTGTTCAAAACAGGCTCTTCGAAGATGCGATACTTTGGCTGGGAGAAGGCGAAAAGAAATAAAAGTGGACCCGGCAACGTCCTCGCCGGGCCCTTGTTTGAGGTGCCCTGGTTGCGGCCCGCTGAGGGGCCGTCCAAGTATCTTTAATTAGCTTTTTTCATTACCTGTAGGGTCTCTGTTCCCACGAGTACAAAATAGAGCCCGGGTGGCAGGTCCGAAGCAGGGATCTGCCAGTCACCAGTAGGTGCGGCTACCTGTCGCATATAGAGTGTACGTCCCAGCAGGTCCTTTAAGGTGATCCTGGTGACGGGGTGTGGACTCGATACATTAATAGTCTGGACACAAGGATTAGGCCAGCATCTGACGGCTGTTTGGTTTTTCATGGTCACTTCGTTTATGGTTGAATAGGTGGATTTGCCGTTGGCGTTGACCATCTGCAGACGGTAGAAATTAGTGCCGTCCAGCGGATCATGGTCTGTATAGGTGTAGGCTATCGTGGGGCCTTCACCGGACGAGGTTTGCGCTTTCACGGGGACTGTGCCAATGTTCTGCCAGTCGCTGCCATTGCCGGATCGTTGTATGATAAAATTACCGCCTGATGTTGCGTCGGCGCTCCATGTGAGCAGGTGTCCGTCACCGTCAGGGGACACGGAGGCAGAGAATTTGTCAAGCGTGATCCCCAATAAAGAATTGGGATCATATATAACGGTGACCCTGATCTGGTTGACATTACCTTGCAGCGCGAGGGAAATGAGGTTTGTAAACAGCTGGGTGGAGATGGCCACCCCGAAATTGGCGCTGTTGACGTCTGCCGGCTGCCAGCTGCCGCCCCAGGTACCTGCCAGTAAAGCGTTCCCATACGTGACCGTACCATCTGAATTGGGCCAGCTGGATCCGCTGGCCAGATCATTGCCATAGAGGGCCCCATTCTGCAATAGACGGACAGACTTGTCTTTTACACCAGCTCCAAGAGCAAGACCGGACTCGCTGCGTTGTATATCCACGATGATCTCACAAATAGTGGCTGTAGCTGGAATGGAGAAGCCAAAGTTCTGCACCACCAAATAATTTGACCAGGCTGATGATAAGATACCTAAGGTGGTGCCTGCTGTAGCATAACTTCCATCGGCGTTTTGCGCATTGGACGGATTGTTAAATACAAAAGAAGATCCGGCATATGCCATTGTGGAGAACGTACCGCCATTGTTGGCGCCGGCGGTAGAAGTGCAACTCTGTGCGGTTGCGTCAAGGTTAAGGTGTAACAGCGCTGCCAGTATAAATACCGGTGACCACGCCAAATAACTTTTCATTGGTTTAAGATTAAATGGTATCTTAAGGATAACATCCTCAAGAAGTGTTTTCAAATAAGTGCCCACCCCGGGGGATAACCCGAGAGAATAATTCAGGAATTGGATAATTGTCTTGGAAATACACAGCCAAGGCCAATGGCTGTAGAGCCTTTGAGGTCTAAAAAAAGGTCTTTAGGTCGCTTTGCAGGATGGTCTGATAAGTGTCTGTTTGTAGTGAAATGTACTGCTACTATGTAGTACAAATTCTAATACATAGAAACGGCGATTTCTCTGCAATCCGTAATTTTTTGTGGAAAAACTACCCCAAATAAGTGTTTATACCTACTATTTATTACTAGAATGTAGTTAAAAAACGACATTATGTTAAAAAATTTGTTTATAACTGCCCTTCGGAATTTCCGAAAGAACAGGGTCCCATTCTTTATAAATGTCTTTGGATTGACGGTGGGGTTGACGAGCTGTCTGCTGATAGCCCTTTTTATCCGGCATGAACTGAGCTATGACGCGTTTGAGGTAAAGGGGGCTCGTATTGCCCGGGTCATTATGGAGTATAAGTTCGATGGCAGCGCGGAGGCGACCAAGGGGAACTATACCAGTACAAAGGTGGCGCCCGCCCTGGTCAAAAACTTCCCTGAGGTGGTGTCGGCGGTACGTATGTTCGACCCGGACAAGGTGGTTGGTTATGGGGATAAGCTGTTCCTGGAGAAGCATTTTATATACGCGGACAGCAGCTTTTTTGACATTTTTACCGTGCCCTTGCTGGAGGGAGACTCTCATACTGCTCTCTCGGGACCTGGTAAGGTAATATTATCGGAGTCCACTGCACGAAAATATTTCAACAGGGAAGATCCCATGGGTAAGATACTAAGAGTGGGGACGGATAGCGCATCTTATGTGGTGACGGGGGTCATGAAGGATTACCCTTCCAATTCGCAGTTCCGTCCGGAATTGCTGGCCAGCTTTTCTTCCATGGGTGTCAACCAGGAAATGACGTATTGGGAGGCCAATTACACCACCTATATTTTATTAAAGGATGAAGGTTCCATCGCCCGTCTGCAGGCCAAACTGCCCGCCTTTATGAAAAAGGAGATGGCGGGGGAAGGGGCGACGATCAATTTCTACCTGGAGCCTTTCATGCGTATCCATTTATACTCTCCGTATGACTCATTCGAGCCAAACACCTCCATTTCCTATATCTATATCCTGGCGGGAGTGGCCTTATTGATACTTATCATTGCCTGCAGCACCTATATAAACCTTTCTACAGCGCGTAGTATCGAGCGGGCGCGGGAAGTAGGGGTCAGAAAAGTCATCGGCGCCAGCAAAGGGCAGCTGTTCTGGCAGTTCATCGGAGAGAGCAGTCTTGTATGTGCAGCGTCGGTATTACTTAGCCTGCTGATAGCGGGTATTTCATTGCCCGCTTTTAACCGCCTGACGGGGAGGGAACTGGATGTATCGGAGCTGGCTTCGGCGCCCTTTATCTTATTCAGTGTTCTGACGGGTGTCGTGGTGAGCCTGCTGGCGGGCAGCTATCCGGCGATGATACTGACGGGCTTCCAGCCTGTGAAGGTATTGAAGGGAGCCTTTAAGAATACAGGGTCGGGCAAGGGGCTGCGGCAGTCACTGATCGTATTCCAATTTGTCATTTCCATATTTCTGATCGTGTCGACCATTATCATGCAGCGGCAGCTGTATCTTATCCAGCATAAAAAACTGGGATATGACCGCGATCGGGTGCTGGTGCTGCCGATGGTCAGCCAGATGGCGAAAGACATAAAGACGTTGAAGACGGAGTTTGGCAGGGTGCCGCATGTGGTGAGTATATCGCACTGCGTGAGCACGCCTGTGAACATAGCGGGGGGATACAATATGCGCAGCGCCGCCATGTCGGCGAGCGCCCAGCTGAATGTGACGGCGGACCCTGTCGATGAAGATTTTATTCGTACCACCGGCTTGCAACTGGTGGCTGGGGATGATCTAACGGAGCAGGACATAAAGGATGCCCATCCTATGACCCCTGCGGGCCAGCCGGATGAGAAGGCGCCCAGGATATTCCATTTTATATTGAATGAATCGGCCGCCCGTGTCCTTGGATGGAGCCCGAGAGAGGCGATAGGCAAGATGATGTATATGGGCGGGACACGCCCGGGCTATGTAAAAGGGGTGGTAAAGGATTTTCATTTCAAATCGCTGCATGAAGCAATCAAACCGTTGGTGCTTTTCCCGAGCGACAGGGCTTCGCATCTATTGATAAAAGTGAATGGTGACAAGTATCAGGAGACTATCGCCGGGCTGCAGGCCAGGTGGAAGACGTTGGTACCCTATCTGCCTTTCGAGTACCAATTCCTTGATGAGGAGTATGACCGGATGTATTCGTCTGAGCGGCGCCTGGGCACTGTCATGAATTTATTTTCGATGGTAGCGATCGTGCTGGCCTGTCTGGGGCTGTTGGGTCTATCCGCAACCGCCGCAAAACAACGTATCAAGGAGATTGGGGTGCGGAAGGTGCTGGGCGCTTCGCTGACGGACCTGGTGGTGCTGTTGTCGGGCGGCTTTGTGAAACTGGCGCTGGTGGCGATTGTTATTGCCCTGCCGTTGGCGTGGTGGGCGATGCACCGGTGGCTGCAGGATTTTATGTACCGGGTGGATATGAGTGTCTGGGTATATCTTGGCGGGGCGCTGATGGTTATTGGGATCACGGTGTTAACAGTGAGTGTGCAGGCGTTGCGGGCGGCGTCGGTGAATCCGGTGAAAAGTTTGCGGACGGAATGACCTTTCTATGATAAAGATTTTGCTCTGCCTGCTGGTCCTGGCGGCTGCCGGACCTGTGCGGGCGTCCGACCTCTTCGCGCAGGTGGGTAATCTGCACGTACATTATACCGTCACCGGTGACGGCGATGCCCTGGTGTTTTGCCATGGGGGCTATCAGGATCTGCATATGTGGGCGTTACAGGAAACCTATTTCTCCAAATCTTATAAGGTAGTGCTTATCGACCTGCCGGGTCATGGGCAGACGACGGGTGTGGATACGAATGTGCTGGCAGCGGATGTCATACGATCGGTGATGGACACCCTGCGTATCCGGAAAGCTACTATCATCGGCCTTTCCATGGGAGCGGCCTGCGCCACGGATTTTGCGTTGGATTATCCTGACCGTGTCGCGGGACTCATCGTCGTCTCCCCGGGACTTAGCGGATGGCCATTGGTGATGAAGATGGATACGTTGAGCAAACAGTTGTTCGACAAGATGATCCGTATCCAGAAAACGGGTGATCATGCATTGTTTGCTGAGGGTTTTGCCGCCGTGTGGTGTGTAGGGCCGTATCGAAAGGTTACGCAGGTGGATCAGCAGGTATGGAATTATGTCTATACGACAACATTAAACAATCATACGCCGGACAATGGCTGGCCGGTGTACGACACAAACTATGCCGCCAGACGTATAAAGGATATTGCCTGTCCGGTGCTGATCATAAGGGGTGATAAGGATATACCTTTTATCGTGCAGGTGACGGACTATTATAAACAGCAATTACCAAAGGCCACGCTGATAACTATTACCAACGTGGCCCATATGCTGAATATGGAGAAACCAGCCGAGTTCAACAGGGTGGTGGCCGGGTGGTTGTCAGGAGAAAAAGGCCGGGTCAATCCTTACGCGGGCCGGAGCAATGTTGCATACATGTTGGCGCGGCCATAAGCTGAAGGTCTTTGTCCTAATTTTTGGATCGTGTAGTCTTTGAAGAGGCGGGTGAGCGAGTCGTAACTGATGGGATAGGGTACCCAGGTGGGGACGGGCTTGTCGGTGTCATATTCCACGATGAGGAAGGGGCTGCCGGGGTGCATGTGGGATTTCATTTTTTGAATAAAGACGGACTTGTCTTTTACATAATGGAGGGAGTTGGCCATGAGGATGCCGTCGAGTGGGGGAAGGTCGAGCGGGTCTTTTACGAAGTCGGCCTCGAAGGGGATGATAGAGGTGGGCTTCTCCGGGCTGCGGGTGGAGAGGATGGTTTGCTGCCGGACGGTAGGGTGGGTGTCGATGCCATAGACAGTGCTGCCCGGAGGGAGCAGTTGGGCCAATGCTGTTGTGAAAAGACCGGAGCCGCAGCCGAGGTCGGCCCACTGATGGCCTGGTGAGTCTTCTGCGCCGGCCGACCCTGGCCGAAGATAGGGCGCTGCCGGACTGATCAAATCGAGCGCTTGTTGGATGGTCATAGTGTAATATCGTATTTTTATAAAAAAAACGATGCGTCGAATAATTGTATGTATGATATTGTCGGTGAGTCTGAGTTATGTCAGCCAGGCACAGGTACAGGTTTCGCAGGAGCCCCGGCATCATAAGGTGTTCGAGAATGCCTGGGTGCGGATCCTGGATGTACATATCGCTCCGGGGGATACCAGTCTCTGGCATAAGCATTCGACGCCATCGGTATTCCTTATTCTCAGCAACACCAGGACGGGTTCACAGGTCAGGGTCGAACCGGGCAAGCCGTCCTTTGCGGATGGGAATATCTGGTTCGAGAGTTTTTATGACACGCCGCGTATTCACCGGGTATGGAATGCGGATGACCATGAGTTTCATGTCATCGATATGGAACTGCCTCACAAGACACACCATACCATCGACGCGCCGCTGACGGGAGACGCCTATCAATTATTGTTCGACGAGAAGCCGGTGCGGGGTTACAGGGTATCGCTGACGGGGAAGAAGGACCTGCATATCGGGGCTCGTAAAGGGGCTGTTGTAGTTGTCGCTGTGGCGGATGGAGAGGATGTAAAAGTATATCATGCGGACCTGCATAAAAGAGGGGATTATGTGTTTGTGCCGGCGGGATCGGACCTGGACCTTCAGAATGCGGGGGAAGGGGATGCGAAGCTGGCTGTGATGGAGCTGAAATAAGGCGGGTAGGGGGTAACAAAAGAGGGTGCTTGTTTATCTTACTATGAACAGGCGCTGCGCCGTTGGGCGCCATAAACCCCTAAACATATGAAACAGAAACTCTTACTCTTTTTGGCCTTTACTTTTCTAACCTTTATTATGATGACCCGCGTGGTACGGGCACAAACCTCCCGGATAGGCGGTGCACCCATAAAGGGGGTTATTGTTAAAGGAAATAAAACCATCACGTATGAAAATGATGTGATATTGGAAAGTCCGACCTTATCGACGAACCTGGGTATTGCCAGGCTGGTGATCGCAAAGGGTGAATATCCGGTGGACCATAGCGGGGGTGATATGCGTGTGATCGTGCATTTGCATGAGCAGCAAATTATCCATCGTGATCTGGCGGCGAGGAACTTTATCCTTGAAGGGAAAGATGCCGAAGGCAATACATTTACCTTTATGATCGAACCCATATATGTGAATGGCATAGCCAAAGACATAATGATTACCTATAAGGGTACCGCGGCGGCAGGGTCACGCTCCGCCCAGTAGTCCTGCGGACATGGCCTTGGTAGTGATCTCTGCCAGGGCGCCCACCACATCCGATACTTTTTTGATGCCGGCTGCCAGTTTGCCCAGCTTGTCACTGGCGCTCTGCATTTTGGTTATGAGACCCTGGAGCTCGGTGTTGGCAGCATTGATATTATCCACCATGGCCTGCAGGGTGTCCTGGATCAACGTATCCTGGAGGTCCATCTGGTCGTTGATGGCCATCTGGATGAGGCCCTTCTCCTGGGGAGTAAGGGTAGTGTCCCTCAAGGCGTCCTGTAATTGGGCGATCAGGCCATTGACCTGTTTCAGCGCATTTAAGGTCTCGGTGTTCATCAGGAGTAGTTTTATTTTTTAATGGTCTGATGGCTCCTTCGGGGTCATCAGATAAAATTTAATAGCTTAATGGAGCCCTGCGGGTAATTTGACAGGAAGTCCCGCGAAAATATTACCGACGGACTGTACTTCGGTGATCATCTGCTGTGTCTGAGCAATGATGTCTTTGAGGTCCTTTTTCTCCCGGACATTTACGGCCAGTGCCGAGTGGGCCTTTGCCAGACCTTTGGCGGCCTGTACGATACCCTGTCGCGCCAGCTCCGTATTGTCATAAGCCGTCAGCTCGTCATAATAGAATTTGATACTCTCATAGTTGATCTTACTGTTATCGCCCAATACTGCCCTCCTATAGCTCTGTATAAAAAAATCCCTTTCCGTGGCCAGCAGGGATTGCAGGGTGGGGAAGGTATTGCCTTTGGCGTCTGTAAAGCTTTCACCATCCAATACGGTGATGAGGTTGCGGGTCGTCACCTGTACGAGGGTATCCGCTGCCAGCACGAATTCCTTTAGCGCGGCTGTCTGTTTATGTTTGGTCAGGGTTTTGCCTATCAGCAGCACCACCTTGGAAATGTTGGAGGCCAGACTGGAGGGAAGGGTATCCCTGACCTTGGAATTATAGATGGTCACCAGGCTGGAGAGATTTTCTCCCAGGGAGGTAGTGGGTGCGTTCAGGTCGGTGATATAATGGTCGCTGCTCAATTTGGTGAGCAGACCCGCGTATTGCTGGATCAGCTGGAGGGAGAGGTCGAATGCCGGGGACATCTGTATGGCGCTGTTATAGCTCTTCCGGGCGGCGTCCAGTCGATGGTCGATGGCGTCGGGGTCTGTAAACTGACTTGCTACGACGAGCTCGCTGTGCAGGTGAAAGTCTGCCCGCTGGCGGAATACAGCACTGGGAAAGGCGCCATAGCTTTTGGCCGTGGCGGCAAAAGCATTGATGTTCTTAACCTGGCTGTCGGTGAGTACGGCACAGCCGGACAGGGTCAGGCTCGCAAAAAGGGCAATGGGAACGATCCTCAAATAATTCATTAGGAGTAGGTTGAATTCGGCGCCAAGGTACGATAATTAGGAAGATGGGACCCCCACCATCGGCAGATCGCGGCCGCCGATGGGAAATTAGGTGTTTATACCCTTGCATAAGGGTATCTGCTAGTTGTAATTTAGAAGGACAAACTCCTGACAATGCCTTTTGATCCGAATGGGAATCCTATTGAATTCCCTATTGTAAAGCAACAGATGAGCAACTGGTGCTGGGCTGCCTGTACGGTGTCCGTATGCAGCTTTTATGACAGCCTTTCCAGCGTCTCACAGAAAAAACTGGCAGCCGATCTGCTGAGGCAGCCAGTTTGTAATACTCCCCGATTTTTCACCGCCTGTAATAAAATACTTGACCTGGGCGACTCCCTCCATTATGTGGGGCACCTGAACGGGCAGGTTGTTCAATCATTTCTTACGCCGGAGCAGATAGACAGCAGCATCGGTAACAGAAACCCTATCGGATGCCAGATCGATGTTCCCGGCATCGGTGGTCACGCGGTGCTGATCGTATCGGGTAAAAAAGATGCCACGGGCCAGTTATTCCTACACGTTGCCGACCCCAGCGATGCCTCCATTCTTACGATGCCTTATCTGCAGCTTCGGAATAATTTCCGGGGGCTCGGGGGAAGGTGGATCCGGACCTATCTTATCAAACCATAAACCGGGTGAATATGCCGCTTCAAAGCCATATACTACCACCACCAATTCTCCGGAAGGTGAGCAGCAAAATAAGCGAGCTGCTTCGTAAGGATGTACTGCATCAGCCAGCCGAAGACCATCGACTATATACGCCGGGATTTTGTCTTCCCATCCAGATCATGCCCAAACAGGGAACCTTGAAATTAGGAAGGCCGGAGGGTGTCCGTGTTTTTATCCAACATGGGGATAGTGTCCTGGCAGCCGTCGACTTTATGTACCATGGTCGTCAATTAAAGCTGACTACCATCCATCAAGGGGGCGGATTGGATTCCATGCTGGTGATGCTAAATAAGCTGGAGAAAAGATACAAACGATATCCCGGCGCCTGCAGGCCAGAGCTGATCTATTTTCTGTTAGGCAGGAGTCCTTATATAAAGGTCACTGCCGGCAGGGAGATCCGATTTTTTCATCAGCCAAAGGAGAAGCTCATTGCCGTCACCGCCGAACAGTTGCTGAGAAATATTTCTGCCATCATCAAACACCGTCAAAGCTAACCTAATGATCTATACATCCAAACTGATCCTCGCAGGGACTTTCGCCCTGGCGCTGATCCTTAACACCGGCAACGCACAGCCGCCGGAGAAGACGCAGTCCCTCATCTATGATGCGACTACCATTATGAACGCCACACATGGGCTGAATGCGCTGCTCATTCCACAAGCCGTTGGCTGGGATATTGAAGACCCTCTAACGAGGAAGAGAGACAGTTCCGTCACCGCGACGGATGACCATTTTTTCGATGCGGAGAAGTCGGAAGACGTTATTGTCGAGATATTGAGAAGAAACGCAGGTCTCCCTGTAGGGGCCACTAAGGAGCAGGTGATCGATGCCTATAAAGCCAATCCTTTTCTAAAGGATCTTTTGTCTACGGCGAGGTTCAGGCCTGCTGTGGTGTCTGCGTCTGTCAGGCTCAAGTTTGGGACTGTCGGCAACTTTATAGCCAATCCGGGTTCGGGTGGATTGGGACACGATCTGTTGGGGAACCTTGTAAATGGGACGGCGGATTTTCTTATCAAGCGAGCCCAAGAAGAAATTTCCATCAGTGTGTTTGAAAAGCTGAAGCAGTTCATTTTAAGATATCCTGAACTGGATACCCTTTTTCCTCAGACCTGTGCGCTGATCAAGCCTGTGGAAGCGTATGATTACAACAAGGCCCTGGATGCTTTTAAGGCGGCCATTACCGCGGATCTGCAGAGTTTTATTTCCAAAGTACCGGCCTTGTACAGCATACCCCGATATGCACAGCTGAATAAGCGCGTACCTGCGCTGACACTGGTATTTGCCGCCTGCTCCATATTTACAGACCTGCATGGCGAACAGGGTCTGGGTGCGACGATGTATAACCTCCGGCAGCAGACATATTTAAATGGGGAGGATAATAACTACTCCAATTTTATCAAGGTGTTGTCGGAAATCTCCAATTCCCTGCTGGATAAAACGCTGTCGGACCCGGAGGATAAGCGCAGGGACTATATACAGGTCGAATTTATCGGGAAGGTGACGCATGGAGATATTGTCCTGCAGGGTGAGCTGGGCAAGTTTTACCTGGGGCTGTTATGGCAGCGTATACAATACTTTACGGTGAATGTAAAGGGTACCCGACGGA
>Ga0105237_10004891_pt1 | contig 15342 bp, 18 predicted proteins | sample KBSC24metaG_FD_81520 | JGI IMG/M metagenome (GOLD analysis project Ga0105237, IMG submission 81520) | Corn rhizosphere microbial communities from Kellogg Biological Station, Michigan, USA - KBS C2-4 metaG | ecosystem: Host-associated > Plants > Roots > Rhizosphere > Soil | place: Michigan, USA... | reverse complement strand
TGTCGGTGTACAACAGCCGCCCCGGCAAGGTCGCCGCCAAGGCCAAGGCGAAGCCCATGGCGTCCGACGACGACAAGGGCGACGACGACGGGGACGAGGGCGGCTCCGGAGACACCCAGCTCGGCAACGGCTGGGTCCGCGGCGCCGACGGCAAGGAACGGTTCGACCCCGACGGCGACGGTGACGACGACGCCACCGCCGAAGGCGACACCGACCACGACTACTTCGACGAGTCCGGCAAGCAGATCAAGCCGATCCCGGCGAAGCCCGGCGGCAAGAAGGCCAAGGCCGGCAAGAAGCTCCGCAACGCCGACGTCGACAACTCGGCGTGGGACGCCTCCAAGGCCTGGCACAACGGCGTTGCCTCCGACGACCCGGAGGCCTTCTACCGCGGCATCTGCGCCGGCAAGCGCTCCGGCGACCCGTCCAAGCAGGACGCCTGGGCGCTGCCGTACAAGTACCACCCCGACGACCCGCCGAACGCGGCGGGCGTCCGCAACGCGCTCGGGCGTCTCCCGCAAACCCAAGGCCTGATCAACAAGGCCGAGGCGCAGAAGACGCTCGAAGCCGCCATGAAGAAGGTCAACCCGGACTACGCGCCGGACGACCTGATGGAACCCGGCCTGCTCTCGGCAGTGCTGACCGAAGCCCTGAGAGGGGGCACCAAGTGAGTCCGACCATGACCGTCCCGACCGACTCGGCGGGCCTGCACGAGCTGCTGGCTGACGAGAAGCGGCTCAAGGCGATCTTCTCCCAGGATGCGATGGCGTCCGGGACCACCAAGGATTTCCTGGACAAGTACGCCGCCGACTACGTCAAGCGCAACGGCGACTACCAGGACGAGCTCAACGAGCGTGTCCAGAAGACCGTGATGGACCTGCTGCGAGTCGGCGGATCCAAGCGCGGCCCGAAGCTCGGCGCGAGCCTCGGCGAGAACGGGCCGCAGCTGACCCTCGACGGCACGGCCATCGTGTCCAAGGGCCGCGGCACCGTCTACAACAAGACGTCGATGGGCGCGAACCTGGAGCGGGCGTTCAAGCCGAACGAACGGCTCAACAGCGTCGGCGAGTACTGCAAGGCCATCTACGAGCTGCGCAACCCCTCGACCCGGCCGGGCCGCGACGAGCTGATCAGCAAGCTCGCGAACGTCCAGCAGTTCCAGAACAGCTTCTCCTCCGAGGAGCCGGGCGCCGGTGGCTTCCTGATCCCCGAGATCATGCGCAGCGAGCTGCTTCAGCTGGCACTGGAGGACACGATCGTCCGCCGCAACGCCACCGTCATTCCCATGTCGACGCTGCGTGTGCCGATCCCGACGGTCGACGACACCAGCCACGTCAGCTCCCTGTTCGGCGGCGTCCAGTTCTACTGGACCGAGGAGGCCGGCCAGCTGACCGAGTCCACCGCGAAGTTCGGCAAGGTCGTGCTGGACGCGAAGAAGCTGACCGGCTTCTTCAAGGTCCCGGCCGAACTCCTCGACGACGCCCCGGCGTTCTCCGGCTGGTTCGACACCCGCATCCCCGCCGGTCTGGCGTGGGCCGAGGATGTCGCTTTCATGACGTCCACCGGCGTCGGCGAGCCGGAGGGCTTCATCAACTCCCCGGCGTCGGTGGTGGTCGCGGCCCGGTCCGGCCAGGACACCGGGACGATCATCTGGGAAAACATCGTCGACATGTACGCGCGGATGCTCCCCACCAGCGTGAAGAACGCGGTGTGGATCTGCGCGATCGACACCTTCCCGCAACTGGCGACGATGGCGCTGTCGGTCGGCACCGGCGGCGGCCCGGTCTGGATCGGCAACTTCGCCGGCGGCCAGGGCGGCATGGACATGCCGCCGGTGACGCTGCTCGGCCGGCCGGTCATCTTCACCGAGAAGGTCCCGAAGCTCGGCACCACCGGCGACATCAACTTCGTCGACCTGTCCTACTACCTGATCGGTGACCGGCAGGCCGTCTCGGTCGACTCCTCCGAGCACTTCCTGTTCCAGAACAACCAGGTCGCCTACCGCATCATCGAGCGCGTCGACGGCCGCCCGTGGCTCCAGTCTCCGCTGACCCCGCACAACGGCAGCAGCAACACGCTGTCGGCGTTCGTTCAGCTGGCCACCCGCTAACCGAGTACGGGCGGGCCCCGGCTGCAACCCCGCGGCCGGGCTTCCCGCCCGGAATGGGCAACCCGAGCAGTGACGACCCCGGGCCAAGACCACAGTCGAACACGGAAGGAACCGGCTGATGGCTGGTATGCAGGGACTCGGCCGTGTCATGGACATCGTCCACGACGCCAGCGGCAACATGTTCAGCCTGAAGAACGCCTCGGCGGTGTCGTTCGTGGTCAAGGGCTCCGGCGCGGCGTCTCTCGCCGTGGTCGCGGCCAAGACCTACGGCGGCTCCACCACCAACTGGACCACCGCCAACGGGTTCGGTCAGACGTCGTTCTTCTACCAGAACACGTCAACCAACGGCACCGCCGGCTGGACGAAGCAGACCGCGACGTGGACCACCAACTCCGTGGCGCTGGGCGGCACGTCCGGCTACACCTCGGTCATCACGATCTACACGTCGCAGTTCGCCGACCAGTTCGACTACATCCAGGTCACCGGCACCAACACCACCACCTGCGTGGCGTTCCTGCACGACCTGACGGTGCAGCGTGACCCGGTGAACCTCGCGATCCTGGGGGCCTAAGCCATGGCCAACTTCATTCAGGGCACCCAGCTGCGGACGCTGGACGTCGGCCGGTACATCCAGGGCCAGACCGCGGACATCACCACCAACGGCGCGAAGACGTACAGCGTGTGGACCGTGGCCGGCGGCGAGGTGCTGATCACCGCGCTGTGGGGCAAGGTCACCACCTCGCTGACCGTCGCCGACGGCGTGAACATGCAACTGGTCCCGACCGCCGGCAACACCATGACGCTGGTGACCTCCACCGACCTCGGAACCACCGACACCGTCGCCGGATCCGTCGTGGGCCTGACCCGCGGAACCAGCGCCGCGTCGGCGTTCCTCGTCGGCGGCACCGCGCTGCTCGGCGCGATCGTCACTACCGGCTCGATCAAGTCGGTGGTGACCGGCACCAGCCCGGACGGCGTCGTGCAGTGGTTCTGCACGTACGTACCGCTGACTCCCGGGGCGACCCTGGTCGCTTCGACGGTCGCGCCGGCGTAACCGCGGCGGCGCGTCCGGCTCCCGACCGGACGCGCCGCCCCCAACGACATGACAGGAGACGCGGCATGGCAGGCGTGAGGAAGCAGCAGGTCGCGGTCAGCGCCGGCGAGATACGGCTGGTGCGCGAGGCCGGCCGGTACCTGCTGATGCAGGGCGATGCTGCGATCGACGTGACGCAGGTGATGGGGATGGTCAACTACCCGCTCGGCTGCGTGACGCTGCGGGTGCGCGTGTCCACCGGCCAGCGCCTGACGCTGCGCGCCGCGGACGCCGAGCCCGAGACGGTGGCGGTTTGAGCATGTGGACGTGCCAGTGCGGCTGCCGCAACATCGCCGCCGACCTGACCCGATGCCCGATGTGCACTGAGGAGAAAGCAATGCCGAAGGCAACCAGTGGTGGTGCTTCGAACGCGTGGGAGGAGCAGGAAGCCGCAGCGCAGGCCGCCGTGGCGGATCCCGCCCCGGCTGCGCCCGCCGAGGAGGCCGCTCCTGCCGCGCCGGAAGCCCCGGAGGCGCCTGCCGAGACCCCGGCCCCGGCGGCCGACGCACCCGCGGCCCCGGACGTTTCGTCGATGACGAAGGCGCAGCTTCAGGACCACGCCGTCAGCCTGGGCTTGGCAACCGACGGTACGAAGGCGGACCTGGCGGCGCGGATCACCGACCACGTCGAGTCCTCGGCCGCCGAGCCGGCGCAGTCGGAGGCCACGCCGTGACGTGGATGCTGACCGCTTCCGGCCATCCCGGCGTCGGCGCCGACGCGCGGGCGCTGGAGGAGAAGCTCGTCGCCGAACTGCGGGCGGTGCTGTCGAAGCCCGAGTACAAGGCCGTCAGCTCGTGGTTCCGTGGCGTGCACACGGCCGTCACTGACGTGCACCAGGGGCCGCAGCTCCAGGCGAAGGCGCCGGAGGCGTAGGCCATGAGCGACGGCGGGGTTACGGGCTGGGACCTGTATTCGACGCTGGTTCAGCAGGCCGAATACCAGTCCTACTACAAGACGATCCCGCCGGTTGCCTGTCCGAACGACGGCGAGCCGCTACGACAGGGCCCGCCGCAGGAACCCGGCATTCTCTACTGCCCCTTCGACGGCTGGCAGTACCCCAGGGACTGGGACCCCGAAATCCACTCCGGCATGTGAAGGAGCAGCAGTGACGGCCCTAAGGCCTACAACGGCGACGCTTGCGTCCGTCGCGTCCTCGGCGTCGAACGTCACGCTGTTCGCTGCCGCCGCGGCCTCGACCAACAGACGCACCATCTACAACGACTCCACGGCCGTGCTGTACGTGAAGTTCGGCGCCACCGCCTCGACGACCTCGTACACCGTGCAGCTGGTCGCCGGCGCCTACTACGAGTTCCCGCTGCCGCTGTACACCGGCCAGGTCGACGGGATCTGGGCCTCGGCCAACGGCGCTGCGCGAGTGACGAGCTGGTGACCGTGGATGCCTCTCTACGCGCCCGCATCAGCGTCCGGCCGCGACGCGTACACGTCGATGCTGGGCCTGGTTGCAGAGCCGGTGCCGCTGGACAGCGTCGACAACGACAACTTGGGGGCGACCTCAGGCTTTCTGCTGCTGTCGCTGATCCGGCCCGGCGCGGGCCTGATTTCGAACCTGGGGTTGTGGCTGACGACCGCCGCAACAGGGCCCGGGGCTTGCTCCATGGCCTTGTTCTCGCAGGGCGGGACGCAGCTCGCGACCACGGCCGACATGACGTCGGCGCTGACCAGCGGCGCGAACGCCGGGACCTACGTGGAGGCCCCGCTGACGGCGTCCTACACGGCGGCCGCCAACACCAACTACTACGTGGGGCTGTTCACGGCGCTGTCTACGGACCCGAAGATCGGCGGCTCGTTCTCGGGCTCCGGCATTCACCTGCCGACGGTGAAGGGCAACCGGCCGGCGATTGTGATCGGGAGCTTGGGCAGCATGCCGTCCTCGATCGACGTCGCCGGGGCCACAACGGCTGCCGCCGTGTACTGGCTGGTGGCCTCCTGAGCTGACGGCGCACGACGACAACTGAACAAGCAACGGCCACAAGGCTCCGGGCGTGCGCGCCCTAGGACAGAAAGCGAGTCAAGGTGCCTTCCGGTGTATATGTGCGCACACCCTGTGCGCCTGACTGCACGTGCAAGAAGCACGCGCCACGCGAGCGTTCCGCCGCGTACCGCGCGAACATCAGCGCTGCCGCGAAGGCGCGCGGATTTACCCACCGCAGCGGCTGCGGTTGCGGCTGGTGCCTCCAGAAGGCCAAGAAGAACGTCTCCTCGCGCAGCGCTATACACGCGCGGCTTGCCCGGGACAAGGGCGCGGCCGACCACTGCGACAAGTGCGGCACGCCCGACTCGCCGATCTATGACTGGGCGTTCACCGGGGCCGGCCACCTCGACGGCGAGGGCGGCTTCAGCATGGACATGGCGGACTACATACAGCTGTGCCGCGGGTGCCATCGGAAGTTTGACACAGGGAACCTCTCATGGCCATAACGCGACCCACCTACGCCACCAGAGAAGAAGTCAAGCAGGCCGCTGACATCAAACTGTCTGCGCGCAACGACCAGCAGGTCGATCGCGCCATCGAAGCCGCGTCCGACGGCATCGACGGCCTCACCCACCGCGTGTTCTACACGACCTTCGCCACGCGCTACTTCGACTGGCCCAACTTCCAGGCCACCTACCCGTGGAAGATCTACCTCGACGCCAACGAGCTTGCCGACGTCACCACCACGGTCCCGGTCGTCACCACCGGCGGCAACAGCCCGCAGACCATCCCTGTCGCAAGCGCCCTGTGGGGGCCGTGGAACTACGCGCCGCCGTTCACGAGGCTGGAGCTCGACCGGTCCACCTCCTCAACGTTCGGCCTCGGCGACACCCCGCAACGGGACGTCCGCATCACCGGCATGTTCGGCTACCAAGACGTATTCGCACCGGCCGGCGCGCTCGCCGCGGCCATGTCCGACACCACATCAACAACAGCCCAGATCACCAACGGCGCGGCTGTGGGTGTGGGCGACGTGATGATGGTCGGCACCGAGCGAATGCTGGTTACCGACAAGACGATGCTGTCGACCACGCAGGCGCAGCAGTCCGGACTGACCACGGCCAACAACGCCGACGTCGCCCTCGGCGTCACCGACGGCACCAAGTTCAGCATCGGTGAGACGCTGCTGCTGGACTCTGAGCGGGTCCTCGTTGTGGACATCGCCGGGAACGTGTTGACGGTGAAACGGGCCTGGGACGGGACCGTCCTGGCGACCCACGCCGGCGCCACCATCTACGCGCTGCGGCAGCTGGCTGTTGTGCGCGGTGCGCTCGGCTCGGCCGCGGCCACACACCTGTTGGCGGCCGCCGCGCAGATCGCCGTGGTGCCGCGGCTGGTGAAACAGCTCGCCATCGCCGAGGCCGTGGTGGATGTGGCGCAGCAGCTCGGCGCCTACACCACGGTGCAGGGAGACGGCGCCTCCGGAATCACGAAGATCGGCCAGGGACTGCCCGACTTGAGGCAGCGCTGCTACGTCCAGTTCGGCCGCAAGGCCCGGCAGAGGACGGTGTGACGTGACGCTGGATGTGGACGGGATTACCTCCTCGGTGCAGTCGCACGCGCAAACCCTGGGGCTGTTCGAGCAGGTGACGCTACATGAGCCGAAGGCGAAGCCCCAGGCGGGGATGACCTGCGCGATTTGGCCCCAGGACATCGGCCCGGCAACGGGGTCGTCGGGTTTGGTCTCGACCTCCGTCCTCATGGTCATGAACGTCAGGCTCTACACGCCGATGTTGCAGGAGCCGTACGACGCGATCGACCCGGACATGCTTAAGGCGGTCAGCGCCCTGCTCGGCGCCTATTCGGGCGCGTTCACGCTGGAGGGTCAGATCCGAGAGGTGGATCTGCTTGGCGAGTTTGGGACGCCGCTATCTGCGCAGGCGGGCTACGTCAACCAGGACGGCCGCCTGTTTCGCATCATGACTATCCGGCTGCCACTGGTCGTGAACGACGTGTGGGGGCAGGCGCCGTGATCGACATCACCGTGAACGCCTCCGGCCCGCTGTTCAACGGCACCTCCGCAGCGATCCTGCGCCAGGCCATCGACGACTGCCGGACGCGGATGGGGAACGTCGCCGAGGAGGTCTGGCAGGCCTACATGGACGCCAGCTTCAAGCACCCGACCGGCTACTACCAGTCGCACATCAACATCGCGCAGCGGGGCCGGGACCTGGCGGTCAACGACGCCGGGGTGATCTACGGCCACTGGCTGGAGGGCACTGGCTCCCGGAACTTCCCGAAGACCCGGTTCAAGGGCTACGCCGCTGCGCGCAGGGCCACGCAACACGCCAGCGGGATGGTGCTTGAGGAGTGCCAGCCGATCATCGACCGCGCCGTACACGAGATCAACGGATAGGAAGGGGCTGATATGACCAAGTCCTCGGGGTTGGGCGACAACCTCTACGTCGGCGGCTACAACCTGTCCGGCGACGTCGGCGAGCTGTCGAAGATCTCCGGGTCGGTGGCGCTGCTTGAGGTCACCGCCATCGACAAGCTCGCATTCGAGCGCATCGGCGGCCTGCGCGACGGCCAGATCGCCTACAAGTCGTTCTTCAACCCGTCCTCGAACCAGGAACACGCTGCCCTGTCGACGCTGCCGACAGCCGACCAGCACATGATGTACTGCCGCGGCACAACCCTCGGCAGCCCGGCCGCGTGCATGGTCGAGAAGCAGATCAACTACGACCCCACGCGCGACAACAAGGGCATGCTGACGTTCGGCATCCAAGCCGACGCCAACTCCTACGGCCTGGAATGGGGCAACCTCCTCACTGCCGGGCTGCGCACCGACACCGCAGCCACCAACGGCACTGGCGTGGACTCGGCGGGCGGCCTGGCCACCCCCTCGGTGCCCGCATCCGGCGCCCCGGTAAAGAACACGAGCTCGATACCGGTCACCGTGGTCATCACCGGCGGCACTATGACCGCGGTCGTCATCAACGGCGTCACCGTTGGTTCCGGCGCGGGCACGTACACGCTGCCTGCCGGGCAGTCGATCACCCTGACGTACACCGTCGCTCCGACGTGGACGTGGACGGCTGTGACGGCGTTCGGCGCGCAGGCCTACTTGCAGGTGACCGCGTTCACCGGCACCGACGTCACGGTGAAGATCCAGGATTCGGCGGACAACTCCTCGTTCGCGGACGTGACCGGGCTGACGTTCACCGCGACCACCGCCGCACACACCACGCAGCGGATTGCCACTGCGAACACCGCGACGATTCGCCGGTACCTGCGTGCCGTCACGACCACCTCCGGCGGGTTCAGCTCGGCGACGTTCGCTGTGGTGCTCGTGCGGAACTCCATCGCCGGCCAGGTTTTCTAAGGAGGCTGAGTCGATGATCGATAGTGACGACGGGATGCGGCTGGAGCCAGCCATGCCCGCGCACGCCTACCAAACATTCCAGATCTCCATGCCGCTGGAGACGCACTGGCGTGTCGCCACCTGCGCCGAAGTCAACTGCGAGCAGTACCTGAATGGCTGGCGCGTCCGGCTGGATGGCCTGTCCGTGGAGGACCGGTGGGCAATCCACCGCTCCGGCCGCAGGTACGTGCGGCACGACATCGCTGAGGGCGAGACGTGGCTGGAGTTCGAGGCCGGCCAAGCCTGCTTCGCCGCCGCCGAGCACCGCACCCCGATCGGCAAGCCGGAGCTGTTCATCGTCAAGGGCGGTGACTGGCGCGGTAACCCGCGCGGTGAGGTGCGCCAGCACAAGTACGCGGAGGACTGGGTCGACCAGTTCGCCAACCACCAGGACCGGGTCGCCCGGGCCGTCCAGGAAGGGTAAGAGAGAATGCCCAAGCAATCAGGTCTTGCGTGGACCACGCTGAGCGTCGACGACGCCAGCAACAGCGCGCAGGATATCAGGAACGATATAACAAACTTCCAGTTCGCGACGCCGCGCGCGGTGCAGGACGTCACCGGCATTGACAAGTCCGCGAACGAGCGGCTGCTGCTGCTCGCCGACTTCTCGATCACCATGAACGGCGTCTTCAACCCGGACAGCAACAAGTCGCACGACGTGTTCAAGACGATCACGTCTACGTCGGTCAACCGGCTGGTGACGATGACGATCGCATCGAAGACGCTGGCGCCGACGGTGGTCCTGACCGACTACCCGATCACCCGTGCCACGGGCGGTGCGCTGACCTGGGCTGTGCCCGGCGCGCTCGCCAACGGCGCGGTCCCGACGTGGTCGTGAGGGGCTGATATGGGATTCAAGCCTCCGCGGAGCAAGTACCGCCTCGACTTCGAAGGTACCGACCTGGACGGCCTGGAAGTGGTGATGCTCGGCGGCAAGCTCGGCGACGCATTCACGACGATCAGTCAGGTGTCAGGCGTCGACGTGACTGTGCCGACGATCGCGAACGCCGAGGTGGCGCTGTCGCAGTACGAGGAGATGGCCGCGCACATCATCTCGTGGAACCTCACGGACGACGACGAGAACCCGGTGGAGCCGAACCTGGAGGGTCTGAAAACCCTTGAGGTTCGCTACGTCAACATGATCGCGTCCGCGTGGCAGAAGGCGCAGGTCGGCGTCCCCGGCCCTTTGCCGAGCAGCTCGAACACTATGCCCGACACGGCTTTGTCCTCGATTCGAATGGAGACGCTGCCGGCGAGCCTGGCGAGCTGACAGAGGCCAGACAGCTGCTGGGGATGTTGCGGGAGTTCCCCGGCTACACCCTGTCGGGTCTGCTCAACGAGGACCCGCTACTGCTTCGGCTGATGAAGATCGAAGCAATGGGCAAGCGCCCGGAGCCTGACGCGCCAGAAGGGAGGTGACACATGGCGAATGAGATCGAAATCCTGGTCAAGGTCAAGGACCAGGCCTCGGCGGAGCTTGCGGCGATCGCAGCGAAGGCGAAGGCCTCGGCAGGCAGTGCCGGCGGCGAAAGCATCAAGGTACCAGTCGAGACTGACACCTCTAACTTCGACGAAGGCATGCGGCGCATCGGCACGGAAGCTGAGGGCGGCGCCCGCGACGCCGAACGAGCCCTGGGTGAGATCGGCCCGGCCGCCGAGGAAGCGGGCCGAGGCCTAGAGAACGCGGGGAACGCCGCCGACGATGCGGGGAAGAAGGCCGCGTCCTCCAGCGGCGGCTTCGACCTGGCGAAGCTGAAGATGGCCGGCCTGATCACGAGTGCTCTTGCACTGGCTCCAGCGCTGGCCGCGATTCCTGCGGTGACAGCCGCGGTGGTGGTTGGCGCGGGTGCGATGACGCTCGGTTTCGGCGGTGTCATCTCGGCGCTGAAGGACTACGGGCAGCAGTCGGCATCGGCGGGTCAGTCTGGCGCGCAGTCGGCACAGACCGCGTTCTCCAACGCGATCGCGATCCGCAACGCCGAGCAGGCGATCACGGATGCCAAGAAGCAGGCCGCGCAGGCCGCGCAGCAGTCCGCGGACCAGATCTACTCGGCGCAGGAGCGGGTGGCGTCTTCCGCCTACAGCCTTCAGCAGGCGCAGCAGACCTTGACCGACTCCGAGAAGTCGCTGACGGATGCGCAGAAGGCGCTGACGCAGGCGCAGTTGGATGCCGCGAACCAGCAGAAGGACCTGAACAACGCGGCAGCCGACGCAACTATTGGCGTGCAGCAGGCCGAGCTGAACCTGACCCAGGCCCGCGAGAAGCTGACGCAGGTCAACGGCACCGCCGCATCAAGCGACGACCAGCGACGGCAGGCACAGATTGATCTGCTGTCGGCGCAGCAGGCCCTGACGGATGCCCAGCAGCGGCAGGTTGAGGCGCAGCAGAAGGCCGACGACGCGAACAAGTCCGGCGTGAGCGGCATGCAGGGCGTGGTGTCGGCGCAGAACGCGGTGGCAAAGGCGAGCGAGGGTGTCGCCTCGGCGCAGCACGGGGTGGCGGATGCGGCACTGGCGCAGAAGGACGCCCAGACGGCTCTTGCGCGCGCGGTGCAGGCCTCCGCGCGGCAGCAGGCCGACTCGGCCGAGGCGATCCAGAAAGCCGTGCAGAACCTGTCGGACACGCAGAAGGAGCAGGCGCTGGCCGCTGCTGCTTCTGCGGCGTCGGGTAGCGCGGCGGTCAACAAGTTCGCGCAGGACATGCAGAACTTGACCCCGGCCGGACGTGCGTTCGTCAACCAGATCTTGAGCATGAAGGGCGCCTTCGACCAACTGAAGGCCACCGCACAGACTTCGCTGCTGCCGGGGTTCATGCCGTTGCTGGCTGGCATCAGCGATTCGATGCCGGGGATCAACAGCGCGATCGGGCAGATGGGTCACTTGATCGGCGGGGTGGCGACCCAGTTCGGTCAGCTGCTTCAGAACCCTGCCTTCCGCGGCGAGCTCGGGAAGATCTTCGATGACGGGCTGAAGGCTGCGCAGACCTTCGCCGGTGGAGTTCTGCCGCTGATATCTGGCGTAACCGATGCCGTCTCAAAGGCTGGCCCGATCGTACAGGGGCTGGCTGACGGCTTCCGGCAGGTCATGGCCACGGGTATCCCGCAGTTCTTCCAGAACCTCGTGGGCACAGGCCAGGGTGCTGGCCTGTTGTTTAGTCAGCTTCTGGGGGCGGTGTCCGATCTGTTGGGGCCGCTCGGGACGCTCGCAGGCACGATTGCGTCGTCGCTCGGGCCGGTCATGCAGGCGCTGCGGCCGGTGATCGCCCAGCTGGCGAATGTCCTGGTTCAGGCGCTTGTGCCGGTCATCAGGGATCTATCTCCTTGGCTGGTGCTCGCCGCGCACCTGATCGGGGCGCTGATGCCGGCAATCGGGCCGGTCTTGGTCATCGTGTCCAAGTTGGCCGATGTCTTGCTGACTACGTTGCTGCCAGCGGTGCAGCCGTTGATACCTGTGATTCAGCAGGCGGCCACCATGATCGGTACCGCCCTATTGAACGCCTTTATACAGCTGATGCCTTCTATAACGCAGATGGTGAAGATCTTTGCGCAGCTCCTGCCGCTCATCGCCCCGATGATCCCACCGCTGGCGCAGCTCATCGCAGCCTTCATTCAGATGGCCGAGCCGATCGCAAAGGTTGAGCTCGCGATGGTCGCGCTCCAGACCCTGGCGATGATTCCGCTGACGAAGGCTGTTAGCTGGCTTGCTCAAACCGTGCTTCCGTGGCTGACCGACGCCGTAAACAAGGTCACTGTCCCGCTGGCCAAGATGGGCGATGCAGCGCAAGTCGGCGTCACCTGGGTCCAGAACCACATGAACGACATGATCGCGTGGGTCAAGGGGCTGCCGGGGCGGCTGGCCTCGGCCGGCGCGGGCATGTGGGACTGGGTTAGGAGGGAATTCCTGGTCGCCCTCAACGGTATCGCCGGGGCCTGGAACTCCCTGCGCTTCTCCACGCCAAGCTTCCACATCCCCATCCCGTTTACCGACGGCATCAACGTCAGCTCGGTCACCGTCGGCGTGCCGCCCATCGGGCCGTTCAAGGCAATGGGTGGCCCTCTCGGCGCGGGTGGCCTGGCCGCCATCATCGGCGAGCGGGGCGTGGAGGCGATGCGGCTGCCGGACGGCACCCAGATCATGCCCCACGCCAACACCCAGTCGATGCTCGCCCAGGGCGGCGCAGGCGCCCAGTCGGTGCGCGTGGAACTGGACTGGGCGCCCGGCAGCGGCCACGGGGACGAGCTTTTGACGTGGCTGCGCAAGAACATCCGGATCCGATACGGCAACAGCCCCAACAGCGTCCAGCAGGCGCTTGGGCAGAATTTCTAAGGAGCGGCGATGCCCATATACACCGCCTACAACGCTGCGATGGCGACGACCGCCGCAACAGTGAAGGTCACCACCGGCACCAGCATCAAAACCATGCTCCAGATTGCCACACCTTCGACGCGTCAGCTTCAGATCTTGTCGTGGGGCTATTCGATCGACGCCGCGCCGGCCACCACTGGCACGGGCATCGTGGAGCTGATTCAGACGGACGTGGCTGCCACGGTAGCCGCGCACGTGGCCGCTGGCGTGCAGCCGGCCGACCCGAACGGCACGGCGTCGCTGATGACGCTGGGAACGTCGGCGACCGGCTATACCGCCACCGCCGAGGGAACCATCACGGCAACGCGGCTGTTCGACGCCCAGACGGTCCTCGGCGTGTCGAACGGCGCGCAGGGAAACGAGTACCTGCGCGACTGGATGCCGGACGAGCGTCCGCTGGTTGCGGCCTCGAAATTCCTGCGGGTCCGGGTGACGTTCTCGGCGGCCGTGAACATGCTGTGCTGGGTGACCTGGGCCGAGTAGATGGCGACTACGGCGGCGAGGGTCCAGGGCTGGGGGCGCGCAAAGTGGAAGCGTGGCCTCGGTCTTGCCACGCCTCCGGGTGGCACCAGCCTCATTGACGGCGGCGACGGCGGCCCGATCGATCTCATGGTCGAGATCTTCGTCAACTCGGCGTGGACCAACATCTCAAGCTACGTGTATTACCGGAACAACGTCGGCGTCACCATCATCCGTGGCCGCTCTGACGAGACCAGCCAGGTCCAGCCACAGACCGCAAGCATGGTCCTGAACAACCGGGACGGCCGGTTCTCTCCGCGCAATCCGCTCGGCCCGTGGTACGGGCAGCTCACCCGAAACACGCCGCTGCGGGTCTCGCGCCTGAACAACGAGATCCGCCGTTACCGCTTCCACGGTGAGGTCCCGACGTGGCCGACGACCTCGGACATCTCCGGCCGGGACATCACGGTCACAATTCAGGCGTCGGGGATGCTGCGGCGTTTGCGGCAGGGCACGCAGCCGCTGCGGTCGCCGATGGTCCGCGCCTACACGATCGCCGCCACGTCGTCGCAGTTCACGTCCTCCACGCTGACGGCGCCTGCTGCGTACTGGCCCTGCGAGGACGCGCAGTCCGCCACGCAGATCGCCTCGGGACTTTCCGGCGGCTCGCCGATGACGTTGACGGCGCTGCCGACCTTCGCCAACGACTCGACGAGCTTCCAGGGGTCGGCGCCGCTGCCTACGCTGGCAGGCTCTGTCTGGAGTGGATCGATCCCGGCAGTGTCCTCCACGACCGCCAACAACCTGGAGTTCCTGCTGTCGATCCCTGCGGCCGGGGATCAGGACGGTGCGGTAGTCGCGCGTTTGGTGACCGCGGGAACGGTGGTCCGGCTGGATGTGGTGTACAACACGGCATCCGGCGGGTCGCTCACCATGTCCGCATACAGCGCGAGCGGTGCCGTGTTGTATTCGGCAGTTCAGCAGACGGCGGTGAACGGGGTTCCGCTCTGTGTGCAACTTTCGATCGCACCGGACGTCACGCCCGGCACCTTGGATCTTTCCTTCAACGTCACCTTCTTAAATGGCAGCGGCAGCGGTTTCACCACGACTTTCTCCGGAACGCTCGGCGCTGCCAACACTGTCTCCATCAACGCCAACGGCAGGCTCCTCGCAACCACTATTGGCCACGTTGCATACCAGGCGGCACCCGATCCGCTGTTCCTGACTGCGCTTGCCGTGGTCAACCCCGCAAACGCGTGGTTGGGCGAGTCGCCGGTCATTCGGTTCAGCCGGCTGTGCGGCGAGCAGAACGTTCAGGCGGTTACAAAGTTCGTGGCCGGCGGCATTGACCCCGGCGACGAGACGGCCATGGGCTACCAGGGCGTTGACACATTCGGGAACTTGTTGCAGCAGTGCCCGGACACGCTGTTCACACCCTTGTGGGAGGCCCGTGACCAGCTGGCGCTGCTTTTCCGCAGCAAGGGCACCATGTACAACCAGGCCGCAGTGCTCACGCTGGACATGTCCCAGCACCAACTGTCCGGGCCGCTGGTGCCGGTCGACGACGACACCTCCACCCGGAACGACATCACGGTCTCCCGCCAAAACGGCTCCAGCTACCAGCTGGTACAGGCCACCGGAGGCATGTCGATCCAGCAGCCGCCGAACGGGGTCGGCGACTACTCGACCAACTACGACATCAGCCTTAGCGCCGACTCGCTCCTGCCGGACCAGGCTGGGTGGCGTCTGCGGTTCGGCACCGTGGACGAGCCGCGCTATCCGCAGATCCCGATCAATCTGAGGTACTCAGCTTTCACGTCCAGCGTGGACCTGATGAACGCTGCGCTCGCGATTGACATCGGTGACCGGCTCGACATCATCAACCCGCCGAGTCCGCAGTACCCGCCGGACGCCATCAGCCAAATCGTGCAGGGCTACACCGAGACGCTCGGGATCTT
>Ga0105237_10004890_pt1 | contig 15345 bp, 6 predicted proteins | sample KBSC24metaG_FD_81520 | JGI IMG/M metagenome (GOLD analysis project Ga0105237, IMG submission 81520) | Corn rhizosphere microbial communities from Kellogg Biological Station, Michigan, USA - KBS C2-4 metaG | ecosystem: Host-associated > Plants > Roots > Rhizosphere > Soil | place: Michigan, USA... | reverse complement strand
GTTCGAACGCATGCGGGGCATCATGGCCAAGGAATTCACGCAGATGCGCCGCGACCGGCTGACCTTTGCGATGATGCTCGGCATCCCATTGCTCCAGCTCACACTCTTCGGGTATGCGATCAATTCGGATCCGCGGCATCTGCCCGCGGCCGTGCTCCTGGCCGATTCCGGTCCGCAGGGCCGTTCGATCCTGTATGGGATGAAGAACAGCACTTTCTTCGACTTCGACCGCCAGGTCAAAACCGAGAAAGAAGGTCACGACTTGCTGGCCCGCGGCGAGGTGCAATTCGTCATCAATATCCCACAGAACTTCTCGCGCGATCTCTGGCGCGGTGACCGGCCCTCGCTGCTGGTCGAAGCGGATGCCACCGATCCGGCCGCGACCGGGCTCGCTCTCGGCTCGCTCAACAATCAGCTCACCAGCGCCCTACAAAACGATCTGAAGGGATCTCTCGATTTCCTCAACGCAACGCCGGGCCCCATCGATCTTTTCGTGCATGCGCCGTACACCCCCGAGAACAATACCCAGTACAATATCGTGCCGGGTCTCATGGGCGTGATCCTGACCATGACCATGATTATGATCACCGGCCTGGCGATCACTCGCGAACGGGAGCGCGGCACGATGGAAAACCTGCTCTCCATGCCTACCCGCCCGAGCGAGGTGCTCATCGGAAAAATCACGCCCTATATTCTCATCGGGTACATTCAGGTCGGCGTCATTCTCGTCGCCTCGCGCGTCCTGTTCCATGTGCCAATGCACGGCAGCATCCCGTTGCTCCTATGTGTCGCGCTGGTCTTCATCGCGGCCAATCTGGCCATGGGCATCACCTTCTCCACCGTGGCCAAGAATCAGCTCCAGGCGATGCAGATGACCTTCTTCGTCTTTCTCCCGTCCATCCTGCTCTCCGGCTTCATGTTCCCCTTCCGCGGCATGCCGCACTGGGCGCAAATCATCGGCGAGGTATTCCCGCTCACGCACTTCCTGCGGATTGTCCGCGGCATCCTGCTCAAGGGAAATGGCATCGTCGACGTCTCGTTGGAGTTGTGGCCCATCGCACTCTTCGCCGCGATCATGCTGACGATTGGCATCAAGCGCTACCGGCAGACGCTGGATTAGAGTGTCATCTGAATCTACGGTTACCCATGCCCTCAATTACCGGCATCAAGGAAACCTGTCTGACGGTCGCGGATCTCGAACGCTCCGAGCGATTCTACCGCGACCTTTTCGATCTCCCGGTGATCGGAGGTGATGCCCGATTTCGCGCGCTCGATGTGGCCGGTTCCCACGTTCTGCTGCTCTTCCGGAGCGGTAGTTCCGAGCAGGACATGGAACTTCCCGGCGGAACGATTCCTTCCCACGGCGCCAGTGGCCGTTCGCACCTGGCCTTCTCGATTTCTGCGGATGATCTTGAAGGTTGGAAAGAGCTTTTGGCCAAGCGTGGCGTTGTGATTGAAAGCACGGTGACCTGGTCGAGGGGCGGAACGAGTCTCTATTTTCGAGATCCGGATGAGCATCTCATCGAACTCATGACGCCTGGAGTTTGGTCCACCTACTGATCGGGCTAGGAATGACACGGAATCGTGTGGCGCGTGTCAGGACGACTCTGAGAATGGCCCACTCTAAGAATCCGTGCGCCCGGCGCTCGTAAATGATACGAGCCCATTCCCCCATGAACCGGCGTACATTTCTTCAACGATCCGCGGCCCTCGCCGCCGGCCTGGCGGCTTCTCCCCTCCGAGGTGTTACGACATCGCCCGCCTCCCGAGTCGTCGATACCCATACCCACTTCTATGATCCGACACGCTCTCAAGGCGTGCCGTGGCCTTCGAAAGGATCGCCCCTCTATCGCGCCGTGCTTCCCAAGGATTGGCTTGCCGTGGCCTCTGGATGTGGCGTCTCGCAGACGGTCGTGATCGAGGCGAGCAGTTGGCTGGAAGACAATGCATGGATTCTCGAACTGGCCGCCGGAGAGCGCAGCATCGTGGGGTTTATCGGACATCTCCTGCCGCAGGAAGTGGACTTCGAGAAGCATCTGAAACGGTTCGGGTCCAATCCGTTGTTCCGCGGGATCCGCGTCTCCGGCGGTGACTTGCTCAACAATCTCAACAAACCCGAGTTCCGGAAAGGGATCGAACTGATGGCCGGCATGAATCTGGAGCTGGATGTGAATGGCCCCGCGGCGCTTCTCCAACCTGTGGCGAAGCTCGCGACGGACGTGCCGGCGCTCCGCATCGTCATCGATCACGTGGGAAGCGCGGGTGACCCGGCGCGGCTCACGCAGGAATGGCGCGAGGGGATGAAGGCAGCCGGCCTCCAGAAGAACGTCTATTGCAAGGTATCCGCGCTCCTCGAACAAACGGATGCGTCGGGGAAGGAATGGGGCAAGTCGCCGCGAGAGACGGCTTACTACGTGCCGATTCTGGATCATTGCTGGGAATGCTTTGGCGAGGACCGTCTCGTCTATGGAAGCAATTGGCCGGTGTGTGAAAAGGGTGGGTCTTACGAGGAGCAGTTCAGGATCGTTGCCGACTACTTCGCGGCGCGAGGCGCCGAGGCTTCTGAAAAGTATTTCTGGAAAAACTCCCGCCAGGCGTATGCCTGGGTGGAGAGAACTTCGCAATAGCTTATGCGGAAACTCCCGATCGAAATGTGTCATCCTGAGGATCAAAAAATGCCGCGCGCATTCGCCGGTGCGGAAACGGCAAGTTTCGGAGTTGGGGCCTGGAGCGGCGAGCACCCAAGGAGCGGTGGTTTTCCAACCACCGACCCAATCAACGCGGCGGAGCCGCCAATCTTTGCGATGGCCAGCCGCGGTGCTATTGCGCCGGTAGAGTCGCGGGTTACTCCACGGGATCGTGGCCAGCATACGCCAGTGCTGCCCCCGCATGCGGGGCTGCCTGCGACAGGCTATCTTGCTCCGTTCGGTTCGCCTGCGCTTCGCTCACTTTGCCGCCTGGGCTCCGCTGTTAGCGACGCGGTTTGTAAAGCGCTGGAGGCTAAGCCCAAGAAGTTGGGCGGCTCCGCCGCGATTGGACTGTCGGTGGTTGGAAAACCAATCCGGGCCGGACGGGCATTGCTCCTTGGGCCGCACGTCGCTCCACATCGCAACCGCGAACTCCGTCATCCCCGCACTCATCCCTTCCTTTCTTCTTTGTACCCTCTCGATTGCACCGTCTGCGAGGCTTTTGCTGGCATGGTGCGACACGCATTTCTCATCTGTATACGCAAAGCCGTTCTCGCTGCGGTCATTGCCGCCATTTGCGGATCCATCGCCCTCGCCCAGAACAGCCTCGAGACGCTTACGCGCCAGCCGGATGCCTACAATACCTGGAAGCTGGCTCTGAACTCTGGAATGGCGACAGATCCGGCGGCCATCATCGTGCCGTCCGGGTTCAAGGTCGAGTTGCTGCGCTCCGCCCAGACGGAGGAGGATTCATGGGTTTCGATGGCCTTCGATCCGCAGGGCCGGGTGACGATTGCCTGCGAGAAGAAGGGACTGTTGCGCATGACCCTCGGCAAGACGCAGGTCGAAAAAGTCGAGCGCATCAATGACTCACTGCTCGAATGCCGCGGTTTGCTTTACACGGACGGCGCCCTCTACGCGGACGCCAATAACAGCAAGATGCTCGTCCGGCTTCGCAGCTCGGCGAACGACGATCGTTTCGATGAGATCACCGAGTTGCTCCGCACGGACGGAGGCGTCGGCCACGGACGCAATCACGTGAAGCGCGGGCCCGATGGCGGGCTGTATCTTGTGCACGGAAACAACGTCGTCGCGCCGTCGAACGCCGCGCCGGATTCACCCCTGCGGAATTTCGAAGACGACCGGCTCATTCCGTGTCCGTGGGACCCGCAGATGTTCGATGGCGATGTGAAATTGCCCGCGGGCCACATCCTTCACGGCGATCGCGAAGGAAAATCGTGGACGCTCCTGGCCGGCGGTTTGCGCAATCCGCTCGACGTCGCCTTCAACGAAGACGGAGAGATGTTCACCTTCGATGCGGATATGGAATGGGATACAGGGACGCCCTGGTATCGCCCGTGCCGGGTCAATCACATCGTCAGCGGTGCGGACTATGGCTGGCGGCGCGGCACCAGCAAGTGGCCGGAGTACTTCCCGGATTGCGGCCCGACGACGCTGAATATCGGCCTCGCCTCGCCGACCGGAATCGAGTTCGGCACGAAGAGCAATTTTCCCTCGCCATGGCACGAGACGCTGTTCATCTCCGATTGGGCCTACGGAAGGATTATCGCCGTGCATTTGAAACCCAAGGGCGCGAGCTATACGGCGACTGCGGAGAATTTCGTGGTCGGCAAACCGTTGAACGTTACGGACGTCGCCTTCGGCCCGGATGGAGCAATGTACTTCGTGACCGGTGGGAGGAAGACGCAATCCGGATTGTATCGCGTAAGCTACACCGGGCCCAAGATGGAGCCCGAGTCTCCGCCCGCCGATGCGCAAGCGGTGGCGGCGCGCGCTCTGCGTCACGAACTCGAAGCCTTTCACGGACATCCCCAGCCCGGCGCAGTCGAGAAGATCTGGGCTCATCTCGGCAGCGGCGATCCAGTGATTCGCCACGCGGCGCGGATCGCGTTGGAGTGGCAGGATGTCAAAGCCTGGCAGGACCGCGCGCTCGCGGAAAAGGACGTGACCGCCAGCCTGACCGCGATCATGGCGCTGGCGCGAAGCAACAGGAGCGATGCGCAGCAACCGATCCTGGAGCGGCTCAACGCGTTGCCATTCGGCACGCTTACGGAAGAGCAGGAGGTTCTCGCCGCGCGGGATTACCAATTGGCGTTCATCCGTCTCGGGCCTTGTGATCCAGCGTTGTCGGCGGTTTGCACCCAGCGGATTGACGGGCTCTACCCGTCGTCGCACTGGCGGGTGAACCATCTCCTGTGCGAACTGATGGCCTAGCTGAAGGCGCCGGCATTTCTCGGGAAGACGGTGCCGCTGCTCAAGACCGCGACCCGCAGTGAGGATCTGCTGGAATACCTCTTCTACCTTCGCCTCGTTCCCGATGGCTGGACGATCGAGCAGCGTCGCGAGTTTTTCACCGCACTCAACCGGGCGGCGACCTTCGAGGGGGCGCGGGATTACCAGCGATCATTGAATATGATTCGTGCGGAGATGAACGAGAAGCTCTCGGCCGCGGAGCGCGATGCCGTGGCGCCGCTGATTGCGGAGGCTTCTCAAGCCGCAGTCCCGCTCTCGAGTGGGCCGCAGATTTTCGTGCGCGACTGGAAGGTGGAGGAATTGCAGGCGGTGCTCGATCGCGTGGGCCACGGGCGCTCGTTCGAAGCGGGCCGCCAGGCGTTCGCCGGCGCGCAGTGTGTGCTGTGCCATCGCATGGGTCAGAGCGGCGGATTGGTGGGTCCGGATCTCACGGCGGTGGGCAGCCGCTTCAACCGGCGCGATATGCTCGACTCGATTCTGAATCCTTCGCGCGTGATTGACGACAAATTCCGCAACACGGTCTTCACGCTGAAGGACGGAACGAGCGTGGTCGGGATGATTGAACGTGAGGACGGGAAGGCGGTGGTGGTGAGGACGAATCCGTTGGTGGCGCAGACGACGACGGTGCCGGTCGCGAATATCGTGAGTCGTGAGGTATCACCCGTTTCGCCGATGCCGCCGGGTCTGATCAATGTTTTGAGTCAGACTCAGATCTTGGATTTGCTCGCTTATCTCGAATCAGGGGGCGATCCGAAGCATCCGGATTTCGCACCTGCACCATGAAGCGTTCCGCAGCAAGGGGCGCGTCTACGTAGCGTCGAATTTATTCGACGAACCGGGGCAGCATAAGGCGCATCTGTTAACTACCTTCTGAGCCACGGGGCCCACCAAATCAGGCGCCTCCGGCGCGTTGGCTGGTTCGGTGGTTGGAAAACCACCGCTCCTTGGGATGTCGCCACGATCGAGAGTGCTTCAAAGCCGCGTCGCTTCGGCGTCGGCTCGTCGAATAAATTCGACGCTACGTAAATGCGCTTCTTCGGCGAAACCGTATTCCTCTGCCTACGGGAGATTCGTCGCGCCCATCAGCCAGCGGTCGCATTCGCGGGCGGCGCCACGGCCTTCGTTGATAGCCCACACGATCAGGCTCTGGCCACGGCGGCAGTCGCCCGCGGCAAATACGCCGGGAATGCTCGTCGTGTACTTCTCGTGCTCCGCCTTGATGTTGCTTCGCGCGTCGCGCTCGATGTTGAGGCCGTCGAGCAATGGCTGTTCCGGCCCGAGGAAGCCCATCGCCAGGAGGACGAGTTGCGCGGGCAGCACCTTCTCGGTGCCGGGCACATTCTTCGGGATGAACTGGCCTTTCTCGTTCTTCGCCCACTCCACCTGCACGGTGTGAATGGCGCTGACCTGGCCGTTGGCGTCGCCTTCGAACTTCGTCGCGGTCGTGAGATAGACGCGTGGATCGTCGCCGAATTTCGCGGCAGCTTCCTCCTGGCCGTAGTCCATCTTGTAAACCTTGGGCCATTCCGGCCACGGGTTATCGACGGCGCGATCCATCGGTGGCTTGGGAAGGATCTCCACCTGCACGAGGCTTCGGCAGCCGTGCCGCATCGAAGTGCCGACGCAGTCCGTGCCGGTGTCGCCACCGCCGATGATGATCACATCCTTGCCTTCGGCGGAGATGAAGTTGCCGTTGCGATGCCTGTCGAGAATGGACTTCGTATTGGCCGTCAGGAAATCCATCGCGAAATGGACGCCCTTGAGCGGGCGGCCTTCGATGGGAAGATCGCGCGGCTTGGTCGCGCCAGTGCAGATGACCGTGGCGTCAAATTCCGCGCGGAGTTTCTCCACGGGATAGTTGCCGCCGACATCGGTGTTGCAAACGAATGTCACACCCTCGTTTTCCAGCAGCTTGATCCGGCGCAGGACGACCTCTTCCTTGTCGAGCTTCATGTTGGGAATCCCGTACATCAGCAGCCCACCTGGACGATCCGCGCGTTCGAAGACGGTTACGGTATGGCCGGCTTTGTTGAGCTGCGCCGCGGCGGAGAGTCCCGCGGGACCGGAACCGATCACGGCGACTTTCTTACCCGTCCGGCGCTCCGGAGGCTGCGGGGTGACCCAGCCTTCGTCCCAGCCCTTGTCGATGATCGAGACTTCAATGTTTTTGATGGTGACCGGCGGCGAGTGGATGCCGAGCACGCACGAGCCTTCGCACGGGGCGGGGCACACGCGGCCGGTGAATTCGGGGAAATTATTCGTCTTGTGCAGACGCTCCAGCGCTTCGCGCCAGAGTCCGCGGTAAATAAGATCGTTCCACTCCGGGATGAGGTTGTTAATCGGGCATCCGCTCGCCATGCCGCTGATGAGCGTGCCGGTGTGGCAGAACGGAACACCGCAATCCATGCAGCGCGACCCCTGGGTGCGCAGCTTGTCCTCCGGCATGTGGAAGTGAAATTCCTTCCAGTCGCCGGCGCGCTCGAGCGGCGTGCGATCAGCGGGGATTTCGCGAAGATAATCAATGAAGCCTGTGGGTTTTCCCATTTCGATATTTCGGTAACTATTCCGTGGTGGTGAGGGCTAGCCGCCGCCGATGCGCGCCACGTCGCGCGCATTGGCTTCGAAGGCCGCGTTGAGCGCGTCATCGCCGCTCAGGCCATCGTCCTGCGCCTTTTTCAGCGCCTGAAGCACCCGCTTGTAATCCTTGGGCATGACCTTCACGAATTTCGGCGCCATTTCCTCCCAGAGCGCGAGGACCTTGAAGGCCTTCTGGCTCTTGGTGTACTCGGAGTGCCGCTTGATCATCTGGCGCACTTCCTCGGCCTCCTCGGCTTCCATTTTCTCCAGCGCGACCATCTGCACGTTGCAGCGCTTCGCGAAGTCGCCGGCCTCATCCAGGATGTAAGCGACGCCGCCGCTCATGCCCGCGGCGAAGTTGCGCCCGGTCGGACCGAGCACGACGACTTTGCCACCGGTCATGTACTCGCAGCCGTGGTCGCCCACGGCTTCCACGACGGCGTTCACGCCGGAGTTGCGGACCGCGAAGCGTTCGCCGGCCATGCCGCGGAAATAAACCTCCCCGGCGGTCGCGCCGTAGAGCGCCACGTTGCCGACGATCATATTGTCCTCGGCGGTGAACGTGGAGTCCTCCGACGGATAGATGATGATCTTGCCGCCGCTCAGGCCCTTGCCCACGTAATCGTTCGCATCGCCTTCGACTTCGAGGGTCACGCCCGGCGGCACAAAGGCGCCGAGGCTCTGGCCGGCGCTGCCCTGGAACTTCAGGTGCACGGTATTTTCCGGCAAGCCCTTCTCGTGACGCTTGGTGATCTCGTTGCCGAGAATCGTGCCCACGACGCGGTTGGTATTCTTGATCGGCAGCGTGGCCGTCACTTTTTCTCCGCGCTCGATCGCCGGTTTGCAGAGGTCGAGCAGCGTCGTGATATCCATCGACTTGGCGAGACCGTGATCCTGCACATCGGTGCAGAATCGACCCACCTCCGGGCCCATATCCGGCGAGTGGAGCAGCTTCGAAAGGTCGATGCCTTTCGCCTTCCAGTGAGTCACCGCCATATTGGCTTCCAGCGCGTCGGTGCGCCCGACCATGTCGGTGACCTTCCGGAAGCCGAGTTCTGCCATGATTTCGCGGACATCCTGGGCGATGAATTTCATGAAATTCACCGCGTGATCGGGATCGCCGGTGAAATTCTTGCGCAGCCGCGGGTCCTGGGTGGCCACGCCGACCGGACAGGTATTGAGATGGCACACGCGCATCATGATGCAGCCGAGCGCCACGAGCGGCGCGGTGGCGAAGCCGAACTCCTCGGCACCGAGCAACGCGGCGATGACCACATCGCGGCCCGTCTTCAACTGGCCATCCGTTTCCACCGCGATGCGCGAGCGAAGTTTGTTGAGCACCAGCGTCTGGTGAGTCTCGGCGAGGCCGAGTTCCCACGGCAGGCCGGCGTGTTTGATCGAGGTCTGCGGCGAAGCGCCGGTGCCGCCGTCGAAGCCGGAGATGAGCACCACGTCGGCGTGCGCCTTGGCCACGCCCGCGGCGATCGTGCCGACTCCGACCTCCGACACCAGCTTCACGCTCACGCGCGCCGCACGGTTCGAATTCTTCAGGTCGTGGATCAGCTCGGAGAGATCTTCGATCGAGTAGATGTCATGGTGCGGCGGCGGGGAGATGAGTCCCACACCCGGCGTCGAGTGCCGCACTTTTGCCACCCACGGGTAGACCTTCGAGCCAGGGAGCTGGCCCCCTTCGCCGGGCTTCGCGCCCTGCGCCATCTTGATTTGCAATTCGTTGGCCTTCGTCAGGTAAAGGCTGGTCACGCCAAAGCGACCCGATGCGACCTGCTTGATCGCGCTGTTCTTGGAATCGCCGCGTTCATTGGTCCATGTGTAGCGCGCCGGATCTTCGCCGCCTTCACCGGTATTCGACTTCCCGCCGATCCGATTCATGGCGATGGCGAGCGCCTCGTGCGATTCCTTCGAGATGGAGCCGTAGCTCATCGCGCCGGTCTTGAAGCGCTTGATGATGTCCTCCACCGACTCCACTTCCTCGATCGGAATGGACGCCCGCTTCTTGAAATCGAGCAAGCCGCGCAGCGTGTAGTGCTGCTTCATCTGCTCGTTCACGAGCCTGGCGTACTGCTTGTAGGTGTCGTAGCTGCCGGTGCGCACGGCCTTCTGGAGCGAGTGGATGACCTGCGGGCTGAAGAGGTGGGCCTCGCCTTCCTTGCGCCACTGGTAGTCGCCGCCGACTTCCAGCGTGTGGCCATTCACCTGGCGGTCGGGGAAGGCGTGATCGTGGCGCATGAGCAGCTCGCGCGTGATGACCTCCATGTCGGCGCCCTCGATGCGCGTGGCGGTGCCGGTGAAATACTTGTCGACGACGGCCTGATTGAGCCCGACGCACTCGAAGATCTGCGCGCCGCGATAGCTCTGGATCGTCGAGATACCGATCTTGGAAGCCACTTTCACGACACCCTTCGTCGCCGCTTTCACGAAATTCTTGCAGGCGGTCTTGTGGTCGACACCGACCAGCAGACCCTGGCGAATCATATCGTCGAGCGTTTCAAAAGCGAGATACGGATTGACCGCGCCGCAGCCAAACCCGATGAGGGTCGAGAAGTGATGCACTTCGCGCGGCTCGCCGGACTCCAGGACGATACCGACCTGCGTGCGCTTGCCGACGCGGATCAAGTGGTGATGCAACCCGGAGACTGCGAGGAGCGCGGGAATGGCCGCGTTCTCCTTGTTCACACCGCGATCGCTGAGGAGAATGATATTGACCCCGCTGTCGACCGAGCGACCGGCTTGGGCGCAGATCTCATCCATCGCCTTCTCCAGGCCCTTGGCCCCGAGCTTGGGATTGAAGAGGATCGGTATGGTGATCGACTTGAACTCGCCCTCGGCGACGTGCTTGAGCTTCGCGAGTTCCTCGTTGGTGAGGATCGGCGATTTCAGCTCGATGAGATGACAGCTCTCGGGCGTGGGATTCAGAAGATTGCGCTCCGAGCCTATCGTCGTTTCCGCCGAGGTAATGAGTTCCTCGCGGATGCAATCGATCGGAGGGTTCGTGACCTGGGCGAAGAGTTGCTTGAAGTAGTCGTAGAGGAGCTTCGACTTGTCCGAGAGAACGGCGAGCGGGATGTCCGTGCCCATCGAACCGGTGGCTTCCACGCCATCCTTGGCCATCGGCAGGAGCAGCATGCGCTCGTCTTCGAAGGTATAGCCAAAGGCCTGCTGGCGGTGGAGCACGGTGTCGTGATCCGGCACGGGAAGCTCGGGCGCGTCCTTGACCTGACCCAGTTCCACCATGTGGTCGTTGATCCACTGGCGATACGGCTGCTCGGAGGCAATCCTGCTCTTGATCTCGTCGTCCGCCACGATGCGGCCTTCCTCCATGTCCACGAGGAACATGCGCCCGGGCTGCAAGCGGCCCTTGAAAGCCACGCGCTCCGGCGGCACCGGCAGCACGCCGGCTTCGGAGGCCATGATCACGAGATCATCCTTGGTCACGTAGTAGCGCGAAGGCCGCAGGCCATTGCGGTCCAGGGTCGCGCCGATCATCGTTCCATCGGTGAAAGCGACCGAGGCCGGTCCGTCCCACGGCTCCATCAGGCAGGAGTGGTATTCGTAGAAGGCCTTCTTTTCGTCGCTCATCGATTCATGCCCTGCCCATGGTTCGGGGATCATCATCATCATGGCGTGCGGCAGCGAGCGGCCGCCCATGACGAGCAACTCGAACACGTTGTCGAACATCGCGGAGTCCGAGCCGCTGGCATTCACGATCGGCAGGATCTTCTGGATGTCCGGGCCAAACAGCTCGCTCTCGAGGAGCGCCTGCCGGGCCTTCATCCAGTTCACATTCCCGCGCAGCGTGTTGATTTCGCCATTGTGGGCGATGAAGCGATACGGATGCGACCGTTCCCAACTCGGGAACGTATTGGTGGAAAAGCGCGAATGGACGAGCGCGAGCGCAGTGTCCATGTCGGAGTCGCGCAGGTCGGGATAGTATTGGTCCACCTGCTCGGGCATGAGCATCCCCTTGTAGATAATGGTCCGGGCCGAGAGACTGGGGCAGTACCAAAAGCTATCGACGCCAGCGACGCGGATCTCCGTATTCGCGAGCTTGCGCAAAACGTAGAGCTTGCGCTCGAAGGCGAGGTCGTCGGCACAATCCGCCGGGCGTTGCAGGAACACCTGGCGCATGAACGGTTCACTGGCCCGTGCCGTGGCACCGAGCGAAGAGTTGTTGGTCGGGACGTCGCGCCAGCCGAGCACGGGCATTCCCTCCTGGGCAGCAATGCGCGCCATCACTTCCGCGCCCTTTTTCCGGGCCTCCGGATCAGGCGAGGTGAAAACCATGCCGACCCCGTACTGTCCCGGTTCCGGCAGATTGATTCCCTCCACGGCGGCGACCTTCTTGAGGAACTTGTGCGGAACCTGGAGCAGAATACCCGCGCCGTCGCCAGTATTGGGTTCGCAGCCGCAGGCGCCACGGTGGTCCAGATTGATGAGGATGGTGATCGCTTGCTCGACGATTTCGTGCGAGCGCTTCCCCTTCATCTGGCAGACAAAACCGACGCCACACGCATCGTGCTCGTATTGCGGGTCGTACAACCCTTGTTTTTCAGGTGGGTTTTGGATGGTCATCTTGTGCGGGCGCTAAAAATCAAACTTGCGGAGTAAGAATGATGGAAGCCGTTTGGTCAAGCCCGCGGAGGCCTTTTTGACCAATTTGTTTCCATAATGCCTAGAAAAGCGCCCAAAATGAGTGCGTTGAGGCGCTTGCGACGACCAATTCCCGTTGGAATGGCCCTCGTAGCGCTACGGACATTCGCCCTTTTCGCGTACCAAATAGTCCGTAATCGCTGCGATGGTCGGTTGATTGAAGAGGAGAGAGGTGGGCAAGCGGCATCCGCTGGCCCGTGAAAGCGCATTGAGAAGCTCCACCGCCAGCAGGGAATCGAGGCCGAGATCGACCAGCGATTCGTTCTCTCTCAAGCTCTGGGATTGGTCGAGGCCGAGAATCACCCGCGTTTTATCCTGCGCGAGCTTTGAGAATCGGGTGCGTAACTGATCGGGCGACTCGTGTACCGCGGCTGGGGCCGGTTCGCCTGTCGCTGGCGGGATTTCGGGCAGGCGGAGGACACGGGATCGTGGGCCCAGAGCGCGAAACAGGCACGGCGTGCGGTCCGGAAACTGGTGCAGGTATTTGTTCCAATCGATTGGGAGCACCATCGCTTGGGGGCGAGCATCGCGGAGGATCATGACCAGCGCGTCGAATCCTTCCTTCAATGGGATGGGATGGATGCCGGCGGCGGCGAACCGTTGCCATCCTGTCTCGCCGAGGGTCGCCGCCATGCCGGCCTCCGCCCACGGCCCCCAATCGATGCTCACCGCGGGAAGCTGCTGGGCCGCCCGGAAATGAGCGAGACTGTCGAGAAAGGCGTTGGCTGCGGCATAGTTGCCCTGTCCGCCCGAGCCGAGAATGGAGGCGACGGAGGAAAACAGGACGAAGAAGTCGAGCGGGCACTCGCGAGTGAGGGTATGAAGATTCCATGCGCCGGTGACTTTCGGACGCGCGGCGGCCGCGAATCGTTCCACGCTTTGCTGGCGCAGCACGCCGTCGTCGAGCACGCCGGCGGCGTGAATGACCCCCCGGAGGGGAGGCATGGTCGTGGACAGATCCGCCATCAAGCGCTCCATGGACATGGCGTCGCCGACGTCGGTCTGTTCCGTCCGCACCTCCACTCCGCCGGATTGCAACTCGCTCACAATTTCCCGTGCCGCGGGTGTCGGTGCCCGCCGCCCGAGGAGCACGAGGTGGCGGGCTCCCTCCCGCGCCAGCCACAGGGCGGCTTGCAAGCCGAGGCCTCCAAGCCCCCCTGTAATGAGGTAGGTGCCGTCAGGACGGGCGAGTCGTCCGCGGTGTGAACTCACGGCGGAGGGGAGCGTCAACACGATTTTCCCGATGTGTTTCGCCTGCGCCATGAAGCGAAAGGCCTGCGCCGCTTCCGTGAGTGGGAAGGTGTGCCGGGGCAGAGGCTGGAGCTCGCCGGCCTCGAACGCGCTGCACAATTCGCGCAGCATTTGCGCGATCAATTCCGGTTTCTCCGTGAACATGGCGTCGAGCGCGATCGTCGAGTATCCGGCATCCGGCCGCGCCGCTGCCGCTTGTGGCGCCGTCCAGATTCCGATCTTGCCCAGTTCGATAAAATATCCGCCGCGTCGCAACGCCGTGAAGCTGGCGGGAATGAAATCGCCGGTCAGCGAATTGAGCACGACATCGACACCCTGCCCGCCGGTTTGCTGTCGCACGTCTTCGGCAAATTGTAGGGTCCGCGAGTTCATCAGATTGCGCACTCCGCGCGATCGCAAATGAGCCTGCTTTTCCGCGCTGCCGGCGGTCGCGTGGATTTCCGCGCCGGCCCTTTGGGCAAGCTGCACGGCGGCGAGCCCGACGCCCCCCGCTGCGGCGTGGATGAGCACCCGCTGGCCGGCCGAGAGCTTCGCGAGATGATTCAATCCATAGTGCGCGGTGAGAAAGGCCACCGGGATCGTGGCTGCATCCGCCATCGTGAGCCGGGCGGGCTTGCGAACCACGAGCGCGGCTGGGGTGGTGACGAAACTGCTGAACGCGCCGAACGCCACGGCCATCACTTCATCGCCCACGCCCAGGCTCTCGACCCCCGATCCCACTGCGACAATCTCACCGGCACATTCCAGACCGAGTTCTCCCGGATCTCCGGGATAAGTTCCCAAAGCGTTCAGCACATCGCGGAAATTGAGTCCGGCCGCGTGGACACGAATCTCGACTTCTCCCGCGGACGGCGCGCGGCGTTCGGCAGGCACGAGCTGGAGATCCGAAAGCACGCCACGACTCGCGATCGACAGTCGCGAAGGAGCAGTCTCGGTGGCGGATGCGGGAATCCGCGCCAATCGCGCGGCGAGACGCTTTCCATCACGGAAGGCGAGTTGATTCTCGCCGTCGGTGGAAAGGAGTTCCTCGAAAAGCAGGTGGGCACATTCGTCCACGCGGCCCGCGGCGAGATCGACCAGCGTGCAATGAAGTTCGGGATGTTCCGTGGCGATCACGCGCCCGAGACCCCAGAGCGGCGCTTGGGCCACTGCGGCAGGAGGATCGTCCGCGCCGATCGTGTGTGCTCCGCGCGTGACCAGCCAAAGCCGCGGCGCCCGCGTGCCGAGATTCGATAGATCCTGGACCAGCGAAAGGACAGGCCCACAACTCTCCTCGCTGCCGCCTTGCTCCGGCCCTGCGGTGTCCGTACCCCACAAGTAAATGATGCCGCTCCAGCTTGCGGACGAACTCTCCAGGGCACGGCGAAGCAGGCGGCGGAAATCGGCACGTTGCCCGGGGTTGATTTTCCACGCCGAACCTTCATGGGCGAATTCCTCCGATGCCATGACCCGCACGCATCGTTGGCCGCGTTTTTCCAGGAGATCCGCGAGCGCGGCGCCCACTCCGCCTTTATCTGCAAAGACGAGCCAGTTGCCGCTTCCATCCAGGGATCGCGGATTTTCCGAGAGCGGACTGGGCTGCCACTGTAAATCGTAGAGCCAGCTCTCCACGCCCTTTTGTTCCGGCTCGCCGAGCAGCGCCCCCTGCGTGGCGCGTTTCACAGTCAGGCCCTCGATTTCCAAAATCGTCCGGCAGGCCTCGTCGGTGATCCGAATGTGGGCCACTCGCAACTCCGGTTCCAAGGTCTCCGCCGGCTGGATGCAGGCATGAATCCAGGACGGGATGGCGAGGCGGGAATCGAAGCGCAGCCGATCGATGCTCAACGGCAGGTACGTTGGCGGCAGCCGGGCGATAACCAACTGGACACAGGCATCGACCAGGCCGGGG
>Ga0105237_10004886_pt1 | contig 15354 bp, 9 predicted proteins | sample KBSC24metaG_FD_81520 | JGI IMG/M metagenome (GOLD analysis project Ga0105237, IMG submission 81520) | Corn rhizosphere microbial communities from Kellogg Biological Station, Michigan, USA - KBS C2-4 metaG | ecosystem: Host-associated > Plants > Roots > Rhizosphere > Soil | place: Michigan, USA... | reverse complement strand
TCGCATCGGCCACGCCGCGCCGCTCGGCGAGCTGACGCACGTAGCGCTGCTCGAGCGGACGCAGCTCGGCGAGGCGCTGCGCATCGCGCGCCGGCTCGGCGCGCAGCTTGTCCAGTCGCATCGTGACCGCCTTCAGGTAACGCGGCAGGTGCGCCAGCTGCGCCCAGGCGGTCGTTGCGAGAAACCGCTTGGGCACCAGCCGCGCGAGTTGCGCGGCGATGTCGTCGGCGACGTCCTTCGGCGGGCGCGAGTCCTTCAGCTTGCGCAGTGCGATCGCATGCTCGGCGAGAACCGCAGCGGCGCTGCGCGCCACTTCGTTGGCGATCAAGGTCAGCCGGCCGCGGCCTTCTTCGATGCGACGTGCGAAGGACGCGGGGTCGTCGGGCCAGGGCTCGGCCAGGAACGCGCGATCGAGTGCGAGATCGATGATCTGCTCGCGCAGTTCTTCAGCGGTGCCCAGCGGCATGTAGGCGACCGCAAGCCGCTGCAGATCGGGAATGTTCTTCTCGAGGTACTTCAGCGCATCGCGGATCTGCAGCGCGACGAGCCGGCGCAGGCCGCTGCGATGGTGGCGCGCAGCGACATCGGGCTCGTCGAAGACCTCGATCTCGACGTGCGAAGCCTTGTCGATCAAGGCCGGAAAGCCAACCAGGGTCTGGCCGCCCTTGCGGATCTCCATCAGCTCGGGGAGGTTGCCGAAGGTCCAGGCGGTGTACTTCTTTTGAGGCTCGGTGCCGCGCGGGCCCTCACCCCCGCCCTCTTCCAGGGGGAGAGGGCGCAATTCACTTCCTCTCCCAGGGCCGCGCAGGGGCCCCTTCGTGGCCCATGGAGAGGGCTGGGATGAGGGCCCGTGCGGCACAACCGGCTCAGCCTTCGGCAGCTTCAAGGCCGCCAGCGCCTGGAACGCCGACCGCGCCTGCGTGCCGAGCTCGGACTTCAGCGCCGCCAGGTTCCGTCCCATGCCGAGCTGCCGACCATGCTCGTCGACGATCCGGAAGTTCATCAGGTGGTGTGGCGACAACTGCTCCTGCTTGAAGTCGTTGCGCTGCACCGCCACTTGCGCGCGCTCGCGAACGCTCTTCAGCAGCACATCCACCAGGCCGCCGTTCGCGAATGTCGCCGTCTCGACGAACTCCTCGGCGAACTCCTGCAGCGGCATCAACCGCGAGCGCGGCCGCTGGTGCAGGCTCTTGACGAGCGCCAGCACCTTGTCCTTCAGCATCCCGGGCACCAGCCATTCGCAGCGCTCGTCGCTGACCTGATTCAGCGCATAGATCGGCACCGTCACGGTGATGCCGTCCTTCGCATCGCCGGGCGAATGCAGATAGGTCGCGGCGCAATCGATGCCGCCCAGGCGCACGGTCTTCGGGAACGTTGCCGTCGTGATGCCGGCCGCCTCGTGGCGCATCAGCTCGTCGCGCGTCAGCTGCAGCAATTGCGGGCGGCGCTTGACCTCGTCGCGGAACCAGCGCTCGAGGCTCGCGCCGCTGCAAACGTCGGCCGGCAGCTGGGCGTCGTAGAACGCGTGGATCAACTCGTCGTCGACCAGCACGTCCTGGCGGCGCGATTTGTGTTCGAGCTCTTCGACCTGCGCAATCAGCTTGCGGTTGGCAGCGAGAAACGGCAGCCGCGTCTCCCATTCGCCCGCCACCAGCGCCTCGCGGATGAAGATCTCGCGCGCCAGCGCCGGATCGACCTTGCCGAAGGTCACGCGCCGGTTGTTGTAGATCACGATGCCGTACAGCGTCGCGCGCTCGAGCGCGACGACCTCGGCCGCCTTCTTCTCCCAATGCGGCTCGAGCAGCTGCGTCTTGATCACATGCGCGGCGATCTGCGGCAGCCACTGCGGCTCGATCGCGGCGATGCTGCGGCCGAACAGGCGGGTCGTCTCGACCAGTTCGGCGGCGACGATCCAGCGCCCGGGCTTCTTCGACAGGTGCGCACCGGGATGACGGTAGAAGCGGATGCCGCGCGCGCCGAGGTACCAGTCCTCATCGTCGCTCTTGCAGCCGATGTTGCCGAGCAGCCCGGCCAGCATCGACAGGTGGATCTGCTCGTAGGTGGCCGGCGATCCGTTCAGCCGCCAGCCGTGTTCGGCGACGACCGTGTGCAGCTGCGAATGGATGTCGCGCCACTCGCGCACGCGACGTGGCGAGACGAAGTTGTCGCGCAGCAGCTGCTCCTGCTTGCGCACCGAGAGCTTGTGCTCCCCTTTCTGTCCTCTCGCGTCCTCGAGCCACTTCCACAGCTTCAGGTCGCCGATGAACTCGCTCTTCTCGTCGTCGAACTTCTTGTGCGCCGCGTCGGCCGCGGCCTGCTGCTCGATCGGACGATCGCGCACGTCCTGCACGCTGAACGCGCTCGCGATGATCAGCACCTCGGTCAGCGCCTCGCGGTTGCGCGCCTCGAGGATCATGCGGCCCACGCGGGGATCGAGCGGCAGCTTCGCGAGCTCACGGCCGATCGTCGTCAGTTCGTTCAGCTCGTCGACCGCACCGAGCTCGGCAAGCAGCTGGTAGCCGTCGGCGATCGCGCGCTTGGGTGGTGGTTCGATGAAGGGGAAGTCCTCGACCGTGCCCAGGCCGAGCGCCTTCATGCGCAGGATCACGCCGGCGAGCGACGAGCGCAGGATTTCCGGATCGGTGAAGCGCGCCCGTTCGGCGAACTCTTTCTCGTCGTACAGGCGGATGCAGATGCCGTCGCTGACCCGCCCGCAGCGCCCGGCGCGCTGGTTCGCGGCCGCCTGGCTGATCGGCTCGACCAGCAGCTGCTCGACCTTGCTGCGGTAGCTGTAGCGCTTGACCCGCGCGGTGCCGGCGTCGACCACGAACTGGATGCCGGGCACGGTCAGCGAGGTCTCGGCCACGTTGGTGGCGAGCACGATGCGGCGCGCGCTGTGCGGCTCGAAGATGCGGTCCTGCTCGGCCTGGCTCAGGCGCGCGAACAGCGGCACCACCTCGACGCCGGGCGGATGGTGCTTGCGCAAATGCTCGGCCGCGTCGCGGATCTCGCGTTCGCCCGGCAGGAAGACGAGCACGTCGCCGGACCCTTCGCGCCACAGCTCGTCGACGGCCTGGCCGATCGCGTCGTTGAGGTCGAACTCGCGACTCTCTTCGAACGGGCGCCAGCGTTGCTCGACCGGGAACAGCCGCCCCGACACCTGGATCACCGGCGCCGGCCCGTCGCGGCCGGCGAAGTGCTGCGCGAAGCGGTCGGCATCGATCGTCGCCGAGGTCACGATCACCTTGAGGTCGGGGCGGCGCGGCAGGATCTGGCGCAGATGCCCGAGCAGAAAGTCGATGTTCAGGCTGCGCTCGTGGGCCTCGTCGATGATGATCGTGTCGTAGGCGCGCAGCAGCGGATCGTTCTGGCTCTCGGCGAGCAGGATGCCGTCGGTCATCAGCTTGACGCTGGCGCCCGGCTGCAGGCGGTCCTGGAAGCGCACCTTGAAGCCGACCACCTCACCGAGAGGGCTGTTCAGCTCGGCGGCGATGCGCTTCGCGACGCTCGACGCAGCGATGCGCCGGGGCTGCGTATGCCCGATCAGCTTGCCGGTGTGGGCCCGGCCGCGGCCGAGCTGCAGCACGATCTTCGGCAACTGCGTGGTCTTGCCGGAGCCGGTTTCGCCGCAGACGATCACGACCTGGTGCTGCTGCAGCGCACGCGCGATCTCGTCGCGCCGGGCCGAGACCGGCAGCGATTCGGGAAAGGTGATCGGCGGGACGGGCGTCGCCGCGACGGCGTGCGGCGCTTTCGGCGCGCGGGTCTGCGGGCTTCGCGTTGCGGGGTTCGGCATGAGGCGCGCGATTATCCCAGCCTCGTCATCGTGCCGGGGTTCCCCTACTTGCTGCACCGAGGGTGCCGGGAACACAGTGCCCTCGGACCGCTGCAGGCGGATGAACGGCTTTCGTCACCTACCGGAGTTGCCATGTCCAGGAAACCCGCATCCCCTTCTGCCTCCTCCAGTGCGCCCGCCCAACGACGCCGCTTCCTGCGCACCGCCGCGGTTGCCGCCGGAGCCACCGGCGCCCTGGCCGCACCGCTCGTGTCGCGCGCACAGACCACGAGCCTGCGCTTCCAGAGCACCTGGCCCACCAAGGACATCTTCCACGAATACGCGCTGGACTTCGCGAAGAAGGTCAACGACATGGCCGGTGGCCGGCTCAAGATCGAGGTCCTGCCTTCCGGCGCGGTGGTGCCGGCGTTCCAGCTCCTCGAAGCGGTCAACAAGGGCACGCTCGACGGCGGCCATGGCGTGGTCGCCTATCACTACGGCAAGAACTCGGCGCTGGCTTTGTGGGGCTCGGGCCCGGGTTTCGGCATGGACCCGAACATGCTGCTCGCCTGGCACTACTACGGCGGTGGCAAGGAGCTGCTCGAGGAGATCTACAAGTCGATCAACATGGACGTCGTGTCGTATCTGTACGGGCCGATGCCGACCCAGCCCTTCGGCTGGTTCAAGAAGCCGGTCGCGCGCGTCGAGGAACTCAAGGGCATCAAGTTCCGCACTGTCGGCCTGGCTGTGGACATCTACACCGAGCAGGGCGCCGCGGTGAACCCGCTGCCCGGCAGCGAGATCGTGCCTGCGCTCGACCGCGGCCTGATCGACGCAGCCGAGTTCAACAACGCGAGCTCGGATCGCGCCCTCGGCTTCCCCGACGTGGCGAAGAACTGCATGCTGCAGAGCTTCCACCAGAGCACCGAGCAGTTCGAGATCCTGTTCGGCAGGGCCAAGTACAACGCCCTGCCGCAGGAGCTGAAGAACATCATCGACTACGCGGTCCAGGCGGCCAGCGCCGACATGAGCTGGAAGGCGATCGACCGCAACAGCAAGGACTACGTCGAGCTGAAGAAGGCCGGCGTCGCCTTCTACAAGACGCCCGACGCGATCCTTCGCAACCAGCTCGACTCGTGGGACAAGGTGATGGCCAAGAAGGCGGCCGAGAACTCGCTGTTCAAGAAGGTCCTCGATTCGCAGCGGGCCTACGCGCAACGTGCGGGGCAGTGGCAGAACGACTATCTGGTCGACTTCAAGATGGCATGGAACCATTACTTCGCGAAGAAGAACTAGGCGCGTCGCCGAGGAGATGAACACCCAACGCCTGCTGCACACTGCAGACCGCATCAGCACCTGGACCGGCAAGGCCTTCGCCTGGCTGATCGTGGCGCTGATGCTCGTGGTTTGCGCCGAGGTCTTCAAGCGCTACGCGCTGAATGCGCCTACTGCCTGGATCTACGACGTCAACAACATGATGTACGGCACGCTGTTCATGATGTGCGGCGCGTACACCTTGTCGCAGGACGGCCACGTGCGCGGCGACTTCCTCTACGGCAGCATGAAGCCGCGCACGCAGGCTGCGCTCGACCTGCTGCTGTACGTCGTCTTCTTCCTGCCCGGAATCGGTGCGCTGACCTGGGCCGGCTGGGACTACTTCCACGATTCGCTGGCGATGCGCGAGCAGACCTTCAACGCCACGCCGCTGCCGCTGTACCCGTTCAAGTGCGTGATCCCGATCGCCGGCGCGGTGGTGATGCTGCAGGGACTGGCCGAGATCATCCGTTGCGTCGTCTGCCTGCGCACCGGCGCGTGGACGCCGCGCCTGAAAGACGCCGAGGAGATGGACGTGGTCGAGGAGCAGTTGGCCGCCAGCACCTATGTCGACGAGGCCGCGCGGCGCGAAATCATCGAGAAGGCCAAGGACATCGACGAAGCTGCGCGCCAGCGCGGTATCGGAAGCGCGACATGAGCGATGCAGCACTGGGCCTGTCGATGCTGGGCCTGATCGTGGTCGTGATCATGCTCGGCTTCCCGACCGCGTTCACGCTGATGGGCCTGGGCATGTTCTTCGGCTTCATCGCGTTCTACGACCCGTCGCAACACTGGCTGTCCAACCGCATCTTCGACCTGATGGTCCAGCGCGCCTATGGCGCCATGACCAACGAGACGCTGCTGTCGATCCCGCTCTTCGTGCTGATGGGTTACGTGATGGAACGCGGCGCGCTGGTCGACCGGATGTTCCATAGCGTTCAGCTCGCGTTTCGCCGCGTGCCGGGCTCGCTCGCGGTGGCAACGCTGATCATCTGCACGTTCTGGGGCATTGCCAGCGGGCTGGTCGGTGCCGTGGTCGTGCTGATGGGCGTCATCGCGATGCGGCCGATGCTCAATGCCGGCTACGACGTGCGCCTGGCTTCGGGCGTGATCACCGCCGGCGGCACGCTCGGCATCCTGATTCCGCCGTCGGTGATGATCATCGTCTACGCCGCGGTCGCCGGGCAGTCGGTCGTCAAGCTGTACGCCGCCGCCATGTTCCCGGGCTTCTTCCTGTCGTTCCTGTACCTGATCTACGTCGTCGGCTGGGCAGTGATCCAGCCCAAGGTCGCGCCCAGGCTGCCACCCGAGCAGCAGCGCGCACCGATCACGCCGTGGGTCGCTCACATCGCGGCGACCTATTCGAAGCGCATGCTGCCTGCCCTGCTGAGCGCGGTGGTCGCGCCCGGACGGGCGCTGCGTGCGAGCATCGAGGGCTTCAAGCCGAGCTGGTGGCGGCTGCTGCGCGATCTGGTCACGGTGCTGACACCGCTGTTGCTGGCCGCTGTGACGCTGGGTTCGGCATGGTGGTACGTCACCATCTATTCGCAGAAGGGCAACGCACCGGTGGCGCTCGAGCGCACCCAGCAGGCGCCACCCGCATCCGGCGCACCGGTCGGCGGACTGCAGGAGCCGCCGTTGTCCGAGGGACTCAAGGAGCCACCCGGCACAAGCCTGCAGGAACCACCCGGCGCCGAGCCCGCACGCAAGGCCGAAGAAGGCCTGCAAGTGCTGGGCGAACCGGTCGCAGCAGTGCCGACGGCCGCGGTTCCGGACGCTTTCTACACGGGCTTCTGGCTGACCTGCGCGATCGCCCTGGCGCTGCTCGCCCTCTACTACTGGCAGCTGGACGCCGAGCAGTTCGAAATCCTTCGCATGCTGGTCTCGTCGGTGATGCCGCTGGGCCTCCTGACCTTCATCGTGCTGGGCGTCATCTTGTTCGGCATCACCACCGCCACCGAGTCGGCGGCGATTGGCGCGGCCGGCGCCTTCGTGATGGCGTGGCAGGCCGGAACGTTGGACTTCAAGCGCACCAAGGAAGCGGTGTTCCTGTCAGCCAAGACGACCGCCATGGTGTGCTGGCTGTTCGTCGGCTCGGCGCTCTTCTCGGCCGTGTTCGCGATCCTCGGCGGCCAGCGGCTGGTGGAACAGTGGGTGCTCGGCATGAACCTCTCGCCGCTGCAGTTCCTGCTGCTGTCGCAGGCGATCATCTTCGTGCTCGGCTGGCCGCTCGAGTGGACCGAGATCATCGTGATCTTCGTTCCGATCTTCCTGCCGATCCTGGCGCATTTCCAGATCGACCCGCTGTTGTTCGGCACACTGGTGTTCGTCAACCTGCAGGCCGCGTTCCTGTCACCGCCCGTGGCGATGTCGGCCTTCTACCTCAAGGGCGTCTCGCCGTCGCACGTGACCTTGAACCAGATCTTCGCCGGCATGATGCCGTACATGCTGATCGTGATCCTGTGCATGGTGTTCATGTACTTCTGGCCCAGCCTGACGTTGTGGCTGCCGAAGTACCTCTACGGCGGTTGAACGTCCACGCTCGTCAGAGCGTCGTCCATCCATTCGTCACCGCGATCTTCAGGAGCTCGCTCGCCGAGTCGACGCCGAGCTTGCGGCGCAGGCTGAGCCGGTGCGTCTCGACCGTGCGCACGCTGATGTCGAGCTGGCGCGCGACCACCTTATTGCTGCTGCCGTGCGCGAGCAGCAGCAGGATCTCGTGCTCGCGGCCGGTGAGCTGCGGTGCCGACCCGGCCGCCTGCGCCACCAGCGTCGAGACCGGCGCGCTGAAGTAGTTGCCGCCGGCCCAGACCGCGCTGATCGCCGCCAGGATGTCCTCGGTCGGCGACTCCTTCAGCACGTAGCCGCGCGCCCCGGCGCGGATCGCGCTGATCACGTATTCGCGGTTGTCGTACATGCTCAGCATCAGCACCTTGATCGACGGGTGGCGCTCGCGCAGTGCATTGGCAAGCTCGATCCCGTTCATGCCGCGCATGCCGACGTCCACCAGCATCAGGTCCGGCAGCATCGAGGCCGCCAGCTCGAGCGCCTGCGCACCGCTGGCCGCTTCGCCGATCACCTCGAGCCCGGTGACGACCGAGAGCCGCGCCCGCAGGCCGTCACGCACCAGCGGGTGATCGTCGACGATCGCCAGCCGCACCGGCTTGGTCTGAGCCGCGCCCAGCATCAGGCGACCCCCGCCAGCGGGAAGGTTGCCGTCAGCGATGTCTGGCCCGGCTGCGAAACGAGCTGGAAGGTGCCGCCATTGCGTTCGACGCGCTCGCGCATGTTGGTCAGCCCGATCCCGCGGTCCTTGCTGAGCTCGACGTGGCGCACGTCGAAGCCGCGGCCGTCGTCGACGATGCGCAGCATCAGCTGATCGTCGCGTTCCTCGAGCTCGATGTCGATGCGGCTTGCCTGCGCATGCCGCTCGACGTTGCGCAGCGCCTCCTGCGCCACGCGGAACAGGCTGACCGCCTGCAGCTCGGGCAGCCGCTCCTCGTGCACACGCGGCGTCACGTGCACCTGCATGCCGCTGCGCTGCGCGAGCTCGTTGCCGATGTGCTCGAGCGCCGACGACAGGCCGAGGTCATCGAGCAGCGCCGGGCGCAGGTCGTGCGAGATTCGGCGCACTTCGCCGATCGCCTTCGACAGCGCCGCAATCTCCTTGTCGATCGCGGTGACCGGCGTGTCGCCCGGGTGCGCGAGCTTGTGGCCAACCAGCTCGAACTGGTACTTGATCGAGACCAGCAGCTGGCAGATGTGGTCGTGCAGTTCGCGCGAGACGCGCGCCCTTTCCTCCTCCTGCGAGCTGACCACGCGATGGGCGAGCGTCTTCAGCTTGCGCTCGGCGATGCGCTGGTCGCTGATGTTCAGTGCCAGGCCGGCCGCGAAGATCCCGAGCGCCGCGATCACGGCCACCGCGGACAGGCCGATCAGCGTCTGGCGCACGCTGTCGAAGAAAGTGCTTCGCATGCGCAGCGCAGCGGAGTCGACGTCGTCGAGGTAGATGCCGGTGCCGAGCATCCAGCCCCAGCGCGGCAGCGCGATCGAATAGGCGATCTTGCGCGTGACCTTGCCACTCGACGGCTTGGGCCAGAGATAGCGCTGGAACCCGCCGCCTTCGTTGGCGCGCGCGATCAGCTCGCGAATCACGTAGGTGCCGTCGTCGTCGCGCATGTCCCACAGGCTCGTCCCGACGAGGTCGGGCTGGCGCGGGTGCACCAGGTTCAGGCCCTTCATGTCGTAGACGAAGAAGTAGCCGTCGTCGCCGTAGTTCATGCTCGAGAGGATCGCCTTCGCCTGCTCCTTCGCAGCCTCGTCGTCGCGGCCCGCGCCGTACAGGTGCTGGATCGATGTCAGCGCGAGGCCGATGTAGTTGCGCAATTCGTCACGCTTCGCGCTGAGCAGTACGTCCTCGAGCAGTTCGGACTGCTGCTTCTCGAGGCGCTTGGTCTCGAGCACGAACAGCGCACCGATCGCGACGATCGCCAGCAGCAGCGGCACGACGGCGAGCCACAGGATCTTGGCCTTGAGCTTCATGGAGCGCGATTGTGCGATGCCCCGCGCCACCCCGCACGGGCTCACGTTTTCCCCTATGCAGAACTACGCAGGGTGTCCACGCAGACATGCGAATGCGCGAATCGACAGCGCTCGCCAGAATCACCTCGCTTTGCAATCCACGCACGACCGTGTTGCGGTTCGTGCGATCAAACATCCGGAGACCTGCATGACCCGCTCAACCCCGTTCGGCCAGATCGCCCTCGCCCTCGCCGCCGCTTCGCTGACCACCCTGTGCGCCGCTGCCGACCCGATCAAGATCGGCGTGGCCGGCCCGTTCACCGGCGGCTCGTCGTCGATGGGCGTCAGCATGCGCGACGGCGTGCGCCTGGCGATCGACGAGATCAACAAGTCGGGCGGCGTGCTCGGCCGCCAGCTCGTCGCCGTCGAGCGCGACGACGAGGCGAAGAACGAACGCGGCGTGCAGATCGCGCAGGAGCTGATCAACAAGGAGAAGGTCACCGCGACCGTCGGCTACATCAACACCGGCGTCGCGCTCGCCTCGCAGCGCTTCTTCCAGGAAGCGAAGATTCCGGTGATGAACAACGTCGCGACCGGTTCGATCATCACGCACCAGTTCGACAAGGAGCCCGAGAACTACGTGTTCCGCAACGCGGCGCACGACAGCATCCAGGCACCGATGATCGTCGAGGAAGCGATCGCGCGGCGCGGCTTCAAGAAGGTCGCGATCCTGGCCGACTCGACCAACTACGGCCAGCTCGGCCGTCAGGACCTCGAGACCGCTCTGAAGACCAAGGGCGTCACGCCGGTCGCGGTCGAGAAGTTCAACATCAAGGACGTCGACATGACGGCCCAGCTTCTCAAGGCCAAGGAAGCCGGCGCCGAGGCAGTCCTGACCTACGGCATCGGCCCCGAGCTCGCGCAGATCGCCAACGGCATGACCAAGCTCGGGTGGAAGGTGCCGATGGTCGGCAGCTGGACCCTCTCGATGGCCAACTACATCGACAACGCCGGCCCCGGCGGCGAAGGCGCGCGCATGCCGCAGACCTTCATCCAGGAGCCGACCACGCCGAAGCGCCAGTCGTTCATCATCAGCTACCTGAAGACCTTCAACCCGAAGAACGCGCGCATGGACTCGCCGGTCTCGGCCGCGCAAGGCTACGACTCGATCTACCTGCTCGCGGCCGCGATCAAGCAGGCCGGCAGCACCGAGGGCCCGAAGATCAAGGCCGCGCTCGAAGACCTGAAGACGCCGGTCGAAGGCGTGGTCACGACCTACAACAAGCCGTTCTCGAAGACCGACCACGACGCGATCACCGCGAACATTCCGGTGTTCGGCGAAGTGAAGGCCGGCAAGGTGGTCTACGCCTACGCCGATGACCAGAAGAAGGCCTCCGTGGTCCAGCTGAAGAAGTAGGTTCCAGCGAAGGCAGCGCGCCGCCCGGGCTGATCGGCTCGCGGCGGCGTCTTCTTGTGCTCTCTCGGAAGCCCCCATGCAAATCCTGACCCAACTGATCTTCAGCGGCATCGCGCTGGGCATGATCTACGCGGTGATCGCGTTCGGCTACCAGCTGACGTTCGCGACCTCCGACACCCTGAACTTCGGCCAGGGCGACGCGCTGATGCTCGGCGCGCTCGTCGGTCTCACGCTCGTCGGCCTGGGCGTCAACTACTGGCTGATGCTCCCGCTGGTGTGCCTGTTCGGCGCGTTCCAGGGCGCCGTCGTCGAGCGCATCGGCGTGCGCCCGGCGATCAAGATCAAGTCGGAGTTCGGCTGGATCATGTCGACGATCGCGCTGGGCATCATCTTCAAGAACGTGGCCGAGAACGTGTGGGGGCGCGACGACCTGAAGTTCCCGTCGCCGCTGCCGGAGTCGCCGCTGAAGGTCCTCGGCGCCAACGTGCTGCCGATGGAAATTCTCGTTGTCGGCGGCGCGATCCTGATGATGCTCGCGGTCGAGTTCTTCAACCGCAAGACGATCTACGGCAAGGCCGTCGTCGCGACCTTCAACGACCGCGACGCGGCGAAGCTGATGGGCATCAACACCGCGCTCGTGATCACGTTCTCGTACGCGCTGTCGTCGATGACGGCGGCGTTCGCAGGCGTGCTGATCGCGCCGCTGACGCTGACCGGCGCCACGATGGGCGCCGTGCTCGGCCTGAAGGCCTTCGCGGTCGCGATCATCGGCGGCTTGACGAGCGGCATGGGCATCATCGTCGGCGGGATCATCCTGGGCATCGCCGAGACGACGACCGGCTTCTACCTGAGCACCGGCTACAAGGACGTTCCCGGCCTCGTGCTGCTGCTGATCGTGCTCGCCGTGCGCCCCGCCGGCCTGTTCGGCAAGACCGCGATCAAGAAGGTCTGACCATGAAACGCTCTCACCTTCTTCTCGCGATCATCGGGATCGCCGCGCTCGCCCTGTTTCCGCTCGGCGTGCAGAACCCGTATTACATCCACCTGATCGAGACGATCATGATCTACGCGATCGTGCTGTTCGGTCTGGACATCGTGGTGGGCTACACCGGCCAGGTCTCGCTGGGCCACGCCGGCTTGTTCGGCGTCGGTGCCTACGTCGCCGGCGTGCTGGTGTTCAAGCTCGGCGCATCGCTGTGGATCACGGTGCCCGCCGCGATCCTGATCACGGCCGGCTTCGGCGCACTGCTCGCGCTGCCGGCGCTGCGTGTCTCGGGCCCGTACCTCGCGATGGTGACTCTCGCGTTCGGCACGATCATCCAGATCCTGATCAACGAGATGAGCTTCCTCACCGAGGGGCCGCTCGGCATCAAGCTCGACAAGCCGTCGCTGTTCGGCCACAGATTGGACGAGCGCGAGTTCTACTGGGTCGTGCTGGTGCTGATGGTGCTGGCGCTGGTGATCGTGCACCGCACCCTGCGCTCGCACCTCGGGCGCGCGTTCGAGGCGCTGCGCGGCAGCCCGGTCGCCTCGGACTGCATGGGCGTCTCGGTGTATCGCTACAAGGTCTACGCGTTCGTGATCAGCGCCGGCTTCGCCGGCCTGGCCGGCAACCTGTACGCCTATTCGGAGCAGTACATCTCGCCGAACTCGTACAACTTCGAGCTGACGGTGATGTTCCTGCTCGGCATCATCATGGGCGGACGCAAGAGCCGCCTCGGCGCGCTGCTCGGCGCGACGATCGTGGTGCTGCTGCCCAAGCTGCTCGACGACATCGAGATGTTCCGCTACGTCTCGGTCGCGCTGGCGGCGATCGTGCTGGTCTGCGCCGTCGTCGCGGTGCGCCGCGGCAAGGTGACGATGCCGCAGATGGCGATTCCGGTCGTCGGCACGATCGCGCTCGCGGCGCTGTCGTTCAAGCTGCAGACGATGACCGACTGGCGGCTGTCGATCTTCGGCGTGATCACGCTGTTCGTCGTGTACTACCTGCAGGACGGCATCGTCGGCTTCGTGCGCAGCGCGCTGAACCTGCAGCGCCCCAAGCCGATCGACGACGGCCAGGGGACGGCGGCGCCGGCCGATGCAGTGTCGAATGCCGCCACCGGCGCCTCGCCCGAGATCCTCAAGGCGAGCGGCGTGCTGATGCAGTTCGGCGGCCTGAAGGCGCTGAACAACGTCGACCTGGTCGTGAAACGCGGCACCATCCACGGGCTGATCGGACCGAACGGGTCCGGCAAGAGCACGATGATGAACGTGCTGACCGGCATCTACGTGCCGACCGCCGGCGCGATCGAGTTCGGCGGGCACACGGTCGTCGGGCGCAGCTCGTCGGACATCGCGCTGTCGGGCATCGCACGCACCTTCCAGAACGTGCAGCTGTTCGGCGAGATGACCGCGCTGCAGAACGTGCAGGTCGGCCTGCACCACACGTTCGGCAGCAACCTGTTCGACGTGGCCGTACACACGCCGCGCTATCGGCGCGAGAGCGCCGCGGCGGTGGCGCGCGCGACGGGCCTGCTGAAGTTCGTCGGGCTTGCCGACCTCGCCTTCGAGGAGGCGCGCAACCTGCCCTACGGCAAGCAGCGCCTGCTCGAGATTGCCCGCGCGCTCGCGCTGGACCCGCAGTTGCTGCTGCTCGACGAGCCGGCCGCCGGCCTGACCGCGCCCGACATCAAGGAGCTCATCACCTTCATCCGCAAGATTCGCGACCACGGCATCACGGTGATCCTGATCGAACACCACATGGACGTCGTGATGAGCATCTGCGACACGGTGTCGGTGCTCGACTTCGGGCAGAAGATCGCCGAGGGCCTGCCGGCCCAGGTGCAGGCGGACGAGAAGGTCATCGAGGCCTACCTAGGCGGCCAGGCCGTCGAAAGCCTGGCGGCATAGGACGAGGACCCCATCATGTTGATCATCAACAACCTGCACGCCGGCTACGGCAAGGTCCAGGTCCTGCACGGCATTTCGATCGAGGTGCCGAAGGGCAAGGTCGTCACGCTGATCGGCAGCAACGGCGCCGGCAAGACGACGACGATGCGCGCGGTCTCCGGAATGATCGCGCCGAGCGCCGGCGACATCACGCTGAACGGCAAGCGCCTGAACGGCATGGAGTCGTATCACATCGCCAAGCTCGGGCTCGCGCACTCGCCCGAGGGCCGGCGCGTGTTCGCGACGATGACGGTGGCCGACAACCTGACGCTGGGCGCGTTCCCGCGCCTGACCGGCAGCCGGCCGAAGGGCGATGTGGCCGGCGACCTCGAACGCGCGCTCGAGCTGTTCCCGCGCCTGAAGGAGCGCCGCACGCAGCTGGCCGGCACCCTGTCGGGCGGCGAGCAGCAGATGCTCGCGATGGCGCGCGCGATCATGCTGAACCCGGAGGTCGTGCTGCTCGACGAGCCGTCGATGGGCCTCGCGCCCATCCTCGTCGCCGAAGTGTTCAAGATCATCGAGCGGCTGAAGGCACAAGGCGTGACGATGCTGCTGGTCGAGCAGTTCGCGGCAGCGGCGCTCGGCGTGGCCGACTACGGCTACGTGCTCGAGAACGGCCGCATCTCGGTGCATGGCCCGGCCGAGCGGCTGCGCAACGACCCTGCCGTGAAGGCGGCGTATCTGGGCGGCTCGCACTGAGGCAGTCGCCCGACACGCAGGACACGCTTCGGCGACACTGCGCGTGATGTCGTCGAACCTCATTGATTCGACCGCCGCGCTCAGGTCGCTCTGGCGCGCCGGCGGCTGGCCGCCCGAAGCGCTGGCTCGCGCCGCACTGACCGGCGCGGAGCCGGTGCTGCCCTCGTCGTTCGCGGTCGGCACCGCAGCTCAGGTCAGCACCGCCGCCGCCGCGCTCGCCGCCGCCGAGATCGGGCGGCTGCGCAATGGGCACGTTCAGAACGTCGCCGTCGACATGCGGCACGCCGCGCTCGAGTGCTGCGCGTTCTTCACGATCGGTGGCAAGCGCCTCGAGGTCTGGGACAAGCTCGCCGGCTTGTATCGCTGCCAGGACGGCTGGGTGCGCCTGCACACCAACTTCGCCCACCATCGCGACGGCGTGCTGCGCCTGCTCGGCCTGCCCGAAGGCGCCCAGACGCCGCGAACCGCGGTGGCAGATGCGCTCGCGTCGTGGTCGGCGCTCGCCTTCGAACAGGCCGCAAGCGATGCCGGCATGGTGGTCGCGGCGCTGCGCCGCTTCGACGAATGGGATGCCCACCCGCAAGCTGCGGTGATCGCGCAGCAGCCGCTGGTCGCGATCGAGCGCATCGGCGACGCGCCGCCGCTCGCCTGGCCGAACCTTCCGCCCGAGTGCCGTCCGCTCGAAGGCTTGCGGGTG
>Ga0105237_10004885_pt1 | contig 15359 bp, 16 predicted proteins | sample KBSC24metaG_FD_81520 | JGI IMG/M metagenome (GOLD analysis project Ga0105237, IMG submission 81520) | Corn rhizosphere microbial communities from Kellogg Biological Station, Michigan, USA - KBS C2-4 metaG | ecosystem: Host-associated > Plants > Roots > Rhizosphere > Soil | place: Michigan, USA... | reverse complement strand
TATCTCCCCGACTATATGAAGCTGAAGGAGAAATACTCCTTTTTCCAACGCTGCCAGACACCCGAACTCGCCACAGAGATCACCATCCAGCCCGTAGAGCAGGTCGGCGTGGATGCCGCCATCATCTTCTCCGACATCCTGGTCGTACCGCAGGCCATGGGACTGGAAGTGGAAATGATCGAAGGCAAAGGTCCCTTGCTGCCGCAACCCATAAAAACTCAAAAAGACCTCGCACGCTTACACCTGCCTGACGTCGAAGAGTCGCTGGGCTATGTATTCGATGCCCTCCGCCTCACCAAAAAGAACCTGGATGGCCGCGTGCCCCTCATCGGCTTTGCTGGCGCCCCCTGGACCCTGCTGTGCTATATGGTACAGGGCAAAGGCTCCAAGACATTCGACGAGGCCAAGGCATTTTGCTATACACAACCCGAGACGGCCCATCAGCTGCTGCAGATGATCACCGACACCACCATTGCCTATCTGAAAGGACAGGCCAGGGCCGGCGCTGATGTGGTACAGATATTCGACTCCTGGGGAGGTCTGCTGGGACCCGATGATTTCGAGAACCTTTCGCTTAGGTATATACGCCAAATAGTGGCAGCGCTGAAGGACGAAGTACTGACCATCATCTTTGCAAAAGGAGCCTGGTCCTCCCTGGAAAGCATGGCCGCTACAGGCGCGCATGGCCTGGGTATCGACTGGTGCATTCGCCCGCAGATGGCCCGTCAGCTGGCCGGCCCCAAAGTGACGCTGCAGGGGAACTTCGACCCCGCCAAGCTCCTGTCACCCATCCCTGTGATACAAAAGGAAGTGCGCGCCATGATGGATGCATTCAAAGGCCAGCCGCATATAGCCAATCTGGGACATGGCATCCTGCCCGAAGTACCCGTGGATCATGCCAGGGCCTTTGTACAGGCCGTGAAGGATTATCGTTGAATTCATTAAATTGACACGGCTTTATGGAGCCCGAAAAAATGCTATACAAGACAGATACACACTCTTTCCGTGACAGGTGGATAACCTATATCCACCAGCTGCAGGATAATATCTGTCAGGGCCTGGAAGATATTGACGGCCGGGCGAAATTCATCACCGACGAATGGAAAAGAGAAGGTGGCGGCGGCGGCATCACCCGGGTCATCGCAGAGGGAGCCGTCTTCGAAAAGGGAGGAGTTAATACATCCGTTGTCTGGGGGAAGGTCACAGACATGATGCGGGCGCAGCTAAAGATAGAGGGCTCGAAATGGTTCGCTGCCGGTCTCTCGCTCGTCATCCATCCCCTCAACCCCTATGTGCCTACCACCCATGCCAACTGGCGGTATTTTGAACTATACGACGAGCAGGGCAACGTCACGGACAGATGGTTTGGCGGCGGCTCAGACCTCACGCCCTACTACCTGTTCGTAGAGGACGCCAAACACTTTCACAGCACGCTAAAGAATGCCATGGACCCTTTTGGAAAAGAGAGATATCCGCAGTACAAAAAATGGTGTGACGAATATTTCGTCAACAAACATCGCTCCGACGAGATGCGCGGCATTGGCGGAGTATTCTATGATCACCTGCGCCCCGCCAGCGAAGTCGCGGAAGAAGAACTGCTCGCCTTTCAGCAGGCCGGTGGTAACGCTTTTTTGGCGGCCTATACACCCATCGTCATTCGGAGAAAGGATACTCCCTATGGGGAGAGGGAAAAAGAATGGCAGGAGATACGAAGAGGACGTTATGTGGAATTCAATCTCGTTCATGACAGAGGCACCCTCTTTGGGCTCAAGACACAGGGACGCACCGAGAGCATCCTGATGAGCTTGCCCCCGCGGGCACGCTGGGCTTATAATTATCAACCACAACCCGGGACACCCGAGGCCGACTTGCTCGACGCCTGCCTCCATCCCAGGGATTGGACCTCATGACCCGTCCCCTGCAAACCCTTTCCTGGCAAACCCGTCCCCAAAAAAGATCATTTTAAAAAAGCTTAACTATGTATCTCCAAAGACGCAATCGCATTCTAAGAAAGACCCCAGCCATCCGCGCCATGGTGGCCGAGACCATACTTACGCCCAACGACTTTATCGTGCCCCTCTTCATCGACGAGGGGAAAGGACAACAGCATGAAATACCCTCCATGCCAGGCTACTACCGTCGCAGCATCGATGGCACCGTCAAAGAGGTTAAAGAGCTATGGAGCCTTGGCATCAGGAGTGTCCTGCTCTTTATCAAATGCAAGGATGAATTGAAGGACAACACCGGCCGCGAAGCCTGGAACCCCAATGGCCTTATGCAGGAGAGCATCCGGGCTATTAAGGATGCCGTACCGGAGATTGTCGTCATGACAGATGTAGCCCTCGACCCCTATTCCTCTTATGGGCATGATGGCATCGTGGAGAATGGAGAGATTGTAAATGACCCCACCGTGGAGGCCCTTGTAAAAATGAGCCTCAGTCATGCCGATGCAGGCGCCGACTTCGTAGCCCCCAGCGATATGATGGATGGACGCATCGGAGCCATACGCCAGGGGCTGGAAGAGAATGGCTTTACGCAGACAGGCATCATGGCATACAGCGCGAAGTATGCGTCCTGCTTCTACGGCCCATTCAGGGACGCCCTGGACTCCGCGCCAGGCTTTGGAGATAAGAAGACCTACCAGATGGACTATGCCAATAGGATCGAGGCCGTCAAAGAAGCGCAGATGGATGTGGAAGAAGGCGCCGACATCGTGATGGTCAAGCCCGCCCTGCCCTATCTCGACATCATCCGCGAAGTGAAGGATGCCGTAGAAGTGCCCGTCAGCGCTTATAATATCAGCGGCGAATACGCGATGATCAAGGCCGCCGCCAAAATGGGATGGATCAACGAAGAAAAGGCGATACTGGAAACCCTCACCTCCATCAAACGTGCCGGGGCCGACCTCATCGCCACCTATTTTGCAAAGGACGCCGCCAGACTATTGAACAAATAACTCAACAGGGATCAAATTCCTGCCAATTACAGAACAGCAGATATTCAAAGAAACTCAGCATATGTACGAAAAAAGCCAGCAACTTTTTGAAAGAGCACAGCAAAGCATTCCCGGCGGCGTCAACTCTCCCGTCCGCGCCTTCCGCAGCGTAGGCGGCACCCCCATCTTCATCCAAAAGGCCGAAGGCCCCTATCTTTATGATGTGGATGGCAGACGCTACATCGACTACATCGCCTCCTGGGGTCCCATGATACTCGGGCATGCCTGGCAGCCCGTCGTAAAAGTCATACAGGAATATGCGGTTTATTCTACCTCTTATGGCGCACCCACCCAGCTCGAGGTGGAGATGGCCGAATTGATCATCAGCATGGTCCCCAACGTCGACCTGATACGTATGGTCAGCAGCGGCACCGAGGCCTGCATGAGCGCCATTCGTCTGGCAAGAGGATACACCGGCAAGAACAAGATCATAAAATTCGAAGGCCATTACCATGGACATGCCGACCCCTTTCTTGTCCGGGCGGGCAGCGGCGTAGCCACCTTTAATATCCAGACCGTACCCGGCGTAACGCCCGGCGTGGCGCAGGACACACTCACCGCGCCTTACAACGATCTGAACACGGTAAAAAGAATAGCAGATGAGCATAAAGGTGAGATTGCCGCCATCATCGTGGAACCCGTGGCCGGCAACATGGGCTGTATCCTGCCCCAGCCCGGATTTCTGGAAGGACTGCGCAGCCTTTGCGACATCGAAGGCATCGTACTGATACTCGATGAGGTAATGACAGGCTTCCGCCTCGCCCGCGGCGGCGCCCAGGAGAGGTTAGGCATCCGCGCCGACCTGCTGACATATGGTAAGGTCATAGGAGGTGGCATGCCCGTAGGCGCCTTTGGCGGCAGAAAAGAGATCATGCAGCATATCTCCCCCCTGGGCAATGTCTACCAGGCAGGCACGCTCAGCGGCAATCCCATCGCTATGATCGCCGGCTACACACTGTTAAAAGAGCTGAAAAGCAATCCCGCTATCTATAAAGAGCTGGAAGAAAAAACCATTTATTTGCGCGATGGGCTCGACGACGCGCTCAAGGCATGGGGACAGCCCTACCAGATCAATCAGCTCGGATCCATGATCAGCGTGCACTTCAGCGAACACCCGGTCGTTGACTTTGCCACCGCCTCCGCCGCCAATAACCAGCGATTCAAGACATTCTTCCACGCCCTGCTTAAAAGAGGCGTTTACCTGCCTCCCAGCGCGTTTGAGAGCTGGTTCCTGAACAATGCATTGAAGAAAGAAGACCTCGACGCCACCATAAAGGCTGTGCAGGAGAGTCTTAAGGAACTGTAATAAGCCGTCGGCCCGGCCAGCCGGCAGGCTGGTCGGATCAATGAAGGAGCAACTCACAAGGCTTCAACCCCGTGTGTTTCTTAAAGGCAGTGGAAAAATGTGAAATGGAGGAATAACCCAGCATGATAGACACGTCCGTGACGCTAAGCCCTTTTTCATACAAGAGGTAACGCGCATGCTCCATACGCTGGCTTTGATAGAAGTCGAAGATGGTCGTACCGAACATTTCCTTGAACCCCTTCTTCAGATAGCATTCATTGATCGCTACCTTACGGCTCAATTCCTTGATCGTAAGAGGCTCGCCAATATGCTCCAGAAGTATCTCACGCGCGCGGACGATCTTTTCCCTGTCCGCCTCATTGGCCAGGAACTTGCACTGGAAGCCTTCCACCTCTTTTTCTCCCACCATGCATTCCAGGCTGTACAGCAACAGCATCTGGCTCTGGGCATTGATAAAGATATTCTCTATGCTGTCCGTATAGTTGTGGCCCAGAAGGGCTTCCAGCACCAGCCGGGTCCTCCCGCAGAGAGAAAGTATCTTGGAGAAAGAGGAAGGATGACGAAAATCTAATATATCCTGGCTCAGCGTGCTTTCCGTCTTGCGTGGCCGCCCAAACTGGGAGAGATGCACCGCGAGGAATCGGAAACTGAGCACATCCACCGTACCCACCTTTTCGGAGCAGCCCGGAGTCTCACTTATCTTACACGCGCTGCACTCTGTGCTGTTTTTGCGACAATACACATTTCCGGCTATACAAAACCGCAATTCCACGTAGTTTTGAGAGGCATCGTCTTTTTTGTAGTGGTAGGCCAGCATGCCCATATCATCCATGCTCCATTGGGGATGGCGCTCGTACCGGCGGATGCTATACTGTACAGACCCCGGTATATGTCGCTCTTTTTCATCAACTAAGGACAATTGTCCCTGCATCACGGGCTGTTTATAAGCCATCATCAGTATATCAGGAGCCTGGTACATAAGGCTGCAAATTTAACGCAGAAATGTGATAAAAACATCTATCGGCCCCGACGGGCGCTTTATGACAAATTTGTGACCCAAGGACGAGCACAGCGAGGCCGTCCAAAGGACATTAATTTAGCGTCCGTGTAATGGCTCCGGACCGCAGGTCCGGCCAGCGGAATAAAGCCCAAAAAAAAGCCTTAAAATGGGCCTAAAATGGGGATATCATACCCCCGTAAAGGGTTTATTTTTCGTACATTTGCAATCCCTATTAATTTATTGTTAACGACAATATTTTCATACAAAATATGAGTGAACAAACACAGGAAATCCTGACCCCCGCAAGTAATGGATATGGCGCAGACAGTATTCAGGTCCTGGAGGGATTGGAAGCGGTTCGCAAACGCCCTGCCATGTACATCGGCGACATTGGAGTAAAAGGTCTTCATCACCTCGTATATGAGGTAGTAGACAACTCCATCGACGAGGCCCTCGCAGGATATTGCAAGAACATTGACGTCACTATTCTTGAAGACAATTCCATAAAAGTTGTTGACGACGGCCGTGGTATCCCCACGGGTATCAATACCAAGGAAAAAAAGAGCGCCCTCGAGATGGTGATGACCATCCTCCATGCCGGTGGTAAGTTCGACAAGAACACCTACAAGGTTTCCGGCGGTCTCCACGGCGTGGGTGTCAGTTGCGTCAACGCACTTAGCTCCCATCTGCATGCCACCGTCTACCGCGAAGGCAAGATCTTCGAACAGGAATACAATATCGGCGTACCGCAATATCCCGTACGGGAGATTGGCGTCAGCGAAAAGACGGGTACCACCATACAATTCTGGCCCGATAACACCATCTTCCAGGTCCTTGTTTACAACAAGGAGATCCTCGAAAGCCGCCTCCGCGAGCTGTCTTTTCTCAATCGCGGCGTTCGTATCACCCTCACCGACCTTCGCGAGAAGGAAGAGGATGGCACCACCTATAACAAGACCTTCTACAGCGAAGGCGGCATTGTGGAATTCGTCGATATGCTCGACAAAAATGCCGGCCGTGCCGCGCTGATCCCGAACATCATCTACGTCGAAGGCAGGGATGAAACAACCAACGTCGCCGTGGAAGTAGCGCTTACCTACAACGACAGCTACAACGAGCACATCTATTCGTACGTCAACAACATCAATACCATCGAAGGCGGCACACACGTAGCCGGCTTTCGCAGGGCCCTTACCCGTGTCTTCAAGGCATATGGGGAAAAACAGGGACTGTTTGAAAAAGCCAAGGTGGAGATAGAAGGCGACGACTTCCGGGAAGGCCTTAGCACCATCATCTCCGTCAAGGTACCCGAACCACAGTTTGAAGGCCAGACCAAGACCAAACTCGGCAACAGCGAGGTCAGCGGCGTGGTGGACTCCACTGTCTCGAAAGTACTGGATGCCTACCTGGAAGAAAATCCACGTGAGGCAAAAAATATCATAAACAAGGTCATTTTGGCCGCACAGGCACGCGCAGCCGCAAAAAAAGCAAGAGAGCTCGTACAACGTAAGAGCGTCCTCAGCGGCGGCGGATTGCCCGGCAAACTGGCCGATTGTTCCGACCGTGACCCCAATCGCTGCGAACTCTACCTCGTCGAAGGAGACTCCGCCGGTGGTACTGCCAAACAAGGCCGCGACCGGAGTTTTCAGGCCATCCTGCCACTGAGAGGTAAGATCCTCAACGTGGAGAAGGCTATGGAACACAAGATCTATGAGAATGAGGAGATCCGGAACATGTATACTGCCCTCGGCGTCACCGTCGGCACAGCCGAAGACCCCAAGGCGCTGAACCTTGTCAAGCTCCGCTATCACAAGATCATCATCATGACCGATGCCGACGTGGACGGCAGCCACATCGCCACACTGATCCTTACGTTCATCTATCGCTATATGAAGGAACTGGTTGAACAGGGATATATCTATATCGCACAGCCGCCCCTTTACCTCGTCAAAAAAGGCAAAGAACAATCCTATGCATGGAATGAAGAACAACGGAGAGGATGGGTCGAAAGACTGGGTGGAGGAAAGGAAGACAGCGTCACCGTCCAGCGATACAAAGGTCTGGGAGAAATGAACGCAGAACAATTGTGGGAGACAACCATGAACCCCGACACCCGGACCTTAAAACAGGTCACCATCGAGAGCGCTGCGGAAGCCGACCGCATCTTCAGCATGTTGATGGGTGATGAAGTAGCGCCCAGAAGGGAATTTATCGAGAGCCACGCGAAATATGCAAAGCTCGACGTGTAAAGACCTCTTGGAGCATAGCCCAAACCGGGTATTTTTGACTAAATAGTATAAAATGCCAATATTTGGTACTAATCTTGTGTTCAATTAGCAGACACTAAATCAATAAACTATGTCAACAGTAACACTCACGGCCTACAACGTTAAGACGAAAGAAAAGAATGTACCCATACAGGAAGCCGTCATTACAAAGACAGCAAAAGGCGCTTATATGGCCCAAGGCCACGATGGCAAAGGCAACAAGCTGACTACTCTCCTCGGCGAAGAAAAAGCCCTGGCCGCCATCAAGGCTGGAGTCGCCAAACAAGGCTGGTAAATATATCTTTAAAAGAAGATGTGCGACGTCTGTCGCACATCTCTTCATGTCCCTATCAATTCAGCATATACCGGCACCCGATGCTGAAATTATTCAACGCATTGTTGAGATTGGTCCCCAGGTGAAACGATTTGTACTTTTGTAAACCCTGGGTGATCGAGCCATCTTCCTCGCTATGTGTATAGGCGGCATACGCCAGGCTCCGGAACCCCGTCTCCACCATCCAGCGTCGGGTTAGACGATACGCAATACCCCCATTCAAACTTGCACTGGCAGAATATCCTTTGGAATCTACAAACAGGCTATTAGCCCCTTCATAGCTGCCTTTCTGCCGGGAATAATCTCCGCTTAGATCACCCTCCGCAAAGATGGAAAAATTATGCCCCAGATCTTTATAACGCCTGACAAAGAATGTCAAACCATAGCTCCATTGTTTTAATGTATAAAGAGGGTTGGAACCATCCGCCTCCACCCACTTCGAATACCCATAGAAGGGACTAACACCCACCACCAGGTTGTCGGCCATGGCCTTCCCAATCGATGGCGCCACTATCGTAGTGGTAGCATTGCTGTTATTCGGGGTGACAGGATTATTATCCACCTTCTGAAAATAAAGGTTACCCCCTAACAACGATTCGCCTTTTTTGACCTGCGCACGGCCGGTATAAACCAACAGCAGACCCGCCGCCAGCAGATAGAAATATTTGTTCATGATTAAATGATTTTGATTATATCACCCACTTGAACCCTACGACAAAGGAGCTGAGCGCCTGGTTAAGACTGGTTCCCACCGTGAAATTGCTTGACTTGTACGACTGAGGGTCCTGACCTGACTTCGTATGACTATACTGGATATATCCCATATTTTGCAGCCCCGTCTCCAATTGAACATGCTTGCTGATAAAATAGGCGATGCCCGGATAGAACCCCGCGTTGATGGTGTAGCTCTTATTGGCCGGAGGTTTGGCGCCTCCGTCAGGATAAGAATTCGACAGTACGTACATCCCTCCCAGATCGCCTTCCGCAAAGAGGGCAAAGCCTGCCCCCAGCATCTTATACTTCCGTACAAAAACCCCAAGGCCATAACCACTCTGTGTGTTGATGTATGCAGGAGCCCCCGCCTTGGACTTGTTATAAGAATAGGTAAGGTTCAGCCCCACCAGCAAGTCCTCGCTCACAGCTTTGCCGATGGAGGGCGAAAAAGAAAAGATCGTCTGATCACCGGAGCCGGGATTTACAGTCTGTTTGCTGAAGTTGACGTTCCCGCCCAGCAGGATATCGCCTTTTTTGAGCTGAGCATGGGCCACGCATACGAGTAGCAGTCCCGCTGTCAGCAGGTAAAATTGTTTTTTCATAATAAGTGATTTGTGCTGGTAAAGATTAGAGGAAAAAATAAATGATCAAAGCAGCGGCAATGTCTTTCACAAAAGTTTATAGACAATATTAAACCCTTCTTAAAATCAAAAGCCTCATGCAGCATTTCGCATGAGGCTTGATAGCTGATTTTTTTATTTTATATCCTGCGGCTTATATCCTTTCCGCGCCAAAATAACTGTGCAGCGCCTTGGGCAAAGCAATATGATCTTCCGCCTGATGATTCTCCAGCAGACATGCCACAATACGCGGCAGGGCCAGCGAGCTGCCATTTAAAGAATGCACCAGCTGCGTTTTCCCACCGGCATCCTTGAACCGCGCCTTCATCCGATTGGTCTGGAATGCTTCGAAATTGCTCACCGAGCTGACCTCCAGCCATTTTTCCTGCGCTGCGCTGTACACTTCGAAATCATAGGTCAGGGCAGAGGTGAAACCCATATCCCCCCCGCATAGCCGCAGTATACGATAAGGCAGCTCCAGCGACAACAACAGCTTCTCCACATGTGTCACCATTTCCTCCAGCACATCATAGCTCGTGGATGGATGCACCAGCTGTACGATCTCCACCTTGTCGAATTGATGCAGACGATTGAGACCACGCACATCCTTGCCATAACTGCCCGCTTCCCGGCGGAAACAGGGTGTATACGCGGTCATTTTTATCGGCAGCTGTGTTTCTTTCAGTATCTCATCCCGGTAAATATTCGTCACCGGGACTTCGGCTGTCGGTATCAGATAGAGATTGTCCTCACCCACATAATACATCTGCCCCTCCTTATCCGGCAATTGCCCCGTACCACGGGCCGAAGCCTCGTTCACCATAATGGGTGGCTGGAATTCCGTATAGCCGGCAGCCGTATTATAATCCAAAAAATACTGGATCATAGACCTTTGCAGCCGGGCTCCTTTATTGATATATACCGGGAATCCGCTGCCTGTGATCTTATTTCCCAGCTCAAAGTCGATAAGATTATATTTTTTCGCCAGGTCCCAATGCGGTTGAGCCGTCTTGGGCAGGACAGGCTTTATCCCCCCTTCACGTACAGTGACATTGTCCGCAGGCGTCTTACCACGGGGGACAGCCGCGGCGGGAAGATTGGGCAGACGTATCAGTGTGGCGTTCAGCTCCTCTTCCGCTGCAGCGAGTTGCTCAGCTATCGGGCTCAACGAGGATTTCAGACCGGCCACCTCCTGCTTCTTCGCTTCGGCCTCCTGTTTCTGTCCTTTGGCCATCAGCTGGCCTATCTCTTTTGAGGTAGAATTGATCCTGGATTGGGTATTGTCGGATTCCAACTGCAACTTTTTACGCTGGTCGTCCAGCTTTACGATCTTGTCTACCAGATCCGTGTCCGTGAAATTTCTCACTCCCAGCCTTTCCTTTACAAACTCCGGGTCCTGACGGATAACTGCCAACTGTAACATCTTCTGAGATTTTTGGTAAAGATAGTATTGTAAATGCGTATTTTTAGCACAAAACGTCCTATATGCTAGACCAGACCATGATCACCACCAGCACCAATCTCGAAGGCTATCGTATCACACGCAACCTCGGCGTAGTACGGGGCATCACCGTTCGCAGCCGCAGCGTGCTGGGCAACATCGCCGGAGGATTACAGACACTCTTTGGCGGACAGATCTCTATCTATGTAGACCTTTGTGAAAAGACGAGAGAAGAAGCTTTTCAATACATGATCCAGCATGCTGCCGAGCGCGGTGCGAATGCCATCGTCAACATGCGCTATGACGCCAATGAAGTGATGAATGGAGTGACCGAAGTATTGGCCTACGGAACAGCCGTCACCGTCGAAAAGATCTAATTTTTCGGCTGTTTATCCCCTAAGGGGTCTCTGCCCCTCAAGCTCCTGGAAGGAGCTCGTCCATGTTTCGTACCTTTGCCCCATGCAACAAGCACAAGACGACCTGCAGACGCGATGGTGGAATCTGGAAGCAAAGCTGGTGGAACGATTCGGGAAAAAGCCCGACATGGAAGCCATCCTTTTTCTCATTGGTATCCAGGAGTTCGGAGAGTTGAGAAATAAATTTTCGAAGGAGCAGAAGCAGGACCTCATGCATATTGCTGTCTGCTCATTATTTCGTCAAAGTGGATACTATGAGCTGGAAGGGGCGGACGCGGATGGCTGGCCGCACTTCAGACAATTGAAGGCCCTTCCTGTAATGACCATGCCTGAACAGGAGAATTTCCTGAAAGATCATATCTTACTATATTTCGAGAACGTAGGACTTTAACCTGCTGCTTATGCGCTTTGGCATTTCCCTGCTCATCGTTGCTGCCTTCATCATCACTTCCTGTAATCCCAGGCTGGCGGGTGGTCTGCGAAAGCATGACCTGCACAAGGACATAGAGATGGTCACCACCAAAGGCACCATCGTACTTCGTTTGTCTGACTCGACACCATTGCACAGGGATAATTTTCTGGCGCTGGTAAAGAAAGGATATTATGACAGCGTCTTATTCCATCGTGTCATCCGCAAATTTATGATCCAGGCAGGCGATCCCAACAGCAAGCGCCCCGCAGCCGGCGCGCCTTTGGGAGACGGTGGTCCTGCTTATACCATCCCGGCGGAATTCCGGGCTTCTCTTTTTCATAAAAGAGGGGTTTTGGCCGCAGCCAGGGAGGGAGACGACGTAAACCCTCAAAAGGCCAGCAGCGGCAGCCAGTTCTATATCGTCCAGGGTAAGGTCTTTAGTCCCGCAGGATTGGATTCCGTAGAGCAATTCAGGCTCAAGGGAAGAAAGATCCCCGCCGACCAGCGGGCCGTTTATCAATCCATCGGAGGAGCGCCCCATCTCGACCAGGGATATACCGTATTTGGAGAGGTGATCAGAGGGATGGAGGTGGTGGACTCCATCGCCGCCGTGCCCACCAGCGGCAGGCCGAACGACCGGCCCCTGGAGGACGTTCGTATATTGAAAATGAGATTAATAAATAGGTAGTTTTTACTTTCATTCGTTTTCATAATATTTGCATCACAAAATCAAACTCGCCATGAATTTCCCAGAGAATTTACGTTACACGAAAGATCACGAATGGATACGCCTGGAAGGTGACACGGCAATCATTGGCATCACCGAATTTGCCCAGAAGGAATTAGGTGATATTGTTTATGTAGAGATCGAGACGGTGGGCAAGTCCCTTGCCGCGGAGACAATATTCGGAACAGTAGAGGCGGTCAAGACGGTATCCGACCTTTACCTGCCCGTGGCCGGAACGATCAAAGAAGTAAACCCCGCACTCGCAGGCGCTCCCGAATTGGTCAATTCCGACCCTTATGGAGAAGGCTGGATGGTCAAAATGACGGTAAAAGACCCTGCCGACGTGGATAAGTTGATGGATGCAGCTGCCTATGCCAACATAGTGCACTAATCTTTTATTTTCTTATATTTAGTGTCTCTATCCTATATATTTTGGGAATATCTACCACGTATAATACTGAACAGGAGCTGGTGCTTGCCTTGAAAAGGAGGGATAATCAGGCGTTCAGTACCTTGTATGACAATTACGCAGGCGCGCTCTATAGCATTATAAAACAGATCATTACAGACAATGCGGAGCTGGCCGGCGACGTCCTGCAGGAAGTGTTTATCAACATCTACAGAAAGATCGATACCTACGACCAGACAAAAGGAAGGCTTTTCACATGGATGCTGAATATAGCCAGAAATGCCTCGATCGATACCCTGCGTTCCAAGAGCTATCAGAACTCTCAAAAAAACCAGGAGCTCCCGGACAACGTATATAAAGGCACGGCCAACCAGTCCGTCCAGCTCAATGTCGACAACATCGGGCTGAAAAAGGTGCTGGAAAAGCTGAAACCCGAACACCGAGTCTTAGTGGAACTGGCTTATTTTAAAGGTTTTACGCACGAAGAAATAGCGGAAATGATGTCTATCCCGCTTGGCACCGTAAAAACCAGGATCAGAAATGCGCTGTTACAACTAAGAGAATATTTGCAATAAATTGAATATAAAAGAATATATAGCAAGCGGCATAATCGAAGCTTATGTGTTGGGACTGGCTAGTCAGCCGGAAAGGGCCGAATTTGAACAGCTATGCACTCAATATCCCGAATTAGTAGCAGCAAGAAGGGAATTTGAGGAAGAGCTTGAAAAGCATGCCTCAGAACAGGCCATGCAGCCTCCTGTCGGGGTTAAGGTGAAGGTTTTAGAAGCTATCACGGGCGCTCCCCAGGACGCCCCTGCACCTGTTTCTTCAAATCCACCTAAAATAATCACCATGCAAAATGAAAAAAGAGGTTCCTCCGGCCTGCTCCGGTTTGTAGCGGCTGCATCTGTCATCCTGCTCGTCGTACTCACCTGGTTTACATACCAGTCCTATAAACAGAACAAGGACCTGGAGAACAGCAATGTCGCATTGAATGAAAAGCTGAATTCTACCCAGAAAATACTCGACGCGATTGTCAATGAGACAAACGTTCTCAAAAATCCCAATACCACCGTCGTCAATATGGTGGGCACCAAGGTTGCGCCCAGGTCCAGCGCCAATGTGTACTGGGATTCCACCAACAACAATGTATTCCTGGTAGTGAAGAATATGCCCCAATTACCCTCAGACAAGCAATATCAGCTGTGGGCCCTCATCGATGGCAAACCCACCGACCTGGGTGTATTCGACTCCAAAAGCGATAAGGTCATCCTGAAGATGAAGGATACCAAGAAAGCCCAGGCTTTCGCTATTACTATCGAAAAACAGGGCGGAAGTCCCAGTCCGACCCTGGACAGCATGCAGTCATTGGGCAAGACCCTGCAATCTCAGTAGAGAGCATCCTTGGCCGCCTTGCCTCAGCCCTTGCCGTCCAACGGCCGATGGGGATTTTTTTCTTATTGTAGATTTTTTTTCCCGCCAGTATCTTTTTATTTTTAGTGATCTCCACAATGATCCGCTTACTAAAAAAATACTTAGGGAAGATATACTCCGCCATAGGCTGGACCTTCATGGTCATTCTTCTCCTGTCTCTTCCTGGTAGCATGTTGCCCAATGAATCCCATTTCTCCATTCCCCAATTCGACAAGTTCGTTCATATCACACTGTTTGGCGGATTTGTATTGTTGTGGAATTTTTATCTCAGCACCCGGCCGCTCTCCACTAAGAAATTACTTAGATGGTTCTTTTTTATTTTTATGCTGGGCAGCGCACTCGGCATCGCGATGGAGTTTGTACAGAAGTATTGGATCCCTTTCCGGGATTTCGATACGGTAGATATCATCGCAGATATGATCGGGGCAGGGTTGGGATATGGCGTGTCGAATATGTACTTTCTTAAAAGTGTTTAGAAGACATTTATAGTTTGTTGCGGGGGTTCTGCGCGGGTGTTCTGCGGGGGTTCTGCGGGTGTTCGAGGGTTTTGCGCGGGTGTTTCAAAACTTTGATAGACTGTTGATAGAAACCGTTGATAGACTTTTTACAGACTTTTTACAGACTTTGTAAAGGTTTGACGGATCGCGGGGCGATCCTGAAAAGGCTAATGATGGCGGTCGCAGGCGACCGCGGGGTTTATTTTTTTTGGCGCGGCCGCGCCCAAAAAAAATAAACCCCCGTAGAAACGGGGGTCGTAACCAAAACTAACTGCTTATGAGAAAATTGACTGCTTTATGTGAGTCAAATAGAAAAGACTGCTTTATGAACTATATAACGCAAAACAGGTGCCAATATTACTTCGATTTTCTTCACTTCTTTACCACTTCTGCTTCGCTATGTAAAATTACGTCGCAATTTGCTTTTTCGTGATTTCTCTAAATAGTAATAACATTTATTTAGCATTCACTCTCTTAAGTTAGATAATTTCGCGATTTATAGCAAGATTTTAGCGACTTTTTTTACGGTCATTTAAAGAACTACTACCTATATAAAGACGTAAAATCAGCGGAAAGGTTTACCCTGCTAACGTTAAAAGATTCTAAAAATGGGAAGGTTCTCTAAAAAAAGTCCCGGACACACCTCGGTCGCGATTCCTTGCGGAAGCGTAGAATGCCTGTATTACAGGGCCATACGGGCGCGATTACCCACATACCTGAGAACGCCGGCGGCAGGGCCCGTCAGGCCGGAACAGCCCCGGCCTGGGCGGCGCCAAAGCTTTTAATC